>Ga0308173_10001636_pt1 | contig 11377 bp, 7 predicted proteins | sample PhyPR1_FD_203716 | JGI IMG/M metagenome (GOLD analysis project Ga0308173, IMG submission 203716) | Soil microbial communities from UC Gill Tract Community Farm, Albany, California, United States - DLSLS.P.R1 | ecosystem: Environmental > Terrestrial > Soil > Agricultural land | place: USA... | reverse complement strand
CCGCCGTCTGGAACACTCGCTCGATGCCGTCATGGCGCTGGCGCCGGTCAATCGCGACGGCCAACGATTGCGCAAGCGCTACGCCCGCGTTCGCGACCACCTGTTCACCTTCCTCGATCATCCCGAGGTTGCCGCCGACAACAACAGCAGCGAGCGCGAACTGCGCCCGACCGCAACATACCGCAAGGTCACTGGCGGCTTCCGCTCCGACTGGGGCGCCGACCTGTTCGCCGCCGTCCGCTCAGTTATCGGAACTGCCGCCCGGCGTGGCATCGACGCTTATCAGGCAATCCGTAATACCCTATGCGGCCAGCACGTTCTCGCCCCGGGTTGAGCAGCTACCCTTCGCGAGGATTGCCAGCACCACGCCCCTATCCTGACTTGGCAGCGCTCGAGCTGTCCTGGCTAAAGCGCGGGCGGTACTGGATCGCATACGACCCAACAGTTCCGATCATCGCGGGTGTGTTCTTTGAGACGGGTGACATTCCGAATCGGGTGGACTGAGAACTTCGGCGGAACACGGCGTGCCTGTCCGCCTCCTCCCAGAATCCGCCGCCCGCCGTTGCCTCTGCGCCCTCCGCCGGAGGGGCGTCCGATAGTATCGTCGCCCCGTTGTTATTAGCTTTGTCTCACCGTCGGTTTCAGTTCACGGGCGGAAACCGTACCATAGATGAATGTGGTCATCGTCAGATTGCGGTTCCCGGCCGATGGGCGTCATCTTTTATCGGCAAGCGGGATCCAGGCCGAACGGGATTGGCATGATCCGAATGCTCTTGAGTTTTGGCGTGTCGTGCATCCGGACGGCTTCGCACGCCATGATCGCCGCGGCGACTTCCGCGGCGATCGGGATCGCGTATACGCCGGTGCACGCCGCGTCAGATGAAGCCACTGCTGTCTTGCAGAGTCTGGTCGGCAGGGACGAGAGAACTGTCGAACATCGTCTCGGGCCGCCCGATCACGTCGAGCGCAACGGCGTGCAGACCTTCCTGCGCTACCGCGGGTTCGACTCATGGCGAACCGGCTCGAAGCCGGATCCGTTTGGCTATTCGCAAGGCTATAGTGGTGGCACTGGGTTCCGAGCTACGGCAAGCTTCAACTGTGTCACGGTCCTAGCGCTCGTCGACGGCACCGTCCGCTCCTTCCATCGAAGTGGTATCGGCTGCCGGTGAGATGGTGGTCACCAGCCCGATGCAGTTCGGCAGCAAAGCTGGCGGAATTCATGACAATCGGGAATGACCCTTGCCGATTATCAGTTTGCGGACCGGCAATTCAGCGGAAGCGCGTCGCGTCCTCATCTCAGCGCCGCGGACAAGCTCGGAGTGAACGCGTCCGATCAGGCTCAAATGGCGGTCAGCAGGATCGCTCCTGACGAATGCACCGTTCCGCTCCATCCCCGCGCCACGACCGTCGTGGCGTCGAGCTGCGTGATGATCGCCGGCCCGAAGAAGCTGTCGCCCGGTCCCGTCGTGTCGCGATCGTAGACCGGCACCTCGGCCCAGCCATCGGCGACATGCACGCGGCGGAATGACTGCGGCGCTGCGCCTCTTCCCGGGGCGTGCGCTTCGCGCCGCGGACGCGGCATCCGCCCTGTCGCCTCCACACGCAGCGTCACCACCTCCACGCCGGCATTCAGCGTGAACCCGTACAACGACTGGTGCGCCTCCGCGAACGCCGCCTCGATGCCGCCCGGCTCCGCCGTCCAGGGAACGGTGATCTCGCCGCCCTGGCCGTGGTAACGCATCAGCCCGACTTGAGTCAGCGCCTGGGCGTCACCCGCCACACCTTCCGCCTGGAACCAATCGCCGGCCTGGCGTTGCAGCGTCGCGAACACCGCCTCGCTGGCCGAGAGGTCCACTGGGCCGGCTTTTGGCAACGTGCGGCTGAATTCCGCCTTCAGGTCGGCCGCCAGAAGTCCGTCGGCGCACAGCACGCCCGGAGCGGGTGGGATCATGATGCGCGAGATGCCGAGCAGCGAGGCGAGCGAGCAGCCGTGCAGCGGCCCGGCGCCACCGAACGGCACCAGCGTGAAGTCGCGCGGATCATGCCCACGTTCCACCGAGACGACGCGAAGCGCGCCAACCATGTTGTTGTCCACGATGGCGAGGATGCCGCGCGCCGCTTCCTCCAGCGTCAGGCCGAGCGGCACGGCGACGTTCCGCCGCACCGCCTCCCGCGCCGCGGCGCCATCGAGCGCCATGCGGCCGCCGAGCAACTGCTCGGGCAGATGGCCCAGCACGACATGGGCATCCGTCACGGTCGGGGTAGTCCCGCCGCGGCCATAGGCAGCCGGCCCCGGAACGGCACCGGCGCTCCGCGGCCCGACTGTCATTATGCCATCACTGATCTTGGCGATCGACCCGCCGCCCGCGCCGATGGTCACCATGTCGACCATCGGCAACGACAGCGGCCAATCACCGATGTGCCCGTGCTGGGTCAGGGCGATCCGCCCGTCCTTGATAAGGCAGATGTCCGCGCTGGTGCCGCCGATATCGACGGTGATCAGGTTCGTGATCCCGCAGGCCGCCGCCACCGTTCGGGCACCGACGACGCCGGCGGCCGGACCCGATAGCACGGTCAGCGCGGGCGCACGGCGGATGATCGGCGCACCGGCTACCCCGCCGTTCGACTGCATCAGCAGGAGCGGCGCGTCGACGCCCTCCGCCTCCAGCCGCTTTTCCAGGCGGGAGACGTAGGTCGCGACGCCGGGCATCACAACGGCGTTCAGGACGGTCGCGAGCGACCGCTCGTATTCGCGGATTACGGGCAGCACGTTGCTGGAGGCGGTGATCGAAACGCCCGGCAACTCCTCCCGAAGGATCTCCGCGACCCGGCGCTCATGCTCCGGGTTGGCGAAGGCGTGCAGCAGGCAGATCGCGACGGCCCGCACGTCGAGGCGCCGGCAGGAATCGGCGGCCTCACGCACGCTCGTCTCGTCCAGCTCCCGCAGGACCGTGCCGCCGGCGCCCACGCGCTCGGTCACCTCGATGACGCGGGAGGTCGGCACCGGCCGCCGCGGCTTGATCCAGGCATAGAGGTTCGCGCGTCGGGGGATGTCCTGGCGGCCGATCGCCAGTACGTGACGAAAACCCGCAGTGGTGACCAGGGCGGTCCGCGCGCCGGTGTCCTCCAGGATCATGTTGGTGGCGACGGTGGTTCCGTGCAGCACGTGGCGCAGCGTCGTGACGGGCGCGCCGGATGCCTCCAGCACCAGATGCAGGCCCGTCATGAAAGCCTCGGACGGGTCGGACGGCACACTCGGCGTCTTGGCCCGCCACACGCGCCCGGTCGTGCGGTCGTGCAGCGCGACGTCGGTGAAGGTGCCGCCGATATCCACGGCGACGGCGAAATCCCCGGCCCGCGCCTCGGTAGCGGTGTTCGAGCGCGGCATGGCGTCAAACAATCGCGTCGACGTATTCATGGCGGTGGAACGCCCGCACGGGCGGCGGACGATCGCGCAGCGCCGCGGTGGCTTTCGCGTCTATCGCGTCCCCGGCAATGACGACGCCGTATTCCGCGCGGGCCGCCGCGACGCTGACCAGGCCGCCGAGCACGTCCGCCAGCACCGCCTCGACCGGACGCTCGAAAGGCGGCCCGTAGCCACCGCCTCCGCCGGTCTCGACGCGCAGCACATCGCCCTTCTGGACGCGGTTGCCATCCGACAGCGGCTCCAGCACGCGCTCATGCGACGTTCCCGGATTGACCACCACCCGCCCGGTGCCGCCTTGCTTCCCGCCGGCGATGCCCCAGGGTGGGTTCTTCACGCCGTCGATGCGGATCGCCAGGAGCGCCTCCTCGGCCAGCACCTCATACTCGCGCACGATGCCGCAGCCGCCGCGGAACCGGCCCGGCCCGCCGGAATCGCAGACCATGCCGTAGGTGCGCACGCGCGCCGGATAGGCCACCTCGAGGAATTCGACGGGATAGTTCTCCTGGGCGATGAAATAGACCGCGTCGATGCCGTCTGCGGTCGGCCGCGCGCCGTACCCAACCCCAATCCCGTCGGCGAGCAGGAACGGCGCCAGCTGCCCCTGCTCGGTGCGGTAAGTGCCGCGCAGCAGGGCGATGACGTAGGCGGAGTGCGAGGCTGGGGCACCGCCACCGGCGACGTTGATCAATCCGTTCAGCGCCGCCAGCACCCGCATCATCGTCAGGCCGCGCATTCCCAGGGGTGCCGGAAAGCGCGGCTGGAGCAGCGAGCCGTCCCGCAGGCGTACCTCGTCCAGCGCCGCGGGGCCGCCGGCGTTGCAGACCTGGCTCGGATCGCCGCCCAAATAGTAGAGCCCCAGCGCCATCCCGGGAACGCCGATGTTCATCAGGAAATTGACCGGCCCGACCGCCTGATCATCGGTCTCGGTCGCGTCGAAGATGAACCGATCCTCCCCGTCCGCGCCGACCTCGCGCGTAAGCGCGACACGAATGTGGAACGGGCCATGTCCATGTCCGTCGGAATCGATTACATCGACGAAGCGGTGGGTGCCGTATTCGAACGTCTTCGCGAGCCGCTCGCGCACGAGTTGGCGGGTACGCGCGAGAAGCTGGCGTAACCCGTCGGCCACGACCGGCGCGCCGAACCGGGCCAAGATTTCGTCCACCCGCCCGACGCCGAGCTTCACGCTCGCAATTAGCGCGCGCATGTCGCCCAGGCTCTGTTCGGGGAACCGAGAATTGCGATGGAAGATGCGGAGGGCTGATTCGTTCGTCTGGCCGTGGTCGATCAGCTTCGTCGGCGGGACGATGATGCCTTCCTGGAAAATGTCCGTGGTGTCCGGGCTGATCGAGCCGGCGCGCAAACCGCCGATATCGGCGAAATGCGCCCAGCACATCACGAAGGCGCACCCCCGTCCGTCATGGAATACCGGCGCCAGCAAGACCTGGTCGTTCGAGTGCGACACGGCGCCCAGCGAGCCGTAGCAGTCGTTGTACCAGTAGACGTCGCCAGGCTGCATCGTATCGGCCGGAAAGTCGCGGAAGACCGGGCCGGTAAGGTCACCGAAGATCGGCATGTTCGACCCGACCGCCATCACCCCGTCGGCGTCGAAGAGGGCGGTATAGAAATCCTTTTTTTCCCGGATGAAGTTGGAGATGGCGGTGCGCTCCAGGAGAGCCTCCATCTCCGCCTGTACGGCCCGGATGGCACCGCGCAGGATTTCCAGCGTGACAGCGTCGCAGAGCAACGCCGCCGCACCCGGGAGGCGGTCGGTATCGGATGAGCGCGGCATGGAATTGTATGAACTCGCCGAGGGTACCTGGGACCCGACGGTAGGCAGGCGGCGTACGGCCGTCAATCGACCTGAGCCACGGCGGACTGTCTTGTCGTCCTCGTCTTTTCGCGCGTCTGTTCAACCTCCCGCCCTGGTTGAGCGCCTCGGCCACGCATCGATCCTTCGCCGTTACCGCAACCACTACATCCATCCTGAGGAAGGACGCCGCCTTGACCGGGTTTGGTCGACCGTGCTGTCGTCCTTGAACCGAAAAGAGAGTTGCGAAGTAAGGCGCGACAGGATTTCGGTTTGGGAAGGGCGCGGCCGTTACGGTACGCTCCTGCCATCCCGCAGTCGATGTTCGCCGCAAGTCGGGAAAAGAGCCCGCGGGAGCCTGATTATGAGCGACCGGACCTACGACGACACGGCTGTCGCGACCTCGCTGCGAAGCGACCCGATGCTGCGGAAGGCCGTCCTGTCCTGCACCATTGGTCAGGTCTTCGAGAATTTCGACTTTGTCCTCTACGGGTTCATGGCCGCCGCACTGTCGCGGGCCTTCTTCCCGTCGAGCGATCCGGTCGCAGCATTGCTCAGCACGTTCGCGACCTTCGCGGTCGGCTTTCTCATGCGCCCGGTCGGCGCCTTCGTGATCGGCCGTTACGGCGACAAGTATGGGCGTCGCCGCGCTTTGGTGCTCACCATCGTCATGATGGCGCTCGCAACCGGGATCGTCGGGCTCATCCCGACCTACGCTGCCATCGGCATCGCCGCGCCAATCATCCTTGTGATCTGCCGCCTATTCCAGGGCTTCGCGGCAGGCGGCGAGTGGGGCGGTGCAGCGGTGTTCCTCGTCGAGTACGCGCCGCAGAACCAGCGCGGCTACATCAGCAGTTTCCAGCAGATCGGCACCGGGCTCGGCCTGCTGCTCGCCACTTTCTCCGCGGCACTGCTGACATATTTCCTCAGCGCAGAAACGTTCCAGTCCTGGGGTTGGCGCATCCCGTTTCTGGTCGGCTTCATCCTCGGTCCTATCGGACACTATCTGCGGACCCGCGTTGCGGAGACACCGGTCTTCACTCGCCACGCGGCAGCCGACAACGTGTCGTCCAATCCGATCCAGGAGGCATTCGCCACGCAACGGAGAAGTCTCTTTGTCATCTTCGGCGTCAGCATCATCCCAGTCTGCCTCTATTGGGTGTTCCTCGTCTTCCTTCCGACATTCGCCGCCCGGCAGCTCCATATCGGTGCGTCGGCCACGTTTTTCTCGACCACCCTCGCCGGCGTCATCTATGTCGTGCTGACGCCAGTAATGGGTGCCCTGTCCGATCGGGTAGGTCGCAAGCCACTCCTGTTCGCGGCGGCGATCGGTTCCATCGTGTTGTCGTACCCGCTATTCCTCTTGCTGGTCTCATGGAACTCCATCGGCGCGCTCGTTCTGGCTCAGGCCATCGCCACGGTAATCCTGACGCTGTGCACCGGCGTCGCGTGCGCGGTCCTGTCGGAGGCTTTTCCCACACGGGTGCGCTACACGGCGCTTTCCGTGAGTTACGGTCTGTCCGTGGCGATCTTCGGCGGCTTCGCGCCATTCATCGGGACGGCCTTGATCAGCCTGACCGGCAGTCCGATCGCCCCGGCCTACTACGTTATATTCGGCGGCTTCCTCGGCCTGATCGCCGTCTTTTTCCTCCGGGAAGGAGCGAGGCGGCCGCTTCTCGACTGACCGGCGGATACAATTTTGCTCAAGACAAGTATGGCGGGACGACGGGTGTGACAGATCATAGAACGGCAATCGTGACCGGGGCGGGTCGCGGCCTCGGACGCGAAATCGCCCATCTGTTATCTCGTCGGGGAATGACCGTGGCGTGCGCCGATGTGGACACGACGGCCGAGGAGACGGCGGCGTCGATTGGTGACGCAGGCGGCGGCGCGTTGGGATTACGGATCGACGTGCGTGATGCGGCGTCGGTCGATGCGGCGTTCACTTCTGTCGTTGACAGACTGGGTTCGCCCAGCGCCCTGGTCAATAATGCCGGGATTTATCCTGACGACACGCTGCTCGACATGCCGGAAGCGAGCTGGGATGCCGTGCTCGACACCAACCTGAAGGGCACCTTTCTGTGCGCGCAGCGCTTCGCACGCCTGTGCATCAGCGCAGGTAGCGGCGGCGCGATTGTCAATCTCGCCTCGACCGCGGCGTTTTCTTCCCGGGTCGGCGCCGCGCATTACAGTGCATCCAAGGCTGGTGTCGCGGCGCTGACGCGCAGCATGGCCCAGGAATGGGGGCCACACGGCATCCGCGTGAATGCGGTCGCGCCCGGGCTGATTGAGGTGGACGGGCACCGTGTCGCACCCGACTACAAAAAGAGCTTCCTCCCCATGATCCCGCTCGGTCGTCTGGGGGAGCCACGCAACATCGCCGAAGCGGTGGCGTTTCTGGTATCTGACGCGGCTGACTTCATCACGGGCATCGTAATGCCTGTCGACGGCGGCTTCCTGACCGGACGACCGCTGATCCGCTCGGGCAGCAACTAGGCGGCGAGAGAGACGACATGACCAAAGAAGAACTCAAGGCGCTCGTCTGCGCCGAGATCGATCGGCAGTCCGGCCAAATCATCGAGATCAGCAAGCACATCCTGCAGCATCCAGAAATCGGCTTCCGCGAGGCGGAGACCGCTTCCTACGTCGCCGATCAGTTCGCCGGCATGGGGTTGCAGTATCGCACTGGTCTGGCGCTGACCGGGGTCAAGGCGCGGATGAAGGTACGCAGGAGTGCGCTGACGGTCGGCATCCTGGGGGAGATGGACAGCCTTCTCGTCCCGGAGAGCCCCGTCGCCGACCCCTCAACGGGGGCGGCGCATTGCTGCGGGCACAATGCACAGGTCGCCTCGATGATCGGCGCCGGGCTGGGTCTGCGCGCGGTCATGGACCATCTCGACGGCGACGTCGTGCTGTTCGCGGTCCCGGCGGAGGAGTGCATCACCGTCGAGGAGAGGCTCGCCCGACGGGCACGGGGAGAATTGGAGTTCATCCTCGGCAAGCCCGAGCTGATCCGGCTGGGCGAGTTCGACGATATCGACATGATCACTATCACCCACACGCCGCACGGCGCCGATGACAGCCTCGCGAGCGTCGGCGACACGCATAACGGCTCCCTGATCAAGCGTGTGCGTTTCATCGGCCGCGCGGCTCACGCGGGCAGCGCACCGCATCTCGGCATCAACGCGCTAAAGGCGGCGATGATCGCCCTCGGCGCGATCGACGCGCAACGCGAGCGGTTCCGTGAAGAGGACATGATCAGAATCAGCCCGATCATCACCAAGGGTGGGGATGGAACGAGCTCGGTGCCCGCCGATGTTCGGATCGAGACGATGATCCGGGCCCGTACCGTGGAGGGAATGCAGGAGGCGAGCACAGTCGTCGATCGCTGTCTACGCGCGGGTGCATTGGCAGTTGGCGCTAAGCTCGAGGTGGAGACGGTAGGTGGCTATCTTCCCAACACGCCAGATCCCAACCTCGTCGCGTTGCAGTTCGAGGAATGCGCCGCCGTCGTCGGGCGGAATCGGATGGGGCCGGGCCGTCATCAGGCCGGGTCCACGGACGTGGGCGATGTCGGGTTCCTGATGCCGGCCGTTCACCCACGCAGCGGCGGCACGGAAGGCCGTCCCCATCAGCCCGGCTATTTCGTGCGGGACCATGCGCTCGCGGCAGTCAATCCCGCAAAGTCGATGGCAATGCTGGCGGTGGAACTCCTGTATGACGACGCCGCGGAGGGTCGGCGCGTGCAGGCGCAAGCGGGGCGGAAAATGACTCGCGACGAATACGTCGCCCTGCGCCGCAGCTTCGACAGCGTCGTCCGGTACTCGGAAGACGGCGAGCTCTCCGTTGCGACAGGCTGACCTCACTCAACGAAGCTGGCGCAGCGTGTCCTCGACCAGCAGGCGACAGTCGTGCAGCGTATCCGCCACCCGATTGCGATCGCGGATCAGCTGAATCCCCAGCATCCAGCGATCATCGCTGTCGGCCGGCAGCTTCGCCAAACGCGGCACGTCGTATAGGGACGGGATCATCGTCCCTTGCGGCGTGTAGCCATACACGTCATGCCCGTACGTCCCGCGCGCCGTGCTCGCCAGCGGCACCAGTGAGCGCGACAGACGCTTCAGGCAGGTGTTGATAATCGTGGCCGCTGCATCGTCCTTTACGTCAGCTTTGGCGTAGCGCGCGCGCCACGTCTCCGCAGCCGCGTCGAGCGAGGCGGCGGCCGCCCGGAAATCCTGCGCGCGCTGAATGGCACCAGTCAGGCCGATCGGATCGCCCTCGGTGCGCAATTCGGTCAACCGCTCGATGAGCTGGTCGGCCACGCTGACGAACTCGAACGGCAGAATTGTCGCTGTCGCCAGCTCCCAAATCCAGCCGGCGTACACCCGCAGATGGTCCTGCATGGAGGTCCAGTCGAGCTTGTCGATCGTGTTCTCGATCGAATGGTGCCACCAGCCCAGAGTGGCGCGCGCGGTCGCCTGCAATTCCGCCCGCGTGAACGCACCCTCACCGGCAATCATCGGGATGCCCAGACCGAAGAACGAGGAATCGCCCGTCTTGGCGGCGCGATGCCAATGAATCGGCCGGCCGCCGAGCAACTCGTGCTCGACCGCCTGGTGCATCCGGCGCAGCTCCGAGTTTGACCCGGTGCTCCACTCGCTCGTTCCCGCGCATGCCGGCTGGTCGATCTGCACATAGCCGACGGCGTGCTGGCGCAGCCGGTCCCATTCATGGTCGGCAAACCAGGAGGAGCCGATCATCGTCCCGGTCTCGTGTCCCGTCCAGAACCCGAACATGAGGCCACGCCGCAACTCGTCGCGGTGTTTGCCGAAGACGCGGGCAAGCTCTATTAGGCAGGCATTCCCGGCGGCGTTGTCGGTCGCCTGCGGGCCGGGCCATGAATCCTGGTGTCCGCCGACCAGGACGAACTCCTCCGAGTGGGGCGACCTGAATTCGCCAAGCGTGATCTGCACGGGCCGCCAACCGTTCTCGACGTTGGCGCGGAACCACACCCGCACGGGTCCGTCCTGCAGCATCTTCCGAAGTTGCAGGCCAGCCGTCCGTGCGATGCCGATGCACGGTAGCGTCGGCATCTCGGCCTTGTAGGAGTCCGGCGTCGGATTTCCCCAGGCGGGTTTCACCGATCCGAACGGGACCGCGGTGTTTTCCGGATGACCCCAGTTCATCATCACGCAGCCGATGGCGCCCATCAGCCCGGAGATGCGCTGCTTCTCATGCCGTGCGGGACTGTAAGACAGCTCCGAGAGCGTGATCCTCCCCGTGGCGTCGCGGCCCTCATAATCCTCGAAGGACCCGCTCGCGACATCCATCAGCTCGCCGGAGATTCCGTCCGGCAGCGTCGGAACGCTATGCCCGAGCGTATTCGCCTCGATCGCGACCTCGCAGGGCGCGATGACGCGCAACTCAGCCTTTTCCGGAAAGCTGACCAGGCCGGGCAATTCTTGGATGCGCGCGTCCAGGCCAGCATCACACAGCGCCTGCAGGCTGTACTCCGCCATACGACGCGCATTTGGCGAGCCGGCGAGGCGGGAGGGTATGTGGGTGGTGATGTGTTCGACGTGCCGGCGCACGTTGTCAGCGGAAACCTCGCGAATGACGTCTTGACGCGACATCGAAAGCTATCCTCCCTGCTGGAATCCTGGGGCCCCCGCAGTTGCGCGGGTCTCCGGTCGGAACCCAAGCTCACGGCAGTCAGGGTGACGACGCACGCGACCCGGGACAAGGTGCGGTGGCGCGGCGGCGCCGCCAGCCGAAGCTCGTCGATCCCGTCCGCTTTTCGCCGACAAGCAGGGATGTCGAGCTTCTACGCCATCTTGTCGGCGGTCAGGAAGCTGATGCCGCGAATGTCGCGAGCCGATCAACGGAGATAGCCTTGCTGTCCAAGCACTGAACCGCATGCTGGAGCTCGGACGCCCGAGTACATGGGCCTCGCGTAACCAGGGTGCGCGCACCTCGAATCTCAACCCTCTATGGCCCGTGCAACACGGTCCATGCTCTCTCCTGATCGGTTTGAAGGGCGTAAGCTGGACCCGTTTCGCTCCAATTCGGTCCGAACGGAGGATGACGATCATGGCCGACAGCCAGATGATGTCCCAAATGTCCGAAAAGACGGGCTTTAT
>Ga0308173_10001635_pt1 | contig 11381 bp, 10 predicted proteins | sample PhyPR1_FD_203716 | JGI IMG/M metagenome (GOLD analysis project Ga0308173, IMG submission 203716) | Soil microbial communities from UC Gill Tract Community Farm, Albany, California, United States - DLSLS.P.R1 | ecosystem: Environmental > Terrestrial > Soil > Agricultural land | place: USA... | reverse complement strand
AGGCCGGAAGCGACGCGACGCCGTTGTCGAGGACGACCAGCCCGTCGCGCTCGAGCGAGATGAGCGCGTCGCCGTCGTCCGGCTGACCGCCGGCCGCGACAGCGCGTAGCGCGAGCGCCCGCCGCTGCCGGAAGGAGCCTTCGAAGCGCGACTGCTTCCGCAGCGGCTCGTAGCGGCGACCGCGTGAAGGGCACGCCGTCGCGAGGGGACATCCGTCGCAGCGCGGGACCCGCGCGAGGCAGACGGTCGCGCCGAGGTCGAAGAGCGCCTGCGCGCACTCCCAGTCGAACTGCTCGCCCGTGCGCTCCTGGATGCGGGAGATGTTCACGTCGACGGGCAGCACCTCGCAGCCGAAGGCGAAGTTGCCGACTGCGGCGGCGGTGTACGGACCGACGCCCGGCAGCGCGGTCAGGTCGTCGGGCCAGCCGTGCTCGGCGACATATCGCGCCGCGCGGTGGAGGTTCAGCGCACGCCGGTTGTAGCCGAGCCCCTGCCACGCGACGATCACCTCGGCCGGCGACGCCGCGGCGAGCGCATCGACCGTGGGCCACCGCGCGAGCCAGTCGTGCCAGCGCGGGATCACTCGCTCGACCTGGGTCTGCTGCAGCATGATCTCGCTGACGAGGATCGCGTATGGATCTCCTGCCCTCCGCCAGGGGAGATCGCGCGCATTCGCTTCGAACCACGCCAGCAGGGCCTGCTTCACCCTCATACAGGTACCAGCTACCAAACCGGACGGACTAGTCCGCTTTTGCTACCCTAAGCGGACTAAAGAGTCCAGATGAGAGCAGAGGAGCCTGCCGCTGATGCGTAGCCACGCAACCAACCCATGGATCGTGCTCGTCCTGATCTGCCTTGCGCAGTTCATGGTCGTGCTCGACGCGACGATCGTGAACGTCGCCCTTCCCTCGATCCAGAAGGATCTGAACCTGTCGGAGGGCAACCTCCAGTGGATCATCAACGCCTACACGCTCGTCTTCGGCGGCTTCCTGCTGCTCGGCGGCCGCGCGGGCGACCTGCTCGGTCGCAAGCGGCTGTTCCTGATCGGCCTCGTGATCTTCACCGGCGCCTCGCTGCTCGACGGCCTCGCCTCGAGCGAGGGGATGCTCATCGGCGCGCGCGCCCTGCAGGGCCTCGGCGCTGCACTCGTCTCGCCGGCCGCGCTCTCGATCATCTCGACCACGTTCGCGGAGGGGAAGGAGCGCGCCAAGGCGCTCGGTGTGTGGGCCGCGATCGCTATCGGCGGCTCGGCCGTCGGTCTGATCCTCGGCGGCTTGTTGACCCAGTACTTCTCCTGGCCGTGGATCTTCTTCGTCAACGTCCCGGTCGGCATCGCCGCCTTCGTGCTCTCGCTGCGGCTGATCCCCGAGTCGAGAGACGAGCTCGCACACCAGAGCTACGACCTCGCCGGCGCGGTCACCGTCACCGGCGGGCTGATGGCGCTCGTCTACGCGATCGTCGACGCGCAGTCCGCGGGCTGGGGCTCGGCGAAGACGCTCGGCTTCTTCGCGCTTGCCGTCGTGCTGCTCGTGGCGTTCGTCGTCATCGAGCTTCGCGCGAAGGCGCCGCTCGTGCGGCTCTCGATCTTCCGGGTCCGCTCGCTCCTGACGGCGAACGTGGCGATGCTGCTCGCGATGTCGGGGATGTTCGCGATGTTCTTCTTCAACACGCTCTACATCCAGCGGGTGCTCGGCTACGGGCCGCTCGAGGCCGGGCTCGCGTTCCTGCCGTTCACGGCCGGCGTGATGGTCTCGGCCGGGATCGCGTCGCAGTTCGCAACGCGCATCGGCGTGCGTCCCATCGCGGGCGCCGGGCTGATCCTGAGCACAGCCGGGCTGCTGCTCCTCACGCAGCTGCCGGTCCACGGCTCGTACGCCGCGAACGTGCTGCCTTCGATCATCCTCTCGTCGCTCGGAATGGGCGCGGTCTTCATGCCCTTCACGCTGATCGCGACGACCGGCCTCGACGACGAGGACCAGGGCCTCGCCTCCGGCCTGTTCAACACGTCGCAGCAGGTCGGCGGCGCGCTGGGGCTCGCCGTTCTCTCCACGCTCGCCGCGAGCAAGAGCTCGTCGGCGGGCGGCTCGACCGCGCATTCGCTCGTCGTCGGCTTCCACTGGGCGTTCGCGGCCGGCGCCGTGATCATGGTCGCCGCGCTCGTCGTGATGGTCGCGATGCTCCGAAGCCGGCACGTCGCGCGCATCGAGCAGGAGGCGGCAGCCGGTTCGCCTGCAATGGTCGGGGCGTAGTGACGACGAGCCTCCGTTCCGACGCGCAGCGCAACCTCGACCGCATCCTCGAGGCCGCCGCCGACGCGTTCGCCGAATCCGGCCCGGACGTGACGATGGACGAGATCGCGCGCCGGGCCGGCGTCGGCCACGGCACCGTCTTTCGCCGTTTCCCGACGAAGGACGCGCTCCGCGCGGCGGTGATCCGGTTGCGGATCAACGAGCTTCTCGCGCGCGCCACGGAGTTGCTCGACGATCCCGACGCCGGTGCCGCTCTCGAGGCTTTCGTCTGGGCGGGGGCCGAGATGTGCCGGCGCGACCGGGCGCTCTTCGAGGGCGTCGAGAAGTGCGACGGGTTCGCGGACGTGATGGGCGTGAAGCACGAGCTCCACGACACGGTCGACAAGCTGATCCGCCGCGCCCGGCGCGCCGGGGCGGTGCGGTCGCGGCTCGACGGACAGGATCTCGGCGCCCTCGTGGGCGCAGCGATCGAGGCGTCGCTCCATGCGGAACGGCCGGACGCGTGGAAGCGCTACGTGCGCATCGTACTCGCCGGGCTCCGCGCCGACTGACCCGTCAGCTTCCCGGCCGCCAGGCGAACTGCGCCGGCCACGGGATTTGCCCGTAGTAGGACGGCCAGTCGTTCGGCCGGAAGAGCGGCGAGGCGATTTCGACCGGCTTCGCGGCGCCTCGCCCGAGGAGCCAGAGCCCGTCGCGCGCCTCGTACAGCAGGTCTCCGTCGGGCGCCCACTCCGGCACGGTCGCGCCGCGTGCTCCCGCAACCGTGCGCAGCGCGTGAGTGCGCAGGTCGTAGACGCGCAGGACGTGGTTGGCGGACCAGCGGTCGAGTACCCGCTGGTCCCAGCCGCCGAGCGTCCGGTCGGGCGCCTCGACGAAGGCGAGCTCGTTCCCGCCCGGTGACCACGCCGGATCGAGCGTCACCCTGCCCGGGTCCTTCGTGACCGAGACGCACGCGCCTCGCACCCGCGGACAGATCTGCAGCTCCTTCTCGTCCCACACGACGCGGCCGCCGTTTCGCCCATGGCTCACGTCGGCCACGACCGCGAGCGCACGAGCTCCGGCGGCGACGACTCTCGTCGTCCCGTCCGACAGCGCCTCGGCGAGGAACCGCGGCCGCGCGAACGGCGCCGCCACGGTGTACAGGGGCGTCTCGTCGTTGTTGTGTGTCATGCCGTCGCCGAAGACCCACAGGCCGATCCCGAAGCCGCGCCACCAGCCGGCGGCGTCGACCTCGATCTGGTTCATCCCGTCGAGGCGGTCGTGCGGCGCCCACCGCGCCCACACCCGGGCCGGCCTGCCGGCGGCGCGAACGACGGACACGATGGAGTCGAGCCGCGGTGTCTGCGTGACGATCGCGAGCCGGCGGCCGTCCGGCGACCACACGGCGGCGCGCACGTCGCGGGCGTGGACAAGCGTACGGATGCGGCCGTCTGCGGCGATAAGCCGCAGCGTCGTCTGCGAGCCGAAGGGAATGCGCGTCGAGATCGGTCCGGCGAGCACGGCGAGCCCGCCAGCGCCCCACCCGACGATGCTTGCGTGCGCGAGGCCGGCCACCGGCGCCGCGCCGCGGCCGTCGCCGTCCGCGAGCCACAGCTGTCCGGTCTCGTCCGCGCCTCCAGCGGCGTACTCCTGCGGCGTATCCGACTCGATCCAGGCGAGCCGGTGGCCGTCCGGCGAGAACGACGGATGGAGCGGATGCAGGCCCGGTGTCTTCGGTGCGCGGCGGAGGGAGCGGCCGTCGAGCACCCACAAGGTGTCGCGCGAGACGAACGCGAGCCGTCCGTGGTGCACGAACGCCGCGACGTCGACGGTCGGGCCGCCGTGGACGCGCTCGACGCCCGGCGTGGGCGGCCGCGAAACGACGACGCCCGCAAGCGCGGCCGCGCCCGCGACGACCAGCGCAGCGAGCGCGGATCGCCGCCGCCGGCGACGGCGGTGCTCGCGCGCCTCCTCGATCAGGAGCTCCGGGTCGGGCGGCGCGCCCCGCCGCGGCGGCGCGGGCGGCGCGATCAAGCGACCGACTCGATGATGCCGATCAACTCGTCCACCCGATATCCGTGCCGGCGTGCGTACAGGACGAGGTCGCGCGCGCGTGCGGTCACGGCGCTCTGCTCGGGCGTGCCGGAGACGGTCACCCCGCGGCCACGGCGGAACTCGAGCAGCCCTTCGTCCCGCAGGAGGCGCAGTGCGCGCAGCACCGTGTTCGTGTTCACGTCGAGGACGGCCGCGAGATCGCGCGCCGGCGGCAGGCGCTCGCCCGGCTTCGCCTCGCCGTCGGCGATCGCGCGCCGGACCTCCGCGGCGACCTGCTCGTAGAGCTCGGTCGGCTCGTCCCGGCTCACCTTGACTCCGATCATGGTGCTAGCAAGAATAGCTCCATCGTGTCGCGTCTGCCAGCTGCCTTCGCCGCGGTCGGTCTCGCCGTCGTCCTCGCCGGAGGCGCGTCGTCGCACGCGGCCGAGTACCGCTGCCCACCCGGCGACCTCGGCACCGTCGCCTTCGTCCACGACGGCGCGCTCTCGGTCGTCGATCTGCACGGCTGCACCACGCGCACGCTCGTGCGCGCACACGCGTCCCAGCCGGTGCGATTCAGCTTCGACGGCCGCTACATCGCCTTCGCCGGCGGCTTGGTCCCGGCACGTGGCGGGAGGGTGACCCACACCGTGGGCGCCGGCACGTGGTCGCCGCGCGCCGACCTGCTCGCCGTCGTGACGAAGCGGGGCGGGCTCGAGCTCCTCCGGCCGGGCGGGTCGGTGCGCCGCGTGTTCCGCGACGGCTTCGGCGTGGCGACAGTTGCCTTTTCTCCCGACGGTCGGACGCTCGCGGTGTCACGCTCGGGCTACCGCCTCGCGACAATGCACGATCCGGCGAAGTGGCATCAGGAGATCTGGCTCGTCGACGTCTCGACGGGCGCCCGGCGCATCCTCTACCGGTTGAAGCCGCCCGAGCTCGCGCCGGCGTGGCTGGAGGGATTCTCGCCGGACGGTCGCTTCGTTCTCTTCTGGAAGGACAGTTACAACTCGGCGTCACTCGCCGCCGACGGGCTGCCGCTCGTCGCGCTGGCCGTCAGGGGCGGGGCGCCGGTGCGGATTGCGAACGAGCTCCACTACTCCGACTATCTCTCGTGGTGTGGCCAGGCTCTCGTCTACGTGATCGACAAGGGCGGTCGCGAGGTCACGCTCGGCGACGGCGTCGCGATCGCGAAGCCGCCGAGGTGGCGCTCGACGCCGATTCTCCCGGACGGTGGGAGGACGAGCTGGACTTCGGTCGCCTGCAGCTCCGGAGGCCTGGTCGTCGCAGGCGGCCCGAGCTCGCAGAACGAGCCGTTCGGGCAAGAGCACCGGTCGCTCTGGATGGTGTCGCCTTCGCCGCATGCCGTGCCCCAGCGCCTGACGCAGGCCGACCCGCCCCGCGGCCAGTCGGACGAGCTGCCGATGTGGTCGCACGACGGCCGCTGGATTCTCTTCGTCCGGACGCGGCCCGGCGGCGCCGCCGGCCGTGGGACGCTCTATGGGCTCGACCCCTTCGGCGGCAACCTCGTCGGCCCGATCGCGCGCGTCGGCACGACGGGCGACTACTACGGCGCGTACGGCTGGTCGACGCAGCTCGACTGGCACCGCTGAGCGGCCGGACTATTCGTGCTGCGGTGTCGTTGCACGGCGAGACCACGGCCGCCACAGGACCACGCGCCTGCCGCCAGGGCGCGATCCGGCGTGGGCTCGACGCGTGGAAACGCTACGTGCGCGTCGTCCTCGCTGGGCTCCGGTCCGACTGAGGCGAGTCCCCGCAAAGGAGCGGCTGTTCAACCTCGTGCGGAAGGTATAAGGACTCAGACCCGAAGCAGCCTTCGCCGAACAAGGCATGATTCACCCGTGGCGGTCGACTCGACGATCATCCCCGACAATGAAGACGCACGGCTTGCCGCGGTTCGGCGGTACGAGATTCTCGACACGCCTCGCGACGGGGCGTTCGAGCGGATCACGCGGATCGCGACTCTCGTCCTCGACGTCCCGATCGCGATCATCACGATCGTCGATCACGACCGGATCTGGTTCAAGTCCGCCCAGGGCCTCGAAGGGGTCGAGCAGATCGACCGAGTGCCCGGCCTGTGCGCATCGGCGATTCTCTCCGACGACCTCTATCTCGTCCGCGATGCGAAGGTCGATCCGCGCACGCTCGCCAACCCGCTGGTCGCGGGCGAGTTCGGACTTCGCTTCTACGCCGCAGCGCCGCTCCAGACGCACGACGGCTACAACCTCGGCACGATGTGCGTCATCGACCGCGATCCGCGTGAGCTCACCGAGGAGCACGTGCGCGTGCTCGAGGATCTCGCGGCGCTCGTGATCGACGAGCTGGAACTGCGGCTGTCGGCGCGTCGCCACGCACGTCGCGCCACCGAACTGAACGACGACGTCGTCCAGGCGTTGACCCTCGCGAAGCTGCATTTACAGACCGGCTCAGCGGACGACGCCCTCGCGCATCTCGACGACGCGCTCGGTGCGAGCAAGCGGATCCTCGCAGAGCTCGTCGAGGATGCACCGACGCTTCGACGTTCCTCTGCCTAGTAGGTGGCGCACACCTCGCGGATCGCCGCGACGAGCAAGTCGACGTCGCCGCCCTTCTCGATGAAGGCCGTCGCGCCCGCCTGCATTGCACGCCGCCGTACGACGTCTGACCCGAAAGCCGTCAGCATCACGACCGCGGTCTTCGGCGAGACCGACTTGATCTCGGGAAGCGCTTCGATCCCGTCACGCTCCGGCATCGCGATGTCGAGCAAGAGAACGTCCGGCCCGAGGCTCGCCACGACCTCCACGACCCGGCGTCCGTCCTCCGCCTCGCCGACGATCTCGAACCCCTCCTCGAGGCCGAGGATGACGGACAGCAGCTCCCGGAACGCCGGCTGGTCGTCGCAGATCACGATCCGGCATGCCACAGCCGGTAACGATACGTCGGAAGGGAACCCGAGACTCAGTCGTGCTGCGGTGTGGCCGCGCGGCGCCACGGCCGCCAACGCACGACGCCGCCGCCGAAGAGCGCCAGCTCGACGACGGTGATCGCGAGCCGGTTCAGCAGCGTCACGCCGAGAGCCGGCCCGCTCGTCGTGACCGCGAGCAGCAGCCCGTACATCGACGCCTCGCGCGCGCCGAGGCCCGACGGCAGGAACACCGCGAGCACGGCGACGATCGCGCCGACCGCGGAGACGCCACCGAGGAAGGGCACCGTCTCGAGTCCCGGGTTGCTGCCGAGGCTGAGCAGCATCCAGTAGATCGCCATCCCGCTGACGAGCCACGTCGCGCAGTAGAAGAGAAGGAGCGTCACCGTCGTCGGGAACGGCAGCGGTTCGATCTCGTGCGCGCCGAACGGCCGCAGGAGCTTGTACGCGAGCGGCCGGAACACGCGCGGATGGAGCGCGGATGCGAGCAGCACCGCGAACGGGATCAGCGCCCAGAGCGGCGCGTCGACGCCGCGCACCCAGGCCAGGCTGACGACGAAGACGATCACGCCGGAGATCGCGGAGAGCCCCGCCTCGACGAGGATCGACGCGAGCACCGTCGGCGTGTCGGTGACGCCCGCGGAGCGGCGCAGCGCGACGGTGCGCGCCGCCGGCGTCCAGACGCCGCCGGGCAGGTACTTCGCGAGCATCGAGACCATCTCCGCCTCGAGCGCGACGCCGTACGGGATGCGGATGCCCCACTCGTCGAGGATCCGGATCCAGCCGAGGATGAAGACCAGGTAGTAGGCGGCGATCGTTGCGAGCGCGAGCAGCAGGTAGCCCGGCCGTGCGTCCTCCAGCAGGGGCTCCGCCTTGTGCCATTGATCGACGACCGCCCAGGCGCACAGCGCGACCGTCGCTGCGATCAGCGCGGCCTGCGCCGACTTCGTGAACCGCGGGTGAACCTTCAGCCACCCGACTACGGCGCGCCCGCGCCGAATCCCTCCCGAGTACAGACCCATGTGCCGAGTCTGCCCGAACGGGCGGGGGCCGGAGCGGGAACACGGGCGCCGCTACCCTCCGTGGGTGGACCACGCCGAGCGGAGCCATCCGAACGTCACGCTGGCCGTGCTCTCGAGCGCCGGCCTCGCGTTCTCGATGCTGAGCTCGGCGGTCGTGCCCGCGCTGCCGACGATCCAGCACAGCCTGCACACCTCCGAGAACGGTGTCGCGTGGGTGCTCACCGCCTATCTCCTCTCTGCGTCCGTCGGCACCGCGATCATCGGGCGGCTCGGCGACATGTACGGGAAGGAGCGCCTGCTCGTCTGGACGCTCGTCGCGCTTTCCTTCGGAACGCTGCTCGCAGGCGTCTCCCACTCGCTCGCGCTGCTCGTTGTCGCACGCACGATCCAGGGAGCGGGCGGCGGTGTCTTCCCGCTCGCGTTCGGGATCATCCGCGACGAGTTCCCGCGCGAGAAGGTCGCGGGCAGCATCGGCCTGATGTCCGCGCTGCTCGGGATCGGCGGGGGCGTCGGCATTCTCGCGGGCGCCGTGATCGTCGAGCACCTGAGCTGGCACTGGCTCTTCTGGCTGCCGCTCGTGCTGATCGTCGCCGCGACCGTCTGCACCTGGCGCTTCGTGCCCGAGTCGCCGGTGCGTGTGCCCGGCCGCATCAACTGGCTCGCCGCTGCGCTGATGAGCGCCGGCATGACGCTCGTGCTCGTCGCGATCAGCGAGACGACGACGTGGGGTTGGGGGTCGGCGAAGACCGTGCTCGTGCTGCTCGGCGGCATCCTCGTCTGCGTGCTCTGGGTTGCGGTCGAGGTGCGGAGCAAGGTGCCGCTGATCGACATGCGGCTGATGCGTGTGCGCGCGGTGTGGACGGCGAACCTGACCGCGTTCCTGCTCGGCGCCGGTATGTACGCGTCGTTCATCGTGTTTCCCCAGTTCGCGCAGCTCCCGAAGAGCACCGGCTTCGGCTTCGGCGCGTCCGTCGTCGCCTCCGCGCTGTACCTGCTTCCGTCGACGATCGGGATGTTCGTCGTCGGCTTCGCCGCCGGGTGGATCGCCCACCGCTTCGGCTCGAAGGCCGCGCTCGTCGCCGGCTCCGCCGTGACGGCGATCGCCTTCGGGCTGATGGCGGTCGCGCACGGGCACCCGTACGACATGCTCGTGAGCTCGGCGTTCCTCGGCGTCGGCATCGGCCTTGCATTCGCCGCACTGGGGAACATCGTCATCCAGGCGGTCGCGGAGCACGAGACCGGCGTCGCGAGCGGCATGAACACCGTCATGCGCTCGGTCGGCGGAGCGCTCGGCGGCCAGCTCACTGCGACGTTCATCGCGGCCCACGTGCACCGCGGACTGCCGACCGTTACCGGCTTCACCGACAGCTTCGTGATGTCGACGTGCTTCCTGCTCGTGTGCACCGGCGCCGCGCTGCTCGTGCCCGGCCGCCGCCGCGCACGCTTCGCCGCCGCCGTCGCGGACTGATGGTTCGCGTCCGGTTCGCTCCGAGTCCCACGGGGACGTTGCACGTCGGCAACGCGCTGAGCGCGGTCGCGAACCGGCACTTCGGCGACTGGCTCCTGCTTCGCATCGACGACACCGACCCGGCTCGCAACGTCGAGGGCGGCGAGGACGGGATCTTCGAGGATCTGCGGTGGCTCTCGGTCGAATGGGACGACGGCCCGGTGCGACAGAGCGACCGCTCCGAGCGGCACCTCGAGGCGGCGCACACGGCGGGACTGCCGCAGCGCTTCGAAGGCGTGATGCTGTGGCGCGACGACGGCTCGCCGACGTTCCACCTCGCGAGCGTCGTCGACGACGTCGACTTCGGGATCACGCACGTGATCCGCGGCTCCGACCACCGCCCGAACGAGGAGCTCCACGCCGCTTTGCACCGGGCGCTCGGCACCGAGCCGCCGGAGGTGATCCACCACGGCCTCGTCGTCGGCGAAGACGGCAAGAAGCTGGCGAAGCGCGCAGCCGGGGCGACCGTCGCGTCGCTCCGCGAGGCCGGCTATCCCGCGGAGGCCGTGCGCACCTATCTCGACGAGCTCGGGCTGCCGAAGCACGACGTCCATCTCGACCTCGACCGCATCCGCTCGCTCTCGGTCGACGTGCTCGCGCGGCTGGACGACGAGGAGCTCGCGGCTCGCGCCGGCGTGCCGGTCGAAGCCGTCCCGCTCATGCGCGGCGCGCACGACCTCGTCGAGGCGCGGGCGCTCGCGCGCGCGGTGCTCGAACCGGTGCGGGACACCGTGAAGGTCTCGGACACCTCGACGCTCGAGCGGTTCGTCGAGCTTCGCTCGCCCCTCGCGGAGGTGCTCTCGAAGGACGAGGCCAGGGCGGTCGTCCGGGAGGTGAAGGCGGTCGGTGGCAACCTGCGCGCTCTACGCGTCGCGCTCACCGGCGCCGAGCGTGGTCCCGAGCTGTGGGCGGTGCTGCGCGCGCTGCCGCGTGACGAGGCCGTTCGCCGCGCACTACCCTGAGCGGCGATGCGCCTCTACGACACCGCGTCCCGCTCGCTCGTCGAGCTGCCGCCTCCGCCCGGGCCGGTCCGCATGTACTTCTGCGGCCCGACGGTGTACGCGCGGGCGCACATCGGAAACGCGCGGCCGTTCGTCGTCGGCATGTGGTTCCGTTCGTGGCTGCGCCGGACGGGCTACGACGCGGAGCTCGTCCACAACATCACGGACATCAACGACAAGATCTACGACGCCGCGCCGGGTGCGAGCGCCGAGCTCGCCGCGCGCGCGACCGAGTGGTACCTCGAGGACACCGGCGATCTCGGGCTCGGCACGCCGGACCGTCTGCCGAAGGCGACCGACTCGGTGCCGCAGATCGTCGCGTTCATCTCGGAGCTCGTCGACGGTGGCCACGCGTACGAGAGCGGCGGCGACGTCTACTTCCGCGTCGCGAGCTTCCCCGAGTACGGCCGGCTTTCCGGCCAGAAGCCCGACCAGGTCGAGCAGGGCGAGGAGCCGAGCTCGCTCAAGGAGGATCCGCGCGACTTTGCGCTCTGGAAGGCGAACAAGCCGGCGACCGAGGACACCTGGTGGGACTCGCCGTGGGGGCGAGGCCGGCCCGGCTGGCACATCGAATGCTCCGCGATGGCCGAGGAGGCTTACGGGCCGGCGTTCGAGATCCATGGCGGAGGGCTCGACCTCGTCTTCCCGCACCACGAGAACGAGGTAGCG
>Ga0308173_10001634_pt1 | contig 11381 bp, 8 predicted proteins | sample PhyPR1_FD_203716 | JGI IMG/M metagenome (GOLD analysis project Ga0308173, IMG submission 203716) | Soil microbial communities from UC Gill Tract Community Farm, Albany, California, United States - DLSLS.P.R1 | ecosystem: Environmental > Terrestrial > Soil > Agricultural land | place: USA... | reverse complement strand
CGTCGTGTGCGAGGCGGTCACCCGGCCGGCCATGCCTCGGCGGATGGTCTCGGCGGCCATCACCTCGACGAACCGCGAGTGTTCGTCGTCGGTCTCGTCGCAGTGCACGTCGACCAGCAGTCCGCGGTCGTCGGCGAGCGCCATCAGGAACTCCACCGACGCGACGCCGTCCTCGCGGGTGAGCTCGTAGTGAGGGATCCCGCCGACGACGTCCGCGCCGATGTCGACGGCCTTCTCCATCAGGCGCTTGCCGTCGGGGAAGCCGAGGATGCCCTGCTGCGGAAAGGCCACCAGCTGCAGGCCGACCATGTCTTCGACCTCCTCGCGCAGCTCGACCAGCGCACGCAGGGCGGTCAGCTGCGGGTCGCACACGTCGACGTGGCTGCGCACGGTCTGCACACCGTTGGCCACCTGCCAGCGGAGCACCTTGCGCACGCGGTTCTTCACGTCCTCGACGGTGAGGTCCCGCACCCGGTCGGCCCACACCGCGATGCCCTCGAACAGCGAGCCGCTGACGTTGGGCCGGGGCTGGCCGACGGTGAGGACGGCGTCGAGGTGGATGTGCGGTTCGACCAGCGGTGGCGTGACCAGGCGGCCACCGAGGTCGACGGTCTCGCGGGCGTCCTGACCACTGGCGGCGACGAGGACACCGCCGTCGATCGCGAGGTCGATCGGGGTCGTGGACCGGGGCAGCACGGCGTTGCGCAGCAGAAGATCGATCACGGCTCAACCTTGGCATCCCCGGTGGTGCGCCCGCGCTCCGGCTCAGTCGGGCAGGAGCGCCAGCAGTCGCGAGAGCGTGCGGGCCAGCACGGCGCTGCCCACGCCCGCGTCCCGGCGGTGCGCCGGGTGGTCGGTCGAGGTGCCGACCGCCGTCCACCAGTCGTCGGTCTTCGGCGGATCCAGCAGGTCGATCCGCTGACCCGGCATGGGGACGACGACCTGCGCGCCCACCCGCTCGGCGGCCGCGACGACCCGCTGCGCGGGCTCGGCCCAGCGATGGAAGGCCAGGTTGAACGTGGCCCAGTGGATCGGCAGGAACACCCGGCCGCCGAGGTCGCCGTGCGCGCGCATGGCCTCCTCCGGGTCCATGTGGATGGCATGCCAGGCGTCGTTGTAGGCGCCGACCGGGAGCAGGGTCAGGTCGAACGGACCCAGCCGTGCCCCGATCTCGGCGAAGGTGGGGGTGTATCCGGTGTCACCGCCGAAGAAGACCCGGTGCTGCGGGCCGGTGATCGCCCACGACGCCCACAGCGTGGTGTCGCGGTAGAAGTACCGGCCGGAGAAGTGCCGGGCCTCGGTGCACGTCAGCGTCAGCGCGCCGACCGTGGCGGACCCGTTCCAGTCCAGCTCCACGATCCGCTCGTCCGGGACGCCCCACTTGCGCAGGTGCTCACCGATCCCGAGCGGGACGACGAACGGCCCGGACTGCGACGTCAGCAGCGCGCGCACGGTCGGCAGGTCCAGGTGGTCGTAGTGGTCGTGCGAGATGAGGATCGCGTCGACCTGCGGCAGCGCCTCCAATGGCATCGGCGGCTCGTGCAGCCGGGTGGGCCCGAACACCGGCGACGGCGATACCCGGAAGCCCCACACCGGGTCGACCAGCACCCGCTGCCCGTCGACCTCCAGCAGCGCGCTGGCGTGGCCGAACCAGGTGACGGCCAGCTCCGCGGCGTCGTCCGGCAGCTCGGCGGTGGCCAGCGGGATCGGGCCGCCGGGCAGACCCACGTGCCGCTCCTCGTGCCACTGGCGCAGCAGGCCGTCGCGGGTGTTCGCGGGCGGCAGCGCCGGGGTCTCGAGAGAGTTGTGGAACTTGCCCTCGGACCAGTTCGGCGAACCGGCGACGAGCGGGCGCAGCCGGCGGCGGTGCGCGCCCAGGGCGGTCGGCAGGCCCCAGGCGGCGCGGGTGACCCAGCCGACGGGGAAGGCGAGCGCTGCGGCCGTCAGCGCGGTGCGGCGGAGAGCGGAACGGGACACGACGCCAGTGTCCCAGCCGAGGCAGGACGGCCGGTGTCTTTCGCCGAAGGTCACACCCGTCGGCGGGATGGCAGGCTGGACCCCGTGACCGAGCCCCGTCCCGCGCAGCCCGACGACGAGGGCGGCGACCCGGCCTGCTGGGCGCGGCGGGTCTGCCCGGCCTGCGGCCGGCTCGCCGACGAGGACCCGCCGACCCGCTGCCCCTCGTGCGGGGCGGAACTGCCCGACGACTGACCCTCACCTGACCTACGCCGCCACCTCCTGCCGTCGGCCGACGATCGCGAAGTCGCACAGCGCCTGCCGCAGCGCGACGCCGAGCCGGTCGGCCGGCACGTGCACCTCGTCGCGCAGGTCGAGCGGGAGACCGGCGATGGCGAGCGCGGCCTGCGAGCGCACGTCCTCCTCCAGGATCTCGTGCTGCAGCGCGACCTGGTCGGCGACGTCGGCGGGCGCGGGGAGCGGGTTCCCCGGCCCGGAGGCGAGCAGCAGGACGAGGTAGATCCGGGTGGAGTCGAGGTCCTCGGGCTGCAGCAGGTACAGGATCGTCGTCGTCGCGCCGGAGTCCAGGAACTCCTGCCGCAGCCGCAGTTGGAACGGGGCGCGGTAGCTGTACGTCGTCCGGCGGCGCTGCCGCAGCGGCCGTCCGCCGGTGGCGACCTCCGGGTCGAGCGGGTTGTCGCACCACTGCTCCTGGACGGCGCTGAAGCCGCCCGGCTCGACCGTGACCTGGGGTGCGGTGACCTCGACCTGGTCCGGGGCGCCGATGGTGTCGGCGTGCACGAACGGTCCGTGCGTGGCGTCCAGGAACGTGTCGGCCAGCGGACCGGCCGGCCCGGGGGAGCGCACCGGCAGCGGCCAGCTCATCACGAACCTGCGGTCCTCGGCCTCCGGCACGTCCAGGAGGACGTCGGCCGGCTCGGCGGGCGCCAGCCAGATCAGGCCGAGCCGCTCGCGGACGCCGAACGCCGGTGGGTCCGCGGTCACGCCGTTCTCGTCCCGGCGCAGGGTCCAGGTGCGGCCGAGCAGCCGGATCTGCAGCCAGCCGCCGGCGCGGAGCTCCCGGGAGAGCGCCACCGGGTGCCAGGCGTGCTCGAGCGAGGCGTCGAGGTTGTCGAACGCCGGCCCGTCGAGCTCGGCCGGCGGGGGCGCGGGCTCGGCTTCCCGGGTCCGCGACGGCGGCGGGGTGGCCGTGGCTTCCGGTGCCAGCCACACCCAGCCGTGGCGTTCCTCGACCGCCCACGGCACGGCCAGATCGGCGCGCGGCGGCGGCGCCCCGTGCGGTCCGAGCGAGGGGATGTGCACGCAGCGGCCCTCCCCGTCGAACAGCCAACCGTGCGCGGGGCACTGCAGCCGGCCGTCGACCACCGACCCGGCCGCCAGCGGCACGAGGCGGTGCGGGCACCGCGACGGGAAGGCGCTGACCTCACCGCCGGGCCGCAGCCGGACCACGACGTACGCGTGGCCACCGGCGCCCACCGGGAGCGGCGTCGTCCCCACCTCGGCGCTGCGGGCCACCGGGAACCACCCCGTCCTCGACGTCATGACCCATTGCAGCGTGCCGAGATGAGCGGGCGGTTACGACTGTCGGGCGTTTCTGCAACGGCTCGTTCCCGTCGGAATCGGGTCGCTTCCGGGGTGTTTCTCCCGCTGTCGGGGTTCTGCGGGACTCCGGTAGCGGGAGAAACACCCCGAGAGCGCGCCGGGATGCCGTCGATAGGGTCGGCCGGGTGACCGCCCGCATCGTCCGTTCGTGAACGTCGTCTGCGTCGACATCGGCTCCACGTACACGAAGGCTGCCCTGGTCGACGTCCGCGCGGGAAAGCTGCTCGACACCGCGCAGGCGCCGACCACCGCCGACGTGGTGGACGGCGTCCTGACCGCGACGGGCGGGCTCGACGGCGAGGTCGTCGCCTGCTCGAGCGCCGGCGGGGGACTGCGGCTGGCCGTCGTCGGCTACGAGCAGCTGATCAGCGCGGAGGCCGGACACCGCGCTGCCCTGTCGGCCGGGGCGCGGGTCGTGCACGTCGCCGCCGGGCGGTTGGATGACGGCGCGCTGGCGGCCCTGCGGGCGGTGACGCCCGACGTCGTCCTGCTGGTCGGCGGCACCGACGGCGGCGAGGCCTCCGTGCTGCGGCACAACGCGGCCGCGCTCGCCGGGTCGAACTGGTCCGTCCCGGTCGTGCTGGCCGGCAACGTCGCCGTCCGGACCGAGGTGGCCGGCGTGCTGCGGGACGGCGGACTGCCGGTGCGCGAGGCCGACAACGTGCTGCCCGACATCGGCCGGCTCGCCCCGGAGTCGGCGCGGACGGCGGTCCGCGAGGTGTTCCTCGAGCACGTCATCGGCGGCAACCGGCTGTCGGCCGATCCCCGCCTGAAGCGCTGGGTGCGGGCGGTGACGCCGGACGCCGTCCTGGACGGGGTCTCGGTGCTGGCCGGCTTGCGGCGGGGCGCCGACGTGCCGGGCGTCGTCGTCCTGGACGTCGGTGGTGCGACGACGGACGTCTACTGCGTGCCCGACCCGGACGCCGAACAGGCGACGCTCGGGCGGGAGGCGGTCGGCGTGCCCGCCCGCCGGCGCACCGTGGAGGGCGACCTCGGCGTGTTCTCCAGCGTGGCCGACCTCCGGGCGGCGGCGGTCGCCGAGGGGCTGACCGTCGGGGACGACCCGCTGTCCCTGGGGGAGGCGGCGGCGACCGTCGCCCTTCGCCGGCATCTGCGCGCCGAGGCCGCCTACGGACCGGGGGGCGCGGGTGCGCGCGGGGTCGGGCTCGTCGTCCTCTCCGGCGGGGTCTTCCGGCACGCCGATCCGGCGGCCGTGGACGAGGTCGTGGCCCGGCTGGCGGCAGACCGGGGTGGGGCGGGGAGCGTCCTGACCGGCACCTCGGTCGTCGTCGACCGCCGTTATGTGCTGGCCGCGGCCGGACTGCTGGCCGCCGAGCACCCCGCGGCGGCGGCCGGGCTGCTCAGGGAGCTGGCCGGCTGAGGGTTGCCGCCCACGGCTCCGAGGCGGCCAGGGCGAAGCCGGCGACGTCGTCGGCCGCCATGTCGATCGACGCGTAACCGCCGCGGCCGGCGCCGACGCAGGCCACCACCGTGGCCAGACCGTTCCGCCGCTGGAAGAAGGACTGCCGCACCTGCCAGCCGACGACAGCGCGACGCTGCAGGACGGCGTGCTCGCGCGACAGCCAGCCGCTGCGGACGCTGAACGACCGCGGCCCGGCGGCGTGGCCGAGCGCGGCGTACCGGCCCAGGCCCAGCGGCACCCCGAGACCGAGCAGCACCAGGCCGACGACCAGCAGCCACACCCATCCGGCGACCGCGGTCGCGATCAACCCGGCCGTGGTGACGACCAGGCCCGCGAGGGTGGCCCGCACGATCCGGCGCCGGCGGGCCGCCGGTGGGTGGGCGCGCAGCGGGCCGGGCTCGGCCACGATCCGGTGCGCGAGCAGCCACGCCTCCGACCGCGGGCCGAGCGGCAGCAGCTGCCCCCGCCGGTGCGCGTCGCCCAAGCCGGTGACCAGGGCGTTCACCCGGGCCGCGCGCACCAGGCGCATGCCCGCGCCCTCGGCGATCGTCGCGCCGCGGATCCGGTCGATCTCCAGCTCCGTGTGCCGCCGGGTGATGAGCCCGCGGACGGCGATCAGTGATCCTCCGCGGCGCACCAGCCGGAAGCCCCAGTTGACGATGGCCGCGCCGATGACCGAGCCGGCGAGGAGCACCGCCGCCGCACCGACCAGGCCGATGACGAGCCCACGGACACTGGCCAGCGCCGCGTCGTCCAGGTTCGGCCGCAGGTTCTCGGGCAGCTCCTGGGCCACGCGGAACAGCGCCCCCACCGCGGCCAGGGGGAGCGCGAGGTAGCTGCCGACCAGCGGGGCGTAGAGCAGCCAGCGGTTGTCGAACCGGCCGAACTCCTCCTCACGCGGGGCATCCGGGACGGCCGCAGGTGCCTGGCGGTGGGTCAGGACGGCGGTGCGCAGCCGGTCGCCCTCGGCGCGGGAGACCCCGTCGACGACCAGTTCCTCGTCCTTGTCGGCCGCGCCGGCGGCCGCGTCGATGCGCACCCGGACGAGCCCGAAGACCCGGTGCAGCGGCGGCGCCTCCACCTCCACGCCGCGGATCCGGTCGTTGGGGACGGTGCGCACCGAGCGCGACAGCAGCCCGCGGGTGACGACGACGGAGCTGGGGCCGTCGGTGTAGCTGAACCGCCACCACGACAGTGCCGCGGTGCCCAGCGACAGCAGGGTGACGCCGACGACCAGCGCGACGACCGTCGTCCGTCCGCCGTTCAGCCCCGCGGCCGCGATGAGCGGGATGACGGCGGGGACGAACTGGCGGGCCTGGCGGAAGGTGGCCGTGTGGACGGCGATGATCAGCACGGACGTGCGCCGCGCGGCGGGTCCGTTCGGCTCGGTTCGTTGCGTCACGTCGCTCTGCTCTACCGGCTCCGTCACGTCGCTCTGCCCTACTGGCTCCGTCATGTCGCGATGTCGCGGACCTGCTCCGCCCGGTGAGCGAGATCGTCGGCCACCCGCTGCGCGACGTCGGCCTCCAGGTGCCACACCCGGACGGTCCCCTGCGACGACGCGGTGAGCACCGCGACGCTCGACAGCCCGAATAGTTGCTGGAGCACACCGCGGGTGACATCGACGGTCTGGATGCGGGAGATCGGGACCAGCGTCCAGGTGCGCGTCAGCCAGCCGGTGAGCGTGTAGACGGCGTCGGGGGTGACCTCCCAGCGGTGTACCCGGAAGCGGAACCACGGCCGGACGCCGATGGTCGCGACCGCCCACACCGCGGCGCCGATCGGCACGAGCCAGCGCAGCAGCGGCAGGGGGCCGCCGGCGTCCTCCGGGACGAAGATCGCGAACAGTGCCGCGGCGATCGCGATGCCGAGCGAGGAGAGAACGCCCTCGGTCACCCAGAGCCCGATGGCAGACCGGGACAGCGACCAGGCCGGCTCGCGGACCGGCAGCGGGGCGGTGGTCACCGGGCGGGATCGAGGGTGGGAGGCATCGCCTCCATCCTGGCAGTGCGACCATGGAGTGCGTGATGCCGCAGCAGGTTCCGACAGTTCCCGCGTCCGAGCTTCCGGACGACGCCGTCGTCCTCGACGTCCGTGAAATCGACGAGTGGGTGCACGGGCACATCGACGGCGCCGTCCACATCCCGATGGGCGAGGTGCCGAGCCGGCTCGACGACCTGCCCGAGGGCGACCCGATCTACATCACGTGTCGCGGTGGCGGCCGGTCGGGGCGGGTGGCCGCGTGGCTGAACCTGAACGGCTTCGACGCGGTCAACGTCGCTGGTGGCATGGGCGAGTGGGAGGCCGCCGGCAAGCCCATGGTGAGCGAGACCGGCGAGCCCCCCTTCGTGCGCTGAGCGAGGCTGGTCCACGCACGAGCAAGGAGCGGACGGGGCTTTCGAGGCCGGGAGTCCGCGGCAGAAGGTCTTACTCGTCCGTCCCGAGGTGTGACGCCTCGCGCACGACAGACCGGCGAGCTGGACGGCCGTTGCCAAATCGCTGGGAGCCACCTGGACCCGTCGCTACCTTCGCGGCGTCGCGGGAGCACCACGTCTCGACGAGCGCGCCAACACCCCGAGCAGCAGATCTGTTCGGGAACCCCTCTCGCCGGATGGCCGCGATGTCACGCCGGTGGTCGCCCACTCTCGTGGGCGCCGGGGAAAGGGACGCAGATGCTCACTCCGGAACGCCTTCTCCATCGTCGCGGACGCACAGCGACCGCGCTGTTCGCGGCCGGCGGTCTGCTCGCGGGATCGGCCGTCATCGGTCTGCTGCCGACGATCGCAGGCGCTTCGAGTCACCGTGAGGCACCGCTCATCGCCGCCGATCCGGCGGTCGACAACACCGACGTCTACGCGTTCTCCAGTCCGAAGACCAGCGACGACGTGGTGTTCGTCGCCAACTGGATCCCGTTCGAGGAGCCCAACGGCGGGCCGAACTTCTACCCATGGGCGGACGACGCCGAGTACCTCATCAACATCGACAACAACGGCGACGCCCGGGCCGACATCATCTACCGGTGGCGGTTCACCACCGACGACCAGCGTGACTCGAAGACCTTCCTGTACAACACCGGCCCGGTCGACTCGCTGACCGACCCGGACCTGAAGTTCCGACAGTCCTTCACCCTGGACGTCAGCACCGACGGGGGCGCCAGCTACGGGAACCCGATCGCGACCGGACCGGTGACGCCGTCGTACACAGGTCACGCGAGCATGGGCAGCGCCCAGGACTACATCCACAACCTGCGCACCCCGGCGATCACCGACACCGCCGGTGGCGGCAAGACATTGGCCACCCAGGCCGACGACTCCTTCTTCCTGGACCTGCGCGTCTTCGACCTGCTCTACGGCGGGAACCTCTCGGAGACAGGGCACGACACCCTGGCCGGCTACAACGTCAACAGCATCGTGCTCGAGGTGCCGAAGTCCCAGGTGGCCATCGGCAACGACCCGGCGGCGAACCCCGTCATCGGTGTCTGGAGCACGACGACGCGGCCCACGCTGCGCAACGCCGACGGCTCCTCGGCGGACTCCGGGTTCACGCAGGTCTCGCGGCTCGGTCAGCCCCTGATCAACGAGGTCGTCGTGCCGACGGGGCTCAAGGACGCGTTCAACGCCATCAGCCCCGACCAGGACGCCACCGCCGCCGGCGGTGCGGTGGTCGACAGGGTGCTCGATCCGGAGGTGGCACGCCTGCTCAACAGCATCTACGGCATCCCGGTGCCGGCGCCGCCGAGGTACGACATCTTCGAGGTGTTCCTCACCGGCATCGTCTCCAATGCGAAGGTGGACGTCGACGGGAATCCGGGGACGGACAACCCGATCAACGTCGACCTGAACTCGCAGGCGCTGAACGCCGGCGCCGCGACGTTCCAGCCGTCAGAGATGTTGCGACTCAACATGTCCGTCACCGGTCCGACGGGCCTGGACATGAAGCCGCTCGCCAAGGCCAGCCGGCTCGGCGTCATCGGGGGAGACATCCAGGGCTTCCCGAACGGCCGCCGGCTCGCGGACGACGTCGTCGACATCGAGCTGCTCGCCCTGGCCGGCGCCGACGACGCCAACAACCTCGGTACCGCCGCGCCGTTGGCGAACGGGGACGGCGTCTCGAGGAACGACCACGAGTTCAGCGACGAGTTCCCGTACCTCGCCGGTCCGAACACCGAGGCGGTGAACCAGGCCGACGGGCGTGGCGGAGCCGAACACGGTGCGGCGATCATCCCGGGTGGTTCGGCAAGCTCCGGTGGTGTGGCGGGGACCCTCATCCCCGCGCTCACCGGCGGAGCCGCGCTCCTGCTCCTCACGGCCGGCGGCGTCTCACTGGTCCGCACGCGGTCGGTGACCCGCCAGGCGAGCGCCGCTCCGGAGGTCTGACGGCCGCGGGGTGCGGCGGCGGGCGCCGCCACACCCCGGGCCGTGCACGGCGGCAGCGGAAGGAGTGCGCGTGGGCGTGATCGCCCCCGAGGACCTCTCCACTCGGCGACCCGCGGAGCGGCGCAGCGGAAGCCGCCGTACCGCGGTGTCCTCCGTCGCGGTCGGCGTCCTCCTGCTCGTCGCCTCCGTCGCCGGCTTCTACACCGTCGCGTTCGACCAGCAGACCGTGGTCGCGCGGGAAGAGGTCGCCCAGCCCACCGTCGCACCGCTCGAGCGGGCGATCCGCACGGCGCAGACGCGGCTCAAGGGGGTACCGGGTGACTACGCCACCTGGGCGCAGCTCGGGTCGGCCTACGTGGAAGAAGCGCGTGTCACGGCGGACCCGACCTACTACCAGAAGGCCGACGGGGCTCTGCAGAAGTCGCTGGCACTGCACCCGGAGGGCAACGATGCTGCACTGACCGGCCAGGGCGCGCTCGCCAACGCCCGGCACGACTTCGCGGCAGGAGCCGACGCAGCCACCCGGTCGTTGGCCGTGAACCCGTACGGCGCCACGGCGTGGGGCGTGCTCACCGATGCCCGGACGCAGCTCGGCGACTACGCCGGAGCCACCGAGGCGTTGCACCGCATGCTTGAGCTGAAGCCGGGCATCGCGTCCTTCACCCGCGCTTCCTACGACGCCGAGTTGCACGGAGACGTCACCGCCGCCCGCTCCGCGCTGCAACAGGCGCTGGGTCTCGCCGCCGGGGCCTCCGAGGCCTACTGCCGCACCTACCTCGGTGCGCTCGCATTCTCCGTCGGTAATCTGGACGAGGCCGAAACGCAGTACGCCGCGGGCCTGAAGAGCGCGCCCGACGATCCGACACTGAAGCTCGGTCAGGCACGCGTCCTCGCCGCACGGGGGGACGTCGAAGCGGCGGTCGAGAGCTATCAGGCCGCGGTCGACGCACGGCCACTCGTCGAGAACTTCGTGGAGTACGGGGAGTACCTGGAGTCGCTCGGCCGGTCAGCGGCAGCCGAACAGCAGTACGCGCTCGTGAAGACCGTGCGGCAGCTCTTCATCGCCAACGGTGTGAACGACGATCTGTCGACCGCCCTCTTCGCGGCCGACCACCATGACCCGACGACCGCCGTGGCGGCCGCGCAGGCCGAATACGGCCGGCGGCAGAACATCGATGCCCAGGACGCTCTGGCGTGGGCGCTGCACAGCGCCGGCCGGGATGCCGAGGCACTGCCCCTGGCCCGGCAGGCGACGTCGATCGGCGGCCGCAACGCCCTCTTCCTCTACCACCGCGGCGCGATCGAGGCCGCGCTCGGGATGAGGGAGCAGGCTCGATCCACGTTGACCGTCGCGCTGGACACCAATCCCTGGTTCTCGCCCCTCCTCGCGCCGCGAGCCTCCGCGCTGCTCACATCCCTGGGCGGCCGGTCGTGAACGGCCGCAGGTCGGTGGCCGTCGGCCTCGGTGCGGCGGCGCTCTGGGCGGCCGCGCCCGGTACCGCGCAGGCCCACCCCCTCGGGAACTTCACCATCAACCACTACGACCACGTCCAGCTGCTGCCCGACCGGGTCGAGGTGTCCTCGGTCCTCGACCGGGCCGAGATTCCCACCGCGCAGAAGCTGCAGTCGGTCGCCCCCGACGGGTCCGCCACGGCTGACCAGCTCGCCGCGGCGGCGGCGGCGGACTGCGCGGACGTCGCCGGCGCCGTCCGGGTGACCGTCGACGGCCGGGCGCTGACGTGGACCGTGCAGGACACCGCGATGGAGACCGTTCCGGGCGCGGGCGGTCTGCCGACCCTCCGCCTGACCTGCCGCCTGGAGGCGGCCGCCCGTCTCGATGGTCCGGCGCAGGTCACGGCGAGCGACTCACTGCTCGCCGACCGGGTGGGCTGGCGGGAGATGACCGCGGACGGCGACGGCGTCCGACTGGTCGACTCGCCGGTGCCGTCGGCGAGCGTGTCGGACGAACTGCGCCGGTACCCGGTGGACCTGCTGGCCTCTCC
>Ga0308173_10001633_pt1 | contig 11387 bp, 14 predicted proteins | sample PhyPR1_FD_203716 | JGI IMG/M metagenome (GOLD analysis project Ga0308173, IMG submission 203716) | Soil microbial communities from UC Gill Tract Community Farm, Albany, California, United States - DLSLS.P.R1 | ecosystem: Environmental > Terrestrial > Soil > Agricultural land | place: USA... | reverse complement strand
GGATCGCTGCGGGTCGTCGGACTCCTCGTCGTACTCCTCCGGGGCCGTCATGTCCTCGACCGGCACGACGACACGCAGGTCCCACTCCTTCTCCGACGGCGGGGCGACGATCTCGACGGGCGCGCTGCCCCCGAGGAACCGGGCGACCTCCTCCAGCGGCCGGACCGTGGCCGAGAGCCCGATCCGCTGGGCGGGCCGCTCGAGCAACGCGTCGAGGCGCTCCAGGCTGACGGCGAGGTGGGCGCCGCGCTTGGAGCCCGCGACCGCGTGCACCTCGTCGACTATGACCGTCTCCACGCCGCGCAGCGACTCCCGCGCCTGCGAGGTCAGCATGAGGAACAGTGACTCGGGAGTCGTGATGAGGATGTCCGGCGGGCTGGTGGAGAGCTTGCGCCGGTCCGCCGCCGGCGTGTCTCCCGACCGGACGCCCACGGTCACGTCGGGCACGGCCGCGCCGAGCCGCTCGGAGGTGTTGCGGATGCCGATCAGCGGCGCGCGGAGGTTGCGCTCGACGTCGACGCCGAGGGCCTTGAGCGGGGAGATGTAGAGGACGCGCGTGCGGTGCTTCCGCTCCGGGGGCGGTGGCTCGGCGAGCAGCCGGTCGATGCTCCACAGGAACGCGGACAGGGTCTTGCCGGAGCCGGTCGGTGCCACGACCAGCGCGTGACGGCCGGCGCCGATCGCCTCCCACGCGCCGACCTGCGCAGGGGTCGGCTCGGCGAACGCGGCACCGAACCAGGTGCGCGTCGCGTCGCTGAACCTGTCGAGCGGGCTGGGCACCCGACCATCCTTGCTCACGGCACCGACAGTGCCCGCTCCTCAGCCGTCGAGAACGGCGTCCAGCTCGACCTCGACCCGCCACCGCGGGTCCAGCAGGCCGGCGACGACGACCATGGTGCTGGCCGGCCGCACGCCGCGGAACACCTCGCCGTGCACGGACCCGACCGCATCCGCGTCGGCCGCGTCGACGACGTACTGCCGCGTCCGCACCACCGCGTCGACCGTCCCGCCGAGCTCCTCGAGCGCCGCCAGGCAGATCTCCCAGCACCGCCGCGCCTGCGCCGCGGGGTCCGGGTCCACCGACCCGTCCGGCCACACCGGCGCGGTGCCGCTCACCGCGACCGCGTTCCCGACCCGTACGGCGCGGCTGAAACCGATCGAGGCTTCGAAGGGCGATCCGGAACGCGCGTGCTGTCGGGTCACAGGAGGCACGCTAGGGCAATGCCGGTGTCCCGGGTGGCCTCTACAGTGGCCCGGGTGGACGGCGACTCGATGATCTTCGCCTCGGGGCTGCGCAAGTCGTTCGGCGACTTCGAGGCCGTGCGCGGCATCGACCTCGACGTGCGGCGTGGTGAGGCGTTCGGGTTCCTCGGGCCGAACGGCGCCGGCAAGTCGAGCACGATGCGGATGATCGCCGCCGTGTCCCCACCGACGGCCGGCACCCTGCGGATCGTGGGCCTGGACCCGACCACCGACGGGCCGGAGGTGCGGGCCCGGATCGGCGTGTGCCCGCAGGAGGACACCCTCGACACCGAGCTGAGCGTGCGGGAGAACCTCTTCGTCTACGGCCGCTACTTCGGGCTGCCCCGCCGGGAGGTGCGCGAGCGGGTCGCGGAGCTGCTCGAGTTCGTCCAGCTCACCGAGAAGGCCGACGCGACCGTCGAGGACCTCTCCGGCGGCATGAAGCGCCGGCTCACCATCGCCCGGAGCCTGGTCAACCGGCCCGAGGTGCTGCTGCTCGACGAGCCGACCACCGGCCTGGACCCGCAGGCGCGGCACGTCGTGTGGGAGCGGCTGTTCCGCCTCAAGCAGCAGGGCGTGACCCTCGTCCTCACGACGCACTACATGGACGAGGCCGAGCAGCTGACCGACCGGCTGGTCGTGATGGACAAGGGCGTGATCGTGGCCGAGGGCTCGCCGCAGCAGCTGATCGCCGAGCACTCCACCCGTGAGGTCGCCGAGCTCCGGTTCGGGCGCGGCACGCCCGGCGAGGAGAGCAACGAGGTGATGGCCGCGAAGGTGGAGGATCTCGCGGAGCGGGTCGAGGTGCTGCCCGACCGGCTGCTGCTCTACTCCGCCGACGGCGAGGAGACCGTCGCCAAGGTGCACGAGCGGGGGCTGACCCCGGCCGGCACGCTCGTGCGGCGCTCCACCCTCGAGGACGTCTTCCTGCGGCTGACCGGCCGGACGCTGGTGGACTGATGGCGGCCTCGACACCGGTCCGGAGCACGGCACCGCACGGCCCGCTGCGAGCGGTCGCGCGGCAGGCCGACTACTGGCTGATCGTCTACCGCCGGACCTGGAAGGGCTCGGTGATCTCCTCCTTCGTCACCCCCGCCCTCTACGTGATCGCCATGGGGGTGCTGCTCGGCCGCTACGTCGACAGCGGCCCGGCGCGGCTCGGCGGCGCGCCGTCCTACCTCGCCTTCGTCGCCCCCGGCCTGCTCGCCGCGCAGTCGATGCAGACGGCCTTCGGCGAGGTGACCTACCCGGTCCTGTCCCGCCTGAAGTGGGACAAGGCCTACTACTCGATGAGCGCCTCGCCGCTCTCCGTCGGCGACATCGCGGTGGCCCACCTGGCGTACGCCGTCGCGCGGATCGCGCTCGGCAGCCTGGTGTTCGTCCTGGTGCTGGCGCCGTTCGGCGTCTTCGCCGGCGTGACCGGCGCGGTGCTGGCCCTCCTCGCCCAGCTGCTCGTCGGCCTGGCGTTCGCCACGCCGCTCTACGCGTTCTCCGCGGGCCTCACCAACGAGAGCGCCTTCGCGCTGGTGTTCCGGCTCGGCATGATCCCGCTGTTCCTCTTCAGCGGCGCGTTCTTCCCGATCACCAACCTCGCCGGGTGGATGCAGGTGCTGGCGCGCATCACGCCGCTGTGGCACGGGGTCGACCTGACCCGGATGCTCGCGCTCGAGCAGGTGGACGCGGGCGCCGCCGCCGTGCACGTCGCCTACCTGCTGGCGCTGGTGGTCGCGGGCTACGCGTGGGCGCTGCGCCGCCTCGGCCGCCGGATGGTGGCGTGATGGCGCTCGTCGCCGGGGCCGCCGCCCGCAGCACCGCCCGCAGCCTGTCGGCCGGCGAGGCGGCGGGCCTGATGCTCTACCGCAACTTCCTCGCCTACCGACGGGTCTGGTGGGTGTTCGCCAGTGGGTTCCTGGAGCCGGTGTTCTACCTGTTCTCGATCGGCGTCGGGGTCGGGCAGCTGGTCACCGGGTTCGAGGTCAACGGGCAGCACGTCGACTACGCCCAGTTCGTCGCGCCCGCGATGCTGGCGACCTCGGCGATGAACGGCTCGCTCCTCGACAGCACCTACAACTTCTTCTTCAAGCTCAAGTACAACAAGCTGTTCGACCAGATGCTGGCCACGCCGCTGACCACCATGGACATCGCCCGCGGCGAGCTCGGGTGGTCCCTGCTCCGCGGCGGCGTCTACGCCGCCGGGTTCGTCGTGGTGATGGTCGCGATGGGGCTGGTCGCGTCCTGGTGGGCGGTGCTGGTCGTGCCCGCGGCGCTGCTGATCGGGCTCGCGTTCGGAGCGGTGTGCATGGCGCTGACCACGTGGATGCGGTCGTGGCAGGACTTCGAGATGGTCACGCTCGCCACCGTGCCGATGTTCCTGTTCTCGGCCACGTTCTTCCCGGTCGAGGCCTATCCGCCCGGCATCAGGTGGGTGGTCGAGGCCACGCCGCTCTACCGCGGGGTCGTGCTGTGCCGCGAGCTCACCACCGGCCACGTGTCGTGGGCGTCGCTGGTCTCGGTGGTCTACCTCGTCGCGCTGGGGCTGCTGGGGCTGGCGATGGTCCGCCGGCGGCTCGACCGGCTGCTGCTGAAGTGAGGGCCATGGGGACAATGGGCCGGTGACGGAAGCCGCAGACCACGCGATCCCGCCCGACATCAAGGACTGGACCTGGGTGCTGGACCGCCCGTGCCCGGAGTGCGGGCTGGACGCGTCCGCCGTGCCCGGCGAGGGCATCGGCGCGGCGCTGCGCGCCGACGTGGCGACGTGGGAGGCGGTCCTGGCGCGACCGGATGCCGCGGCTCGGCCGGCGCCGGCGACGTGGTCGCCGCTCGAGTACGCGTGCCACGTCCGCGACGTCCACCGCGTGATGGGCGGCCGGCTCGCGCTCATGCTCGAGCGGGACACGCCCACCTTCGAGAACTGGGACCAGGACGAGACCGCCGTCCGGGAGAGGTACGCCGAGCAGCGGCCCGCCGACGTCCGCGAGGAGCTGCGGGCGGCCGCCCGCGCGGTCGCCGACGCCTACGACGGGGTGGGCGCGGGGGAGTGGGGCCGGGCCGGCGTGCGCAGCAACGGCAGCGGGTTCACGGTCCTGACGCTGGGCCGCTACCACCTGCACGACGTCGTGCACCACGCCTGGGACGTCCGGGCGGCCGTCGCGGCGGCCACCGTGGCGGCGTACGACTCCTCCGCGGCGGCCTACGCCGCAGGCACCCGCGACGTCCCGGACGGCGTCGCGGTCGGCGTCGCGGCGTTCGTCGGGCTGCTCGGCCCGGGCGCCCGGGTCCTGGAGATCGGCAGCGGGTCGGGGCGCGACGCGCGGCTGCTCGAGGCGGCCGGGCGGGAGCGCGGCGTGACCGTCCGGCGCACGGACGTCACACCGGGGTTCGTCGACCTGATGCGCGCCGAGGGCCAGCACGCCGACCTGCTCGACCCGCTCGTCGACGACCTCGCCGACCCGAGCGGGGACGGGCGGTACGACGGTGTCTGGGCGCAGGCCTGCCTGCTGCACGTCGCCCGCGGCGACCTGCCGGTGGTGCTGGCCCGGCTCGCCGGCGCGACGCGGCCGGGCGGGCCGCTGCTGGTGTCGGTGAAGGAGGGCGACGGCGAGCGGTGGTCGGTGCACGGCCACGTGAGCGGGCCGCGGCGGTTCGTGCTGTGGCGCGAGGCGGCGCTGCGGGAGGTCGTCGAGGCGGCCGGCTGGGAGGTCGACGAGGTGGTGCGCGACGTGGGCAGGAACGGCGAGCCGTGGCTGGACGTGCGTGCGCGGAGGAGGGGCTGAGGTGCGGCACACGGAGTTCTGGGCGCGGATGGAGCACGCCCTCGGGCCGGCGTACGCCCGGTCGTGGGCCGACCTGTTCGTGATCGGCGACCTCGGCGGCCGCACCGCGTCCGAGGCGCTCGCCGCCGGCGTCTCGCCGAAAGAGGTCTGGGCCGCGGTGTGGAAGGTGCTCGAGCTGCCCGCCAGCGAGCGCTGACCCGACGCCGCCCGCCGGCCGCGACACGCGGTTCCGCGTTCCTCCGGTCGAACGCATGTTCGGGCTATGTTGGGTCCACAGGCATGACGCGGAGCGAGGTCGTCCACAGGAGTGGCGGTGCTGATCAGGCACTGTCGGTGGCTCGCTCTAACGTCGCCGACGTGCCTGGACCACGACGAGAGACAAGGAAGCAACCCATGGCTGGTGGAACGACTGGCGGTGGAGACCGCGACAAGGCGCTCGACACCGCGTTGGCGAACATCGAGCGGCAGTTCGGCAAGGGCTCCGTGATGCGGCTCGGCGACGAGACCCGCGCCCCCCTCGAGGTGATCCCCACCGGGGCGATCTCGCTCGACATCGCCCTCGGCCTCGGCGGTCTTCCGCGTGGCCGCGTGGTCGAGATCTACGGGCCGGAGTCCTCCGGCAAGACGACGGTCGCCCTGCACGCGGTGGCCAGCGCGCAGCGCGCCGGCGGCATCGTCGCGTTCATCGACGCCGAGCACGCGCTCGACCCGGACTACGCGAAGGCCCTCGGCGTCGACACCGACGCCCTGCTGGTCTCCCAGCCCGACTCCGGTGAGCAGGCGCTGGAGATCGCCGACATGCTGGTGCGCTCCGGCGCCCTCGACCTGATCGTCATCGACTCGGTCGCCGCGCTCGTGCCGCGCGCCGAGATCGAGGGCGAGATGGGCGACAGCCACGTCGGCCTGCAGGCGCGCCTGATGAGCCAGGCGCTGCGCAAGATGACCGGTGCGCTCAACAACTCCCGCACGACCGCGATCTTCATCAACCAGCTGCGCGAGAAGATCGGCGTCATGTTCGGCTCGCCCGAGACCACCACCGGTGGCCGGGCGCTGAAGTTCTACGCCTCGGTCCGCCTCGACGTGCGCCGCATCGAGACGCTCAAGGACGGCACGGACATGGTCGGCAACCGCACCCGCGTCAAGGTCGTGAAGAACAAGGTCGCACCGCCGTTCAAGCAGGCGGAGTTCGACATCATGTACGGCAAGGGCATCAGCCGCGAGGGTGGCCTGATCGACGTCGGTGTCGAGGCGGGACTCGTGCGCAAGGCCGGCGCCTGGTACACCTACGAGGGCGACCAGCTCGGTCAGGGCAAGGAGAACGCCCGCAACTTCCTGCACGACAACCCCGACCTCGCCAACGAGCTGGAGAAGCGGATCCTCGAGAAGCTCGGTGTCGGCCCGACCGTGGACCAGGAGGTCCCGGCCGAACCGGTCGGCGTCGCCGACTTCTGATCCCGTGTCGATCGAGGAGCACCGGCCCCCGCCGGACTGGCTCGGTGACGTCGGCGTCGGCGTCGACGCGTGGACCCGGCGCGGTGCCCGTGCCGACCCGCCTCCTCCGGAGGACCGGGTCGCGCAGGGGCCCGACGCCGACCCCGAGTCGGTCGCCCGCAAGATCCTGCTCGACCAGCTCACCGGCCAGGCGCGCAGCCGCAAGGAGCTCGCCGACAAGCTGGCCGGCAAGGGCGTGCCCGACGAGGTCGCCACCCGCCTGCTCGACCGGTTCGAGGAGGTCGGCCTGGTCGACGACGAGGCGTTCGCGCGCTCCTGGATCGCCGGCCGCGGTCCGGCCGGCCCGGGGGGAGGCAAGGGCCTGGCCCGTCGCGCCCTCGCCCAGGAGCTGCGCCGCAAGGGCGTCGCCGACGACGTCGCCCGCGAGGCGCTGGACGAGGTGGACCCCGCCGACGAGGAGGCGGCGGCCCGGGCGCTGGTCCGCAAGAAGCTCCGCAGCCTGCAGCGGGTCGACGAGACGACGGCGACCCGCCGCCTGGTCGGCATGCTGGCCCGCAAGGGCTACGGCTCGGGGCTGGCGTTCGCGGTCGTGCGCGACGAGCTGGCCGCCGCCGGGCGCGAGACCGTCGACGACCTGCCGGGGTGATCGTCCGGCGGCGACCCGCCTGACATGATCTGTCCATGAGTGCACACCCGTTGCGGCTGGCCGAGGGGCCGGTCGACCTCGGCGGCATCCCCACCGACGCGACCCCCGGCTTCGACGGGGGCAAGACCGCCGGCAAGGCGGCGCTGGCCGGGATCGGATCCGCGCTCGCCGACCTGCAGGAGCGGCTCTTCGCCGCCGGCCGGACCACCGGGGCCGCTCGCAGCGTGCTGCTGGTGCTCCAGGGCATGGACACCGCCGGGAAGGGCGGCGTCCTCCGCCACACCGTCGGCCTGGTCGACCCGCAGGGTCTCCGGATCACCTCGTTCAAGAAGCCCACGAAGGAGGAGGTGGCGCACGACTTCCTCTGGCGCATCCGCCGGGCGCTGCCGGGTCCCGGGCTGATCGGCGTCTTCGACCGCTCCCACTACGAGGACGTCCTGATCGGGCGGGTGCACCACCTCGCGGACGAGGTCGAGATCGATCGCCGGTACGCCGCGATCAACGACTTCGAGCAGGAGCTGGTCGGCCACGGCACGGTGGTGCTGAAGTGCATGCTCCACATCTCTCCCGAGGCGCAGCGCACCCGCCTGCTCGCCCGGCTCGACGACCCGGCCAAGCACTGGAAGTACAACCCGGCCGACATCGACGAGCGGCGGATGTGGACCGCCTACCAGCGGGCCTACGAGATCGCCCTCGAGCGGACCAACACCGCCCACGCGCCGTGGCACGTGGTGCCGAGCGACCGCAAGTGGTTCCGCAACCTCGCGATCGGCCAGCTGCTGCTCCAGACCCTGCGCGGCATGGACCTGCGCTGGCCGGCGGCGGACTTCGACGTCGCGGCCGAGCGCCGGCGGCTGGCGCCGTGATCCCGGGCGTGGCGGTCACCCGCTACGTCACGCCGCTGCGGGAGGGGGGCAGCCTCCCCGGTGTCGTGGAGGGGGACGACCTCGGCACCTACGTCTGCAAGTTCCGCGGCGCCGGCCAGGGGGTCCGCGTGCTGGTGGCCGAGGTGGTGGTGGGCGAGCTCGCGCGCCGGATCGGCCTGCGGACCCCGGAGCTGGTCGCCCTCGAGCTCGACCCGGAGATCGCCCGCTACGAGGCCGACGAGGAGGTCCAGGACCTGCTCAACGCGAGCGCTGGTCTGAACCTCGGCGTCGACTTCCTGCCCGGTGCCTTCGGCTTCGACGGCGGCCTCCCGCAGCGGGCGGGCGCCGCGGCGCCGTCCGAGGTGGCCGCCCGGGTGCTCTGGCTGGACGCGTTCACGGCCAACGTCGACCGGTCCTGGCGCAACCCGAACCTGCTCTGCTGGCACGGCGACCTGTGGGTCATCGACCACGGCGCGAGCCTGTACTTCCACCACGCCTGGCCCGGAGGGGCGCTGCTGAAGGACGGCGCGGCCGCGCGGTTCGCCCAGCAGCCGTGGAGCGCCGAGGACCACGTGCTGGCGCCGCTCGTCACCCCGGCCGGCCTGGCGACCGTGGACGCCGAGCTGTGCGCCACCGTCGACGAGGCGCTCCTGACCGAGGTGCTGGCGCAGGTGCCGGACGTCTGGCTCGAGGCCGTGCCCGGTGCCGAGACGCCGGACGCCGCGCGGTCGGCGTACGTCTCCTTCCTCCGCGCCCGCCTCGGCACGCGCCAGTGGCTGCCGGAGGCCGGCCGGTGAGCGCGCGGACCGGTGGCCGGCTGGCCTACCAGTACGTCGTGCTGCGGTGCGTGCCGCGCGTGGACCGCGAGGAGTTCCTCAACGTCGGGGTGGTCGTCTACTGCCAGGCCGCCGGCTACCTCGCGGCCGCGTGGCACGTGGACGACGAGCGGCTGCGCGCGCTCGACGCGGGGATCGACACCGCCCAGGTGCGGGAGTCGCTCGGCTTCGTCGAGGGCGTGTGCGCCGGCGACGAGCGCGGCGGTGCGGCCGCCGACAAGCCGCCGGGCCAGCGGTTCGGGTTCCTCAAGGCGCCCCGGAGCACCGTCCTCCAGCCCGGCCCGGTCCACGGCGGCGTCACCGCCGACCCCGCCGCCGAGCTGCAGCACCTGCTCGGCTGCCTGGTCCGCTGACCGACCCCGGCGGGATCGCCCGGTCAGACGGGGACGAGCTCGACGGCACCGACGGCGTAGCGGGCCAGCACGGTGCGCGCGAGCTCGGGGTGGGCGCCCAGGGGATCGGAGACCGCGACGGCGCCGGCCTCGAGGGCGAGCTCCGCGGCCCGGTCCGGCAGGAAGCCCGGCGCGAGGAACAGCGACGCGACCGCGATGTGCCGGCGACCCTCGGCACGGAACGCCCGGACCGCCTCGCCGGTCGCCGGCGGGGCGCTGGAGGCGAACGCCGCGGTCACGGGGAGCTTGTGACGGCTGCCCCACACCCGGGCCAGGCGGGCGACCGACTGGTTCGCGAGCGGGTCGCTGGACCCGGCGGCGGCCAGGACCAGCGCGTCGAGCTCGCGGACCCGGGCGGCGCGCAGGGCCTCACGCAGCCGCAGGTCGAGCACCTCGAGGAAGCGCGGCTCGAGCCCGAGGACCGGCGTCGCGCGGACCTTGAGACCGGCGTGCCGGGCCTGCGCCTCGGCGACGGCCGTGGGCACGTCGACCTTCGCGTGGTAGGCCTCGGTGAGGAGGAGGGGGACGACGACGATCTCCTCGTGCCCGGCCCGGACCAGCTTGTCGACGACCGTCGTGAACGACGGCTTGGACAGCTCGAGGAACGCGGCCTCGACCTTCAGGTCGGGGCGCATGCCGCGGACCTCAGCGACCAGGTCCTTGATCGTGGCGGCCGAGCGGGGGTCGCGGCTTCCGTGGGCGAGTGCCACGAGGGCGGGAGCGGCCATCAGGCTGCCTCCTCTGGGGTGCGTGCGTGGGTGCGAGTGGGAGCGGTGACGCGGCCGGCCACGCTGCCGGTCGCGACGGGGTGCGGGCCCGTGAGCGCGCTCACGAGTGGATCCCGCACTCGGTCTTGGCGGTGCCGGCCCAGCGGCCGCTGCGCGCGTCCTCGCCGGGCGCGACGCGGCGGGTGCACGGCCAGCAGCCGATGGACGGGTAGCCGTCGTAGGTCAGCGGATTCACGAGCACGCCGTTGTCGGCGATGTAGCGCTCGACCTGCTCGTCGCTCCAGCGCGCGAGCGGGGAGACCTTGACCTTGCCCTTCTTGGCGTCCCAGCCGATGACCGGCGCGATGACCCGGTTGTGGGTCTCGGCGCGCCGCAGGCCGGTCGCCCAGGCGTCGTATCCGGAGAGCGCGTCGGCCAGGGGCCGGACCTTGCGCAGCTGGCAGCACAGGTCCGGGTCGCGCCGGAAGAGCTCGGGCCCGTGCTCGGCGTCCTGCTCGGCGACGGTCTGCGCCGGTGTGATCGTGAGCAGGTTGACCGGCATGGTCGCCTCGACGGCGTCGCGGGTGCCGATCGTCTCGATGAAGTGGTAGCCGGTGTCGAGGAACACCACATCGATGCCGGGTGCGACCTGGGAGGCGACGTGCGCGAGCACCGCGTCGCCCATCGACGAGGTCACGCAGAAGCGCTCGCCGAAGGTCGCGACCGCCCACTCGACGATCGTCTCGGCCGGGGCGAGCTCGAGCTCGGCGCCCCAGTGGGAGACCAGCTCGCGCAGCTCCTCGGGCGAGCGGCCCTCGGTGGTGGTGCCGCGGTTGTTGCGCGCCGAGATGGTGGTGGCAGCAGTCATGGCGTCGCTCCCGAGGGCCGTACGAGGCCGAGCATCTTCAGCGAGAAGGCGCGCAGGCAACCCCGGCACTCCCACGTCCCGTGCGGCGAGGTGACCTCGCCGGTCGCGGAGACGACCTCGTGCGGGCGCAGGTCCTCCTCCCCGCAGTACGGGCAGTGGAACGGGACGGCGCGCTCGCTCATGAGTGCGCCGCCGCCAGGATCTTGTCGCCGCGCAGCAGGTCGTCGTCGGCCCGGGCCACCCAGGCGGCGAAGCTCTCGCCGTCGGTGCGCTCGGCGAGGTAGTTGCTGACCACCGCGGTGATGTAGTCGTCCAGGCCGGCGCTGGTGACCTTGTGGGCCCGGAGCTTGCGGCCCAGCGCCTGGGTCTGGCCGATGCCGCCGCCCAGGTGCACCTGGAAGCCCTCGACCTGCTCACCCTCGTGCATGACCAGCTGCCCCTTGAGGCCGATGTCCGCGACCTGGGTCCGGGCGCAAGCGTTCGGGCAGCCGTTCACGTTGACGGTGATGGGGGTGTCCAGCTCGGGGAAGCGGCGCTCGAGCTCGTCGATGAGCGCGCTGGCGCGGTTCTTCGTCTCGACGATCGCGAGCTTGCAGAACTCG
>Ga0308173_10001632_pt1 | contig 11389 bp, 6 predicted proteins | sample PhyPR1_FD_203716 | JGI IMG/M metagenome (GOLD analysis project Ga0308173, IMG submission 203716) | Soil microbial communities from UC Gill Tract Community Farm, Albany, California, United States - DLSLS.P.R1 | ecosystem: Environmental > Terrestrial > Soil > Agricultural land | place: USA... | reverse complement strand
CTGGAGGATGAAGGGCTCGCTGATAACACCATCGTGGTTTACTCGTCGGACCAGGGGTTTTATTTGGGCGAACACGGATGGTTCGACAAGCGTTGGATTTTCGAACAATCCCTGCGCACTCCGTTACTCGTGCGCTGGCCTGGCGTGACGAAAGCCGGAACGGCAACTAAGGCCATGGTTTCCAACCTCGATTTCGGCGAAACCTTCCTGGAAGCCGCGGGCATCCCGATTCTAACCGAAATGCAAGGGCGGAGCCTCGTGCCGGTCCTGAAGGGCCAAACGCCTTCGGACTGGCGTAAAAGTTTTTATTACCATTATTACGAATATCCGGGTTGGCACAGCGTCGCGCGGCATTACGGAGTCGTGACCGACAGGTTCAAACTGGTCCACTTCTACGAGCCTGAATTCAACTACTGGGAAATGTTCGATCTCCAGAAAGATCCGCACGAATTAAAAAGCGTGTATGGAACTGACGAGTATCGCGCTCAGCAAAAGGAACTGGAGACGGAATTGAAACGGTTGCGTGCCGAACTCAAAGTGCCGGACCCCGATCCTCCGGCCTCGCGAATTCCCAAGAAGGCAGCGGGGAAGAAGTGAGCCCTCGGCATTGCTTCGCGATTGCCAGCGCCTCATCAAGGTCGTTTCACCGGCGCTTGGTGCCAAATACAAACAGGCCCGAGTCAATCGTAGTTTCCTAACTGCAACGACGCGGCCAATGTTTCCACGACCTCGGGGCTCCGCCGTTCCGGTCGCACAGCGACTGGCTGCCCTGCGTCGTTTACCGCGACGTAAACGACGTCAGCTTGCGTCACCCGGACGATTTCGTACGGCGGCTTGGCCCTTTTAGCCTCCACGGTAACTCGAATAGTGACTGACGTGGTGCCGAGGTTCACGGTTTCCGTGAAAAAGCTCACGAGGTCTCCTACGAAAACTGGCGCGATGAATTTGACTTCGCGCATGGCCGCGGTGACCAGCTTTCTATCCGAACGCCCCTGGGCTTCAACCGCGCCCGCGAGGTCGATATGACTGAGAATGATGCCGCCGAAGATGGTGCCAAGATAATTGGCATCGCGCGGCATCATGACGACGCGAATCGCAGGTTGAAGGCTGCTGGAGTCAGTCATTGCTCTTGAGCAGATGTTGGGCGATGCGGTAACCGGCGCGGTCGGTGTTGTGCCGCAAGGCTCGGAATTTTTCCTCGATGCGCAGGCGCGAGGCCTGACAGAAATAATCTGCGAGCTCGCCCACCTGGGGGGAGGCATCGCGATTGGATTTGTTTTGAAGTAGTTGCTCCGCGCGCAAACACGTGGCTGTGATGGCGAAGAGCTCGGTGCCGATATCGACAAACCTGCCCAAAAGAACCTGCTGCCGTTCGAGCTTCGGTCCATGCCGCAGCATCGCGTGAAAGAGCGAGCGGGCGAGGCGCCGGCTTGTTCTGGTTACATAGCGCAGGTGCGCGTTCAACCGCGCGCCATCCTTGCCTTCGATTTGCAGTTTGTAACTCGCAAGGCGCAACGGCAGCCACTGCGCCGGATACCATTTTGCATAGAATAGCGCCGCCTTCCCTGCCGCTCCGAGCCGTTTCATGATCGGGAGCCGCGAGTCGAGCGCGGCGGCGCTGACCTTGAGGTGCGGGTCGAGCGCTTCGCGGGCGATGAAGAGACGCATGATTTCGCTGGAGCCTTCGAAGATAGTATTGATCCGGCAGTCGCGGAGGAAACGTTCGAGCGGGACAGCTTGCTCTCCGCGAGCGGCGAGCGAACCGGCGGTCTCGTAGCCTCGACCGCCTCGGACCTGAAGGGCTTCGTTGACGATCTCCCAAGCCTGTTCGGTCCCCCAAAGCTTGCACATGGCGGCTTCGAGTCGCACATCGGCGTGTTTATCGCGATCCACGCGGCTTGCGGCAAGCAGAGTCATCGCCTCGATGGCAAAAGTGTTGGCAGCCATGCGCGCAAGTTTGTCGGCGATGGCAGCGTGTTTGCCAATAGGCGCGCCCCATTGCACGCGGCTGCCGGCCCATTCTCGCGTGATGTCGAGGCAACGCTTCGCCAGACCTACGCAAGCAGCCGGCAGTGTCAAACGGCCGGTGTTCAGGGTCGTGAGCGCAACGCGCAAGCCCTTTCCTTCGGCCAAAATGATGTTTTCGCGCGGCACGCGCACGTTGTTGAAGCGAATAACGGCGTTATACAGAGCCTTCAATCCCATGAACCGACAGCGGTGGGTGATCTCGACGCCGGGCCAATCGGTTTCGACGATGAATGCAGTGACCTGTTCCTTCGCCTTGCCGCGGACCATTTTGGGCGGGGTTTTGGCCATGACGACGAGAACACCCGCTTTGGTGCCATTCGTACACCAGAGCTTTTCGCCGTTTAGAATGAAAGCCTCGCCGTCAGGCGTCGGCTCGGCTCGTGTTTGCATAGTCGCGGGGTCCGAGCCCACACCGGATTCGGTCAGCGCGAAGGCCGAAATCTCTCCGGCGGCGACCCGCGGCAGATATTTCCGTTTTTGTTGTTCCGTGCCGAAAAGGATGAGCGGCTGCGGAACGCCGATGGATTGATGCGCCGACAGTAGTGCGGTGAGATTGCCGCACCAGCCGCCCAGCACCATGGCAGCGCGGCAATAGTTGGTTTGAGAGAGGCCCAGCCCGCCGTATTCGGGTGAAATCTTGATCCCGAAGGCTCCCATTTTGGCGAACTCGTCGATCAGCGGCTGCGGAATTTCTCCTGAACGATCGATCTCGTCGGCATCAACTTTTTCCCGGAGCACGTTACCGAGTTTTTGCAGGAACGCATCTCCCTGGTCACGGTCTTCGAGGCTCTGCACCGGAAACGCATTACTAACCTTAAGCGACCCCATGAATAAACCGCTCGCCAGCGTGGTGTCGCGTATGGTTTCGCGAGCTGCTTCAGTTAACTCCAGCGCTGCCCGCTGGCCATTGGACATTTTGGAGGTGTCAATCAGCGATGCTGCCTCTTCTCGTGCAGCCGAGCCTCCATTTTGTCCATTCCGACCTTCGGATGATGGCTCTTCCTTCTGGCTCTGGAGCTTGATGCTTGATGCTTCCCTGGAGTTTGGAGTTTGGAGCTTGGAGTTTTCGCGGGCGCTCGTTTCGGATTTCTCCGCAACCGTTGCCGCCATCCCTGAAGGTTTCAGGGATGGGGCGAGGGTTGCGGGAAGAGATTCGCTGGCGCTCGCCAAGGCGCGATAGGCTCCATTTGTCTGGGCGTAAAATTTTTGCCCCGCTTCCGCAAGGCTTCGCAATAAGGCACAAGGCTCGAATTGCTTTTCACCTGCCGCTGCAAGCCGGTCCATGGTTTGAACGAGCTTTGCGAGACCAACGCTGTCCGCATACCTGAGCGGGCCGCCGCGGAATGGCGCGAAGCCGGTCCCCATGACCATGGCAAAGTCAATGTCCGCGGGATCGCTGACGATTTCTTCCTCCAGACAACGCGCCGCTTCATTGACCATCAGCAAAACCATCCGTTCCTGGAGGTTGGTGACGCGAGCAGCCCTCGGATGCTGCGGCTGGAGCCTGAGGTTGGGCTTCGGTTCTTTCTTTCCCTCATGAATGTAAAAACCACCGCCGGCCTTGCGACCAAGTAAACCCTTTGCTGCCATTGCGCGCAAGGTTTCCGGCACGACCATGCGGTCTTTAAAACTGACGGACAATGTTCCCGCCACGTGCAGCGCGACATCGATTCCAACCTCGTCGAGGAGACGCATTGGTCCCATAGGCATTCCAAAATCGAGCATTGCTTCATCCAACTCGGTGATACCTGCGCCCGACTCGAACAGGTTCCCTGCCTCGATCAAGTAAGGCATTAGAATGCGGTTGACGAGGAACCCGGGGCTGTCCTTCACCACCACCGGCAGTTTGCCGAGTTGTTGCACGAATTTCAGCGCGCGTTCAAGAACCGCTGGCGAGGTTTGCTTGCCGGCCACGATCTCCACGAGTTGCATGCGATGCACCGGGTTGAAAAAGTGAAGACCAACGACTCGCTCGGGTTTTCGGGTGCTCGCCGCCAGTTCGGAGAGGGGCAGCGCAGAGGTGTTGGTGGCCAGGATGGTGTTGTCGCTGACCAGTTCGTCCAGCCTTTGAAAAATCTTTTTCTTGAGCTCCAGATTTTCCACCGCCGCCTCGATTACAACATCCATCCCCTTGAGCGGCACTTCCGCGGGAGCGGGAGAAATCCGGTCCATGCCTTCCCGCGCTTCGCGCGCAGTGAACACGCGGCGTTTGAGGCCGTCTCGAAATATTTTGGAAATGTTCCCCATGCCCGCCGCCACCCGTTCGATGCTGACATCGCGCAGGAGCACGTTAATGCCCTTTGAACTGAGCCATTGAGCGATGCCCGCTCCCATCACGCCGGCGCCGACAACTGCCGCTCGGGTAATCACGCCAGGATAGCGGTCGCTCCCATTTTCTCTCTCGGGGAGGGAGAGAGTGCGTTTCTTCGCGCGCTCCTGAAGCAGGAACAGCCGGATAAGGTTGCGGCAGGCATCCGTCTGTATGAGTTCCAGGATCGCCTTCCGCTCCAGCATGAACGATTCGGCGATGGATTTGGAAATTCCCCGAGTGACCACTTCGAGGGCCTTGACCACCGCGGGATAATTCCCTCGGGTCTTGCGGACCAAGATGCCTCGCAAGCGGGCGCGAAGAACGGTTGCGACAAGCCGATGCGGTGTCCAGCAAGTATTCGGGAGGCGCAAGCTCATCGACCATGCCGGCTTTCAACGCGCGTTTGGCATCGAGCGTCTTTCCGGCCACGATGATATCGAGGGCCTTCGGCATGCCGACCAGGCGCGGCAAGCGGGTGGCTCCGCCCCAGGCGGGCAGCAGCCCTATTTGTGTTTCCGGAAGGCCGACTCGGGTGGCCTTGTCGGTTGAGGCGATCCGGTAATCGCACGCCAGACACAGCTCGTAACCACCGCCGACAGCTGCACCATTAATCGCGGCCACGGTAGGAATCCGGAGCGCGCCCAGGCGAAACATCACGCTTTGGCCGAGTTCGACTAAATCCGGCGCGTCCTCCGGATGTTCGCTGATAGATTTCAAATCAGCGCCGGCGACGAAAATGGTTTTTTTGGCGCTGATAATAATCAGGCCTTTGAGAGCAGGCGCACTTTCAACAAAATCGAGTTCTTCGCCGAGTTCGGTAAGCGCCCGGCGATCGAACACATTCGCGGAAGAACCGGGCCGATCGAGCGTCAGCACGCAAATTCCATCCTCTCGCACAGTGCGGCGGAGCGTGCGCTCCGCGGCTCCATAGGTGGAACCATGCAAGCTCCCATTCTTTCCGTTACGTTCGCCTGCGCCTGCAGGACTGCGGGTAGCGCTCGCCAGCGCACCCAAACCCCGTTCCCGTTCCTGTAAAGCTGTCATCATATTCCGTTCCTCCGGTTTCTTTGTTCCCGGCTTTGAAGCTTGGTTCTTGAAGCTTCCCTGAAGTTTAGATTTTGAAGTTTGAAGTTTCTCATCCTCAGTTCCTTTCCAACCAAAGCGCGGCACCCTGTCCGCCTCCCACGCACAACGTCACCAGCGCGCGTTTGGCCTTGCGTCGCTGCAATTCTCTCAGGCTGCTCAGGACGACGCGGGCCCCGGTTGCTCCGACTGGATGCCCGAGAGCGATCGCTCCGCCGTTCACATTGAGTTTCTCGGCAGTTATTTCTCCCAGCGCATGCTCACGGCCCAAGAATTTCTCTGCGAAGTCCCCGGAGCGGGCGCTTTTCATCACCGCGATGGTTTGGGCTGCGAAAGCTTCGTTGATCTCGACAATGTCAGCAGCCGCCACGGTCAGGCCGGTCTTTTTTTCCGCCGCAGCCATGGCAAAAACCGGACCGAGGCCCATGCGGGACGGGTCGCAACCCGCGTAAGCGTAGCCTGTCAAAGCGCCGAGGGGCGTGTAGCCGAGTTCTTCCGCGCGGCGTTCAGACATGACCAGCAGCGCGACCGCGCCGTCGGTTACCTGAGATGCATTACCCGCAGTCACTGTCCCCGTGCGACGCTCGAATACTGGCTTCAATTTTGCGAGCGCCTCGAGCGACTGCTTTTCGCGCGGACCATTGTCCGCGTTGATTGCTTTTGATTTCGCGGGCAGGAAGGCTGGGCAGATTTCCTCAGCGAGTTTTTCGCGCGCCCCCAGAGCGCGTTGATGGGATTGCAATGCGAAAGCATCCTGCTCGTCGCGGCTTATCCCAAATTCGCGCGCGAGTAGTTCAGCGGTTTCGCCCATGTTCAAGCCGCACACTGGATCGGTGAGGCCCAGGAGCAATCCGATCCGCGGTTGAAAGTCAGAGGGACGAAAAGCAGCGAGCGAGCCGAGCCGGCTGGCAATGCCCTTCGCCCGGCTCAGGCGGCCGAACTTCTCGGCGGTGCTCTGTTTGAACAGCAGCGGAATGTTCGACATGCTCTCCGCGCCGCCCACAATAAAAATCGAGCCGCGCCCGGCCAACAAGCGTTCCTGCGCCATAGTCAGGGCTTCGCACCCGGACGCGCAATTCCTTTGCACGGTGACAGCCGGGACGGAGTCGGGGATGCCGGCTCGCAAGGCGATAACGCGGGCCACATTTGCGGCATCCACCGGCTGGGCCACGCACCCAAAAATGACCTCATCCACCAGCGTGGGATCGAGAGCCGTCCGCGTGAGCAATGAATTCACGGCGATACGCCCCAATTCATCCGCGCCCAGGGACGCGAGTTCAGTGCCTGCTTTGCAGAACGGCGTCCGGACGCCGTCCACGATGACTAAACGTTCAAGGCTCATAAAAAACTCCAAACTTCAAAATCCAAACTCCAGGGAAACTCCAACGTTCAAGCTTCAAACCAGAGCGCCAAACGAACAAACCTGCTGAGGGTTGAAGTTTGAAGCTTCCCTGAAGTTTGGATTTTGAAGTTTGGAGTTTCATTTCCCGTTCCCGTTTTCCAGCGGCGGCCGATGGTCCACCAGCTTCTGTTCTTTCAAGACCTTGCCGACTCCCTGAAGCTGCCGAATTTCGTCGGCATCGTGGAATAAAATACGGTTCGGATGAATCTCCAGATGGTTCGAGCAGCGGCGGCTAAGTTCACGGCTCAATTGTCCCTCGTCCGCGCCGTTCAGCTTTTGCACGTGCAAAATCAACTCATCCAATTCCATCGGGTCATCGTTCACTTTCCGCAATTCCACCTGCCACGCTCCCACATGCGGCTCGTCATCCAGCAGATGCTCCAGTTCGTTGAAATCCACCAGCGTTCCTTTGATCTTGTCGAAAGCCATCTCCTTGATTTCGGACTTCCTCGAAATATTACCGACCAGACGCGGCATCGTTCGGCCACAGTGCAGGCACGGCTCATACGTCAAACCGCCGTCAATGTAATCGCCGGTGCGATAACGCAACACGACACTGCCACGCGCATCGAGCGGGGTGAATACGAGTTCCCCGGGATGGCCTGGCGGGACTGCCTCACCAGTTTGCGGATTCACGACCTCCACGATGCCCAGGTCCGGCGAGAGGTGATAACCGGAGGAGACCCCATCCTGTGGATACGGGCACTCCGGCCACGCCATCTTCGCCTCCGTGAATCCATAGGTCGCGAGCACGTCCACTTCTCCGGCTCCTGCCGCTTGAGCCAGTTCTCGGAGCTTATGCCGCAGCCCATCGCTGACCTTTTCGCCTCCGAGCACAATTTTGCGCAGGTTCGAACATTCCACTCCCTCGGCCACGGCCTCCTGGAGAAAATGGTAAATGAACGTAGGAATCCCAATGATGCCGTCGGGTTTGATCTTCTTCAGCAATCTGAGATTGCCTTCCGTTCCCATTACTTTCCCACCGCCGGAACTGAGCATCATTACGCCACCGCTTGTTCCCGCGTAATGAGCCAGCCAAAACGCGAGGTGCGGTGCAAAAGGAAACGTGTTCAGCAGCCGATCCTCGCGACGCGCGCCGCAAATCTCGATTACTCGCCGGGCCGAGGTCGCCAGATTCGTGAGATCGCGTTGCGAAAAGAAAAAGGCGGTCGGCTCTGCGCTGCGACCAGTGGTGAACGTCACAAAAATAGGCCGGAACTCGGATTCGAATCCCTGCCGCACGTTTTCGCGCCCGTGGGTCAACGCCCGCAGAACAGTGCCGGGACGGCGTGCCAGAGTTTTTTGGTCCGGGATCAGAATGAAATCCTTGAACTTTTGCGGCTCCGCGGCAGTGCTCTGTAAATCGGCCTTGGTAGTGAAGGGGATTCTGGACAAATCCTCCAGGGTGCGAATCGATTCTGCTCGCACGCGGTGCTCCGAAAACAACCTCCGATAATACGCCGAAAACGGCAGCACGACCTCGCGCAAATAATGGCCGAGGCGTTCGCCTTGCCAACGTTGAATCGCTGACCCGGCTGCCTGCTCCCAGTCCCTTACCAGGTTCATGCGCCGTTCCCTTTCATTATCTTGATGCGGGCGGAGCCACGGGCATCTCTGCGGGTTAACTGTTTGATTTCCTCCAGGTGCAGCTCCGTTACCTCACGTCCAAGCTGAATGAACTTGCCCGGGGTCCTGAAATCCAGCCAGCGATCATCCCGGATCTCCGGTCGCAATACCAGGTCCGCTTCGCGTGACGAGGCCGCCGCGATTCGAATCTGCGCTCCCTGGATGCTCCGCATCAGGACTTCGAACAGGTTGCCCCGCGCGAAATAGTTCAGTTGCTGGTTAATTGGATTTTTCCTTCGAAAAATCCCGCGCCGCTGCGCTCGCGCTGCCACTGCTCGCTCCGCGTCCAACCCCTGCCGGATTCGGTCCGGTGTCGGAATCACATCGACCGCAATGACCCGCGTCACCCCCATCTCTCGCAAGACATCCACCGGAAGCGGCGCCACTATGCCGCCATCCACATAAGCTTCACCGTCAATCATGACCGGCACGCATATGCCGGGCACGGCGATGCTCGCATGGACTGCGGTTGCCACTTCTCCACTCGAAAAGACCTTCCGCTCGAGCGTTTCCAGGTTCGCCGCTACCACGCGGAATGGCCGCTGCAGATCGGCAAAGCGCGCGGTGCCGAGCGTCCTCATCAACCTTCGCTTGATCGCAAACCCGCCTAAAAATCCTTGCCGCGGCGGGAAGATCGGATCAACCAGTGACCAGACTGTCCAGCGCCCTTCCAATTCTCGGGCCAGTTTTTCGAGTGTCTGGCCGTCATTCCCCTGCGCCCACAACGAACCAACATACGCGCCCATGCTCGACCCGGCTGCCACGTCCACCTCGATCCCATTTTCCTCCAGCACCTGGATCACCCCGATATGCGCAAAACCCTTGGCCGCGCCCGAAGACAAGGCCAACCCCAGCAGGTGGCCGCTTACTTGGCGTGCCATGAAACGCACGTCTCTCTTCAGTGCCGTGCTTGGCGCTGGAGCAGGTCTGCCCAGTTCCGGACAGTCTCGGATGAACAAATGAATCGGGTTCACACGTTCCGCAAGCTCGTCAAAAGGATCGATTGCCCGGCTTGGGCTTAGGCATGCGACCGGTTTCAATTTGGAAACGTCCCCGCCGGCCAACCTCGCGGCTTCCGTTTCACGCTTGAGGTGAGCTATTCCCGCGTGGTCCGGCTGAAAGAACAGGTAGGCGAGATCAGAGCGCACCAGCAACTCTCGCAGCCACGGCTTGGATGTTTGCTCGAACTCCGCCTCGATTAATACATGCCGAAAATGTCTGCTGAGTTTTGTGATTAAGGAGACAATGCCTGCTGCTGAGGGTGGTTCCTGCAGACTTACTCCGACCGTCAGCGCATGGAAACCTGATTCCACCTTCGCTATTCCGCGCGGAGGAAAATGAAATTCGCCGTTGAGGCTTTGACCATCCTTTCCCTGCTCTGACGTTCCGAAACGCACTAAAACTACGGGTTCGTCAGTTTCCGCGCAGAGAGCCTCTGCAAGGAGTTCAGTGATTCCTGGAATGCTCGCGAGAAATGCGAGCGTTACGACTTGATTCCGTGGTGAGCCTGCTCTTTCCGGGGTGGGGCCGAGCCGGTTTTGCAGCGTTTCCCCCGTTATCAAAACTCCATCGAGCTCATGAATTATCTCATGCCGCTGAACCGGAGTTTCGGTTCCCTTCTCGGCCGCTGCTCGTTCGGGCATCATTCGGTACCTTTTCAGGCCCAACTCACGTTACCTTGACTCCCTCAACCTAACGATCAGGTCGATCCCTGTAATTCTCCCAATGAGTCTCTCTAATCCAGTCCCGGGGTTTCCCCGGGCTAATCAATTCCAATCAATGCCTGGAACAAGCTAAGGTCGAAACGAGATGAACGCCAGTGTGCTTGACGACGTTATTCTGCCGTCTGGGTGGTTGTAGCCATCTCAGGTCACAGGACAATGCGGCCGCCTGGTTTATGGGTGATTCTTGACAGGTTCCGTAAACTGACTCCGTGAAACTCTCCAGTTTTCTCCTCTTTTGCTTCCTGGGCCTCAGCACAGATGCTGCGGAGCCTTTTAAATTGCGAGGTTACTACGTCACCTTCATGCGCATGCCGGTGATGGGGTTGCCAGAATGGAAGCAGGCGATTGATTCTTTCGCCGAAGATGATATCAATGTCCTGATTCTTTGGACAGCGGGAGGATTTCGCTCCAAAAAATACCCCATCACCTGGCAACATAATCAGGACCACTCCAATGTCAGGAATGACTTCGTTCGTGAATTGATCGATTATGCGCATGCAAAGCACATTCGTGTCCTGCTCGGATTCACTCCTTTCGGTTATGACGGCGTCAATCGTTATCCGCTCGAGCATCCGGAATTGAAAGCGAAAAAAGCTGACGGCACACCGGTCGATGAGTTTGGCATCCATTCCTGGGGCTGGAACCTGTGTCCGGCCAGGACCGAGTCCCAGCGGTTCATGCGCGAGTATATCAGCGAAATGTTTTTTGACTTTTATCCCAACGCAGACGGCCTTCTTATCGAATCATCAGATTACAACATTTGCCGCTGTCCGGAGTGCGGCCCCAAATACTATGACCACGAGTTTGCGTTCGTAAAATGGATTTCAGAAGAAATCTGGAAGCGCAAACCGCAAGTGTTGCTGTTTGTTTATCCGCATTATTTCACCGGTGACCGGGTGCCTGGCTTGGACGCCACCGCCGCCCAGCATGAGTTTGACCCACGTTGGGGCTTGGCATTTTCGCCTCACAGCTCGCATTTCAATCCCCAACTGATTGCAAAAGCACGCGAGAGTTTTTATTGGAGCGATGCCCCAGTCCTGGGCACACCAGGGCTCATCGCCGAAGCTGCGCTTGCCGCCTGGCATAATGGTGTCAGCGGTTTTGTCCCCTCGATGGAGGCGTTCAGTTACGTGACGCAGCATCCCGAGGGAGGCGAACCGGGACAAGTTGGTGTGCGGCGCAAAGCCTTCGCCATGGACACCTTGGGGGAGGGCC
>Ga0308173_10001631_pt1 | contig 11389 bp, 8 predicted proteins | sample PhyPR1_FD_203716 | JGI IMG/M metagenome (GOLD analysis project Ga0308173, IMG submission 203716) | Soil microbial communities from UC Gill Tract Community Farm, Albany, California, United States - DLSLS.P.R1 | ecosystem: Environmental > Terrestrial > Soil > Agricultural land | place: USA... | reverse complement strand
GGCCGGAGCGGACGAGTTCGACTTCCCTCCCCACCCGGGGTACCTGCTGGGTGGCCAGGTGGACGAGTACACCCGCGACATGAACGAGATCGTCAAGGCCGCCCATGACGAGGGCATGAAGGTCAAGGCGATGCTCGAGTTCGGCTACCTCGACGAGGCGCAGAAGGTGCTCGCCACGCGGATCGCCTACGAGGCGGGCATCGACTGGGTCAAGCAGTCCAGTGGCTGGGGCGTGGGCGGCTGCGCCGCCACCGTGGAGGACGTGGCCCTCCTCAAGGCCAACATCGAACCGCCCTGTCGCGTCAAGGTCTCCGGCAAGGTCAACTCGCTCGAGAAGATGCAGGCCATGTTCGAGGCAGGTGCCGAGCTGGTCGGCACGAGCTCGGCACCGCAGATCGTCGACGGGCTGGTGGGGGACGTCGATGCCTACTGACGACACCACCGCCGCCCGTGTGGCCGTCGTCGGCAGCTACGCGAAGGCGATCGTCATCACCGCCGACCGGATCCCCACCCGTGGCGAGACCTTGGTGGGCAGGGACTATCGACAGACGTTCGGTGGCAAGGGATCTGACATGGCGGTGCAGGCGGCGCGACTTGGGGCAGCTGTCGACTTCATCGGAGTCGTGGGGGACGATCCCTTCGGCCGGGAGTTCCTCGACCTGCTTGCCGACGAGGGCGTCACCACCACGCATGTCAGGGTGACGCGGGACCAGCCGACTGGTGTCGGCCTGATCATCAAGGACGAGGCGGGCCACAACATCATCGTCGTCGACCCCGGCGCCAACGCAGTGTTCTCGGCCGACGACGTGGCGGCGGCGAGCGCTCCGCTGGGCCGGGCGCGGGTTGCACTGGCGCAGCTGGAGATCCCGCTCGACACCGCCCTCGCCGGCCTGGCCGCTGCCAAACGAGCCGGCAGCCTGACCGTGCTCAACCCGGCGCCTGCACTCCCACTGGCCACCGTGTTGCCTCCGGATGGTCTCGCGGGCGTTGATGTCATCACCCCAAACGAGACGGAGGCGCGCGTGCTGCTCGGCCTCGACCCGCACAGCAACGAGGACAACAGGCTCATCGCAGACCGTCTGCTGGCGATGGGAGCGGGTGCGGTGGTCATCACCAGGGGCGAGCACGGTGTCGACCTCTTCACCCCCGAAGACCATGTCCACGTGGCGCCCCACGCGGTGGACGTCGTCGACTCGAACGGAGCGGGCGACAGCTTCAACGCTGGACTCGCGGTTGCGCTCGCCGAGGGCCGCGCGCTCGACGAGTCCGTGCGGTTCGCCAACGCTGTCGCGGCCCTGTGCTGCGAGAGCTGGGAAACCGTGCCCTCCTACCGCGACCGGGCGACGGTCGACGCCTTCCTCGCCGAGTCCGGGGTGCGGCGATGAAGGGCGGAGCGCTCCTGCACCCGGAGCTGGCGCAGGCACTGGCGACCCTCGGCCACACCGACACCATCCTCGTCACCGACGCCGGCTTCCCGATCCCCGCTGGCGCCCATCGCATCGACCTCGGCCTGCGTCCCGGCCTGGTCGACGTGCGTGACGTGCTGCGGGTCGTCATCGACCAGGTCTACGTCGAGGAGGCGGTCTTCGCGCCGGAGCTGAAGTCGCACCACCCGACGCTCTACCGCGAGGTGCAAGCGATCTTCACGGGCTCCGGCGCGACGTTCGGCACGGCCAGCCACGAGCTCCTCTGCAGCGACTACGCCCCTCGGGCGAAGTTCGTGATCCGGTCGGGCTCCTTCGAGCCGTGGGCCAACTTCTCGTTGGTTGCAAGCACCGACCCCTTCGCCTGGTTTGCCGACGAGGGGGTGGAGATTCTCCCCGCCTACGTCGAGCGGCGTCAGCGGATCCAGCGTGGGGACGTTCCCGACCTCGCCTGAAGGATTCCCGGGCCTGCGCGTCAGCCGAGGCGATCCACAGTTACCGGAGGCGGGCTGACCTGCGCGGGTGCGGCTTCTCGGGAATGGCAAAGCCGCAGGTCGCGCTGCTGCGACCTGCGGCTTTGTGTGGTGGTGGCCAGGGGCGGGGTCGAACCGCCGACCTTCCGATTTTCAGGAGTTCGGAGGGGGTCTGACGGGCCTTTGTTGGACCGGATTCGTGCTCAGCAGAAGGGAGTCCGGTCCGGTGTTGTCCGTCGTTTTCGGAGTCCGTGTTAGCAAATCCGTTAGCAAAATCCAGTGTGGCGACCACGCGGGTCTGTGCACCGATCATGCCTGAATCGGCGCGGGGGTGACCCGCTGCGATGCGGGTACGGAGGCCGTCCAAACGGGTCTGAGGACGCGACTCGTGGCCGTGGTGAGGGCTGGGGCTTGCGGAAGCCAGGGACACGCCGGCCCCTGCCGTCATCAGCGCAGTAGAGGGTGATGGTCGCCTGAGCTGAGAGCAGCGTCCTAGTACTGGTCCGGGTCGCTGCCCTTCTGCGTGGACGTGGGGTGCGGTGGGGTGCGCGAGGACGGCGCGCCAGCGCCGCCCGCAGCGCGGGGCCCCATCGCGGGGTCCCACGCCGCCGCGGCGGAGCCGCGGCCTTGAACCAGTACAGAAAGTCCTCACCGAAACCCCGGCACAGCTCACCCCGGCACAGCTCACCCAGGCGCAGCTCACCCCGGAGCAACTCACTGCGGCAGTTGGGAAATCGGCCTCGAACGGACTCACGGTTACGCGCGAGGCGAATCGGCGTGGCGCTGACCTGCAGCTTTGCCGCCCAGTCACGCATGAAGGCCGCATACCCAGCATTTCGGACTTAGGTGTACCAACTCGTTCAAGAGTTGGTAAAGGAATCGGGAAAACGCTGCATCACTTCTCGGGCGTCGGAGGACTGTGCGAGGGGTCGGTCGAACCGCAGGGGTGACGCCGGCTTCTCACGAGGGGGCTTGTGATGAGGGGTTCTTCTGCTGTTCTGTGCCAGCTGGCATTGCCGCGCAGGGCGCGGCTGGTAGGTGCGGGAGCGGCGGCCACGGTGGTCGCTGCTGGTTTGGCCGGTGTCGCGGCAACACCCGCTTCGGCGGCGGTGCTGACGCCGTTGCCGGTCGGACCGCGACCGAACGCCACCCGGGTCGACTTCCGGGCCGCGGAACGGGTGTCCGCCAGTGTGGATGTTGGCACCGGGAATGTGTTGGTCACCACCACCGACCTGACGTTGCCGGGAGTCGACCACGACGTGCAGCTCGGCTTGGACTTCAACAGCCTGCTCCTCGGGGCTGGGTCACCGTTGCCGGCGGGTGCGGGTGGGAAGGGGTTCGCGACCCGGCTCGGTCAGGACACCAAGCTCGTCGCGAACTCCGACGGCACCGTGCTGTACCTGGCCCCCGGCGGCCTCGAGGGGCTGTACACCCCGATCAGCGGAACCAGCGGCTACACGACCCCGGTCGGGTTCAAGAACTCCCTGACCAAGACCGGCACGTCCGGGTGGACGTTGAGCGACCACGCGACCAAGGCCGTGACGGCCTTCAATACGGCCGGGACGATGACCAGCATCACCGACCGCAACGGCAACCCCACCACCATCACCTCCAGCACCATCACCGCGACCCGGGGCGGGGCGAACGCCCGCAAGGCCACCCTCGCCTACACCGGTGGGCTGCTGACCTCGATGACCCAGGCGTCGGACACCACCGGGTCGCGCACGGTGACCTACGGGTACGACACCGCCGCGCAGCACCTGACGTCGATCACCGACACCGGAGGCGCGGTCACCACGTTCACTTGGGACGCTGCCGGGAACCTGACCCAGATCAGCGACCCGTCCACCACCGTGGTCAAGTTCGCCTACGACACCTCTCGCCGGGTCACCTCAGTGGAGAAGGGGTCCGCGACCGGGACCCGGGCGGTCACCCGGTTCACCTACCCCACCGGCACCCAGACCCTGGTCGCGGGCCCGAACACCGACCAGGCCCAGGCGGTGTCCGCGGTCCCGCACACCACGTACACCCTGGACGCCACCGACCGGGTCACCTCCGCCGTCGACGAGCTCGGCCGCACCCGCGCCACCAGCTACACCCCGTTCGCCGACGTGCTGTCCGCCACCTCGATGGGCGGTGGCGTCACCAACACCGAGCACAACTTCAACAGCGGGGAGTCGCTGACCAAGGTCACCTCCCCCACCGGGTCGACCGCGTCCCTGTCCTACACGGCCGGGTCGGTCAACCCCTACTCCCCCACCGGCGGCACCGACGCCCAGGGCAACGCCGCGGTCATCGGCTACGACGGCGCCGGCAACCCGACCTCCACCACGAACTCCGGCACCACCGCCAAGGCGTCGGTCACCTACCGCGCAGCTGGTACGTCTGGGGCGGGGACGCTGGCGACCTCGACCGACCCCCTCGGCAAGGTCACGAGCTACGGCATCGACACCGCCACCAACCAGGTCACCTCGATCACCCCACCGACCGGGTCAGGGCTGGGCGCGACCGCGTTGACATGGGACGGGTACGCCAGGCTCAAGACCGTCACCGACGGGCGGGGTGTGACCACCACGTATACGTACAACGGGGTGGACCAGGTCGACACCATCGCCTACTCCGACGGCACCCCCTCGATCAGCTACAACTACAACAACTCTGGGCAGGTCCGCACCCGCACCGACGGCAACGGCACCGTCACCTACACCTACAACACCCGCGACAACCTCGTCGGCCGCACCGCCACCACCGGCGGCGGGTCCCTGAACTGGGACTACGACCTGGCCGGGAACCTCACCGCCGAAACCACCACCCGCGGCACCACCACCTACACCTACGACGACGCCAACCAGCTGACCTCCATGACACCACCGGCCGCGGCGACCACCCGGTTCGCGTACAACACTGACGGGCTGCGCTCGGACACCTGGTGGAAGTCCAACGCCGCCCACACCAGCTTCATGGCCCACACCCACACCGACTACGACAGCGCCGGCCGGATCAAGAACACCTGGACCTCGCAGAAGAGCTCGGACACCACCCGGATCTTCGACACCACCTACTGCTACGTCACCGTGGCCGCCGGCGCGTCCTGCCCCACCTCAACGTCGACGTCGAACCCGACCAAGGGCCTGATCCAGTGGTCCCAGGACAACCTGACCAGCGCCCGGTCGGTCTACACCTACGACAAGGCGAACCGGCTCACGAATGTCACCAACTACGGCGGCCACACCTACGCCTACACCTACGACGCCAACGGCAACCGCAAAACCGTCACCCGCGACGGTGTGCAGACCCAAGCGCTGACGTTCAACAACGGCAACCAGATCAACTCCGGCGGCTACGCCTACGACCTGGCCGGGAACACCACCACCGCCCCCGGCGCCGGCACCTTGACCTACAACGGGGCCGGGCAGCAGACCACCCAGCACAACACGACGACCGACACCACCTACTCCTACGCCGGACCGGGGCAGGACGAGCTCGTCACCCGCAAGGTCACCGGCGGCGACACCACCAAGTACGTGTACGGCCGCAGCACCAAGCACGGCGTGCCCGGCATCGACCTCATCATCACCAACGGGAACAAGACCTACCTGGACAACGACCCCGACGGCACCCCCCTGGGCATGGAGCTCCCGACCGGGCAGAACGCCTACTTCGTCCTCGACGGCCTCGGCACCGTTGTCGGCCTCGTCGACGGCCAAGGCGACCTCCAAGTCACCTACACCTACGACCCCTACGGCACCGTCACCGCCACCAACGGCACCGGCGCCATCCCCGACGCCAACCCCTACCGCCACACCACCGGCCTACTCGACCCCGCCACCGGGTACACCAAACACGGCACCCGCTGGAACGACACCACCACCGGCCGCTGGACCACCACCGACCCCATCACCCGCCTCGCCGACCCCAACCAAGCCAACCCCTACGCCTACGCCGGCTCCAACCCCACCAACCGCATCGCCCCCACCGGCGACATCGATTGGAACCCCTTCGACAATCAAGGGGTACGATGCGTCCTGGACTTGGCGGGAATGGCATCAGCTGCCGCTGGAACGATAGGAAGCGCGGCAGCCACTCCCTTCACGGGGGCGTCAGCCCTTGGGGTGGGTGTTGGCATCGCCCTCTTTTCTTACGCCGCAGACGCCGGCAGCGTAAACTGCGCTCCTTGGACAGGTTCATTGTGATGCGTAAGTTCCTGTGGGGCTCCATCGTGTTTGAGTCCATTTTCCTCGTGCTACTTGTCGTAGTCACGTTTGTAGACAAGCCTCAACCCCTCGATCGCTGGCTGATAGTGGTCCTGCCAATAGTCGCCGCCGTGTGCGCGCTTGTGGCCCAGTCCACGGCAAACAAGAAGACCAAGCGCTAGCAACTATCGAAGCAGCACCCTTTGTGACTAACTCCAAACCGTCACCCGCGACGGTGTGCAGACCCAAGCGCTGACGTTCAACAACGGCAACCAGATCAACTCCGGCGGCTACACCTACGACCTGGCCGGGCAGCCGGTGGCGCGAAGCCGGAATCGCCTACCGGTTGGCTGGTGGCGGCTAGGAGCCGGTCGACGAGTCGATTGAGCTGGGCGCTGTTGTGGGGTCAGCCCTGCGGTGCGGGTGTCGAACGGGACACCTTCGAACCGTGCGGCCACCCGGTCATGGCTGGCAGCAGGGTTCGTGGCTGCGGTCATGACGGGGCCGAGGTGCTCTCGCCGGACCGGTACCAGGCGGTTCGTCAGGAAATCCTCCAACAGCTGGCGGGTCTGGGGGGCTCCGGCCTCGAGGGCGGCCCGCGCGAGGGGCTGAGACCAGGCCCGAACGGCTGAGTCGGTGCTCAGCAAGGTGGCTGCGTCCTGCAGCCGGTGGACCGCTGGTGCACCGGCCCGGACGTGAACGGCCAAGGTCAAGAGCGCCGGGCCGAGATCTGCTCGCGCGATTATGGTCTGAGGGCTCGCCCAGCCCGCGCCGTCTCGGGTGACAGCGCGGAGGCCGGCACGCACCTCCTCACCGGGATAGAGCCGGCCACTGGACAGCTCGAGGATTCCCATCCTCGCCACCGCGGAGGCGACCGCTCGGGCTCCTTCGGACACGTGGTGGGAGTCCAACCATGCGTAATGACATTCTTGGCCGACCCGCAACCCAGCCTCAGGTGGCCCGGTCTCCAATCGGCCTCTTGGGCACGGCAGTCGGTTTCAGTGACCCCGCCCAGTAAAGGTCTGGTCAAGGATCGGCCTCAAGGGTGGCAATCAGTGGACTGAGCCCGATCTGGGGTGGACGGTGAGTGGTGTCGCACCGAAGGGTGCGGCCGGATCGAGAGATCCGAAACGTGTTGCGTCACAACGTTTTACGGTTACCACGGTTGGCACGGTTGTTGCGACTGGTGCTGGTTGTTGGTGGTTGGTTGTGACGCTTACCGGCCCATCCACCGAGCCTGCCTGAACGGGGCTTGGCGGTGGCGGCCAACCGTTCCACCCAGTGCCGGTGCGGCTGCTGACCTCGCGCCGCCCGGCTTCCCTGCAACACACAAGTGGGGCCGCCCTTGGACTGGGTGTGCCGTGCGGCGCGAGGTCAGCACAGTGGCCGCACGGCACACCCTCACCACGGGAGGGGGTGGCCGCCATGTCGCTGCAGACGCGCAACGCGTTGTGGGCCGGGCTGCCCCGCCCCAGGTTCGACGACAACCACGAACTGCACCTGCCCGGGTACGACCAGCACCAGTCACGGGGGATCCTGGCCCGGATGCTGTCGGAGGATCTCGACGACTGGTCGGTCGCGGCGTCCCGAGTGGGGTTCTGCTCGAACCCGGTGCACCTGGTCGGGTCCTCCACCACCATCGATCGCGCCACGGGGGAGGTGCTGGCGTCGTACTCGTCCGCGGAGGAGCCGTTGGGGTCGACGGTGGTTCGGTGCGGGAACCGGCGCGAGTCCGCGTGCCCGTCCTGCTCGCGGCTGTACGCCGCCGACATGTTCCAGCTGATCCGCGCCGGCGTGCGCGGCGCCAAGACCGTCCCTGACACCGTGGCGGACAACCCGCTGGTGTTCGCCACCCTCACCGCCCCCTCCGTGGGCCCGGTGCATGGCACGAGGGACAACAACCGGCGCTGCCGGCCGCACGCCACCGGACCGCACCGCTGCGCCCACGGCCGGTCGAGGACGTGCACGACCGTCCACGCCGACGGCGACGACCAGCTCGGTCAGCCGCTGTGCCGGGACTGCTACGACTACGCGAGCCACGTGGTGTGGCAGTGGTGGTCTCCGGAACTGTGGCGCCGCTTCACCATCGCCCTGCGCCGCACCCTCGCCCACCACCTCGGCATCCCCGCCACGAAACTGCACGAGGTGGTGACGGTGCAGTACGCCAAGGTCGCCGAGTATCAGCGCCGTGGGCTGGTCCACTTCCACGCCCTGATCCGCCTCGACGGCCCCCGCACCGAGGAGGGGTTCGCCCCGGCACCCGGGCAGGTCACCGCGACCATCCTCGCCCGCCTCGTCCGGGAGGCGGTGGCCGCGGTCCGGTACACCGCCCCACCTCTCCACGACCGCGACGCGCCGCGGGTGCTCGTGTTCGGTCGGCAGGTCGACGCCCGCCCCGTCACCACCGCCCGCCGCACCGACGACCCGGACACGGTCTTGTCGCCGGAGCAGGTGGCCGGATACCTGGCCAAGTACGCCACCAAAGCCGCCACCGACACCACCGACCACTCCAACGCCCACCTGCGCCGGATCCGGCACACCGCCGACCAGCTGGGTCGCCGGGTCGAGGACGACTGGGTCGCCACCGGTCGCCAAGGCCCCTTGGCCGAGCAGCCGTACGGGTTGTTGGGGAAGTGGGCGCACGAGCTCGGGTTCCGCGGCCACTTCGCCACCAAGTCCCGCCGCTACTCCGTCACCCTCGGCCAGCTCCGCCGAGCCCGCCGCAGAGCGCAACAGCTGCTCGCCGACGCCAACCGACGCGGCGACACGCTCGACCTCGCCGCGATGGAGGCCCAGCTGCTGGCTGTGGACGACGACCAGGCCACCACCGTCGTCATCGGAGCATGGACCTACAGCCACACCGGCTGGGACACCCCTGGCGACGTCGCCCTCGCCATAGCGGCCGCCGCTGCCGCCCGGGAACACGACCAGGAGCGTGCAGCCCAGCGCAGGACAGACCTCAACAACAACCGTAATGAGCAAGGAGCGAGCAGTCATGAATGAAGACGGAAGTGACAGGGTGGTGATCCACGCCGAGAAGCTGCTCTACCGCGCGACGGAAGCGGCAGAGTGCCTCGGCGTGAGTCGGGCCAAGATCTACGAGTTGATCCAGTCTGGCGTCCTGCCGAGCGTGCGCTTCGACGGGTGCCGCAGGATCCGGCGCGATGATTTGCGGGCCTTCGTGGAGTCGCTTCGCGGGGTGGCCTGATGGCTCCGGTGAAGGACGGCGTGACCCGCCGGGGGAGCACCTGGTCGTACGTCATCCGTGTCTCGAACCCCGTGACTGGCACCAGCAGGCCCAAGTGGGTCGGCGGCTTCGCCACCGAGTCCGAGGCGAAGGCGGCACGTGACCGTGCGCGGGTTGCTGCTCGACGTGGGGAGTACGTGGACCAGAACCGGGTGACGGTGAGGACCTACCTCGAGGAGTGGCTCGCGGGGCACGCGGCGGCGGTCAAGCCCAAGACCTGGGCCGGCTACCGCGACGACGTGAGGCGGTACGTGATTCCGCACATCGGTTCGAGCCGGCTGCAAGGCCTTCGTCCAGCCACCCTGTCCAAGCTCTACGCCGACCTGGTCAAGGAAGGTGGTCGCGATGGACGGCCCCTGTCGGTGCCGACGGTGCGACATGTCCACCGCACGCTGCGCAAGGCGCTCAACGACGCCGTGATGATCGACGGGGTCCTGGCGTCGAACCCCGCGCTGAAGGCCAAGCTGCCTCGAGATCCGGGGAGAGAGCCGCGTCTGGTGTGGACCGCTGAGGATCTGCACGCCTTCCTCGACTCCATCTCGGCCCACCGACTGCACGCGTTCTACCGAGTGGCGGCCTTCACGGGTGGCCGCCGCGGGGAGGTTCTGCACCTGAGGTGGACAGACGTCGACCTCGAGGCCGGCCTGCTGAGGTTCGAGGGGTCGACCAACGTCATCGATGGTGAGCGCATCGACGGCACCACCAAGGGAGGACGCAGCCGAGTCGTCAGCATCGATGCGGGCACCGTTGCCGTGCTCAAGGACCACCAAAGCCGCCAGGAGGCTGACCAGGAGCTCGCCGGGCCCGAGTGGCAGGGGAACGGTCGGGTCTTCACCACACAGATGGGCGCTCCCCTCTACCCCGACACGGTCACCCAGCTGATGCCGAAGCTAATCGAGGGCCACAACAACCCGACAACACGGGCCACCCGCGGTCACCCAGCCCAGCCACTGCCACGACCACAAAGGCCGCTTCCAGCGATCCGGCTGCACGACCTGCGCCACCTGCACGCAACGCTGCTCCTGCTCGAGGGGGTGCCGGTGCACGTCGTCGCCAACCGGCTCGGTCACAGCGACCCGGCGGTGACCCTGCGGGTCTACGCACACGTGCTGCGGGAGTCCGCCGCGGGCGTCGCGGACATCTTCGCCCGTGCGGTGTCCACCAAGGCTGTTAGCAAAAGCGTTAGCAACAACGACCCCGAGCAACACGAAACCCGCGGGTCAGTGCTCTGACCTGCGGGTTTGTGGTGGCCAGGGGCGGGGTCGAACCGCCGACCTTCCGATTTTCAGTCGGACGCTCGTACCAACTGAGCTACCTGGCCGTGTCCTCGCAGGATCGTGCCGGCGCGGAGCCGGACCTGCTCAAACAGATAGCCGGGTCGCCCCGGCGTCCCAGAACTATAACGCATGCGCGAGGGCGGTTTCATGCCCCCGCGACCGGCCCCGCCGTCGCACCCGGGACCGCCCCGGGTCCAGATCCGTTCGGCGATGGTGCCGCGGCGTACTGCGCGCAGCTCGCGCGTGGAGTGGGCGGCCAGGGGAAGGCGCCGCCCGCCGTACCGGGCCCCGCCCGACCACCGGTGGAAGACGGCCAGCCACACGCACACTGCCCGCTCGCACACCCACACCGGCGCCCAGAGGGCGGCCGTCCGCTGGAAGAACCGAGCACCTCCGGCACGTCGGCGCCCGACCTCGGCCACGGCCACGGACAAGGCCGCCCAGACGGCCAGGACCGCCGGCCTCCGGCACGCGGTGAGCCCGATGGCGGGCAGCAGCGTGAGCTCCACGGCCAGGCGGGCGGGCTGGGCGAAGTCGTCGTACGCCTGGCGGACACGCTGGTCCCAGAACTGGCCGGTGGCGGGGGCGAGGCGGCGAACGGCGAGCCAGGGCGCGTCGAGCACCACGCCGCCGGCAGCGGTGATCGTGCGCGTCATCTCCAGGTTCTCGAAGAGGGCGGCGCCGTCGTAGCCGCCCGCCGCGACGAACGTGGACCGGCGCAACCCGTGCGTGCCGGGGAAGTCATGGCCGAACGCGCGGTTCACCAGCATGCGTG
>Ga0308173_10001630_pt1 | contig 11394 bp, 10 predicted proteins | sample PhyPR1_FD_203716 | JGI IMG/M metagenome (GOLD analysis project Ga0308173, IMG submission 203716) | Soil microbial communities from UC Gill Tract Community Farm, Albany, California, United States - DLSLS.P.R1 | ecosystem: Environmental > Terrestrial > Soil > Agricultural land | place: USA... | reverse complement strand
CTCGCTCATCACCACCGTGCGGCCGGCCTCCAGCGCGCCCAGCGCCGCGGCCACGCCGCCGAGGCCGCCGCCGACCACCAGGATGTCCGTTTTCATTTCTTGCATGCCGTGTCGTTCCAATGGGTGGGTTCAATGCGGCTTCGCGGGGCCGAGGGTGTCGCCGCGGATCGGCTCGCAGGGCAGCAGCACCTGCTGCACCGGCTGCGCCGTGCCGCCCTCGACGCGGCGCACCAGCATGGCGGTGGCCTGGCGGCCCATCTCCTCGCGCGGAATGGCGAACGAGGCGAAGCGCGTGCCGCTGCCTTCGGTGCGGATGTGCGAGCCCAGCGCGACCAGCGAGACATCCGCCGGCAGGCCCAGCCCGCGCGCCCTGGCGGCGCGTTCGAGGCGCACCGCATCGGCCAGTTCGACGCAGAAGGCCGCGGTCGCGCCGCTGGCCAGCAAGGCGTCGAGCGCCTCGCCATCGTCGGCGGGCGGCTCCGGCAGCCGCAGCACGAGTTCCATGTCGTCGCCGAGCGCCGCCGTGAAGCCGGTCCAGCGGTCCTGCGGCGATTCCGCCGGGCCGTTCGACCCGAGCCAGGCCAGGCGCCGATGGCCCAGCTCGCGCGCCTGCCGCACCAGCGCAGCGGTGGCGCTCGCGTAGTCGCCCCCGACGAAGGGCACGGGGCCGCCCGCATCCTCGCGCCGGCCGATGGCCACGAAGGGATAGTCGCCCGCCACCAGGCGCGCGAGTTCGGCCCGGTCGAAGGTCTTGCCGAGCACGATGCAGCCGTCGGCGATGCGCAGCCGGCTTTCCTCGGCGAACAGCTTGCGGTTCGCGCCTTGGCCGGTGCCGGTCAGCAGCAGCAGGTCGTAGCCGCGCGCCTGCGCCTCCTCCTCGATGCCGAACAGGAAGGGCAGGAAGAAGTCGGCGTGCGCATTCGGAAAGGCCGGCTCGTAGGTGAAGACGCCCAGGATCCGGTTCGCCCCCTTGGCCATCCGGCGGGCGATCGGATCGGGGACGTAGCCGGTCTCGCGGATGATCTTCTGCACCCGCTCCCGGGTGTCGGGCGGGATGCGGGCCAGCGCGTTGGCGGCGCCGTTCAGGACCAGCGACACCGTCGCCTGGCTCACGCCGGCGAGCTTGGCAATGTCTTGCTGGGTCAGGCGGCGGCTGGCGGGCATGGGTTGCTGATGCGCATTACTAATTTGCTAATTCGCATTATCAACACAAACTTTCTCGAATCGGAGGCGACGAGCAGCAGGGAATACCCGCGCCGGACCGGACGCGAGCCGACTTGGCGTTGCGAAGCCGAAGTTCAGGCGCGGCGGTCGTCGAAGGGCGCAAACACTTCCGCCACCCAGTCGACGAACAGCCGCGTCTTGGCGCTCAGATGCCGGTTGCTCGGATAGAGCACGTGAAGCGGTTGCCGCGGGCGGCGCCAGTCGTCGAGCACGGTGCGAAGCCTGCCGCTCTGGAGGTGCGGCGAGACCATGAACTTGAAAGCCTGCCCCAGGCCCACGCCCGCGAGCAGCGCTTCGTGAACTCAATAAGCTTCGCTCACCTCAACACTTCGGAGCCAGACATGGGCAACAAGCTGGCCGATTCGACCCGGCTCGACGACCTCGACCGCCTGTACCAGACGGTCGGGTCGCGGCACGGCCGCATCGACGTGCTGTACGCCAACGCAGGGGGCGGCGAGATGCTGCCGCTGGGCGCCATCACCGAGGCGCACTTCGACCAGACCTTCGAGCGCAACGTCAAGGGCGTCGTGTTCACGGTGCAGAAGGCATTGCCGCTGCTCGACAAGGCGGCCAACGGTGCATCCGTGATCCTGGCCGGCTCGACGGCCGGCAGTTCAGGCACCGCCAACTTCAGCATCTACAGCGCCACCAAGGCAGCGGTCCGAAACCTCGCCCGCAGTTGGGTCCTGGACCTCAAGGGCCGTGCGATCCGCATCAACACGCTGTCGCCAGGGCCGATCCACACGCCGGGCCTGGTCGAACTGGCCGGCCCGGACACGACGCAGCAACAGGGACTGCTCGATCACCTGAGCTCGCAGATCCCTGTCGGGCGCATCGGGCAACCCGAGGATGTGGCCAAGGCCGCGGTCTTCCTCGCCTCCGACGACGCGTCCTTCATCAACGGCATCGAGCTCTTCGCCGATGGCGGCATGGCCCAGGTCTGATCGGCCCATGGCTGGCCGGCCCTTCAGCACGGCGCTGCGGCGAGGGGCGTGGGCAGCACGCGCTCGCCGGTCAGCGATGCAGGCGGCCAGGCGATCGAGGGGTCCGCCGGCGGCACGGCGGCCAGCAGCGAACGCGTGTAGGGATGGCGCGGGCTGGCGAATACCGTCTCGGTCCGGCCTTCCTCGACGACGTCGCCACGCTGCATGACGACCACCCGCGAGCACAGGTAGCGGACCACCGACAGGTCGTGCGAGATCAGCACCAGTGCGATGCCGTGGCGCCGTCCCAGTTCGATCAGCAGGTTGAGGACCTGGGCCTGCACCGACACGTCGAGCCCGGAGACGATCTCGTCGGCGACCAGCAGCCTGGGCATCACGCACAACGCCCGGCCGATGTTGACGCGCTGCTTCTGCCCGCCGGACAACTGGCTCGGAAAGCGCGCGAGCGCGTCCACCGGCAGTCCGACGTCGTGCAGCAGCTCGAGGGCCTGCTGCTCGCGCGGCTTGCGCTCGAGCTTCGCCGCCAGCTGGTCGGACTCGTAGGCCTGGGTCAGGAGCCGGAACACCGAGCGGCGCGGGTTCAGCGCGGAATGCGGATCCTGGAAGATCATCTGCACCTGCTCGCGCGTGAGCCGCAACGCGCGGGTGTCGGCGCGTTCCTGCCCTTGCACCAGCAGCCGGCCGCTGGTCAGCGACTCGGCGCCGACGAGCAGGCGCGCCACCGAGCTCTTGCCGCTGCCGCTTTCCCCCACGATGCCGATGAATTCGCCGGGCTGCACCTTCAGCGAGAGCCGGTTGACCGCGATGTTGTGCACCTTGCGCCGGCCCAGCAGCCCGCGGTGCGCGGTGTAGCGCAGCGTCGCGTCCTGCAGTTCCACCAGGGGCGGCGCATCGGGGTCGCCGCCCGGTGCGCGCCAGGCCGCACCGTCGTCGCCAGAGGGCGCATGGTTCGCTGTCAGCGCGCGTGGCGCGATGCAGCGGACCCAGTGCCCGGCGGAGGACTCGACCAGGGCGGGCGGCTGCTGCGTGCAGGCCGGCTGCTGCTGGGGACAGCGGGCGGCGAAGCGACAGCCGGGAATGGCGCCGAGCGCCGCGACGCCCGGCATCTGGCCGCCGAGGGTCGGCAGCAGACGCTGCTGCCCGTGCACGTCGGGGGTGGCGTGGTCCAGCGCCCAGGTGTAGTGGTGGCGCGAGCGGCGCAGCACTTCGCGCGCCGGGCCGTACTCGACCTGCTCGCCTGCGTAGAGCACGGCGATGTCGTCGCACACATGGGCCGCCAGCCGCAGGTCGTGCGTGATCAGCAGCATCGCCGTGTGGTGGATGCGCCGCTGCTCGGCCAGCAGCTGCAGCACATGGGCCTGGCTGACGACGTCCAGCGCGGTGGTGGGCTCGTCGGCCACGATCAGCGCCGGGTTGGCCACGAAAGCCATGGCGATCAGCACCCGCTGGCACTGGCCGCCCGAGAGCTCGTGCGGGTAGCGCGCAGCCAACTCGTCGGGCTTCGGCAGATGCACCGATTCCAGCTGCTGCAGCATCAGGCGCCGACGTCCCCTGGATGGCACTCCCAGATGCGCGAGGTGCTCGTCGAAGGTCTGGGCGATGGTCAGCACCGGGTTCAGCGCGGTCAGCGGCTCCTGCGGCACGAAAGCGATGCGCCGCCCCAGCAGCTGGCGCCAGGACCGGGTGTCCAGCCTCAGCAGGTCCAGGCCGTCGAACCGGATGTCGCCGCCCGTGATCTCGAAGCCGGCCGGCGTGTGGCCGGCAAGCACGCGGCCGATCATGCTCTTGCCGGCGCCGGACTCGCCCACCAGCCCGAGGACCTGGCCGCGTTCCAGCGTCAGCGAGACGTCGCGCAGCAGGTCGACCTTGGCGCCGCCCAGGCCGGCCGTCAATGTGAGATGAGAGATGTTGAGCATGTCAGTGCTCCACCGCGCTGCGCGCGACCCGCGACGCATGCAACTGACACGGCCGAGGCCAGGAACCCCGCGGAACCGGCTTTGCCGGGCCGCTGGGGTTGCCCCCGGAGAGGGGGTGTCCGAGCCACACGAAGTGGGCGAGGCTGGGGGTGAGTTTCATCCTATTCGCTGCGCAGGCGCAGGCGCGGGTCCAGCGCGACCCGGATGCCGTCGCCGAAAAGGTTGCAGCCCAGCACGGTGACGATGATGCAGGCGACCGGCACCAGCATCACCCAGGCGGCGCTCTGCATGTCGCTGCGGCCGTCGGCCAGCATCTGGCCCCAGGTCGTGACCTGGGCCGGCACCGACAGGCCGATGAAGGACAGGGTCGCCTCGACCACGATGGCGATGCCCATCTCGATCGAGAACAGCGTGATCATCAGCGGCACGACCGCCGGCAGCACCTCGCGCAGCATGGTGCGCAGGTGGCCGAAGCCCAGCAGCTGGGCGGCCAGCACGTAGTCGCGGCGGCGGGTGACCAGCACGTCGGCGCGGATCACGCGGCAGAAACGGGTCCAGTCCACCAGCACCACCGCCAGGATCACCTTGTCGACGCCGGTGCCGAGGCCGACCAGCAGGATCAGCGACAGCACCACGGGCGGGAACGACATCCACAGGTCCACCACGTAGCCGATGCCGCGGTCCACCACGCCGCCGAAGTAGCCGCCCAGCATCGCCAGGGTGCTGCCCAGCAGCATCGAGCCCAGCGCCGCGACGATGGCCACGGTCAGGGCGACGCGCGCGCCGTAGATCGCGCGCGACAGCACGCAGCGGCCCAGGCCGTCCGTGCCCAGCGGGAATGCGGCGTCGCCGCCCGGCGCCCACATCGGCGGCGTCAGCATGTGCAGCAGGTCCTGCTCCAGCGGGTCGTGCGGCGCCACCCAGGGCGCCAGCACGGCCAGCAAGAGCACGGCCAGCAGGATGCCGCCGCCCACCCACACCCGCGGCTGGCGGCCCAGCTGGCGCAGCGCGCTGCGGGTGAGCGCGAAGGAGGGGGCGGCGGTCGGGGCCGGCGAGCTCGTCATGGCGGTGGCAGTCATAGCGTTCTCAGTCGCGGGTTCAACACCGCGTACAGCACGTCGACGATCACCGTGATCGCCAGCATCAGCACGCAGAAGATCAGGGCGATGCCCTGGATCAGCGGCAGGTCGTTGCCCTTCACCGCCTGCACCATCAGGTTGCCCACGCCAGGGAAGCCGAAGATCATTTCCACCAGCAAGGCGCCACCGAACAGGAAGCCGAACTGCACGCCGATCATGGTGATGGTGGGCAGCGCCGCGTTCTTCAGCATGTGGCGCCACACGATGCGCGCTTCCGAGAGCCCGCGCAGTCGCGCCGCCTCGACGTAGGGTTCGGTGGCGGCGTCGATCAGGCTGGAGCGCAGCACCCGGATCACCAGCGGCGCGAAGCCGAGGGCCAGGGCCAGCGCCGGCAGCAGCAGGTGCGACAGCGCCGTGAGCCAGGCGTCGAAGCGTCCCACCAGCAGCAGGTCGACGACGGCGAAGCCGGTGATGCCGGGCAGCACCACGCCTTCGCCGACCCGCCCGCTGAAGGGGAGCACGGGCCACAGCACGCCGAAGGCCAGGATCAGCAGCAGGCTCCAGAGGAAGGAGGGAATCGACTGCATCAGCGCCACCGCGAGGTCGGCCGCGGTCTCGCGCCGCCGCTGGTAGAGCACATAGGCCAGGACGCCGCCCGGCACGCTGATCAGCAGCGCCAGCAGCAGACCGGCCAGGGTCAGCTCCAGCGTGGCCGGCAGCGCGGACAGCATCAGGGGCGCGACCGGCTGGCGGAAGTTGATCGAGAGGCCCAGGTTGCCGTTGAGGGCCTGCCACAGCCAGATCAGGAACTGCTGCGGGACGGGCTTGTCGAAGCCGAGCTGCGCGCGCAGCGCCGCCGCATCGGCCGGCGTCGCCGAGGCGGGCAGCAGCATCGCCAGCGGATCCACCGGCAGCATGCGCAGCACGACGAACACCACCAGCGACAGCAGCAACAGGGTCGGGATGGCCAGCAGCAGCCGGCGCAGGACGATCGCGGAAATGACCTGGAACATGGGGTGGAGCCTGCGCGCGGTCTGTCGGGGAGGAGGCCGGTTCAGCGGTACTTCATGTCGGCCGGCAGGATGTAGCCGTTGTCGAACAGGGTCGGCTGCAGCGCCGACGAATAGGCCACGGTGGCCACGGCCTGCAGCAGCGGGATGGCCCAGGACCGCTCGGACGATTCGACGTTGAGCGCCTTGTAGCCGGCCATGCGCTTGGCTTCGTCGACCTCCGTCATCAGCGCGTCGATGCGCGGCGCCAGCGCCATGTCCTTCCAGGTCGAGAAGCGCAAGCGCGGGTCGAAGATGCGCCCGGCATAGTTCTCCGGGTCGCCCGTGCTGTTGACCCAGCTGTAGAGCAGCGGGCCGGCCAGCTTGCCGTTCTGCGCCGCCTCGACCAGCTTGGCCGGCGTGGTTTCCTCGATGGTGGCGTTGATGCCCACCGCCTTCCACATGCCGGCGATGGCGCGCGCCATGTCGTAGTCGTTCGGGAACACGCCATTGGTGGACAGCAGCGTGAAGGACACCGGGTTGGCGGTGCTGAAGCCGGCGGCCTTCAGTTCCTCGATGGCCTTGTTCTTGTCATAAGGGTAGTGGAAGTCGGGGACGTAGGAGGGCGTGCCTTCGGGCGTCATGACCGACAGCGGCTTGGCGACGCCGCCGTAGAAGGCCTTGGAAAGGGCCGCCTTGTCGATCGACAGGTGCATGGCCGCCCGCACATGGTCGTTGTCCATCGGCTTCACGTAATTGGGAATCCGGATCATGTAGACCTCGGAGACCGGATAGACCTTGGTCATGATGCCGGTCTTCGAGGCCAGCCGCTGCACTTCGCGCATCGGCAGCTGGGTGGCGATGCCGACCCGCCCGGACTCGGCCAGTGCGACCCGCGCCGAGCCTTCCGGCACGATCTGGAACACCACCTGCCTGATCGGGGGCACGCCGCCCCAGTACTTGTCGAAAGCCTCCAGCACGATGCGCGAGCCGCGCTGGTGCTCCACCATCCGGTAGGGGCCGGCGCCGATGGGCTTGGCGTTGAAGCCTTCGGGGCCCGCCTTCTCCATGTAGGCCTTGGGCACCACGTAGACGGCCAGGAAGGCCAGGTAGATCGGCGCCGCCGGTGTCGACCGGTTGAACACGATCACGCCCTTGGTCGGCGAGCTGACCTCGATGTCGCTCAGGGTGTTGAGCATGCCGCCGACCAGCAGCTTCTTGTCGGCCTTGGCGCGCTCGGCCAGGCTGTAGCGGACGTCGTCCATCGTCAGGCGGGAGCCGTCGTGGAACAGGATGTCGTCGCGCAGCGTGATCTCCAGGCGGGTGGCCTTGCTGTCGAGCCACTTCCACTCCTTCACCTGGCGCGGCTCGAGCTTCAGCTGCGGCGAGTAGCGCAGCGGTGAATCGAAGACCGACTGATAGAGGTTCTGGATGTTGGGGATGGACAGCGCGTTCGGGTCCCAGGTCGGCACGTCCACCGGATAGGCGATCGAGAGCGTGGACTTGTCCACCGTCTGCGCGCCGGCGAGCTGCCACGGCAGCAGCGAGCCGGCGCCGGCCGCCATGGCGCCGAGCAGCAGCTGGCGCCGGCGCGGGTCCTGCAACGCGCGCTGGAGTTGGAGATCTGTCATGGTGCGTTTCTCTTCCGGATGAAGTGGATGGAAATTGCGCTCACTGTGCGCTCGTCGCCTTCAAGGCCGCGTAGGCGCTCTCCGCAGCCAGCACGAACCTGAACATGCTGTCGTGGGCCGCGACCGAGTCGTGGCGCGCAAAGCTCGCATGGAGCTCCTGCAGCCCCGCGACCACGACCGGATGGATCCCCGGCCCGCGCAAGGTGGACATCCGCACGGTCAATACCTGGTCGGAGCAGCGCAGGATCACTGCCGCCAGCCGCTTGTTGCGCACGGCGCCCAGCCAGGCCTCGCGGAAATCGACGTTGGCGCGGAACAGCCGCGGAAAATCCTCCGATGCCTGGGCGGCCTTGGCCTCGCCCAGCGCCGCGCCCAACTGCGCGATACCGGCGCGCGACAGATCGCGGGCGGCGAGCGCCGCGGCGCGCGGCTCGAGCAGCTTGCGCAGTTCGAACACTTCCATCACGTCCTTCGGATCCAGTGTCGGGATGCGATAGCCGCGCGCGGTGCTGACCAGGACGCCCTCGGCCACCAGTTGCAGCAAGGCCTCGCGCACCGGCATGCGCGACATGCCCAGCTGGGCCGCGATCTCGAGATCCACCATGCGGTCTTCCGGCGTCAGCAGGCCGGTGCGCAGCCGGCTGCGCAGGGCGTCGTAGGCGATCGCGCTGAGGCTCTGGCGGCTCTGCGGCTGCGCATCGGAAAAGTCCTTTGCAAGAGAAGTCGAGCGCGCCACGCCTAGTTTCCGTATACGGTTTGATGCCGATCCGACATCGGATCTTTGCTTTCCGACCGCCGGCCACGATGGCCGGATCGATCGAGAAACGCGGCCATTCCTCTGTAGAAGCCGCTTCCACGCTTCTTCAGTGATCCCCGATTTAGTTTAGGCTTAAAGCACATTGACTTGAATGTGGCACGAACAATATACTGTTGTCAACCGCTTTAACCACGATGCCCGGCCGCGGCGGCCGGGCCGAAAAGCGGCGGAGCGCCTCTAACCATGAACTCGCAAGCACCGCCGTTCGAGCATCCTTTCAAGCCTCGGCTGCAACGTGGTGCTGTCCTGCCCCTGATGTGGCTGGCCCTCGGCAGCGCGGCGCTGGCCGAGATCGCTGCACGGTCCGTGCCAGCCGCCATCGTGGTCGACCTCCAGCACGGCCTGTGGGAGCGCGGATCGCTCGAGGCCGCCGCGGGCATGGCGGGGGCGCGCACCTCGGTCATCGCGCGGACGGCCGATTTCTCGGCCACGGCCGTCGGCGCGGCGCTCGATGCCGGCGTGGCCGCGGTGCTGGCGCCGCTGGTGGAAAGCGCGGACGACGCCCGCCTCCTGGCCAGCGCCAGCCGCTACCCGCCGCAGGGCAGGCGCTCGGGCGGCGGCGTGCGGCCGCTGCTGGCCGGCATCGACAGCATGCTGGCCGTCAACCGGCATGTCGCGGTGGGGGCCATGATCGAGACCGCGCTGGGGGCGCAGAACGCCGAGGCGATCTGCGCCGTCGAGGGCATCGACTTCATCTTCATCGGCACCGGCGATCTGCAGCTGTCGATGCCCGATGCCAGCCCCGAGCAGCTGAAGGCCTGCTGCGCGCGCATCCGCGACATCGCCCACCGGCAGGGCCTGCCTTGCGGCCTGTTCACCGCCGACGCCGAGGCCGCGCGCCAGGCGTTCGCCGAGGGCTACGAACTGGCCGTGGTGGCCAATGACATCGGCCTCGCCGCCCGCGGCTTCGCCCATGCGATGCAGGCGGCCCGATCCTGAACCACACCAGACGAAAGATTTCCCCACATGAGCGTTCAACAAGCCGTCGATGCCCTGGTCCAGGCGCTCGGCACCGATGTCGTGGCCACCGGCCCCGCGATTCCCGACCGCCGCCATGGCGACTGGAGCGGCGTGCCGGCCAGCGTCCCGCGGGCGCTGTTGCGGCCGTACAGCACCGAGCAACTGACCCGCATGCTGCAAATCTGCAATGACTTCGGACAGCCCGTGGTTGCGCAGGGCGGGCTCACCGGCTTGGCCGGCGGCGCCTGCTGCGGTCCCGACGAAGTCGCCGTGAGCCTGGAGCGCATGAACGCGATCGAAGAGGTCGATGCGATCTCCGGCACGCTCACGGTGCAGGCCGGCTGCACGCTGCAGGCGGTGCAGGAAGCCGCGGAGGCCGCCGGCTTCCTGTTCGCCCTGGACCTGGGCGCCCGCGGCAGCTGCACCATTGGCGGCAACCTGTCCACCAATGCCGGCGGCAACCGGGTCATCCGCTACGGCACCATGCGCGACCAGGTGCTGGGCATCGAGGCGGTGCTGGCCGACGGCAGCGTGGTCGGCGGCCTGCACAAGATGGTGAAGAACAACACCGGCTACGACTTCCGCCACCTGCTGGCCGGCGCCGAAGGCACGCTGGGCATCGTCACGCGGTTGGTGCTCAAGCTGCATCCACAACCGCGCTCGGTGGCCACCGCCTGGTGCGGCCTGCCGAGCTACCAGGCGGTGACCACGCTGCTGCAGCGCGCCAAGGCGGAACTGCCCGGAGGCGTGTCCGCCTTCGAGGTGATGTGGCCCAGCTACCTCGACTTCATGCTGGAAAAGGTCCAGGGACTGCGGGCGCCGTTGCCGGGCCGGCACGCCATGAACGTGCTGATGGAAAGCTCGGGCGCCGACGACGTGCACCATCCGGCGGCCTTCGACGAATTCCTGGCCCGCATGCTGGAAGAAGGCGTGATCGAGGATGCCGCCGTGGCGCGCTCCGGCACCGACGCCCGCTCGCTGTGGGCCGTGCGCGACGCCACGGCGGAATTCCCCCTGCTGCTGCCCGGCATGGCGGCGTTCGACGTCAGCTTCGCGATCGCCGACATCGGCCGCGCCGCGCTGGAATGCGAAGCCCTGCTGCGCGAGCGCTGGCCGGGCGGCACCGCGCTGGTCTACGGCCACCTGGGCGACGGCAACCTGCACGTGATCGCGCATGCCGACGGCGGCCGGCCGGAGACCCGGGCCCTGATCGAGGAACTGGTGTATGACCTCACGCGCCGCTATCGCGGCGCCGTTTCGGCCGAGCACGGCATCGGCCTGCTCAAGCGCAAGGTCCTCGGCCACACGCGCAGCCCCGCGGAACTGGCGGCGATGCGCGCCGTGAAGCAGGCGCTGGACCCCAAGGGCATCCTCAACCCCGGAAAGCTGATCTGACCATGAATGCATCCAAGACCAAGTTCCGCATCTGGGCGCAGGGCGCCACGGACAACCTGGGCCACCGCACCTATCTGGCGCAGCTGCTGCCCCACATGCAGGCCTGCGTCGACCCGGAGTTCGAGGTCGAGTTCCACACCACCACGCCCTCCGTGACCACCGTGCACGCGCTGTCGGAATTCCGCTTCTCGCGCGAGGTGATCCGCAATGCGATCCGCGCCGAGCGGGAAAACTACGACGTGTTCTTCATGAACCACTTCCAGGACGTCGGCCTGTACGAGGCGCGCGCCTCGGTGAGCATCCCGGTGCTGGGGCTGGGCGAGACCAGCCTGCTGCATGCGTGCACGCTGGGACGCCGGCTGGGCCTGCTGTGCATCAACCGCGCGTTCATCCCGACCCACTGGGACCAGGTGGCGCGCTACGGCCTGCGCGAGCGGGT
>Ga0308173_10001629_pt1 | contig 11394 bp, 8 predicted proteins | sample PhyPR1_FD_203716 | JGI IMG/M metagenome (GOLD analysis project Ga0308173, IMG submission 203716) | Soil microbial communities from UC Gill Tract Community Farm, Albany, California, United States - DLSLS.P.R1 | ecosystem: Environmental > Terrestrial > Soil > Agricultural land | place: USA... | reverse complement strand
GAGCGCGGTCGCGGCGAGCAGCGAGCCGTCACGATCGAACGAACCGATGATCGTGCCGGCACCGCGCGCCGTTACTTCCCGCAGGACACGCTGCATCACCTCGGAGCCGTATTCGTTTTCGAGGCGGCGCGTGGTGAGATTCACATTGTAGAAATCGACGAAGGTATCGACGCTCTCGATCTCCCGTACGACGAAACGCTCGGATGAACGTCGAATGCGGTTGCGCGTGTTCCATCTGAGCCTGCTCCATGCAGATTCCTCGTCTACGCCCGGCGACAGTCTGAGCGTGAACTCCACGGACACATTGAAGCCCGCGAGCCTGAATGCGGCGGCTTCGGCGTCGGATGTGCGCGGATCGGCAAGCTGATGGAAGTGCGCGCAGTCGGGCAACTGCGCGATCAGTTTCCGCGTGACATCGAGGCGATGCACCCAATCGCGGCCATCTGCGTCCGCGGGCGGGCGTTGAATGACCGGGCCGAGCGTTCGCGTGAGCGGCGGAAGATACGACACGCGCCACAGACGGCTCTTCTTCGTGACCGAGTAAGGCATTTCCGCGATGGTCTCTTCGCCGGTCTTCACGATGGCCGCCTGCCAATTGTTATCCGTCGTAGCGTCGAGCCACCACGGTTCGTGGAAGATCGATCGCTCTGTCAAACCTTTGGTCGACTGCTGTAAGTGCAAAGGGTCGATCGCCTGGGCCACCGAGGGCTTTACGGAATGAGGTTTCAAGGGGGCCGGCACTGTTGCCATGGGAAGCATCTCAATCTTCATAGCGGTCGTTTCCTCTCGCGTCGACCACTCTGATGCTAGGGAAACCTATATATTCCTTTCCGTCAAAGGAGGGGCCTAAAACGCCAAGCCGTCATGCGGAAGCACAAAGCATTCAACGTTGGCGGATTCGATCACGACAGTGACCGAATTAGCCCCATGACCCGCCCTAGCCTTAGGGCTTGCAGCACTCATCTGCCGCAGTGGCGTGATTTCCCAACGACCGGGTCGATCGACATGTCAAAAAAGCAGTTGGCAATCATGGGCACCCGGGGTATCCCGGCGCAACATGGCGGATTCGAGACGTTCGCCGAGCGGCTTGCGCTCTACCTGACCAAGCGAGGATGGATCGTGACGGTCTATTGCCAGGGTCAGGTCGGGGGCACGCAGGTGATTGAAGACAGCTGGTGCGGCATAAAACGGATATTCGTGCCGGTCAAACGGGACGGCGCGCTCGGGACGGTGGAGTTCGACTGGAAATCGGTTCAGATCGCCGCCAAACGCGAGACGCCGCTCGTCCTGACGCTGGGCTACAACACAGCGGTCTTTTGCACGTACCTGCGTGCTCGCGGAGTCAGGAATCTAATCAACATGGACGGGCTCGAATGGCGTCGTACCAAATGGCGCTGGTATGAGCGCACATGGCTGTACATGAACGAGCGTATCGGCTGCTGGACGGGAAATCATCTTATCGCCGACCATCCGTCCATCGCGGTCCATCTCGCGACGCGGGTGAAGAATCGGAAGATCACCATGATTCCCTATGGTGCGGACCGGATCGAGGAGTCGGGGTGTAGCGTGCCGCGCGAACTCGGACTCGGGCAGGTCCGCTATGCGCTCGTCATCGCGCGTCCGGAACCGGAGAATTCCATCGTCGAGATCGTGACTGCGTTCTCGCGCCGGCCGCGCGGGGCGAAGCTCGTCGTGCTCGGCAAATACGATTCGGTCGGAAACCCGTACCACCGAGAAGTGATGGACGCGGCCGGTCCCGAAGTACTGTTCATGGGCCCGATCTATGACCAGAACGCGGTCAAGGCGCTGCGCTACCACGCGCTCTTCTATCTGCACGGGCATCAAGTGGGCGGCACCAACCCGTCACTGGTCGAATCGCTCGGCGCCAGTTCCGCGATCATCGCGCACGACAACCCTTTTAACCGCTGGGTCGCCGGTTCCGACGCGCGGTTTTTCGCCAACGAGTCCGAGTGCGACCTGCACATCTCGGCGCTGCTCGCCGACCCGCCGACTGTGAATGCGATGCGCGAAGCAAGCGGCCGCCGATTCAACAGTGCATTCCGATGGGACAGCGTCCTCGCCCAGTATGAAGCTCTGCTCGAACGCAATCACGTCGACGAGAAAAAGCCGAACGTTTCTCCAGTGCCGCCGGCAGTCGAACCGGCCCCGCTCGGCACGCTGCTCAAACCCGCCGCCGCGCGCAGCACGCTCTCCGTGACGGAGGCGCGTGCTCACGTTTCGAGTGTCGAGGCGGACGCCATCTTCAAGGAGACCGAAATATCCCGCCGGCGCTAGTTCGCCGATCGGTGCACCGAAGGAAATGGACGTAGGCGCGTCGTCGCGCGACGACATGCACTCGCAACGTATCGCAAGCCACGGCAGACCGGAACGAACACGATGAATCACGGCAAATCCCCCGCGCTGGATCGAACGGAAGAATCCGACGAATACGGATTCGTGCGGCTCATCGAAATCATGGTCGAGCAGCGTCGGATGATCGTGCTCGTCACGATCGCCTGTGTGCTGGCGGGCGTGCTGTACGCGTTCCTCGCCGCACCGGTGTATCAGGCGGAGATCATGCTGCAGGTCGAGGACAGCCCGGAGATCTCGTCGAGCCGAAGCCCGATTGCGGATGTATCGGCGCTCTTCGATGTGAAATCGACCGCTCCGGCCGAAGCGCAGGTACTCGGCTCGCGCCTCGTCGTGTCGCGCGCGGTGGACGCCATGCGCGCCTACATCATGACCGCACCGAAGCGTGTGCCGATCATCGGGCGGCTCGTCGCGCAGGAGGCGTTGGGTTTGTCGAATCCCGGTCTGTTCGGGCACGGCGGTTACACGTGGGGCACGGAACAGATAAAGGTTTCATCTTTCGATGTACCCACGAGAAGCGAGGAGAAGACTTTCACGCTGACCGTTCAGCCCGGCGAGCGCTACAAGCTGACCGGACCTGGAATCGAGACGGGCGTGGAGGGGCGCATCGGGAAGAACGAAGTGTTTCACGTCCAGAACGGCGATATCTCGCTGACCGTCGATTCGATTGCCGGCAAGCCCGGCGCGGAATTTTCGCTGACGCGCCGCTCGCGCACCGAAACGATACAGGACATCCAGTCGAGTCTGAACATTCAGGAGAAGATCAAACAATCCGGCGTGGTCATCGCCACGCTGCAGGGCAAAGACAAGAGTTATCTGCGCGATCTGATGGCACAGATCGGGAAGGAGTATGTCAAGCAGAACGTCGACAGAAAAGCCGAGGAAGCGGCGCAATCGCTCAAGTTCCTGGATACGCAACTGCCTTTGCTCAAGCAGCAGCTTCAGGCATCCGAGCAGCGGCTGACGCGATTCCGCGACGAAAACGGCACGTTCGATCTGGATATGGAAGCCCGCGTGATGCTCAGTCAGTCGGCGGAAACGAAGGCGCGGCTGATCCAGTTCATCCAGAAGAAGCAGGACTTGTCCTCGCGCTTCAGCGCGGACTCGAAGGAGGTGCTCGCGGTCGACCAGCAGATCGGCACGTTACAAAGGCAGGCGAACGAGTTCGAGGACAGGATCAGGCGGCTGCCAAAGCTGCAGCAGGAACTCGAAGGAGTAATGCTCGACGTCAAGGTGCATACGGATCTCTACACGTCGCTTCTGACCAATGCCCAGCAACTCATGCTCGTCAAGGCCGGCAAAGTAGGCAACGTGCGGCTCGTGGACACGCCGGACTTGCCGGGAAAATCGGTCAAGCCGAAGAAGTCGCTCGTGCTCGCGGCCACGCTGCTCTTCGGACTCGTCGCAGCCACGGTGGCGGCGTACACGCGGAGTGTGCTGTTCGGGGGCTTCAACTCTCCGTCGCAGATTGAGAAGAGCATTGACCTGAGCGTCTTCGCGACCGTGCCGTTCAGCAAGATCCAGGCGTCGTTCTCGCGGCGCGGCGCGAGGCGCCCCGGCAAGCTGCTGGCCTACGAAGCGCCGCATGATCCGTCGATCGAGAGCTTGCGTGGCTTGCGCACGGCCTTGCAGTTTACTCTGGATCAGGCCAGGAACTCCGTCGTGCTTGTAACGGGCCCGGCGCCGGGAGTCGGCAAGTCGTTCGTGTCGGCCAATCTCGCGGCGCTCCTCGCCACGGCCGGCAAGCGCGTGCTCCTCATCGACTGCGATATTCGCGACGGGCACCTGCACCTCTGCTTCGGTGCACAGGCCGACGCGGGCTTCACCGAGTTGATCACCGGCGAGGCGAGTCCGGACAGCGTGATTCGCAGAGTCGGGCCGGAACTCGACTTCATCCCGAGGGGTTCGCTTCGGCATAACCCGTCCGAACTGCTCGCCCGGAAGCACGTGCAAGATTTGATCAAAGACCTGTCCCTCAGGTACGACGTGGTGCTGATGGATTCGGCGCCCATCCTGACCGCTACCGACGCGACCGTGCTCGCTTCTTCGACGGGCACCGTGTTCATCGTCGCGCAGGCGGGCGTGACCAAGGCTGGCGAGATGACGGAGTGCGTGAAGCGGCTCTCGCAGAACGGCGTGATGCCGGCCGGCGTGATCCTCAACGGCGCAAATCCGCATCTTGGCCGCTACCGGTTCGGTTCTACTTACGGCGGCTACCGCTACACGCCGTACCCGTACCGCGAACCGTCCCGGCTCATCGAATAGCTTGTTCGATATCGAACGCCGGTCGGGAAGCGGGGCGATGTCCGCGCTCACGGGCTCACATTCATCTCCAGCGACACATGTCACAACCCACGATCTCCGTGCTGATGCCAGTGCATAACGGCGAGCCATTTATCGAGGAGGCGATCCAGTCGATCCTGCAGCAGCGATACCGGAATTTCGAGTTGTTGATCATCAACGACGGATCGGACGACCAGACGCACGCCATCGCCACACGGATCAGCCAGGATGATCCGCGCGTGCAGCTTCTGTTTCAGGAGCAGGCGGGCATCGTCGCGGCGCTGAACCTCGGCATCAGCCACGCTAACGGACGGTATCTGGCGCGAATGGACGCGGACGATATCGCACATCCCATGCGTTTTTCGATCCAGATCGAACGCATGGAAGCGGAGCCGCGTCTTGTCGCCTGCGGAACGGACATCGTCAAGTTCGGGCGTTCGCTTCAGTACGTATCGACGCCGGCTACCAACGAGGAATGCAAGGCCTTGCTGATGATCGAGAGCTGTTTTGCGCACCCGACCGTGATGATGCGCGCGCAGGTCATCCAGCAGCGAAGCCTGCAATACCGGGCCGACAACCAATACGTCGAGGACTACCGGTTGTGGACCGAACTTGCCACGTACGGCGAGTTCGCCAATATCTCGCTTCCGCTGCTGCGATACCGCACGCATCACCATCGCGCGGGCACCTCGCGCACGGAGTATCAGCGAGACGCGCATGTGCGGATAGCGAGCGAAATGCTCGAACGGCACGGCTGTCCTGTCCGGACCGGGACACTCAGGGAGTTTCTGTGGCCGTCGGATTCAGGCGTCAAGAAGGCGGTCGAATATTTTCTCGGCACGGGCGTTCTGGAGAAAAGCATCAACGCCACGGCGCCGGATTGTGGTTGGCTGCGCGGACGCACCCGAAGAATTCGTGTTCGCAACACGATGAAGATGGCGGTACACAAGAACGTGTAGGCCGTAAATTGACGACGGTTCAGGAGTGGCGAATGCAGACGAACAACATGGTGGACGTGAGCCTCGTCGTGGCCAATTTCAACAATGGCCGCTACCTGGAGGACTTCTTCAACTCGATACGGACATCGACGCGCTTGCCGCGGGAGATCATCTTCGTCGACGACGGATCGAAGGATGATTCGCTGAGTCTTGCGCGTCGTGCAGCCGATGTCCTGCCGAACATGAAGATCATTGCGCTGCCGGCCAACGCAGGATTTGCAAACGCACTGAACGTGGGCATTGTTAACGCGTCCTCGACCTTTGTCATGCGGATGGACCCGGACGATGTCCTTCATCCCGAGCGCATCGAACGTCAGTACGACTACATCACGCGACACAATCTCGACGTGGTCGGCAGCAACGCGATGATGTTCCACGACTCGACCAACGTCGTCATCTGCAAAACGAATTTTCCTGCAACGCACGGGGATATCGAAAAGACCATTCTGAAAGGCGAGAACGGCGTGCTTCACGCCACCGTGCTCGGCCGCACGACCTTCTTCAAAAGCCTTCCTTACATTCAGGAAAATGTTCCGGCCGAAGACTACGACATCTTCGCGCGATTTCTCAAACTTGGTGCGCGGTTCGGCAATGTGGCCGAGCCGCTGATTCGCTATCGGATACACGAAAAGAGCGCGTCGAGCGGCCTCAAGTTTTCGACGATCGCGAAGACCTACGAGCTTCGCGACACCATCTTCGGCGTCCACACTCCGCGCTGGCGAGTAGTGACGTACTACTGGTTCATCAAGTCTTACCGGAACTACCTCGGATCACGATCGGTGATTTCCAAATGTCTCTGGGCCGGAGTGTCATCCATCTGTTATCCAAGAAAACTCATGCGAAAGATCGCAACGACGTTCGTCGTTCGGCCGGGAAGATGATGCGCCGGTTCGCGTCGCTGAACAGCGCAACTCCATCGCACGTTTGTTCCGAGGCTGACGTGCTACCGGAGCGCAACATGACGCGTGCTGCGGCGTGGCTCAACAACACGACGCCTTACCGTTCGATGGTGGCGAGTCTTCGCGCCCGGGAGGTCGCTAAAAATGCGCCGCGAAACCGATGACATTCTTATCTACTATATTGTCGGCGCCTTCGCTCTCGACAATATCGTCAATTACTTCGTGCCGATTCCGGTCTATGTCGCGTCGATTCCGGCGTCGCTGTTGCTGATGTTCCGCTTGACGCGCAACCGGCTCGACCGGCTATGGTTTATCGCGTGCATCTTCTGCCTGGGCTTTTCGGCGCTCGTCAACTTCTTTCGCTTCGCCATGTCGGTGGAGGACATATCCGACATTCTCTTTCTCGCGCAGTTTTTCGCCGCCTTCTTTTGCGCGAAGAACGCGCGTATCAGTCCCGTCGCGATCAGCCGCGCCACTTATGTCTTCGCAATCCTTTTCCTGCCGGCGCTCGTCGGCATCAACGCGGGGAGCTCCGAGGCCGATCCGGACGTGTTCCTGTCGGGATCGAAAGACATTGAATTTCTCAGGCTCTATAACCAGGGTATGTATCGGCTCCCTCATGTGGCGTCGTACCTGCTTGCCTTTGCCTGTCTCTGGTGGACTTACGTGGCTTCTTTCAGCCACAAGGCAAGGCACTTTCTGCTCGCCGCGATCTATCTTTTCCTTACGCTGTACACGGGATCGCGCACACCGATCATCGTGATGGGCGCGGCTTATCTCGTCGCCAACTTCCGTCTGCAAGCACGAGAGATCGTGGTCACCGTGGTCATGTTCGTTTTGGCGGGGTTCCTCATCGCCAATATGAAGGAGATGATGGAGTTCCTCTTCGGCAGCTTCCTCTACCAGTACCTTTCGTTCTTCGACACGGTGATCAACAACTTTGACCGCCTAAGCCGGGTGATCATCTGGGATAGCTGGTTTTCGGCGATATCGACGTTCGACGGACTGGACTTCATCGTCGGACGAAATTTTTCCAGTTCGTTCGACTTCAACTCGCGCAAGATCGGACTCAACATCTGGTTCCACAACGACTTTCTGAGTGCGTTCTACGCCTACGGCATATTGGTGTTTTCGGCGTATCTCATTCCGCATCTGATCGCGATCAGGCTTGCCGTACAGCGGCGCGCATCGGCACGGCTGATTTCCTTGCTGGGCTTGTACATCGTCGCCGCCGCGTTCGTGAACGGATTCTATAAATACGTTCCGATCATGTTTTTCGTCCTGCTGTTTTCCGACAAGTCGGAAGTGGCCGCGTACGCCAGAGGCGCTTCGTCCCGGCGGGCGCAGCGGCGAACCCATCTCGACGAAGCGGCAGGGGCACCATGATGAAGTGCGCGTTTCTTTGGTTCTTCGCGCTGGCCAGCGCGCTGCTGCAGTCGACGTCATACGCCGACGAGGGCGTGATCAAGCGCAATAACGTGGGCGTCTACTATTACCCCGGATGGAAATATTCCCCGCCGCTCGTCAAGGATCAGCCGTGGGACGCTATCCGTCGATACGGCGGCCGTGAACCGCTGCTCGGCTGGTATGACGAGGGCAGTGTCGATGTCGCGACACGTCAGCTTCAGTGGATGCACGAATACGGCATCGACTTCGTCATCTACGACTGGTACTGGATCAACAACGGAGGCGCGGCGCTCACTCAGGCTATCGACGCCTATCTGGAATCGCCGGCGCGCCCATCGGTCAAGTTTTCGATATTGTGGGCCAACCATACCGATACGCCGAACTCTCTTGAACAGTTCGATGCCATCGTCAATTACTGGATCCGGCATTACTTCGGGCAGGAGTCGTACTACCGCGTGAACGGCATGCCGGTGGTCTTCATCTTTGCGCCTTACGATCTGCAACGCAAGGCGGCTTCTTTCGGCACGGACGTATCTCGGCTTTTCGAACGCGCGCGTGACAAAGCGGTCGAGGCGGGCCTTCCAGGCATCTATTTCGTCGCGACGAGCCAGGCGGTGGCAGGCCCTGTCGAGCACGATCTCCCCGAGATGAGATACGCCGCCATCAGCGCGTACAACTACCATTTCGGCCTCGCGGGAGCCTGGTCGAAGAACACGCCTTTGTCGCATTCGTATGCCGAGCTGACCGAGGGATACCGGGAAAGCTGGGTGTGGATCCTCGAGCATTCGAAACTGCCGTACTTCGTGCCCGTCACCTCCGGCTGGGACAAGCGTCCCTGGGGAGGTAGTCCCGACAAGCTGCACGACATGTCATACAGCACGCCGAGCGAGTTCGGGGAGCATCTGCGGCAGGCGCAGGCGGCGCTCGATCAGTATCCGGAGAAGACGCTGCGCACGGTGGTCATCTGTTGCTGGAACGAGTTCGGCGAAGGCTCGTATATCGAGCCGACCGAGAAATGGGGCTTCGACTATCTGAAACAGGTAAGGAATGTTTTCGGCACGCGGGCGCCGTAAGATTTGCGCCGCGTGCAATGGGTATGTGCCATTCGCAAGTGTCACGTCGCCGTGATTCTCTTCAGGCAGTAGAGAGGCTATTTCGATATGCGTCGCCAGAATCAGGCAAGCCTGACCAATCCACGTGATTCAATGGTGTCAATGTCTCTGGTGATCGTTGGCCAGGTCGTGATGTTCGCTTGTGTGTATCTGCTGGGACACTGGTCCGGCCCGGGCACGCTCGGGAGCTTCAACTACTGGCTAGCCATCGGCTCCTTCACCAGTTCCATCCTCGCGTTCCGCTATGAACTCGCCTGTGTCGACGACTCGCCCGCGGAGTCGTTTAGCGCGTTCGCCAATGCGGGTGTTCTGGCGGTCATCGTCGCGCTGACGTCGTTCGTCGTGACATCACTGCTCGGTCATCCCGACCTGTGGCTCATCGAGGTGTACTCGCTTGCGTCGTTCATCCATATGGCGTCGTCGCTGTACTTCAACAGCTTGCGCTGGTACGGACGCATGGCGCTTTCGCGAATCGCCATCAACGCGGCTTTCGTCGGCTTCCTGCTGCTCGATCACGTCTTCGATGTTTCGAAAGGATCGAATCCGTTCGTCTGGTACACGTGGATCACGTTCGGCGTCGCGCTCGCGATGACGCTGAGCATCGTCAGAAGCGGGCGCAGGCAGGGCTTTGCGTTTCGGCTTTCGAGGCGCTTCTTTATTGACAACCGTAGCTTCGCAATCTATATCCTGCCGTCGACGCTGTGCAATTCGGTCGTGCATTATTCGCTTTCAATCGTCATTCCGCTCTGGTTCGGCGCGGACAGCGGCGGCTATTTCGCGGCGGCATATCGTCTCGGCTTTTTTCCGGTCGCGCTCGTCGGGCAAAGTCTGGGCGGCATCTTCAGGCGCGACGCGGTGGCCGCCCTGTCGAAAAACGACGATGGCGAAGCGTTGCGGCACGTGTATGTCACGTACGCGCGCACGCTAGGGCTCTTCGGGGCACTTTATGCGCTCGCCGGAAGCCTGCTGTTCGCGCCGCTCGTGAAGCTGACGCTCGGCCCGGTCTGGCAGGAGACGATCGAACTGTTTTATCGACTCGTTCCGTTGTTCACGCTGCAACTTGTTTTTCTGCCTCTCGCCCAGGTTTTCCTCGCGATCAGAGCGCAGCGCACGGACTTCCTGTTCCAGCTTACGAGCTGCATTGCGCTTATGGCGACCTTGTATCTGACGAGGCTGGCAGGCTTGCCGCTCCAGCAAAGCGTTCAGGCGTTTTCGCTTTCGGGCGCGGTGCTCACGGTGCTGGGAATTATGTTGACCTATCGCGTCTCGTTCGCAAAGCGTAGTCCGCTTTCCGGAAAGGCTGCATAAGGTCGATGCCGTTGCGTCTCTTGAACGAGGCGCGGACGCTGACGCTGACGTTCAGGTATGTGGCCGCGACTTCCAGATTCCCAGGGTTTGCGTGACGCCCTCGTCATAGCCGATTTCATCCGCAGCGTAAGGCACCGACGCGGAAAAGTGACGTTCAAGGATGGGTGATGCGTCGAAAAGGTCCTTGCATAACGGGTTGAGATAGACGATCGAAAACGTTTCGATCGCGCCCCGCTCGTATGCAGCGGTGAGACTGTCCAGCAGTCGCGCCATCGTCTCAATTCCGAAGGGGTTGAAGAGATAGACGACCAGTTTGCCGGGCGGAAATTCTGCCTGCAGCGCGTCGGCCGCGTAGGCGCGCATGCGCACGCGCTCAGGAAAGCAGCGCGCGACGATCTGCGCGTTGCGATTGGCGATATCGACGAGGCGCGAGGCGAGGTCGTAGCCGATGACCTCGCGAAAGGGAAACTCGGTCGCGACGATCATCGGTCGGCCCTTGCCACAGCCGATATCGACGAACGCGTGATCGCGCAGGTCGCCGAGTTGCTGAAGGGCGAGCCGGACCGTGCTCGGTTGGGAGCCCATATAAGGGAAGCTTCCGGCGTTCTTGTCGTGGCCGGAAATGGCTTCGGGCGGCTCGATGCCGCCCGTTTCGGTGCCGAGCGCCTTGTCGATCGGATGCGTGCGATAACAGCCCGTATAGACGACCTTCAGGACAGGTACATGCTGCGCAAACATGCGTATGCGCGGGATATAGAGCATGTTCTGCACGGTGTCGGGCAAGGCCGCGACCATCGCGATCAGCGGCCACTTGACACGGCGCTTCAGCCGTTTGCGGAAGCCACCGACCGGAGTCATCGTCGTCATTACGGTCACCCTTATGTTGTATTACGTAGTCTCACCTGCAAAATTCGATCTCGCTCGCGCGCGCTCCCGAGTGGTCGATCGGGGCGCAGTCCCACCTTTTCATCTCAGACGGTCGCGCGGGGCGCGAACAAGGCTTCGGGCGAGTCTTTG
>Ga0308173_10001628_pt1 | contig 11396 bp, 5 predicted proteins | sample PhyPR1_FD_203716 | JGI IMG/M metagenome (GOLD analysis project Ga0308173, IMG submission 203716) | Soil microbial communities from UC Gill Tract Community Farm, Albany, California, United States - DLSLS.P.R1 | ecosystem: Environmental > Terrestrial > Soil > Agricultural land | place: USA... | reverse complement strand
CGGCGATGGCGCGCACTACAACGACACGTACGCGGCCTACGGTATCGACACGCCGGCGCACAACGCGCGTTACATGAGCACGTCCTTGTTCTTTTGCGCGGTTAACCCGGCGAATACCGCGATTGTGCGACGGTGGGCCGAGTGCTGCGCGGCGGCGGTGTTCAACGGACTCGGACCTTACCCAGGACACGGCGACCAAGGCGTGCTCAACGCCGTACTTTATGCCGCCAACCGGTCGGCGAAGGTCCACCTGCTCGACAATGCGCTGTGGAGTCAGCACGGGATCTACTGGCAATCGACGATCGACTTCAAGCACGGCGCTTTCATCAACCACGCTGCGGGCAGACAAAGACAGCGGGCCTTCCATTGCGGTGGCAGCGACAAGTTCTGGGCCATCGAGCATCGCGACCACGTGTTCGGCGCGCATGCGGGCCAGGTCTATCCTTATGTCTGGTTCCTCGCGATGCTATGGTTCGGACGCTGCCGGAACTGGTCGGTCGATCCGTTCCAGTACCTTCCGGCGGCAGCACATCACCTCGTCGACGATCTCGTCAATACGCTACCGATGATCCTGCAGGTTTATCCGGTGGCGCGGCAGCGCTGGGACGCGCTGACCGACCGCATGATCGATCGCCTCCTGAACGGTATTCCGCGCGCGATGAGTCTGGGCGGGGGCAGCATGAACGAAACGATCGAACTCGTCGCGGCCTTCCCCGGCGTTCGCCGATATGTCGAGCTCGGTAGCTACGAAGGCGGATCGATCCTCGCGCTCGGATTGCGATTCGCCAATCGCGACATCCATTTCTATTCGATCGAATCGTTCGCGGGCAGCCTCGACGGCACGATGGATGGACACCGGCTGCCGTCGCGCAGCGCCTACCTGACCAACTTGTCGCGGTTTCCGTCGTTACGCGTGCAATACGTGCCGGGCGATTCGGCGAGCGCCGCCGCGTTGTTCGCGGACGGCAGCGTCGACATGCTGTTTATCGACGCGAGCCACGAGACCGACTCCGTGCTTCGCGATATTGACGCATGGCGCGCGAAGCTAAATCCTGACGGAATCATCGCGGGCGACGACTACGGCTGGCCATCGGTCGCGCAGGCGGTCGCGCAGCGCTTCCGGGAGATTCGCGTGTCGCCCTCGGGCTGCGTCTGGTGGACGCGGGCGAGCCCATGAGAAAGCTCATCCTGCGCAACGGCCAGTCGCCCGGCGACATCGTGATGCTGACTGCGGCAGTGCGTGACCTACATCGAACCTACCCTGGCGAGTTCGAGACCGACGTGCGCACGCCATGCCCGGAGATCTGGGCGAACAACCCGTACATCACGCCCGTCGCCGACGATGACCCGTCGGTCGAGACCATCGACTGCGAATATCCGCTGATCCATCGCAGCAACGACACGCCGTATCATTTCATCCACGGCTTCATCGAGCACCTGAACGAGCGGCTCGGGCTGGCGGTGCGCCCCACGGAATTTCGCGGCGACATCCACCTCTCGGACCTCGAGAAGAGCTGGACTTCTCAGGTGGGCGAGATTGTCGGCGAGCAGTTGCCGTTCTGGATCGTGGTCGCGGGCGGCAAGAATGATTTCACGGCCAAGTGGTGGGATCCTGTCCGCTATCAGCGCGTTGTCGACTATTTCTCCGGGCACGTGCTGTTCGTCCAGGTGGGCGAGATCGGCCACGTGCATCCGCGGCTGCGCGGCGTCATCGACCTACGCGGCAAGACCAGCCTTCGCCAGCTCATACGGCTCGTCTATCACTCGCAGGGCGCGCTGTGCCCGGTAACGATGATGATGCACATGGCCGCGGCGATCGAATGCCGGCCCGGCCTGCCGCGCAACCGACCGTGCGTCGTCGTCGCGGGTGGTCGCGAGCCGCCGCAGTGGGAGGCCTATCCGCATCACCAGTTCCTGCATCGCGCGGGCGCGCTGCGCTGCTGCGACAACGGTGGATGCTGGCGGTCACGCGCCGTTCCGCTCGGGGATGGCGACGAGAAGGATGCGCCAGAGAACTGCTGCATTGACGTGGTCGGCACGCTGCCGCGCTGTCTGGACCTGATCACGGCGGAGGACGCGATCCGCGCGATCGAGGTCTATTTCGCCGGCGGCGCCGTGGCATATCTCACGCCGGACGAGCGGCGCCGCGTAACGGAGCTTATGCGCTGAGCGGCCGGCGAGCGTGGCTAGGGATTGTCGCTTTCGATGTTGAAGACGGCGTCGACGAACATCGTGTCGCGGATGTAGTGATGCACCTTGAGGATGGCCGTGCTGTCGGGCGCGGAGTTGCTATTGCTCGCCAGCGGCGGCAGAGGCGGCACTTCCTGCAGCGTCGGCAGGTCGCCTGGGAAATTGCTCCAGCTGGTCGATGTCGGCAGTTGGACATAAGTTTTCGCCGTCGTGCTTGCCGGAACCCCGCCTTGCCAATAAGCTCGCAAGCGCTTTCCGTGAGGATCGACGAGTATTTGCGGCGTCGAAATTTCGCTGTCGAAATCCCAGACCTCGATGATCTTGCCGTTGTTCGGATCGGCGGCTGCATCGGTCAGGAACTTGTTCAGATAGACGCTCCCGTTGCTGAGCGTGGCAACGATCAGTTTCTTCGGTCGGGTGCAGATGCCATTGACGATGTTCGAATTGATGTCCTGCAGAATGTCGTGAATGACGTTGAACCACTCGCTTGTGGACAGCGTGTACTGAGCCTGCGTCAGGAACGGGAATATGGTCAGCCGATTGGCGGGCGCTCCGGCCCGGATGGCATCGACCATCTGGCCGCCGAGCCGATCGACGTAGGCAAATAATTGCTTCCAGTCCGTCCCTCCGCTGGTGCCGGTCTTGGCAGGATAGTCCTGGTCCCTGTAGCCTGCCTGTCCAGGCGTTGGGTGGAAATAGAGGACGACATAGACGTCTGACGATAGATCGAAGCCATTCGGATTGGGGATCGCCACGCCAAACCAGTTGGGTACTACGCTCACCGCGTTGCCTGTCGGCTTGTCGCGTAGCTCATAGAGAAATGCCTGATAGGCCAGCCCGTTTGCGCGCGTGAAATCGAGAAGCGTGTTGGGCTGGACGGGCACGCCATCGACGACCAGTTTGCTGTCGATCGTCTGCGCACCGGTGCCTCGCGTGAAGTTCGCCTGCGCGGCGAGTTCGATTCGGGTCACCTGAAAATCGCTGCTGGGCGCTCCTAACGGCTCGGTGCACGGCTGCTCGCTGCTGCTGGAGCTCGACCAACTGCTCGAGCTCGGCAAACTGCTGCTCGAATTCGACGAACTGCTCAAATTTGGTGGACCGCTGCTCGAACTCGACAAGCTGCTTGCGCTCGGCAAACTGCTGCTCGAACTCGACTGCGCACCCGGTATCGACGAACTGCTGAGCGCAGAAGAACTGTTGCTGCTTGATGGCTTCGACGAGGTGCTGCTCGTACCCGATAACGAAGACGATGAAGGTACGCTGCTGCTCGACGACAGCATCGATGAACTGCTCGGCGGAGTGAGTCCGCTGCTCGAGCTGCTGCCGGGCGGCACGTAGCTGCTTGATCGTCCCGGCGGCGCTGAGCCGCTGCTACTGCTGCTTCCCGGCGGCGGGTGGACCGGCGCGCATGGCGGCGCGCAGCAATTCGGCGGATAGCCTGGAAAGGGCGGGAACGGCGGATAGGGAGGAAACGGTGGATACGGCGGATACGGTGGAAAAGGAGGGTATGGCGGCGCGGGAGCAGTCGCTGCGCCCCCATCGGTGCACGACAGTCCATCGACGCACCGCCCGACCTCGCTTTGCAGGCGTTCGATTTGCAGCCGCAGTTCGAAAACATCGCGTTCGCGCTCCGCGCGCTCGCGCCATTTGCCAATATCGCAGCGAAGTCGCTGAATCTCGATCAGCAGGTCATTGTCGCAGCCGTTGCTGCGGCTCTCCGGCGGCGGTTGTCCGTCATCGTCGTGGCCGCAGCAATCGCGGATGTCGTCTTTCAGCCCGACGATTGCGTCACGCAGGGTGTCGATCGCATCGAGCAGACGCGATTCCGGCGTCTCAGGTGGCGTGCCCGAAGCGCCCGACGATGGCGAATCGCTGGCATCCGGCGCCGTGGAGGAGGCACCGTGGCGGCGCGACGTGCTGGATGAAGACGGTATGTCGGGCATCGGCTCCTCTCCCGTAACCACAGGTTAATTGACGATCACCTGGGGGACGCTGCTCGAACTGCTACTCGATGGCGGCCTAGAAACCACGACGCGTCGCCAGCTGCTCAGGCTGCTGCTTTGCGTCGACGATGACGGCGGATTGACCACCGGCGGTGGCGCGGGCACGGGCTCAGACTCAGCGGGTGGCGGCGGCGAACTGCATTTGGGGCATCCGCACGGCGCCGGCGCGCAACAGCAATTCGGCGGATATGGAGGAAATGGTGGATAAGGCGGGAATGAAGTGTAGGGAGGGTACGGCGCAAATGGCGGATAAGGCGGACTCGGCGCGCTCGAGCAAGTTACGCCGGTCGTCGGACCCTCCGGACGGGCGCGGAGGCATTCGACCATGTAGCGCAGCCGCTCGACTTCTCGACGCAGGTCGCTCAGTCCGCCATCGTGGTCGTGTCCACCTGCGACCGCGCTGCCGCCCTGGACCATCGCCTTGAATTCTTCGCGAAGCTGCATGAGACTCTCGCGTACCGCGCGTCGAGTGTCGATTGCACCTTCACCGGCGGCATCTTTCGATGACATGTGATCCTCCGCTCACGCGAGCAAAAAAAGTATAGGGTATGGTCTAGGATATTGAAAGGTCGTTGAATTGCCGCGCAGCGCGAAGCAGCGATCGCGCTGAATACCGGAGGAGTGCCAAATGTCGCGAACTCACCCGAGCCCGCCGTATCCGCCCTTTCCTCCCTACCCGCCTTATTCTCCTTATCCGCCGTATCCGCCTCATCCGCCCTACCCGGCGAATCCGTGTCAGCCATGCTCGCCGGCGGCCGATGAGTCAACGCACCGGGGCGATGCAGGCGATTCGCGGACCCGCATCGCTGCGCCGCCGGAACAGTCTTCTGGCCCGCAAACGCCGGAGAGCGAGCAACATGACGGAACTCAACCGACGTTCGACCCGACAAGTGTTGAGCCGCCCCCCGGCGATCCATCTGCCTCCCAACCGCCGCCCTCCTCTGAAGACACGCCGATCATTCCCGGACGGATCTCCGTGCGACGGCCGGACGATCTGCTCGTGTTCGACGCGACCTTCAGCGGCTTTGTGCTGAAGACGGGTCCTGCGCGACTCGTACGCTCCGCGTCCGATGCATTCATCGTCATCGACTTCCCGCCGCAAAGCTTCGGCGAAGAAGCGTTTCTCGAATCCGCCGGGCAAAAGTTCGATACGCCGCCGAAGGATGAAACGACTGAAGTCTCGGACGATCCACGCTATCCGAAGAAGAACGTTCCGGGAGACGACGAGACGCCGGCGACAGCATTGCCGGCGGCGCGCGTGCGAATGGCCGGGCCGAGCCGCGTGGCGGTGACCATGCCCGCGGCGCTTTCCACGACGGGCTACGACGTCGCCAGCCTCTTGCGTGCGTTGCGCGACTGGCCGATGCGGCTGGACATCAATGCGGTGGGCGACCGCGCCATCGATCTGGATGCGCTCCTCGGAGCCGCGCGCGCCGATGGCATCGAGCAACTGACGATTGCCGAGGAGCCGATCATGGCCGCAAGCGCGGTAACGAGCGCGCCGGCTGTTACCCCAAGTCCCGTCAGCGGCGTCGCGGGAATCGACGATCTCGCCGCGGTCGCCGAAGCAGGCGTCCTCGCGCTGCAGCGTGCGCCGCACGAACCTGCTTTCACCGTCACAGCGCTCGAATTGCCCTATCGCGTCGTGACCTCGCCGCTCGCGCCGGCTCGGTGGCAGCATACGATCGCTCCTGTGGTGCACCGGTCGAGCACCGAGCTGTGGCACACACGTCTCACGACGAGCACCTCCGGGGCCGGCGCGGACATCGCAAGCCGGATCCGCGCATTGTGGTCACCGGACTATCGCCCGAAGGAGCGAATGGACGAGCTGCTCGCGCTGCTCGTGGCACCCGGACCGCCGGCCGATCCGCCTCAGCGGAACCCCGATCTCATTCGCATGAGTCTCGATCCGCTCGATCGCTCGATGCTGGTCACCGCGATGTCCGGGTTCGACGAAGAGATCGCAGGCGGCACGGCCTATCGGCCGATATCGAGTGAGGCGAAGCGGCTGCATCTGTCGGCGCTCGGTGCATTGCTCGATGCCGAGGGCACGTGGACGCGCACCCCCGAGCACATCGATTTGCAGCAATGGCGTCACGTCGCCACGCTCGGGCGCGATCAGTACGTCCGCGTGATGTATGCGGGCTACCTGTGGCCGTTCGGGCATGCTGCCTCGCTCATCAAGGTGACGGAGCGCAAGTTCGAGTCGCTCGACGGCAAGCTCTCGCAACGTGTGGCGCTGCTGCGCCAGCGCTTCTTCGTTGCGGTGCGCGAGCCCGTGCGGACCTACAACGGCGCGAACCACGAATTTCAGGGGCGCAATTTTCCATTCACGCGCGTTGAATTGCTCACCCGCGTGACGCCCGATCTGAGCGACCCGGGTGTCGGAGACAGTGCGCTGCAACCCGGGCCCGGTGTGACAAAACTCTATTACGGGCTGTCGCAGCGCATGCTGTTCTGGCCGACGATTCCAGCCGGCGGCGGCAAGCTGACGGACGTGCCCTTCGACATCGCAGCAATCGACATCGCTGGCCGGCCCGTGACGTTCTCGCTGCCGTTGCTGTTCGTCGGCAAGCTCGCCGATGTTAACCGCGCGGCAGACGTCTGCACGTCGTACAACGCCGCGCCCGCGGCAACCAAACGGCGCGCGACGACGGGCGGCACCGTCGTCACCTATGCGCCGACTGGCCCTGCCGACAAGAGCGACCCCGCGCTGCCGACTCAGACACTCGCATTTCGCGCAGCGGCGCTGAAGTCGGGCACGCCCAAGGTTTATCCCGAGATCGAGACGGCACAGGTCGGCATCAAGTCGATCCAGAAACTGCTCGGGCAGCAGGATTTCATCGCCGAGGTCGCCTATCCCGACTTCTACGCCTCGCATGGATTCGATCCGGCGAAGAACGCTGGGCAGATCTTCCTCAAGCTGACCTCGTCGAAGAAGCTGCCCTTCGGCGGCTCGCCGCAGGACGCGAAGAGCGACACGCTCGGCGCATTGGCGACGCCGCAGATGAGTCTGCTCGGCCTCTCGAAGATCATGGGGCCGGTATCGGGCCAGGACGCCGCGACGGCGCAGCAGGTCGAAGACGGATTGAAGACCGTGAGGGACGGCACCTTCGATCCCACCCAGTTCTTCCAGGACGCGACACTGCTCGGCGGCGTCAGGCTCGCCGAGATTCTTCCGATTGCGAGCAGCCTCGCCGGCACCGATGTCCCCAAGATGGTCGCGCGCGATTTTCCCGATCGCGTCGAGGCGCGCTTCGAGTGGTCAGGCGACGTCACGAAGAGCGATCACGTCAATCTGCTCATTCCCGCGGCTGACGCGAGCAAGCCGCCGACGCGCCTGACGATGAACGGCGTCACGACCACGCCGCTCGATCCTGCGGCGAAGCCGAGCGCCGAAGCCACTGCGACGCTGACGAACTTTAAGCTGAACCTGTTCGGCTTCATCATCCTGTGGTTCGAAGAGGTCGCGTTCACCGCGAAGAACGGCCAGAAGCCCGATGTTACGGTGCAGCTTCGCGAGGGCGACGACGCCGTGTGCTTCGGCGGGCCGCTTGAGTTCGTCAACGACCTGCGGCGCTTCATTCCCGGCAACGGCTTCTCCGATCCGCCAGGGCTGGCCGTGTCGCCAAGCGGACTGAGCGCCTCGTATTCGCTGACCCTCCCTTCCGTGGGCGTGGGCGTCTTCGCGCTGACGAACGCTTCGCTCGGCGCGGCGTTCAATCTGCCGTTCGATGGGAAGCCCGTCTCGGTGAAGTTCAACTTTTCGAAGCGCGAACAGCCGTTCAGCCTCACGGTATCGCTGCTCGGCGGCGGCGGCTTCTTCGCGATCGGCGTGTCGGCGCGCGGCGTCGACGAGATCGAGGCAGCGCTGGAGTTCGGCGCCGCGATTGTGATCGATCTCGGCGTTGCTTCCGGCGGCGTCGAGGTCAAGGCCGGCATCTACTTTCACTGGCTCGAGGTCATCCCGAACCAAGGGTCAGTCGAGCTCGCCGGTTACGTGCGCATCCACGGCGAGTTGACCGTCCTCGCGATCATCTCGGTGTCCCTGACCTTCAACCTCCAGATCGGCTATCTGAAGGCCGACGGAAAGTCCATGGCGTATGGCGAGGCGACGCTCACGGTCGAAATCGAGATCCTGATGTTCAGTGCGGAGGTCTCGGTGAAATGCCGTCGTGAATTTGCCGGTGGCGCGGCCGATCCGCGCTTCCTCGACCTGATGCCCACAGCGCAGTTGTGGGCCGATTACTGCGCCGCATTCGCGGACGAGGGGATCTGATGGCCCGCCAATCGCTGGTCTGGACCGCGCTGCCCAACGGCTACACGCCGGACGGTACCGGGCTGCGCGTGTCGGTAATGCTGTCGCCACGCCTCGATGCAGAAGACCCGCTCGGCCAGTCGCGCAAGCTGAGCGAGTTCTTCCCCGACTGGGAGGACTGGCCGAACACGCTCGCCGACGCGCGCTTCGAAGTCACCTACGGCGGCCAGACCCGATCGATTCCAACGACCGGAACTACCGGGCCGGATCGAATTGACGACACCCTGGGCGTCGCGGACTCGGCGGTGTGGAAGGCGCTGTTCGACGCGAACACCGGCGTGAAGACCTTCGCCTATCGCGATCTGTCGCCGTCGTTCGTGCTGTCGTACGACGCGCTCGCCATGGCGGAGACCGTCGCGAACCTCTACCGCGATCTCGCTCGGAGCACGACGGACCGCATGCCGCGGGTCACCGAAGTCCTCGACCGCGAGCCCTGGCGGGCCTTCATGAACGCGGTGGCGCGGCTCGATGCTTCGTCGGTGGACCGGCGCACGGGCCTTCGCGATCCCGCCCGGCAATTCGAGTCGCTTCGCAATTTGCGCACGACGAGCAATCTGCAGCGGTTCCAGCTCTTCCACACGCCACCGGCGTCGCCGGTCGTGCGGGACGTGACGCGCATCGATGACTCGCGCGTGCAGGCGCGATGGCTCGAACACAAGCGGACCGATCTGCCCAAGCGCGAGGGCATCGGCGCGACGATCGACTTCCATCAGGTCGTGGCCGCGATGGGCTCGTATCCGACGCTGCTGCGGCGGCTCGGGCTGGTCGTGGATCTCGTGCTGGCGCCCGCCGGCTTCGCCCTGTCCGCGGCGGCCGACCTGTCCGTCACGGTGGTATTCCCGGCGGGCGCGCTGCTCGTGCCGCGCGGCGCCGACGGGAATCCGGCCACGCGCACGCGGCTCTCCAACACGCAGTTCGATGCAGTGCCCGATCCGACCTCCGACGTGCCGCTTGCAAACGGCCTGCTCGACACCGCGCCGCCCCGCTTCGGACTGTTGCAACTCGACGTCGATGGAGCGGGCCTCAAGGCGATCAATTTCGCGCGCTCCCTCGGACGCCGCTCCGATGTCGAGGCGCGCGTCCATCCGGTAACGCGCCAGGAAGACGAGATTGGCGCGTCCTCGCTCAGAACGGCCGGTTTGATGCTCATACAGCATGCGCGCAGCATGATCCTCAAAGACCGCTTCGACGCCAACAAGACGCGCAATACACAGCTGGAATCGCAACTCGGCGGCGCGTCCGCCGCTGCAGTGACCTTGCACGCACAGGACCTCGTGCGCGGCTACCGCATCGACGTCTGGGATTCGGTGACGCGCCGGTGGCACTCGCTGTGCCGGCGCAACGCGCGCTACGACCTCGACGACGGCGCCGTCACCGTGGAGGTCGCGCCCGAGGAAGAGACCACCGTGCGCCTCGCGGCGACGCGCTCGAGCGATGCCGCATCGAATGCCGAGTTGTTGTACCTGCACGAAGCGCTCGTGTCGTGGACCGGGTGGAGCCTGGCCGCGAGCGTGCCGGGCCGCGCGATCGGCGTGGACGACAGAGTCGACAAGACTCGCGACGACAGCGACGCCGAGGTGCCGCCCGGGCTGAAGTTCAAGTCATCGTTCTCGCCGGTGAGGGGATCGCTGCCGCGCCTGCGGTTTGGCCGCTCATACTCGATCCGCGCGCGCGCAGTGGACCTCGCTGGCAATTCGCTGGACCCGTTCGAGAAGGACTACGGCAACGAGAAGCCAGCGACACACGCGCAGCCTTATCTGCGCTATGAGCCCGTTGCCGCGCCAGTGATCGCGTTGCTGTCGGAGTCCGGCACGATCAGCCGCCCGCTCGAAGGCGAATCGATGGCGCGCGTGGCGATTCGCACGTTCAATGACACGGCCGCAGACAACGCGGTGCTCTCGGCGCAGGTCGCGCATCGGGTCGCCGCGCCGGCGCAGGTGAGCGTGCGCGATGCCGAGCAGCATGGGATGCTCGACGCGCAAGGCAAAGTCGACGCAAGCCTCTTCAATCTGCTCGCGCACCAGAAGGACCTCGATCCGCGCAATCCGGCTGCGGCGATCCGCGAAGAAAAGCTGCTCATGCAGGGGCCTCTCGATGCGCAAGCCGTCGAGACGACTTACGCCGTCTACGAAGCGGGACGCGCGCTAACATATCTGCCCGATCCGCTGGCCGTGGAGGTCGTGGTGCGTGTGTTCGATCATCCGAACATCGCCGATTCGGACATCATCCGCATTCCGCTCTATACGAAGGACGTCTGGCCCGATGCGCAGCCGTTCGTGATCGACATCTACGACGATCCGAACGAGGCGCCGCACTACGACGAGACGACACACCGCCTCCGCGTGCCGCTACCCAAGGCGGTAAGAGCGAAGCTGCGGCTCTCGATGAGGCTGGCGCCCGACACACTCGCGTTGCTCGGCGTATTCCAGTGGCTAACCCCGGCCGACCAAGACGCGCAGCGCGAGCGTGCGCTCAAGGGTCAGCACTGGATGCTGACGCCGTGGACCGTCGTCGAAGCCGTGCATGCCGTGCAGCGTCCGCTGCTGAACCCTGACTTTGTCATGCTGTCGGTGCTCGATCGCTCGCCGGGGCAGACGTCGGCGCGACCGCTCATTCATGCACGCTGCAGCATCGACAGCACCGATCGCCTCGATCTGTACGGCGAGTGGCACCAACCCGATGACGATGCGGCATCGGCCGAGAGCAAGAACGGTCCCAGCGACCGGCAGCGGCGCGATGTCGCGTTTCAGGTTAAGCTGACGGGCCCCACGCACTATGCGAGCGACGGGGTTGCGCCAGGCGTGCCCGAGCACACCATCACAGCGGCGGACGTCATCGCGATCAACGGCGCCGTGCATCAGCGGGTCGCATCGAAGGCGCACGAA
>Ga0308173_10001627_pt1 | contig 11397 bp, 8 predicted proteins | sample PhyPR1_FD_203716 | JGI IMG/M metagenome (GOLD analysis project Ga0308173, IMG submission 203716) | Soil microbial communities from UC Gill Tract Community Farm, Albany, California, United States - DLSLS.P.R1 | ecosystem: Environmental > Terrestrial > Soil > Agricultural land | place: USA... | reverse complement strand
CACCGACACGTGCGGGGCCAGCCCCTCGACGGCGGTCAGCGCGAACCTCTCCAGCCCGGCCACGTCGTCGTCCAGCCCCCACTCGCGCAGGAGCGAGGCGTGCGGGTCGATCCCTGCGCACAGGGGGCCCCGCGCGGTGATCGCGGCGTGGAGTCGGGTCCCGAAGGTCATGCGGTGCCTCTCAGTCGATGTCGGTGCCAGTGTGCCGGTCGGCGTCGGGGCCGAGGTCCGCGGCCACCCGCGCGGCGGTCGTCGGGTCGTGCAGCAGCGCGGTGCCCACCTGGACGGCGGTGGCTCCGGCGGCGAGGAAGCTGCGGGCGTCCGCGGTGGAGGAGATGCCGCCGACCCCGACGACGTCCGCGTCCGGGAGCGCCGCGCACACCTCGGCCACGCAGCGCAGCGCCACCGGGAGGACGGCCGGTCCGCTCAGCCCGGCCGAGCGGCCATCGGGCATCGCCGCGGGCAGCGCATTGCCGACCACGACGGCGTCGGCGCCGGCGTCGAGGCACGTGCGGGCGCTCTCCACGACCCGGACCACGTCCGTGCGCAGCTTGGCGAGCACCGGTACGCCGCGGGGCAGGTCGCGTTGGACGGCGGCGACCACGCTGGCCGCATGGAAGGGCTCGCGGACGTCGAAGACCCCGGTCGCAGGAGCGTCCGGGGAGGAGAGGTTGACCTCGATCGCCGAGACGCCCGGCGCGCGACCCAGGCGCTGGGCCAGCTCGGCGTACTCCCCCAGCGAGCTGCCGGCGATCGAGACGACCACGCGGGTGCCCTGCTGGACCAGCCAGGGCAGCTCGGTGGCCAGGAACCCCTCGAGGCCGGGGTTCTGCAGGCCGACGGCGTGGACGAGGCCGGACGGGCTCTCGACGATCCGGGGCTGCGGGCCGCCGGGGCGGGGGTTGAGGGTGAGGGAGCGGGTGACGAAGCCGCCGAGGTCGGCCAGCGGCCCGTACGCCGCCAGCTCGCGGCCGGTGCCGCCGCAGCCCGAGGCGACCAGCACGGGCGCGGCCAGCGAGAGCCCGGCGAGCTCGGTCATCGGCTCGCCTCCAGCTCGGCCCAGCGCACCCGGTCGCCGCGCAGCACGGGTCCGTCGCTGCAGGCGCGGGCGGTCCGGGAGATCCCGGCCTCCCCCACGATCGGGACGACGCAGCCCTGGCACAGCCCGGTGGCGCAGGTGAGCGGACGCTCCAGTGCCGTCTGGCTCCACGCGCCCTGGGCCTCGGCAGCGGCGGCGACCGCGTGCAGCGTGGGCACCGGGCCCGCGGCGTAGACGACCTCCGCGGCGGCCTTGACCAGCACCTCCTCGATCACGTCGGCGACCCGGCCGCGGCGCCCGACCGACCCGTCCGCGGTGACGACCGTGACCGCGCGGGCCGAGCGGCGCGCCTCCAGGGCCGAGAGCAGGTGGGCCTCGTCGTCGCCCGCCACGACCAGGGTGACGGCGCAGTCGCGCTCGCGCAGCCGCTCGGCGAGGGGGAACAGCGGGGCAGCGGCGTATCCCTCACCGACCAGGACGCAGCTGACCGGCTCCTTGGGCAGCGCGAAGGGGCGGCCGAGGGGTCCGGTGACCTCGAGCCGGGAGCCGGGGACCAGGCCCGTGAGCCAGGTGGTGCCGGGGCCCACGGCCTCCACCACCAGCTCGAGCGCGGCCCCGTAGCCGCCGACCGGCTTGACCCGGTGGATCCAGAACGACCGCCGGGCCAGGTGCGACTCGCTCACCGAGATCGCCACGAAGTTGCCGGGGCGGAAGCCCTCCGCGACGCCGGGCGCGACCAGCGTCAGGTGGTGGTAGGCGCCGATCTTCTTCGTCGCCAGCACCTCGCCGGTGACGTGGACGGGCCCGGGTCGGGCGGCCTGGGTCACCCGGAGACCCCGGCGACGATGCGTCGCGGCCAGAACGGGCCCTCGTAGATGAAGGCGCTGTAGCCCTGGAGGAGCGTGGCGCCGGCGTCGAGCCGGGCGCGGGCGTCCTCGACGGTCGTGATCCCCCCGACCCCGACCAGCGTGAGGTCGTCGCCGACCCGGCCGCGGAGCAGCCGCATCACCTCGAGGGCGCGTGCGGTGAGCGGACGTCCTGAGAGCCCGCCGGCGCCGATCTGCTCGACCCGGCCGCCGGACGAGCGCAGGCCCTCGCGGGAGATGGTGGTGTTGGTGGCGATGATGCCGTCCAGGCCGATCGCGCCGGCCAGGTCGGCCACCGCAAGGACGTCGTCGTCGTTCAGGTCGGGCGCGATCTTGACCAGCAGCGGCACCCGCGCCTCGGTGACCGTGTCGATCGTGCGGCGCACGTGCTCGAGCAGGGGCTGGAGCCGCTCGACGGCCTGCAGGTTGCGCAGCCCCGGGGTGTTGGGCGAGCTGACGTTGACCACGAGGTAGTCGGCGTACGGCGAGAGCAGCCGCGCGCTCTTCTCGTAGTCGGCCAGCACGGCCGCCTCGTCGTCCTCCGGGACCACCTTGGTCTTGCCGATGTTGACGCCGAGGACGGTGCGCCGCCGACCCGTCGTCCCGGCACGCGTGGCCAGGCGGTGCGCCACGACCTCCGCCCCGTCGTTGTTGAAGCCCATCCGGTTGACGACCGCGCGGTCCTCGGGCAGCCGGAAGAGGCGCGGCTTCGGGTTGCCGGGCTGGGCCTCGCCGGTGACGGTGCCGATCTCGACGTGCCCGAAGCCCAGCGCGGCCAGCGCGTCGATGCCGACGGCGTTCTTGTCGAAGCCGGCGGCCAGGCCCAGGACGTTGGGGAAGGTCAGGCCCATCGCCTCGACCGGGCGGCCCCGGGTCGGGACCCGCCCGAGCACCGGCCCGCCCGCCCGGACGGCCCGGAACGCGGCGTGGTGCGCGCGCTCGGCGTCGGTCCGGGTCAGGACGTGGTCGAAGAGCAGCCGGTAGGGAGCGGTCACCGACGCGCCCCGCGCAGGGCCCAGTCCTGGAGGCTGCGGACGCCGATCTCGCCGCGGTCGAGCGCCTCGATGCCCTGCACCGCGGCACCCAGGCCCTGCACCGTGGTGATGCACGGGATGTTGGCCATGATCGCGGCGGTGCGGATCTCGTAGCCGTCCACGCGCGCCGAGCCGCCGCCGGTGGAGCCGTGGGGGGTGTTGATGACCAGGTCGATCTCACCGTCGAGGATCATCTGCACGGTCGTCTTCTCGCCGTTGGGACCCGGCCCCTCGAAGTGCTTGCGGACCACGCTCGCCTGCACGCCGTTGCGACGCAGCACCTCGGCGGTCCCCTGGGTGGCCAGGATCTCGAAGCCGTGGTCGGAGAGCACCTTGATCGGGAAGATCATGTGCCGCTTGTCGCGGTTGGCCATGCTCACGAACACCCGGGCGCCGCCCTCCTGGGTGGCCAGCGGGAGCGAGCCGAAGGCCGCGGTCTGGGCCTTCGCGAACGCCGTCCCGAAGTCCGCGTCGAGGCCCATCACCTCGCCCGTCGACTTCATCTCCGGGCCCAGCACGGTGTCGACGTTGCGGCCGTCGGGGGTCCGGAACCGGTTGAACGGCATCACGGCCTCCTTGACCGCGATCGGCTGGTCGCCCGGCAGCGTGCCGCCGTCGCCCTCGGCGGGCAGCACGCCGGCCTTGCGAAGCGAGGCGATCGACTCGCCCAGCATCACGCGGGCCGCGGCCTTGGCCAGCGGGGTCGCCGTCGCCTTGGAGACGAACGGGACCGTCCGGCTGGCCCGGGGGTTGGCCTCCAGCACGTAGAGCACGTCGGAGCCGAGGGCGTACTGGATGTTGAGCAGGCCCCGCACCCCGACCCCACGGGCGATCGCCTCGGTCGCCTCGCGGATCCGGTTGATCTCGTAGGCGCCCAGGGTGATCGGCGGCAGCGCGCAGGAGGAGTCGCCGGAGTGGATCCCCGCCTCCTCGATGTGCTCCATCACGCCGCCGAGGAAGAGCTCCTCGCCGTCGAAGATCGCATCCACGTCGATCTCGACCGCGTCGTCGATGAACCGGTCGACGAGCACCGGGTGCTCGGGGCTGATCTCGGTGGCCCGCTGGATGTAACCCTCCAGCGCGGTGTCGTCGTAGACGATCTCCATGCCACGGCCGCCCAGGACGTACGACGGCCGCACCAGCACCGGGTAGCCGATCTCCTCGGCGATCCGCTTGGCGTCGGCGAAGGACGTGGCCATCCCGTGCTTGGGTGCGGGCAGCCCGGCCTCGGCCAGCACCCGGCCGAAGGCGCCCCGCTCCTCGGCGAGGTGGATCGCGGCGGGCGAGGTCCCCACGATCGGGACGCCGGCGTCCTGCAGCCCTTGGGCCAGGCCGAGCGGGGTCTGACCGCCGAGCTGGCAGATGACGCCGGCGACCGGGCCGGCCTGGCGCTCGGCGTGCACGATCTCGAGGACGTCCTCGAGGGTCAGCGGCTCGAAGTAGAGCCGGTCGGAGGTGTCGTAGTCGGTCGAGACGGTCTCGGGGTTGCAGTTGACCATGATGGTCTCGTAGCCCGCGCCGCCGTCGGCCGAGCCCAGCGCGAGGCTGGCGTGCACGCACGAGTAGTCGAACTCGATGCCCTGGCCGATCCGGTTGGGCCCGGAGCCGAGGATGATCACCGCCTCCTTCTCCCGCGGCTCGACCTCGGACTCCTCGTCGTAGGAGGAGTAGTGGTAGGGCGTGGAGGCGGCGAACTCGGCGGCACACGTGTCGACGGTCTTGTAGACCGGCCGGATCCCCAGCGCGTGGCGGACCCCGCGGACCACGTCGGCGCTCATGTCGCGGATCTTGCCGATCTGGACGTCGGAGAAGCCGTGCCGCTTCGCCACCCGGAGCACCTCCGGGGTCAGCTCGGGTGCGGCGGCCACCTCCTGGGCGATCTCGTTGATCAGCAGCAGCTGGTCGACGAACCACGGGTCGATCGCAGTCGCGTCGAAGATCTCCTCCGGCGTCGCACCGGCACGCAGCGCGTCCATGACCTTCTTCAGCCGGCCGTCGTGCGGCTTACGGATCTCCTCGAGCAGGGCCGCCTTGTCCAGGTCGACCCACTCGTGGGTCCAGTCGAAGACGGCGTCCTTGCTCTCCAGCGAGCGCAGCGCCTTCTGCAGCGCCTCGGTGAAGTTGCGGCCGATCGCCATCGCCTCGCCCACCGACTTCATGTGGGTCGTCAGCGTCGGGTCGGCGCCCGGGAACTTCTCGAAGGCGAAGCGGGGCACCTTCACCACGACGTAGTCCAGCGTCGGCTCGAAGGACGCCGGGGTGCTGAAGCCGTCCTCGCGGGTGGTGATGTCGTTGGGGACCTCGTCGAGGGTGTAGCCGATGGCCACCTTCGCCGCGATCTTGGCGATCGGGAACCCCGTCGCCTTCGACGCCAGCGCGGAGCTGCGGGAGACCCGGGGGTTCATCTCGATGACGATCACGCGGCCGTCGGCCGGGTTCACGGCGTACTGGATGTTGCAGCCGCCGGTGTCCACCCCCACCTCGCGGATGATGCCGATGGCGAGGTCGCGCAGGTGCTGGTACTCGCGGTCGGTGAGCGTCATCGCCGGGGCGACGGTGATGGAGTCGCCGGTGTGCACGCCCATCGGGTCGAGGTTCTCGATCGAGCAGACGATGACGACGTTGTCGGCCTTGTCGCGCATCACCTCCAGCTCGTACTCCTTCCACCCGATGATCGACTCCTCGATGAGGACCTCGGTGGTCGGGCTGGCCGCGAGGCCTGCGCCGGCGATGCGCGCCAGGTCGCCCTCGTCGTAGGCGATGCCGGAGCCGGTCCCGCCCATGGTGAACGACGGCCGGACCACGACGGGGTAGCCGAGATCGGCGACGGCCTTCTCGCAGTCGTCCAGCGTGTGGCAGACGAAGCTGCGGGCGACCTCGCCCCCGACCTTCTCCACGATGGCGTTGAAGAGCTCGCGGTTCTCGCCGCGGTGGATCGCCTCGAAGCTGGCGCCGATCATCTCGACGCCGTACTTCTCCAGGACGCCGCGCTCGTGCAGGGCGATCGCGGCGTTCAGCGCGGTCTGCCCGCCGAGGGTCGGCAGCAGCGCGTCGGGGCGCTCCTTGGCGATGACCTTCTCGACGTACTCGGGGGTGATCGGCTCGACGTACGTCGCGTCGGCGAACTCGGGGTCGGTCATGATCGTGGCCGGGTTGGAGTTGACCAGGATGACCCGCAGGCCCTCGGCCCGGAGCACCCGGCAGGCCTGGGTACCGGAGTAGTCGAACTCGCAGGCCTGGCCGATGATGATCGGCCCCGAGCCGATCACCATCACGGACTGGATGTCGTCGCGCTTGGGCATGTCAGGCCTCCTGCCCGTCGGTCGAGCCCATGAGCTCGCAGAAGCGGTCGAAGAGGTACGCCGCGTCGTGCGGTCCGGCGGCGGCCTCGGGGTGGTACTGGACCGAGAAGCTCTTCAGGCGTCCCGCGTCGTCGCGCAGCTCGAGGCCCTCGACCACGTCGTCGTTGAGGCAGACGTGGCTGACCGTGGCGACGCCGTACGGCGTCTGCGTCTCCCGGTCGAGCGGCGCGTCGACCGCGAACCCGTGGTTGTGGGCGGTGACCTCGACCTTGCCGGTGGTGCGGTCCATCACCGGCTGGTTGATGCCGCGGTGGCCGTACTTCAGCTTGTAGGTGCCGAAGCCGAGCGCCCGGCCGAAGAGCTGATTGCCGAAGCAGATCCCGAAGTAGGGCAGGCCCTGCGCGAGGGCGCCCTGCAGGAGGTCGACCTGGTGGGTCGTCGCGGCCGGGTCGCCCGGGCCGTTGGAGAAGAACAGGCCGTCCGGCTGCACGGCGAGCACGTCGTCGAGGGTGGCGGTCGCCGGCAGCACGTGCACCTCGATGCCGCGCTCGGCCATCAGCGCCGGGGTCATCCCCTTGATGCCCAGGTCGAGGGCGGCCACGGTGAAGCGCCTCTCGCCGACGGCGGGCACGACGTACGCCTCCCTGGTGGAGACCTCGCCGGCCAGCTCTGCCCCGGTCATCTGGCCGGACTCGCGGACGCGCTCGAGCAGCGCACCCGGATCGGTCTCGGTCGAGGAGATGCCGACCCGCATCGCACCGCGCTCGCGCAGGTGCCGGGTCAGGGCACGGGTGTCGATGCCGGAGATGCCGACGACACCCTGGGCGCGCAGCTCGTCGTCGAGGGTGCGGCGGGAGCGCCAGCTCGACGGGACCCGGGCAGGGTCGCGCACGACGTAGCCGGCGACCCAGAACCGACGGGACTCGGGATCCTCGTCGTTGATGCCGGTGTTGCCGACGTGCGGGGCGGTCATCACCACCACCTGGCGGTGGTAGGACGGGTCGGTCAGCGTCTCCTGGTAGCCGGTCATGCCGGTGTTGAAGACCGCTTCGCCGAAGGTCTCACCCTCGGCGCCGTAGGCCTCACCGCTGAAGGTCCGACCGTCCTCGAGGACGAGGATCGCGGGGGAACGTGTCGACCGGGTCGAGGACGCCGGGTGAGCGGGGGCATGCAGTGGCACGCCGTACCTCCTTCTCCGCCTCACAGGACGGATCGTTAAAGGATGCCGAGCGGTGCCGACCCTACCAGCGGGGGGCGGTGTGTCCGCGGGGTGTGTCCGAGGGTCGGCGCGTGTGTTGCGGCGGAGGCCGGGTGCTGGTGCACCGATTGGTCACGAACTGCATCCCGGGGCCGAGAAACGCGCGGTTGGTGACCGATCCGCAACCGCTGACAGCCCGGCGATGCACCAACGGAGGCAGTTCGGCGGGCCGCCGACCGCTGCCACGCTCAGCGTCGACCGGACCGGGCTCAACTGCCCGGACCTCGTGCACCCCGCCGGCCCGACTCGACCAGGAGCCGCCACCGCCCGCCGATTGGGCACGAACCGCATTCCCAGGCCGAGAAACGTGCGGTTGGTGACCAATCCGCAAGCCCGGCGGCGCGAGAGCCGGCAGTCGACCGCAACTCCAGAAGACCGCCCCCGTAGCTGCCATCAACCGCAACCCCGAGCGACCCGCAGGCCGAGACGGCCCGTCGATTGGGCACGAACCGCATCCCCACGCCGAGAAACGTGCGGTTGGTGACCAATCCGCATCCCGGGCGGCACGCAAGCCGGCCGCGGACCGCAACCCCAGCCGGCCTCCCCGTCGCTGCCATCAAACCGCAACCCCGAGCAACCCGCAGGCCGCGGCCCCGCCGATTGGGCACGAACCGCATCCCCACGCCGACAAACGTACGGTTGGTGACCAATCCGCAACCCCGGCGGCACGCAAGCCGGCCGCGGACCGCAACCCCAGCCGGCCTCCCCGTCGCTGCCATCAACCGCAACCCCGGGCGACCCGCAGGCCGAAGCGGCATGCCGATTGGGCACGAACCGCATCCCCACGCCGACAAACGTGCGGTTGGTGACCAATCCGCAACCCCGCCCGGCCCGCAAGCCGGCCGGCCGGCCGCAACCCCAGGCGACGACCGCCCCCGTAGCTGCCGAAGCCGCCACCACCCAGCCGCCCGCAAGCCGGCCGCCGATCGCAACCCCAGCGGACAGCATCCGCACGGACCGCACCCGCCGCCCAACGGCCCGCAGGCCGAGGACAGGCCGAGCTACCGCGCCTCCGGGTCGGGCTGGTGGATGCCGAACGTGTTCCCCTCGGGATCGAGGTAGTACCCCTGCCACGCCATCCCGGTGAGCGCCATCTTGGGCAGCGCCACCTGCCCGCCGCCGGCGAGGATGCGGCGCTCGGTCTCGTCGTAGTCGCCGATGCCCATCGTGCACACGAAGGCATTGGCCCCCTGCGCCGGCGCCGGCGCCGGGGCGGGTCGCTGGAGCAGTCCGCCGTTGATGCCCATCTCGTCGTCGGAGCCCGTGACGATGCCCCAGTACGTCGTACCGGTGACCTCGCCCCAGTCCTGGAAGGTCCAGTCGAAAACCGCGCCGTAGAACTCCTTGGCCCGCTCGACGTCGTCGGCCTGGATCTCGAAGTGCACCACTCGGGACATGGCGGAACCTCCTCGTTCGCTGGGAACGAGACTGCCACCCGCCGCCGACCTCAGGCCAGCGTGCCGCCCGACGTCAGGCCAGCTTGCCGTCGAGCACCGTGGCCCGGCCGCGCAGGAAGGTCGCCACGACCCGGCCGGGCAGCTCCATGCCGGCGTACGGCGTGTTGCGCGACAGCGAGGCCGACTCGGAGGCCTCGACGGTACGCCGGGCCGAGGGGTCGTAGAGCACCACGTTGGCGGGCTCGCCCACATCGATCGGACGGCCGTGGTCGGCCACCCGCCCGATGCGCGCGGGGGTGTAGGACATCCGGTCCGCGACGCCGGCCCAGTCGAGCAGGCCGGGGTCGACCATCGTCTCCTGCACGATGGACAGGGCCGTCTCGAGGCCGAGCATGCCGAACGCGGCCGCCGCCCACTCGCAGTCCTTGTCCTCGTGCGGGTGCGGAGCGTGGTCGGTGGCGACGATGTCGATGGTGCCGTCGGCCAGGCCGGCACGCAGCGCCTCGGCGTCCGCGGCCGTGCGCAGCGGCGGGTTGACCTTGTAGATCGGGTCGTAGGTCGCGGCGAGCTCGTCGGTCAGCAGCAGGTGGTGGGGACAGGCCTCGGCGGTGACGTCCCAGCCCTTCGCCTTGGCCCAACGCACGATCTCGACCGACCCGGCCGTCGACACGTGGCACACGTGCAGGCGCGAGCCGACGTGTGCGGCGAGCAGGCAGTCGCGGGCGATGATCGCCTCCTCCGCCACGGCCGGCCAGCCGGCGAGCCCGAGGCGCCCGGAGAGCTCGCCCTCGTTCATCTGCGCGCCCTCGGTCAGCCGGGGTTCCTGCGCGTGCTGGGCGACGACGCCGTCGAACGCCTTGACGTACTCCAGGGCCCGCCGCATGAGCACCGCGTCGCTGACGCACCTGCCGTCGTCGGAGAAGACCCGCACGCGGGCCGCGGAGTCGGCCATGGCGCCGAGCTCGGCGAGCCGCTCCCCCGCCAGGCCGACGGTCACGGCCCCGACCGGGTAGACGTCGCAGTGGCCCGCCTCGCGGCCCAGCCGCCAGACCTGCTCGACCACGCCGGCGGTGTCGGCGACGGGCTCGGTGTTGGCCATCGCGTGCACGGCTGTGAACCCGCCCAGCGCCGCGGCGCGGGTGCCGGACTCGACGGTCTCGGCGTCCTCGCGGCCGGGCTCGCGCAGGTGCGTGTGCAGGTCGACCAGCCCCGGGAGGGCGACCAGCCCGGTGGCGTCGACGGTCTCGGCCCCGTCGGCGGAGAGGTCGCCGCCGATCTCCTTGACGACACCGTCGGCGATCAGCAGGTCGGTGGGGTCGCCGCCGAGGATCGAGGCGTTCTGGACGAGGTAGGTGGTCACTCGGGGAGTCCTTCGGTCGAGACGGCGGGCTGGGACCCACCGAGCAGCAGGTACAGGACGGCCATCCGTACGGCGACGCCGTTGGTGACCTGCTCCACGATCACCGACCGGTCGGAGTCGGCGACGTCGGCGGTGATCTCCATGCCGCGGACCATCGGGCCGGGGTGCATCACGATCGTGTGGTCCTGCAGCAGCGCCATCCGGCGCCCGTCGAGGCCGTAGCGGCGGGAGTACTCCCGCGCGGTCGGGAAGAAGCCGCCGTGCATCCGCTCGCGCTGGACGCGCAGCATCATCACCGCGTCGGCCTTCGGCAGCACCGCGTCGAGGTCGTACGACGTCTCGACCGGCCAGCTCTCGATCCCGACGGGCAGCAGGGTCGGCGGGGAGACCAGCGTGACCTCGGCGCCCAGGGTGCGCAGCAGCAGCGCGTTGGACCGCGCGACCCGGCTGTGCAGAACGTCGCCGACGATCGCGACCCGGCGGCCGTCGAGGCTGCCCCCGCTCTTAGGGCCGAGGTGCCGCCACATGGTGAAGGCGTCCAGCAGCGCCTGGGTCGGGTGCTCGTGGGTGCCGTCGCCGGCGTTCACCACGCTCGAGCGCACCCAGCCGGAGTGGGCGAGCCGGTGCGGGGCGCCGCTGGCGGAGTGGCGCACCACGACCGCGTCGGCACCCATCGCCTCGAGGGTCAGCGCGGTGTCCTTCAGGCTCTCGCCCTTGGAGAGCGAGGAGCCCTTGGCGGCGAAGTTGATCACGTCGGCCGAGAGCCGCTTGGCGGCGGCCTCGAACGAGATGCGCGTGCGCGTGGAGTCCTCGAAGAACAGGTTGACGACGGTGCGACCTCGCAGCGCGGGCAGCTTCTTGATCGGCCGGTCGGCCAGCGAGCGGAGCTCCTCGGCCGTCGTCAGGACCAGCTCGGCGTCGTCGCGGCTCAGGTCGGCCGCGCTGAGCAGGTGTCGCTTCATGCTCCCTCTCCCTCCGAGCCCAGGATCGTGACGGCGTCGACGTCGTCGACGCCCAGCAGCCGCACCCGCACACGCTCGACGAGCGAGGTGGGGAGGTTCTTGCCGACGAAGTCGGCGCGGATCGGCAGCTCGCGGTGGCCGCGGTCGACCAGCACGGCCAGGCGCACCGCCTTGGGCCG
>Ga0308173_10001625_pt1 | contig 11401 bp, 8 predicted proteins | sample PhyPR1_FD_203716 | JGI IMG/M metagenome (GOLD analysis project Ga0308173, IMG submission 203716) | Soil microbial communities from UC Gill Tract Community Farm, Albany, California, United States - DLSLS.P.R1 | ecosystem: Environmental > Terrestrial > Soil > Agricultural land | place: USA... | reverse complement strand
GATATCGGTGTGGTTTCAGGTAGCCACTACTACTTCACGGACCGCAACAACGCGTCACTCGATCAGATCGACATTCCTTCAAAGACTTTCGTAAAGGCTATACAGGGCAGCGGAAATCTCGCCTTCACCGGCTTAGGTCCGGGGCCTAATTCGACAGCCGGTCCAGACGGCGCGACGACGGTCGGCAATCTGATATACGTCGGGGACGTGAATTCGGTGAAGATCGTCGATCCGACCGCGGGAACCGTGCTGAGCAAGATCACGGTGAGCAGCACCGGCGTGCGCGCCGACGAAGGCTGTGTTGATGCAACGCACGGCATCTTCATGATTTCGAGTCCGGAAGAGCCGGTTCCATTCGCTACTTTCATCGACACGGCGACGCAACGCATCGTCGCGAAGGTGACGTTCACTGATAGCGCGGGACAACCGACTGCGGGGCTAGAAGCATGTCGGTACGATCCGACCGGCGATAATTTTTATGTGAACGTCGACGGTAGCACCGCGAATCCGCATGGCGAACTAGTGAAGATTCCAGGGGCGTCAATTCGTGCGATACCGAGCGGAGGCACGCAGAACTATACGACGCTACCCGGCGTCGCAATGTATTCGGAAGGCAACTGCGACCCGACGGGACTTGCACTGGGACCGGGGACCGATATCGCCGTGGGATGCAGAGAGGCGACAACCGGCGCACCATTGCTTTTGCAGATACTCAACCGCTCGAATGGCGCGCTTGTCGCATCGCTTAATGCGGGCGGCGGTGACCAACTCGAGTACGACTCATCGACTAATCGCTATTACAACGCGGCAAGCCGCTGGACGTCTTCGGGCAATGCGTCGACGAATGGCGCCTGTTCGACGGCATCGCCATGCACGCCGGTGCTGGCCATCATCGATGCGGGAAGCCACACTATCGTCAAGCGACTCAACGCCGGTAACAACGCGCATTCCGTCGCGGTCGATCCAGCGACTGGACTCGTTTTCATGCCTTATTCATCGGCGACGTCGCCGGCGGGCTGCCCGACTTGCGCGGCGAACGGATTCGTCAACGGTGGAGTGTCGGTTTTTGCGGCTAGATAGCCACTTTGTAACAGTGCGCGGCGAAGGGGAGGGCAGTGTGTAAGCGCTGCCCTCTGAATGTACGCAACGCGGCATCGAATCACTCACGCCTTGAGCTTGTTAGCCTGGCCGAGCGCAAAAGCGATAAGGTACGGACGCCATCCCGTTGATATCAAGTCTGGGTTCGGTGAACGAACTGCCGGCGGCGAACTGCTCGGGGCGTCACCTCGTGATTGTTCCGTTCGCCGATTAGTGCTGGTTGATTTCATACTTCAGCGATTAAATTGAAATGGACGTCCGGCAGCGCGAACTGTGTCGCATCGGGCGAGTCCCGACGCGGGACTTTACTGCGCCGTTATAGAGAAAAACATGGTGGTGTACGCGGCGCTCGCCCACGCGAGGGCGGACGCATCGAGACGAGAAGAGCTGATACGTACACATGTTCCGGCATCGTGCTGACAGACGGCCGCTGATTCGATGAAGCCCCATCATGCTTACGGCTCCGCACTGCACCTTTGGCAGACCTCCGAGCCGCGCATAGTCGCATGAGTGTTTCGACTCAGAATCCAGACTTATGGACGTGCCCAGATGCAAGTTTCTCCGCGCAGCCCATAGACGCCGAGCTCACCGAGCCGCTGAGAGAAGGCGCGGTCGTGCCACGACATGTCTTGGCACGACTTGCAATTTGCGACGAGCCGGGAACCTCGGAAAATCTGGACTTCTGACTAGCATCGAGGTGGGGAGGCCGTTTGTATTGTTGTATGTGTGCCAGCGATACTTTGCTCAAAGCCCCCGCGCAACTCTCTCCCCCATTTGTGACGACGTGAAGAATATTCAGTACGCTGTTCCGCACGAAGCCGGTTTTCGCATGCTTGCCGCCGCACGCAGCAGCCGTAACATCTGGCCTATTGCGCTTTTAGCTTCCGGGGCTTCGGCGGAGCCTGCACCTTGTTGTACTGAAACTCAGGCGTGTCTTTCAACGCTTCTTTCGTCGCGCCGGCGAGATAAAAGTTGCCGTTGCGGATCTCCAGGGATGCGATCGGCACGGCTACATCATGAGTTGCGACGCCCAGGAAGCCACCGGTGGAGATGATTGCGGCAGAGACCGTCGTATCGGGAGAAATGACAAGATCCATAATGGAGCCAATCTTCTCGTTCTGATCGTTATACACTGCTTTACCGAGAATGCCCTTCTTCGCGCTCCACCCTTCCAGCAATGCCTGCGATTGTTGGACCGTGACGGTAAGCGGCTGCGTTCCAGCGACCTGCGCGTGAGCGCTGGCGTTGGTCAGTCCTACAAGAGTTGCAAAGGTAACCTGATGCAACAGTTTCATGTCAGTTCCTGTTTCGTGAAAGAAGCGACGACTGCGCAATCTTTAGGCCCGCCCACCGCTCAACGCCGGACGTGCGGTAGGAAGTTGGTGCCCGAGGTGAACCACAAATGGCCGTGGATGCGGCCATACAAAGCTGACCGGCCGCGAGATGGCCAGTGCGACCGCCGCCGCCGCAATCGCTTCTATCAGCCGGTGCCGGAGTTCATCTTTGCCGCGCAGCCAGGCAATGAAAATCCCAGCGGTACGAGCCAGATCGCGTCTCCCGCGAAGAAGAGCGCCGGAGGCACCAGGTGCTGGTTGGCATCGGCTGGTGCGTTGATAAGCAGAAAAAGGACGTTGTTTTAGGCTCTCATGCCGTTTGTATATATAGGGTGGCGAAGCGACAGGGCACGCCAGTGTGTCGACCGCAGAAGAGGGTATACCGCTGGCTCGCGGGCGACGGGCAGGATAGCAACCACTGAATGGTCGAGGCGTGCCGCCTTGGCGCGCACATGCCTCGACTACTTACGGCTGCGGTAAAAGGAACGTACTTCTTGGCCCGCTTCCGAAAAGCCGAATGAAACCATCTGCTGCGAGTGCAGAACCCAAAGGCGAGCCAAGTGCGATGACAGCCGTAGCCTCGCGAGCGAACGGCTTCCAGTCTCGACATAACACGCGCCCGCGCGAACCAAATTTCGTGTGACCGCATAGTTTATGAACACCTGGCACAAGGTCGTTCTTGCATCGCTGGCCAGTGCAGCACTGCTCGTCAGCTTCGCGCATTCGAGTTCGCTTGGTGCAACGATTCTGCCATCTGCTGCTTAGCGGACGCTTAAGCAAGCAGACGCCGCTGTGCGCGAGTGGGCGCGTGCGAACGCATCCGGTAGAGTCCTGTTCCCAACCAACCTTTAAGCATGAGTTAAGCTGCGCGGCACGACAATTACGGCCGGATGATGGACGTCTAACGGGGGGGGGCGGGATGGGTCTGCTACTGATGGAAGGCGACGAAATGATCGCCGAGACCGTGCTTTATTCCCTGAGACGGTCAGGCTATCTGGTCGACTGGGCAAAGGACGACCGCGTCGCAGAGCTGTTTCTCAGTGCGTGCGCATATGACCTCTTACTGCTTGGCGTCGATCTGCGCACGCATATCGGTATCGAAGCGCTCATTGCTCGCCATGTTAAGAATACCCGCGTCCCGGTAATGCATTTGACGGCATGCGATCCGCTAGATGACTGCACAAGCGAGATCGATCAGGGTACGCACCGGTATGTGATGACATCGTTTGATCTGGACAAGTTGACGGCACGTGTGCGCACCGTGGTACGCACTACGCCTAGCGGTGACAGCGACCTTCGTCGGTTTGAGCGTGACCAACGGCCGGCCTATGTGCATGGGGAACTAACGCTCGATCCGGCTACGCATCAGGCGAGGAAAGGCGCTGCTCTTCTAAATCTGCTCACAAGCGAATTTTCGCTACTGGAAATTCTTATTGCTGAACCTACACGGGTGTTCCGGCGCGCGGAGCTCCAAGAGCTTCTGTTCGGCCCAGCCGAACAAATAGACGACGCGAAGATCGAAGCTGAAGTCGATAAATTACGGCGCAAGATCGGCACCGATCAGCTCGTCACTGTGCGTGGCGTCGGCTACCGCCTGAAGGCGCCTACATAAGCCTCTCAGTGCTGCGGCGATGCTTCGTCGTTCCCGCTATCCATCCCCGGCGCCATCTACACCCGCGACGGCTCTGTCCGGCCGATCGGAGGCTAGGCGCGCACGTCCAACGCACTGAGAGCGACTATCGCGCTGTCCAATGCCTACCCTTCGTGAGGCAAGCGGTCCCTCAATGCGGGCGTCGTCGCCGCGCGATACCATCACTCAGCTCGACCCGCTCATGGTTGCTCCAGGCGCGAGCTCGGCCATCGCTGCGACGATTATCGCTTGATTGCTTATGCGTGAGATCGAGCAGACGGCCCCATTCGTAATCTGCTCTCTCCGGGCGCATGCGCAGCACGCCCGCACCAGGCGTGAACGTCAATTCCCCAAAGTAGATCTTGTCCTTCAACGCATAGAGATCGACTCGCACGTAATCGAAGTCTTGCGAAAGCGCTGTCGCTGTCGCGAGCAACTGGTCCAGGTTCTCGGGACGAGGCACCGGTGTTGGGCTTTTTTTGTACTGACCGAACGTGAGGTCTTGAACTCGCCAGCTCGCATCGAAAACGTCGCCTCTCGGCGTTACTCCAAAACGATCGGAGATCACGAGAATGTAGATGATGGGCTTGCCCGACCTCTGATTGAAGACGTGGAATTTGAGGTCCGGCGGTACGGTGCCGGTCTCATCCAGCAGCAGTTCTTCGAAGAACAGGCGCGGCTCGATCTCTCGATAGTGCCGCTCCCGCGCGACACGGTAAAAGTCCGTCGACAGCCACTCTTTCGCCAGGTGCGAAAGCTCTTCGAACGACACGCGCGTCTTGTCGCGGACAACCTTTACAAAGCCGCTTCCGTGGTTCGCCTTCATCACGAAGGCAGACGGGAGGCTGTCGAACACGGCCTGAGTGAAATTCGGTGGCTCGGCAAGCAGAGGAATCAGGTGCTCCGGGCCGATGCGATCAGCAACGAAGTCTCGCACGGCTAGCTTGTCGCTGAGTTTGACATATCGCTTGTCGGGCTCGAGGCAGCGGCGCAGCATCTGTTCATTGAACGTGACTGGGTTCAACAGGTTTGGAAAACGCCCAATCCTTCGGCGATGGACCAAACTCAGAAACAGTTCATCTGACAAACACGCCTTTGCGCTGTCAATCAACGTTCTTGCGAACGGCATCCGCGAATCTCCTTGTGTGACGGCGATGGAAAGCAACGACGGTAAACTGCCCGGGACAACCGTAACTGAGCCTGCCGTTGTTTGGTGCCAGCCCGAATTGTCTTACCGCTGAACGTTCCGTGCTGTTCGGCATCCAACACCCACGCGTCGCGGCAACGTGCGATCCGCAGCCGAACAGCGACGAAGCGACGCCCAGGCCCCGTAATTGCATTGTCAGGACGCCGCGAACGCAATGTCGCTCGCTTGTGCCGATGCTTAGAGACGCCGACGTCGCAGCCTTCATGCTGCTTGAGACCAACTGGATCCCACCTGCTCGTCCGGCCAATGCGCGTCCAGGTCGAGGCGCGCGATGAGAAACCGTTATTACAATGTTCAGCGTAACGTGATCGTTCATCTGTAACAGTGCCACTTATTCCACTTCACTGCGTGAATGGTGTGAAGTAACTGACTTGCCGACGAGTCCATGTATCGCGTCGTCATGCAAATAATCTTCCGACGATTCAGTGAGAACCATGTCGATGCGTTTGGGAATCTATTGCGATTCTGCTGTCAACGGTGGACACGAGGAGATGCTTAAGCGGCTGATACTGGCCCTTGCATCGAGCGACAATCTGGAAACGGTGCACATACTGGTGCCGGAGACCAACGCGGTCCTTTTTCGTTATATCACTGAGTTGGCCCGAGAGCATACGCAGGTGCGCGCTTTGGGCCTGTCTTTCACCTCCGAATCTCTTAAGGGAGATCGTGTGGCGCTGGTGCGGGCGATACGATCAACGGCGAACACGCTGCGGACACTCAAACTCTCCAAGCTGGTCGTCGCGCAAGGCACGATCGTGTCAGGCTTGACTGGTTTGCTCGCCGGCCGTTATGTCCGTGTGCCGACGGTGAGCTATCTGCCCCTCGTTGATGACCCGCCTGCACGCGCCGGTGTTGTGGCGAACATGAAATGGATCGTCAAGCGCGTGCTTTATCGCATGCCCGATGAGTTCGTCACCCTCAACGAGCACCTGCGTGGCAAGCTGAGCAGCCTCGCACCGCGCGCACGTACGATGGTGCTGGAGAATTATGTTGACGATCGATTCGGCCGCTCACTGCTCACGAAGCGCGCGGCGCGCGTGGCGCTCGGGCTGCCCGACGACGGGACGACAATCATCGCCCATATCGGCCGCATCAACTTTCATCAGAAGCGCCAGGACTTCTTGATGGACGCCATCGAGCGCAACCCCGAGGCGTTCCGGCAGGCACTGGTGCTGATCATCGGCGAAGGACCAGATGCAGCCCGACTTTCGGCGATGGTCGACGCAAGTCCAACCTTATCGGCTTGCGTGCGGCTAGTCGGGCCAAAGGGCGATGTATTGCCCTATATCCTCGCGAGCGATACGTTGGTGCTTCCGTCCGCATTCGAAGGTGTGCCGCTGGTGATGATCGAAGCGGTCCTGGCTGAGCGGCCCATCGTCGTCTCGCGGGTGTCTGGCCTTGATTCATATCTGCCTGACGCGCTGCTCTTCCCGGCCGACGACCCAAGCGCGTTTGTCGAGCGCATTTTTGCCGCGCGCGATGTACCGACGAGCGCTCTTGCAAGTGACTTCCGGAGCCGCTTCTCGCGCGATGTGTTCGTTGCGCAAGCTCAAAAGATAATCGCCGTAGCGCCACCGAGTTCCGACGCATTCGAGTTGAGTTCGACGCAAACATGAGGCTTCCGATGAAGCTACTGCCGTAGTGAGTCAGAAGTTGTAGAACAGTCTGCCATCGTCATTTCCGTGGCGCGAATATCAAGGCGCCGAAGTGGCGGAGACTGCAACCGGCGGTCACCAATGCAAGGGAGCCTTGGGTGCTTTGACATTAAACGCGCGTTTATTACCCGAGAAGACGCGCTACCGAACGACGAAGTCGGCCGCAGGCGCAGTTGCGCCCTTGCCCTCGTGGGTGGAGGTGAACGACATGTCGAACTGGCCGACGTGGCCGACCGCTCAAAATAGGGCAGCCGTCGTTGACGGCTCGTGACCCTGTAAACCCGGCCTCTCTAACAGCGCTACGATACTCGAGTACGGAGAAGATACCAAGGTAGGCTGACTAACTATCGGTTCCTTGACGTTCGCAACCTGGATGCTTTCCAGAAAAGCACCTATCCGCGATGCAAGTGCGGGTAGCCCTGAGTCTCGCGCCAAGCAACGAGAAAGCCGGCGCGTGGTCCGACCAACGGTCACTGAATCCATGACGTGCGTTGTGTTATGCCGTGACCAAGCGGCACTAGGGCTTTTTCCGAGAGGCCGCAATGAGCCGTCGTTTCCGCGACGACTCCGTCACGCGTTAAGCGAAACGAAGAGGGCCCGAAGGCCCTTTGGGAGTTGCTTATTTGGGGTGACTCGCAATGAAGTCCTTGACTGCGGTGAATGCAGGCTTCTGCGTCTTGCCGTCGCTCTGCATGAGACCGTAGGCGCCTTCGCTGTCGTCATAGAGTTCGAAAGCCTGGATCGACTGGATGTTGTACTTCGACGCAACGTTGTAGAACTGCTGCATCATCAGGTTGCCAGTGAGGTACGACGCGATCGCGGAGTTCGTGCCGTAGGTCGGACGCACACCGAACTCGTTGATCCAGACCGGCTTGCCCAACGAGCTGAGCACGCCAAGAATGTCATGGCATCCCGTGCCGCCGCAGGCTTTCGTCATGTCGCCCTGGTCCGAATACCAGTGCCACGCCGTGATGTCCCAGTTCACCGTCGGGTGGCCATGCGAGCCGTCAGGCTGTGAACCGTCTGCAAGCATCTGGAAGAACGCCGTGTGCTTCCACGTGCCGTTGACGATGATCTTCGCGGAACTGTCTACCGACTTCACGCCTGCGATCATGCCGCGCATCACGCCGCGCGCGATCGTGAACGGCTGGTTGTTGTACTGATACCAGGCGTTGCCGTCATAGTTGCCAGCCAGCGCATTCGCTTCCAGTTCGTTACCGACCTCGTAGTACGCGTACTTGTAGGTCTGCGCCGTCTGTTGCCCCATCGTGTAGCCCGCGTTGTAAGCCGCTTGCTCGCTGTTGTAGTTCAGGCCGAGCAGCATCACCGGATAGACCTGCACGCCGCCAGCCGCAAACTGTTTGGCGACGGTCGCGAGAACCTTCGCCGATGCCTGGCTATATACGTCGTTGCGGAAGATCTTCACGCCAAGGTTTTGCAGTTGTGAGAGCTGCGTGCCGTAGGGCGTGCTGTCGTACGCACCGCCGTTCGTGATGTGGCCATTCGCGCCGTAGAACACCGAACTGGTCGTTGCAGCCTTGGCGGTCGACTCGGGCACATCCGCGGCCTTGGCGGTTGCGGTTTCGACAGCGTTGTCGGCGCCGCCGCATGCGGCGACCAACAGGCTTGCTGCGATGACGGCTGCGGTCGCCGAGATCTTGCCGAAGGAGTGGCGTGGGTAACGGGAGTTGGTTGCCTGGATACGATTCATCATGGTCGTCTGTACTACTAATGTTATGTGGCGCGCCGCTAATAGCGCAGGCTTTCGGACCCTCCTGCTTTGATCGGGTCCTTCGGGGCGTCGACGTAATCAGTTAGTACGGAGATCGCGTCAACGAACGATCTCCAGTACCTGTACGACAATGCGAGCGGGTTCAAACTTTCTCGCGCTCAGGCGGCTTGCGCCGCATGACAGCCGGGACAACATGAGTCCGTCCGGCTGTGGCTCGCCCGCAAAGCGGCAAGCGCTTCAACGAGGCGAGCCCGTCTGCAAACGTTTGCACTCACTCGAAGGCTCGGAACGACTGAGCCGACTGACCGCCCGACCGTACAGCCCTCGGAACGCCCGCTCAAACGTTTGTGAACTTATTGCCGATGACTGCAGTGAGTGGTTCGTCTATCTAGCAATACATGCCGAAACTTGTGCAACGCGCAAAGGTTATCGTGTGTAGATTTGGATGTAAACCGTTTAACGGAGAAAAATATTCACAAAGTTGGACGGACTATTTCATTTTTACCGGACATCGGCGTTACAACCCATCCACCAATTCGCATCGGCCTATGCTAAGGAGGTTCCAGCCCGCTATCACGGTGCCGAAGGCGACTCACGATTTCGGGCGTCGTGAGCCAGGCAGTGAGGATGTTCGAATTCCATCGGGATGCCCCGGTTGAGTATTTGACGTTGTCGGGTTATTCCGCCCTGACCGGCGGGGACGGAACACAAGTCCGCGAGCTTGCGCATTCGATAGGTAATCGCGTGATCGGCGCAGGTGCTGTCACCGCTGACGCCAAGACCGCCGATTACCTTTCTGCCGGCGTAGAGCGCTACGCCGCCACCGAATGTGATGACTCCGCCGAGGGCGCGGCCAATACCGCTTCCTTGTTCGAGGAAACGTGGATCGAAGGGATTCGAGTTGTTCAACCCATAAAGCGAGCCGCCCGGTTGCGCGGCGGCGTAGAGGTTTGCGGTGGAAAGCGCAAGCGCATCATTGTTGAAGCCGTTTGCTGTGTAGGCCTTGGCAATCGCAATGGCGCGACTGCCGGGCCACGCATCGCCGGTTTTTATTACCGAGCACAGATGGCCTTCGCGATCGACAATCGCCGCCCACATTCGATTGGGCTTGAGAATTCCGCCATTCGAATCCTGTGCGTTGACGACCCTGTATAGCTGCCGTTCGACGAGTGCGACCGTCCCTTGCGCGAGCATGAAGCGACCGGCAGGGACATCATCGTTGTCATGTGCACGACTAAATGACGAATACTAAACAAGTGCGGCGACGCTTATGCACTTGACTAACTTTCCAAGCATGGCGATGCCCCGACGAGAAACGAATAGGGGACGACTGTGTCGATCTAAAGAAAACTCTTGATAGGCCGCTCGTTCGTATGGCTCTTCCCGAGACGATCCCGAACACGGCAAAACGGTTGCCGCGCCATCGGCGCGCTCCGGCCGTCGCGGGCAGAGGTGTCTCAGCAGCGCGACAATCGAAAGGATTCGAATGCGGAAGCTCACTCCGCAGCCGTGCCACTGCCAAGCGCTTGGTCTCTCGGTGAGACACTCAAATGTCGACTGCACTCGGCGGATTCAACCGGTCGATGCAACACAATGAACGCTGCGTAAGCGGCGGGAGTGTTGCGATGAAACAAAGACGCCGAATCTATTACAGTGAGAGCCAGAAGGCGCAGATGTGGGAGCGCTGGCGTGCGGGCGAGTCGCTGCAGCATATTGCGCAGCTATTCGATCGCAATCATTCATCCGTAGCGGGAATTTTGGCGCAAACTGGAGGAATTCAGCCTGCGCCACGACGGCGATCGAAGCGGTCGCTCACGCTCGCCGAGCGCGAAGAAATCTCATTAGGTCTCGCAGCAGATCATTCGATCCAGTCGATCGCACGACGCCTGTCGCGAGCGCCTTCCACGATCTGCCGTGAGATCAAGCGCAACAGCGGCGAGGACGGCTATCGGGCGGACTCTGCGGACCAGCTTGCCTGGCAGCGGGCGCTGCGCCCGAAGGTGTGCAAACTGGTTACGAAGCCGGCGCTGGCAAAGATCGTGGCCGCAAAGCTGCGACTGCAGTGGTCGCCGCAGCAGGTCGCCGGATGGCTAAAGCGGACGTGGCCGGGCAACGAGGATTTCCACGTGTCACACGAAACGATCTATCGAACGCTGTTCATTCAGGCACGTGGCGCGCTGAAGAAAGAGCTGCTGGAGCACCTGCGGCGCACCCGTGCCATGCGTCGCTCACGTCATCACACGCAGAAGACTGAGGATCACGGCCGTATCCGCGATGCGGTTTCGATCAGTGAACGTCCCGCAACAGTTCAAGACCGCGCAGTTCCTGGGCACTGGGAAGGAGATCTCCTGTGCGGCAGCTGTAACAGTCAGATTGCCACGCTTGTAGAGCGGCACACACGCTATGTGATGCTGGTCAAGATTGACAGCAAGGACAGTGAGATGGTGGCTAACGCGCTCATCAACCACGCGAGGAAGCTCCCCCAAGAGCTCTATAAATCTCTTACCTGGGATCGGGGGACGGAGATGGCGGGACACAAGCGGTTCACCGTTGCCACCGACGTCGCCGTGTATTTCTGTGATCCCAAACACCCATGGCAACGTGGTTCCAACGAGAATACAAACGGGCTGCTTAGACAGTACTTCCCAAAAGGCATCGATTTATCGTAAGCGCGAATTAACACGCACCACGGCGGACCACTGAATAATCTGCGCTCGATCACGTTGACGCGAATTCGTCGTTCCG
>Ga0308173_10001624_pt1 | contig 11401 bp, 10 predicted proteins | sample PhyPR1_FD_203716 | JGI IMG/M metagenome (GOLD analysis project Ga0308173, IMG submission 203716) | Soil microbial communities from UC Gill Tract Community Farm, Albany, California, United States - DLSLS.P.R1 | ecosystem: Environmental > Terrestrial > Soil > Agricultural land | place: USA... | reverse complement strand
GAAGTCGACGGAACGCGAGACCAGGACCCGCGGGCCGACGTAGACGGTGGAACGCGCGACCACGCCGTTCACGGTGATCGCGGTCTGCGGGTCGAGGACCCGGCCCTCGACCGGGGCCAGCGTCACCCGCGACGGCAGGGCCGGCTCGCGGTCGAGTGGCCCGCGGGCGCGTGGTCGGTCGTCCGAGGGGTTCATGGTGGTCCTTCCAGGGGTCGGATCCCGGGGGGGTGGATCTCGGGGTCAGATCTCGGGGTCAGATGTCGGGGTTCAGATCTCGAAAGCAGGCGTCGCGATGGCGGTGCGCGCGCGGTCGCGGGGCTCCAGTTTCAGCTGGAGCTGCCCCAGGGGCAGGTCGGCCAGCACGAACCGGCCGCTGTCGCCGACATCGCTGACGACGGCGTCCTCGCGCCCGGTGGGCGACGTGCGGACGGCGTGCACGGTCATCGGCTGCGGCGGCACGATCCAGCCGTCCACCCGCGAGACGTCCCCCTCGACCGCGATGCGCAGCAGCAGGTCGGTCTCGCCGTACACGAAGCGCAGCGTGTACGCCGTGGCCCCGCGGGCGCCGGCCAGCTCGGTCGACCGCTCGACCAGCTCCATCAGCTCCAGCTCGAGGTCCACGTCGGACGCGGCGAGCGCGGCGGCGGCCTGCATCCGGTCCACCAGCTGCTCCGGCACCGGGTCGCGCTCCTCCCACACCCGGCGCACCACGTCGAGCAGGTCCTCGCGACTCATCTCGCTCATCAGCACGCACCCGCTTCGATCAGGGCCACCCGCAGCTTGGCCAGGCAGCGACCCCGGGTGGGGCCGATGCTGCCCACGGGCATGCCGAGGTCGCTCGCCAGCTGCGCGTAGTCGGGACGGTTGGTGAAGGCCACCACGCGCAGCAGGCGCTGGCAGCGGGGCGGCAGGGCGTCGACCGCGTCCCACAGGACGCGCCGCTGCTCGTGCGCCACGACCTCGGTCTCGGCCGAGGTCTGGCGGGGCAGCCGCGGCGCGAGGTCCTGCTCCTCGACCGGCGTGGCCCGGTCGAGAGAGGCGTGGACGCGCCAGGCTTCGCGGCGCGCCGTCGTCGTCAGCCAGCCGCCCACGGCCGCGGGGTCGCGGATCGCGTCCCGGCGGCGTACCAGCGCCAGCCAGCTCGCCTGGACGACGTCCTCGGCCGCGTCGGCGGGCAGCCGGTAGGCACGCACCACGTGCCACAGCACCGGCGTCATCAGCCGAACCAGGTCGTCGAGCGCGCCCGGGTCGCCGTCCGACCAGCGCGCGAAGCACTCGGCCGCCTGTGCCCAGGGATCGTCCACCCGCTGGGGACGCACCGCCGCGCCCGGCGGCGCCACCCCCTCCGACCCGACCGCACGGCCGGCTGGCTCTCGCACACCCATCACGCTCACATCCCCGGTGGAGGGCGACGGGCCCCTCCTGATACGTCTGCGCACCAGACTGGCACCAATTCGGCCCCTCCGGCAGCGAACAGAGCACCCCGGTAGCCTCGGCCCGTGACTTCCCCGCCCCCGCCCCCCGGCCCGCTGACCGTGCGCGAGGTGACCGAGGAGCAGCACCTCGAGTTCATCCGTGCCCGCCGCTCGGCGAGCTTCCTGCAGACCCCGGCCTGGGGCCGGGTGAAGTCGGAGTGGCGGCGGGAGTCCCTCGGATTCTTCCGCGGCGTGGAGCTGGTCGGCGTCGGGCTGGTGCTCTACCGCCAGCTGCCGAAGGTGCGCCGCTACCTGGCCTACCTGCCCGAGGGACCGGTCATCGACTGGGCCGACGACGACCTGTCCGCCTGGCTGACCCCGATGGCCGCGCACCTGAAGCAGCGCGGGGCCTTCGGCGTGCGCATGGGCCCGCCGGTGGTGACCCGGCGCTGGAGCGCGGCGGAGGTCAAGGAGGGCATCGCCGACGACGGCGTACGCCGTCTCGGCGACGTGCCGCCCTCCGAGCGCGACCACACCGGCGCGCGGGTGGTCTCCCAGCTCGACGAGCTGGGCTGGCGCCTCCAGGCGGTCGAGGCCGGCTTCGCGGCCGGCCAGCCGCAGTACAACTTCCAGATCCCACTGCGGACTCCCGAGGGCGAGCCCCGCACCGAGGACGACGTCCTCAAGGGGATGAACCAGCTGTGGCGCCGCAACATCAAGAAGGCGGCGAAGGAGGGCGTCGAGGTCTCCTCGTCGACCACCGCCGCCGAGGCGGCCGAGGCCCTGGCGGCCTTCCACGAGCTCTACGTGCACACCGCGGAGCGCGACCACTTCACCCCACGGCCGCTGTCCTACTTCCAGACCATGGTCGAGGCCCTCGGCTCGGAGGAGCCCGACCGCATCCGGCTCTACCTCGCCCGCCACGAGGACGACCTGGTCGCCGCCACGATCGCGATCCGGGTCGGCGGCCACGCGTGGTACTCCTACGGCGCGTCCTCGACCGAGAAGCGCGAGGTCCGCGGGTCCAACGCCGTGCAGTGGGCGATGATCCGCGACGCGCTCGCGGCGGGTGCCGACGTCTACGACCTGCGCGGGATCACCGACACCCTCGACCCCGAGGACTCCCACGTCGGGCTGATCCAGTTCAAGGTCGGCACCGGCGGAGAGGCCGTCGAGTACGCCGGCGAGTGGGACCTGCCGCTCAACAAGGCGCTCTACGCGGCGTTCGACCTCTACATGAAGCGCCGGGGCTGATCCGATGAGCCTGACCCTCACCGTCGACGGCGAGCGCTGGCGCTCCCACCTGTGCGAGGTCGCCGCCGCCAACCCCGGCCTCGTCCCGGTCGCCAAGGGCAACGGCTACGGCTTCACCCTGGGCCGGCTCGCCCGCAGGACCCAGTGGCTGCACGACCAGGGGCTGCACGACAAGAGGCTGGGCGGGGACACCCTCGCCGTCGGGACGTACGACGAGCTCCCGCACGTCGCGAGCCGCTTCGACGGTGACCTGCTGGTCCTCACGCCGTGGAGACCCTTCGGCAGCGCGCTGGAGGTCGACCCCGCGCTCGCGCCCCGGGTGATCCACACCGTCGGACGGGTCAGCGACATGACGGACCTCCTGGCGCGCCGGCCCGACGCGCGGCTGGTGCTGGAGCGGGTGACCAGCATGCTGCGCCACGGCCTGTCCGCCCGTGACCTGTGGACGGCGGCCGGACTGCTGTGCGACCACCCGCAGGCCCGGCTCGAGGGGACCGCCCTGCACCTGCCGCTGGCCCAGGGGTCCCACCTCCCCGAGGTGAGCCGGCTGATGAACGACGTCGTGGCCGCCGAGCTCCCCGAGGGCCCCGGAGCCACCACCGTCTGGGTCAGCCACCTGACCCACGACGAGCTCGACCGGCTGCGCGCGTCCTACCCCGACTTCACCGTCCGGCCCCGGATCGGGACCGACCTGTGGCTCGGTGACCGAGGCGCGCTCCGTGTCACCTCGACCGTGCTCGACGTGCACCCGGTGGCGCGTGGCGACGTCTTCGGCTACCGCGGCCGGAGCGCCCCCAGGTCGGGCCACATCCTGGTCGTCAGCGGCGGCACCGCCCACGGGATCGGCCTGGAGGCCCCCACCGGCGAGTCCACGCTCCGGGCCCGCGCGGCCACGCTGGCCCGCGGCGGCCTCGACGCCGCCGGCTTCGTGCGCTCGCCGTTCTCCATCGACGGCAAGCAGCGGCTCTTCGCCGAGCCCCCGCACATGCAGGCCTCGATGCTCTTCGTGCCGCACGGCGCGCGGGTGCCGGAGGTCGGCGACCAGATCGACGTGCGCGTGCGGTTCACCGCCACCACCTTCGACCGGGTGCTGGTCAGCTGACCGGCGACCGCCCCAGCGCCAGGGACGGGGCAGCCCGAAGCGGCCGCACCCAGTCCGGCCCGCGCACGGGGTCGTGCTCGGGCCGGAGCACGTCGCGCACCACGATCCCGACCAGGTAGAGCTCGGCGGCCATCCGCACGACCACGGCCACCCAGTAGAAGCCGGCGTCGCTGCCCGAGGCGGGTGCGAGGAAGCCACCGAGGTACCACCACACGGCCGCGAAGTAGAGCACCTCACCGGCCTGCCAAGCGATCTGGTCGCGCCACCGGGGACGGGCCATGGCCGCCAGCGGCAGCAGCCACAGGACGTACTGCGGCGAGTAGACCTTGTTGACCAGCAGGAACCCGGCGACGACCAGGAAGCCGAGCTGCGCGAGGCGTGGGGTCGCCGGGGCGAGCAGCCCCAGCAGGAGCACGCCCACGCACCACGCGCCGAAGAACAGCCACGAGACGGTGTTGATGGTGTGCACCGCGACCGAGCCGTCGGTGGCCTGCGCGATGACGAGCCAGATCGAGCCCAGGTCGGCGCCGCGGTCGGAGTTGAAGGTCCAGAAGACCCGCCACTCGGCGGGTCCGCTGAGGTAGGCGGGCAGGTCGGCGACCACCCAGGCGACGGCGGCCGCTACGGCTGCCAGCACGAAGGGTCGCCACTGCCGGCGGCGCGCGCAGATGATCAGCAGCCCGCCGAGCAGGAACAGCGGGTAGAGCTTGGTCGCGGTCCCCAGCCCGATCAGGACGCCCGTCAGCACCGGCCGGTCGCGCGACCACGCCCAGAGCGCCCCCGCCACCAGGCCGACCGCCAGCAGGTCCCAGTTGACCAGCGCGGTCAGGGCGAGTGCCGGCGAGGCAGCGAAGATCGCCGCGTCCCACGGGCGACGGCGGTTCACCCCCGTGAGGAACCAGGCCGCCAGGATCGCTACCGCGCCGAGCCCGAGGGCGTTGACCACCACGAAGAGCCGGGACTCGGCCGTGACCGTCTTGTCAGCGCCCAGCTGGTCCGGGGTCTGGCCGTAGCGCGTCTCGACGTCCGGGGAGCCGCTGAGCCAGTGCGTCACCCAGGCGGTCCCCCACGCCCAGTAGGAGATCCCGACGGGGTACTCCATGACGTGGTAGCGCGCCCGGACCTGCGGGTCGTCGGTGTAGGGCCAGTCCAGCTCGGCGAAGCCGCGGTCGGTGTAGAGGTAGGGCAGGTCGGAGTAGCACATGTGGGAGTAGCGAGCGGTCCCGTCGCGCCACGAGTCCTGGTAGCAGCTGCTCTTCTGCAGCATGCCCAGCGAGAGGCAGACCGCTGTCAGGGCGAGCACGACGCGCACCGGCGTCCACCACCGGTGCCGACCGGCGTGGGCACCGACCGGGCCGCCGACACCCTCGCTGAGGGCGCCGACGACCGGGTCGTCGAGGGTCGGGTGGACCCGCGCGTCGTTCCCGCCGGGCGTCACTGCCGCGAGGTGCGGCGCGGCTCCGTGGACGCCATCGGCTTCGGCGACTTGCTGGGGCCGTTCCCGTTCCCCGGGCCGCCCGAGCTCGACGGCGAGGAGGGGGAGGGCGACGAGCTCGACGGGGAGCTCGACGGGCCGCAACCGAGCACGCCGCAGGTGTCGCTCGGGGACGGCTGCGGGTTCTTGGTCTGCCCCGGCGGCGTGTGGCTCGGCGACGGGGTGGCCGACTGGCTCGGGCTCTTCGACGGCGCGTGCGTCGGCGACGGCACGTAGGTCGGCGACGGCGGCGGCGTGTACGGGTCGTGACCGCTCTGCGGCGCCGTCCCGTCGAGGTTGGCCGGCGGCGGGAAGCTCTCGACGGGGAGGCCCTCCATGTCGCGCTTCATCACGTCGGTCCAGGTCTGGGCCGGGTAGTCGGCACCGAAGTACGACGGCAGCCAGCCGTCGAGCTGCTCGTTCCCGGAGCCACGGACGTACATCACCGCGGTCGACAGCTGCGGGGTGTAGCCGACGAACCAGGCCGAGGACACCTGGTCCTTGCTGTTGGTCGCCGTACCCGTCTTGCCGGCCGCGGGCCGGCCCAGCGCGAGCGCGGCGGTGCCGGTGCCGTGCTGGACGACCTGCTGCAGGGCGTAGGAGGTGTCGGCCGCCACGTCCTTGCTGATCGCGGGCTTGGTGGACTGCTTGTAGGACCACCGGGTCTCACCGCTGCGGTCCACGACCTTGCTGATCACGTGCACGTCCGCGTGCTGGCCGCCGTTGGCGATGCTCGCGTAGGCGTTGGCCATGTTGATGGGCGCGACCGTGGCGGAGCCGAGGGCGATGCCCGCGACCGGCTCGAGCCCGGGGCTGTTGTGGAGGTGGTTGTAGGAGTTGCTCTCCTTCTTGTTCCACTTCGGGATGCCCAGCGCGTTGGCGGTGTCGAGGATCTTCTGCGGACCGTCCGGGATCGCCTGGGTCAGGTCGGCGTACGCGGTGTTGATCGACTGCTCGGTCGCGGTGATCAGGTTCACGGCCGACCCGTAGTCGGTGCCGAGCCCGTCCGGGCCCGTGCCCTCGTTGCGGATCCGGTCGCCGGTGCCCGTGCCGTTGTAGTAGTACGGCGAGTTCCCGTCGAAGGTGTCCTTGAGCGAGAACCCGTTGCGCAGGGCGGTCGCCAGCGCGAACGGCTTGAACGACGACCCCGGCGAGCCGCCGGTCTCGGCCCAGTTGATCTGGGACTGGAGGTAGTCCTGGCCGCCGTAGAACCCGCGCAGCGCGCCGGTCCCCGGCTCGACGCTCGCGACCGCGACGTGCAGCTGCTTGTCGCTGAAGCCGTCCGGCCGCGCCTCGAGGACGCCCTGCTCGGCTGCCTGCATCGCCTTCGGGGTGAACGTGGTGGTGACCCGCAGGCCGCCGCCGTCGATCTCCTCGTCGCTGAAGCCGAGCTGGTGCAGCTCGTCCTTGACCATGCCGAGCATGAACCCCTTCTGGCCGCCGTACTGGCTCTGCGCCTTGATCTCGGGGAAGACCGGCAGGTGCTTCTCGGCCTTGTCGGCCTTGGCCGAGGTGATGTTGCCCATGGAGGCCATGCCGCCGAGCACGTAGGCGTAGCGCTCCTTGAGGTTCTTCTTGGCGTCCTTGCCGTTGGCGGGGTCGAAGAGCGTCGGGTTGTTCAGCACGCTGGCGAGGACCGCGCACTCCTTGAGGCTGAGGTCCTTGGCGTCCTTGTTGAAGTACGCACGCGCGGCCGCCTGCACGCCGTACGCACCGCGGCCGAAGTAGATGGTGTTGAGGTAGCCCTCGAGGATCTGGGACTTGCTCAGCTGCTGCTGGATCTTCAGCGACAGGATCGCTTCCTTGATCTTGCGCTGGTAGGACCGCTCCTGGGTGAGGTAGAGGATCTTCACGTACTGCTGGGTGATCGTCGAGGCACCCTGGGTCGCGTTGCCCTGCACGTTGCTGAACGCCGCGCGCAGGATGCCCTTGGGGTCGAGGCCCTTGTCGGTCCAGAACGTCTTGTTCTCGGCCGCCACGACCGCGTCCTGCATCTTCTGCGGGACCTCCTTGAGCGGGATCGACTCACGGTTCTGCGTGGCGTACTGGCCCAGCTGGGTCTTGCCGTCGGCGTAGTAGACGAAGGACGTCTGCGTCTGGAAGTCCTTGTTGGGGTTGGGGATGTCGGTCGTCTTGTAGAGGTAGAAGACCGCACCGGCGAGCAGGAGGCTGCCGGCGAGGGCGAGGATCAGCAACCACTTGGCGACGCGCTTGAGACGAGCCTTGGTGCTCGTGGGTGGCTTCGGGACGGCCTTGTCGGCGGGGCCGGCGGCCCTGCGCTTTCCACTCAAACTTCGGCTCTCCGGGGGACTCGGGGGCACGACCGATGACACGTTGGACCGTGCTCTCGGCGGGGGCAACCTCAACAGGGTACGCATCGGCGGTTCGACGCGCGGGATCGGCGACCGTTAGCCAAACCTGGATATATCGGTACGATAGGTCGTATGGCACGTCGCGCAGAGACCATCGAGCTGGCAGTCCTCGGGCTGCTGCACGAGGGACCCATGCACGGCTACGAGCTGCGCAAGCGGCTCAACCTGATGCTCGGCTGGGGTCGGGTGCTGTCCTACGGCTCGCTCTACCCCACGTTGAAGAAGATGCTGCGCGGTCAGCTGATCGAGGAGGCAGCGGCCACGCTGACTCCGGTCACCCGGCGCCCGCGCATCGTCTACCAGGTGACCGACGCCGGTCATCGGGAGTTCGAGCGCCTGATGTCGGAGGTGGGTCCCACCGCCTGGGAGGACGACAACTTCGACATCCGCTTCGCCTTCTTCGGCCGCACCGACATGGAGATCCGGCTGCGCGTGCTCGAGGGCCGCCGCACCCGCCTCCAGGAACGGCTGGACCGGGTCCAGAACCAGCTGGCGATGACCCAGAAGGAGGTCGACCGCTACGCCGCCGAGCTCCAGCGGCACGGCGTCGAGTCGGTCGAGCGGGAGGTCCGGTGGCTCTCGGAGCTGATCCAGGCCGAGCGCAGCTCCGAGGTGGGGCCGGCCGACACGGCCATGCCCGACCAGCCGGCCACCACCCCACCCACAGCCACCCCCACCACTGCCAGCAGGCAACCAGCCGGCCCCACGGCCGACCAGTAGTGAGAACGAAAGGAAACCCGATGGGTTCGGTACGAGTAGCAATCGTGGGAGTCGGCAACTGCGCCAGCTCCCTCGTCCAGGGCGTGCACTACTACAGGGACGCAGACCCGACGACCACCGTTCCGGGGCTCATGCACGTCCTGTTCGGTGAGTACCACGTCAAGGACGTCGAGTTCGTCGCCGCGTTCGACGTGGACGACATGAAGGTCGGCAAGGACCTCTCGGAGGCGATCAACGCCTCGCAGAACAACACGATCAAGATCAGCGACGTCCCCACGCTCGGCGTGGAGGTCCAGCGCGGCCACACCCTCGACGGCCTCGGCAAGTACTACCGCCAGACCATCGAGGAGTCGGCCGCCGACCCGGTCGACGTCGTCCAGGTCCTCAAGGACACCCAGGCCGACGTCATGGTCTCCTACCTCCCGGTGGGCTCCGAGGAGGCCGACAAGTTCTACGCCCAGTGCGCGATCGACGCGGGCGTGGCCTTCGTCAACGCCCTGCCCGTCTTCATCGCCTCCGACCCGGAGTGGGCGAAGAAGTTCGAGGACGCCGGCATCCCGATCGTCGGTGACGACATCAAGTCGCAGGTCGGCGCCACCATCACCCACCGCGTGATGGCGAAGCTGTTCGAGGACCGCGGCGTGACGCTGGACCGCACCTACCAGCTCAACGTCGGCGGCAACATGGACTTCAAGAACATGCTCGAGCGCGAGCGTCTGGAGTCCAAGAAGGTCTCCAAGACCCAGGCCGTCACCTCCAACCTCAAGGGCGAGCTGGCCGGCAAGGTCTCCGACCGCAACGTGCACATCGGCCCGTCGGACCACGTCGAGTGGCTCGACGACCGCAAGTGGGCCTACGTGCGCCTCGAGGGTCGCGCCTTCGGTGACGCCCCGCTGAACCTCGAGTACAAGCTCGAGGTCTGGGACTCCCCGAACTCCGCGGGCATCATCATCGACGCGATCCGGGCGGCGAAGATCGCCAAGGACCGCGGCATCGGCGGCCCGATCATCTCGGCCTCGTCGTACCTGATGAAGTCCCCGCCGGTGCAGCTCCCAGACGACGAGGGCCGCCGCCGCGTGGAGGCCTTCATCAAGGGCGAGGAGTAGGCGCGAGGAACGAGCGCATACTCATCTCGCGATCAGGCGAGGAGTGACCAGCTCACGCTGAGAACAGCACCGACCCGTCGTCAGCTGACGACGGGTCGGTCTCATTTGGGCTCAGGAGGCGACGGGCCGGCGCTCCTCGAGCTCGGCCTTGATCCGCTCCAGCGTCTGGCGCATCCCGGTGCGGAGCTCCTCGGTGAACCTCTCCTGGCCGCCGAGGACCGCCTTGGTCAGGCGCAGCGAGATGGCCGAGATCCCGTCGGGGGTCTCGCGCCGCTGGACGACCCTGGTGCCGGACTCGGTGGGCTCGAGGCTGAAGGACCAGATCGTGTAGTTGTCCTTGATCCGCAGGGCGAACTCGCGGTGCGGCTCGAAGCGCACCACCTTGGCCTGGGTGGGCCAGAAGAGCGGCCCCCGGCGATTGAGGTTGACGGTGCGCGTCCCGGGGCCGACCACCCCGCCGCCGCGGACGAAGGTGCGCACGACCTGGGGGCTCCAGCTGGCCATCCGGCGTACGTCGGAGACGAGGGCCCAGACCGCCTCCGGCGGCGCGGCCACCTCGATCGTCTCCTCGAGCTGGGGGTCTGTCGGGGTCGACTGTTCGGTGGTCATCGCGGGGCTCCTCGGCGTCGTGGGCGTGGCGAGGACAACCTACTGACACAGATTCAACAGCGCTGTGACGTCCGCCACGAGGTGACGCCCGCCTCGGCGGTCAGCCGCCGGTCATCGCCGAGACCAGCACCCCGGCCGACGCCCGTGCCTGCGCGGCAACCTCCGGGTCGGCGTCCAGGGCACCGCTGGCAAGCCCCCCGTCGAGGAGCACCGTGAGCGAGCGGGCGAGGGCGTCGGGGTCGGTGGCCTTGGCCTGCTCGGCCAGGTCGCGGACCCAGGCCAGGACGGCCTGCTTGTGGGCGACGGTGCGGTCGTGGACGGGCGTGCCCGGCATCGCCTCGGCCGCGGCGTTGATGAAGGCGCACCCCCGGTAGCCCTCGCGCCGACAGGCGGAGCCGAGCGCGTCGAAGAGGCCGACCAGCTGGTCGGCTGGGCGAGGGCCGGCGGCCTCGGCCGCCGCGTGGAGCTGCCCCGACCAGATGCCGTCGACCTTGTCGAGGTAGGCCAGGACGAGCTCGTCCTTGGCCGGGAAGTGCTTGTAGAAGGTCGCCTTGGCGACACCGGACTCGGCGATGATCAGGTCCACCCCCACCGCCTTGATCCCGCGCGCGTAGAAAAGCCGGAAGGCGGTGTCGAGGATGCGGTCGCGGGCGGCGGGCACAGGCATGGGTTGATATTAGACAGACCTGTCTGCTAGCGTCCACTCACCGATAGACAGACCTGTCTATCTCTCGCACCCGTCCGAAGGAAGTCCCATGAACATCGCAGTCCTCGGCACCGGCATGGTGGGCCAGGCGATCGCCGGCCGTCTCGCCGGGCTCGGCCACTCCGTCGTCGTCGGCACCCGCGACCCCGAGGCCACGCTGGCCCGGACCGAGCCCGACGGCATGGGCAACCCGCCGTTCTCCGCCTGGCACGCCCAGCACCCCGAGGTGGGGCTGGCGACCTTCGCCGACGCCGCCGCCGGCGCCGAGCTGGTGGTCAACGCCTCCAACGGCGGCACCACCCTCGAGCTGCTCGGCCTGGCCGGCGCGGAGAACCTCGCCGGCAAGACCCTGCTCGACATCGCCAACCCGCTCGACTTCTCGCAGGGCTTCCCGCCCAGCCTCTTCGTCAAGGACACCGACTCACTGGCCGAGCAGGTCCAGCGGGCCTTCCCGGAGGCGAAGGTGGTCAAGGCCCTCAACACCCTCACCGCCCACCTGATGGTCGAGCCGAAGTCCCTCGGCCAGAGCAGCACCGTCTTCGTCTCCGGCGACGACGCGGAGGCGAAGGCGACGGTCGTCGAGCTGCTGGAGAGCTTCGGCCACGACGACGTGATCGACCTCGGGACGCTCGAGACCGCCCGC
>Ga0308173_10001623_pt1 | contig 11408 bp, 9 predicted proteins | sample PhyPR1_FD_203716 | JGI IMG/M metagenome (GOLD analysis project Ga0308173, IMG submission 203716) | Soil microbial communities from UC Gill Tract Community Farm, Albany, California, United States - DLSLS.P.R1 | ecosystem: Environmental > Terrestrial > Soil > Agricultural land | place: USA... | reverse complement strand
GTCGGAGGCGTCGTGCCGGGCGATCCACAGCGCGTGGTCACCGGCGAAGGCGGTGCTGTCACCGGTGCACAGCCGCCACCAGTCGGCCGTGGTGTACAGCACGGGGCGGCGCCCGGTCAGCCCCAGTACCTCGTCGCTGAACGACCTGATCCAGCGCACCATGGCGGTCCTGCCCAGCCCGTAGCACCTCTGCGTGCCGTACGGGTTGTACTCCATGTCCAGCGCGGGTGGCAGGGTCCGCCCGTCCGCGCGCCAGGCACCGCCGTTGCGCACGAAGTACGCCGCCTGCGCGGCACCGGAGGACCTGTCGGGCACCGCGAAGTGGTAGGCGCCCCGCAGGATGCCGGCGGCGCGCGCTCCGGCGTACTGCTTCTCGAAGGCGGGGCTGCGGTAGTCGGTGGACTCGGTCGCCTTGACGTAGACGAACCGCGCCCCGTCCCCTCCCGCCCGTGTCCAGTCGACGCCGCGCTGGTGCGAGGAGACGTCGTGTCCCCTCGGTGGGTCGGCGGCGGCCCGGGCGGACCCGGCCCCGGCGACGAGGAGCGCGGCGCAGAGGGCGAGCGTGAGGGTGCGGGCGGTGGGGCGTGCGGTCATGAATCCCCCGGTGAGCGTGGTGAGCGGGGTGCGGGTGGGCGCCGGGGACTGCCGTGCGCGTGGCGTGCATGCGTCGCGCACGCCGTGTGCACGCGCCCCGCGCACGGACGGTCCCGCGGAAGCCCCAGAGAGTAATCGAAGGTCACCGGATATCGGCCCATCATCATTCAATCGGCTCATAGGGGGGTGTTCGCGGGCGTAAGCGCCGGTTGCACGCCGGGACGCGCGCGCCGCCTGGCATGATCGCGCCATGGCTGAGCAGCGACGGGAACGTGAACGGCGGCAGGGGGAACGTCGGCAGGGGAAAGGGAAGCGGCAGGAGGACCGGGCGGTCGGCGGGGACGAGGTGGCCCGTGCCTGGGACGCCCTCGTCGCCACCGCCCGCCGGACGGTCGCCGACGGACTGGTCGTCGGCACCTCGGGCAACGTGTCGGTACGGGTGGGGGACACGGTGCTGGTCACCCCCACTGGGGTGCCGTACGACAGGCTGGGCCCCGGGGACGCGGTCGGCGTCGGACTCGACGGCCGTCAGGTGCTCGGCACGCTGCGGCCGACCAGCGAACTCCCCATGCACCTCGCGGTGTACCGCGACACCGGCGCACGCGCGATCGTGCACACGCACGCGGTGCACTCGACGGCGGTCTCCACCCTCGTCCGCGAACTGCCGCTGATCCACTACATGGCCGCGGCCCTCGGCGGCCCGGTCCGGGTAGCCCCTTATGCCACGTACGGCACCGCCGAGCTGGCCGGGAACGTGCTCCGCGCCCTCGCCGGCCGCACCGCCTGTCTGCTGCAGAACCACGGCACCCTCGCCCACGGCGACACCCTCGACCAGGCGTACGACCGCACGGCACAACTGGAATGGATGTGCCGGCTCTGGCTCACCGCGACCGCCTCACCCGCGGGCCCGCCCAGCCTCCTGACGCCGTCCCAACTGGACGAGGTCACCGCCAGTCTGCGGAACTACGGGCAGCCGGACGCTCCCTGAGGGGCGCTCGGAGGCGTTCCGGGGCGCTCCGCTGGCCGAAGCCCACCTCAGCCACGACACTGGACCGGTGCGCACTGTCAGGCCGACGGCCGCCGCCGTCACCGTAGCCCTCGCGGCCGGCCTCGTCGGCGTCGGCGCCGCCGGAGTCGCGGCCGGCCGCCTCGCCGCCGACGCCGCGCTCAAGGCGCCCCCCGGCCGCCCCCTGCCCACCGAACCCCGCCTCACCGTGCACGCCACGGCCGCGGGCCAGGTCACCCTGACCCGTGCCCTCGCCTCCCGGCGCCCCGGCACCTACGGCCTCGTCGGCAACGGCGTGCACGCGGTCGTCGGCCAGGTCCTCACCGGGGCCCCACCCTCCGCCGACACGGTCGTACGCCGCCTCGAACGCGTCACCCACGGCACCCTGGAGACCGGCGACAGGGTCAGGTTCACCCCCGCCCTGTACGTCGGCGACCCGGGCACCGCCCTCGGGCTCGACCACGCCGACGTGGACGTGCCCGGCGAACTCGGCCCGCTCCCGGCGTGGTGCGTGCCGGGCGCGCGGGACACCTGGGTGATCGCCGTGCACGGGCTCGGTGCCACCCGGGTCCACTCGATGAACCTGATGCGCTTCCTGCACGGCGACGGCTTCACCGTCCTCGCCCCCGCCCACCGGGGGGATCCGGACGCGCCCCGCTCGCCGGACGGTCTGCACCACCTCGGGGACACCGAGTGGCGGGACGTGGACGCCGCGCTCCACCACGCCGTGCGCCACGGCGCCCGGCAGGTGGTGCTGTACGGCTGGTCGACCGGCGCGACCATGGCGCTGACCACCGCGGCCCGCTCCGAGCTGCGGGACCGCGTGGTGGGGCTGGTGCTCGACTCGCCCGTGCTCGACCGGGAGGCGACACTGCGCGCGCTGGCCGCCGCACGGCACACGCCCGGTTTCCTGCTGCCGCTCGCGGTACGAGCTGCCCAGGCAAGGATGCGGTGGGACGCGCAGCGGCTGCGGCAGGCGGTGGACCCGGCGCGGCTCACGAAGCCGGTGCTGATCCTCCACGGGCCGGGAGACTCCGTCGCACCGTGGGGGACCTCGCGGCGGCTGGCGGCGCAGCGGCCGGAACTGGTCGCGCTGCACGTGGTGCGGGAGGGGGCGCACGGTGCCATGTGGAACGCCGACCCCGAGGGGTACGAGGACGCGTTGCGGCGCTTTCTGACCCCACTGGTGTGACCCCACTGGTGTGACCGCGCTGGTGTGACCGCGCTGGTGTGACTCCACCGGTGCGACCCCACTGGTTCGCCCCGCTGGTGCGACCCCACTGGTGCGAGTCGCCGACCGGCCGCGCCTCGCGCCCCGGAGGGGTGCGCCCGGGCCGCCGTCACCCCTTGTCGCGGTTCGGCCCGGTTTACTTCCGGTTGGTGGGCCGCGGGACGGTGGTTGCGCAGCCCCCACGGCGCGGCGGGGGGCCGGCATCCGCATTCCGTTTGGGTTTTCGGACCGTCAACCGGAAGACTGCCCCTGTGACGTCCCGTACCCCGCGCGACTCCAGGCTCCGTCTCGTCCGCCCGCGGCCCCTGGCCGCCGCTCCCCGAGCGGTGAACCAGCACCGCACGCGCCGCCCCGCGCCCCGGCCGCCGGAGGGCACCCCGCCACCGGCGGAACTGGCCCGCATGGCCCGCGCCCGGCTGGCCGCCGCCGCCACGATCGCCCGCTGGGCCGACACCGCCCTGCGCCCGGGCCGCGACGGAGCCGGATCCGACGGCGGGGGCACCCTCTCCGGCCGGACCGCCGAATCCGCCGCGGCCGAACTGGGACTGACCGTCACTCAGGTACGCACCGACTGGGACACGGCACGCCTCGCCGGCCTCGTCGAGGTGCACGGCGACAGCGCCCGCTCCGGCTGGCGGCTGCGTGCCTGGGACCGTGACGACAGCGCCGTCCTGCGCGGCTGGGTCGCCCTGTTCGACGCCTGGTCGCTGGCCACCCCGGAACCCTCGGACCGGGAGCACGCCGACGTCGCCGAGGTCGTCTCCGCGATGCCCCAGCTCCTTTCCTTCCTCCAGCTCTCCGCCGGCCCCGTCCCGGAGGAGCAGCTCCTCGACCTGCTGCGCCAGCGCGTCACCGAACTGCGCACCGAACGCTGCGAGGTCCCCTACGGCCCGGTGCCCGAGCCCGTCGCCCCGTCCGACGGCGTCCTCGTGGCCGTCGACGCCACCGCCCTGGCCGTGTCGCCCGCACCTCCCGAGCCCGCCGACGCCGCCGCCCTCGCCCCCCTCCTCGACTGGGCGCTGCGGGCGCTCGCTTCCGTCGGGGCGCTGACCTACGGCGACGGACAGGCCACGCTCACCCCGCTCGGCAGCTGGGCGGTGTGGGTCAAGCTCGAGCAGATCTGCGTGGCCGCGCAGAGCCCGGCCGGCAACATCGAGGTCGCCGCCGAGGACATGCTCCGCGGCTGCGCCCAGCTCCGCCCCAACGCAGCCCGCGCCGAGTACCGCGCATGGCTCGCCGCCCGCCCCGTCGGCGGCGCGGTCACCGAACTTCTCGAGGCCGCCCGCGGCGAGGACGCGCTGCTGCGCGGCCTCGCCTTCGAGGCGCTGCGCGTCGTCGGTGCCCCCGCCGAACCCGACGTGCGCGCCGCCGCCGAGGAGGCCGGACTGCGCCCCTACGCCCTGCTCTGGCTCGCCGAGCAGGAGGGCGTCGACCCCGAGGACGCCCACGAGGTGCTCACCCGCGAGGAGGCCACCTGGCTGTGGGTGGACACCGCAGCCGCCGTCGCCGACCACGGGGAGGCGCCGCTCCTCGTCCGCCGTGCAGCCCACCGTGCCCGCGCTCCTGGACGAGGTGCGGGCCGTGGGCCACCCGCGCACGGTGCAGGTGCTCGTCGCCCTCGCCGCCGCCCACCCCGACCCGGCGCTGGCCAGAGCCGTGCGAAGAGCCGCCTTCCAGGTCCACACCGGCGGCTGACCCCACGGCCCTCGCCCCCCGGGTCCTCCGCCCGGCCGATCCGCCCGGGAACCGGTGTCCGTCGGGTGATTTGGTGTCCGTCGGTGAACCGGTCACCGTCCGGGAACCTGTCGCCTCCCTAGGATCCGATCTCCGGCGCGTATGTGCCGAAGCTCCAGATGGTGCCCTCCACGTCCCGGGCCATGTAGTCCCGCGAGCCGTAGTCCTGGTCCGTCGGGGGCATCAGGATCTCCGCGCCGTGCTCCACGGCTCTGCGGTGGTGCGCGTCCACGTCGTCCACCACGACGTACACCCCGGCCGGGCCGCCGCCCTTCATCACCTCGTCGAACCGGCCGCCCCGGCCCTTGGAGCCGAGCATCACCGCGCCGTTGCCCTGCACCAGTTCGGCATGCACCACCTTGCCGTCCTCGCCCTCGTACACGGCGAGTTCGGTGAAGCCGAACGCCGCGGTCAGCTGACGGATCGCCGCCGACGCGTCCGCGTACAACAACGTGGGGAAGACACTCGGACGCCTGCCACCCGTGCCTGCCATGCCGTTCACGCTCCCTTCGCGGCCTTCGCGTCCCGCGCTCCGCACGCCCGGAATGTGGCCTGCTTCACAGTCTGGCACCCGCCACTGACAACGCCCCGGGAATCGGCACGGCCGTACCCAGGAGGAGTACGCGAGCAGCGCGTACGGCGCGGGGCGGCGGGCGCGTGGGCGGCCCCGCGGACGGGGTAAACCCCTTGCGCACCCCCGTTAGACTTGGCCCATGGCCATTCTCCTCGCGCATTAGACAGCGGAGACGTCCTCAGCCGCCCGTCCCGCCTCACCCGCTACTGGAGTCTGTCCGTGATTTCCGCTTCCGGCATCGAGCTGCGTGCCGGTGCCCGCATCCTCATCGAGTCCGCCACCTTCCGCGTCGCCAAGGGCGACCGCATCGGCCTGGTCGGGCGCAACGGCGCCGGCAAGACCACCCTCACCAAGGTCCTGGCCGGCGAAGGCGTGCCGGCCGCGGGCACCGTCACCCGTTCGGGCGAGGTCGGTTACCTCCCGCAGGACCCCCGCACCGGCGACCTGGACGTGCTCGCCCGCGACCGCATCCTCTCGGCACGCGGCCTCGACACGCTGCTGCGCAAGATGCGCGAGAACGAGCAGCGCATCGCGGTCGGCCAGGGCGCCACCCGGGACAAGGCCATGCGGCAGTACGAGCGCCAGGAGACTGAGTTCCTCACCAAGGGCGGATACTCGGCCGAGGCCGAGGCCGCCACCATCGCCGCCGCGCTCAACCTGCCCGACCGTGTACTGGGTCAGCCCCTGCACACCCTTTCCGGCGGTCAGCGCCGGCGCGTCGAGCTGGCTCGCATCCTGTTCTCCGACGCCGACACGCTGCTGCTCGACGAGCCCACCAACCACCTCGACGCCGACTCGATCGTCTGGCTGCGGGACTACCTGCGGACCTACCGCGGCGGCTTCATCGTCATCTCCCACGACGTCGACCTGGTCGAGACGGTCGTCAACAAGGTGTTCTACCTGGACGCCAACCGCTCCCAGATCGACGTCTACAACATGGGCTGGAGGCTGTACCAGCAGCAGCGCGAGGCCGACGAGAAGCGACGCAAGCGGGAGCGGCAGAACGCCGAGAAGAAGGCCGCCGCACTCCACTCGCAGGCCGACAAGATGCGCGCCAAGGCAACCAAGACGGTGGCCGCGCAGAACATGGCCCGCCGCGCCGACAAGCTCCTGGCCGGTCTGGAGGCGGTCCGCCAGTCCGACAAGGTCGCCAAGCTCCGCTTCCCCGAGCCGGCCTCCTGCGGCAAGACCCCGCTCATGGCGGAGGGCCTGTCGAAGTCGTACGGCTCCCTGGAGATCTTCACCGACGTCGACCTGGCGGTCGACAGGGGTTCCCGGGTCGTCATCCTCGGCCTCAACGGCGCCGGCAAGACGACGCTGCTGCGGCTGCTGGGCGGCGTCGAGCAGCCCGACACCGGCGCGGTCGTCCCCGGCCACGGCCTCAAGCTCGGCTACTACGCGCAGGAGCACGAGACCCTCGACCCCGACCGGACGGTGCTGGAGAACATGCGGTCGGCCGCGCCCGACATGGACCTCGTCGAGGTCCGCAAGGTGCTCGGCTCGTTCCTGTTCTCCGGCGACGACGTCGACAAGCCGGCCAGGGTCCTCTCCGGCGGCGAGAAGACGCGGCTCGCGCTGGCCACCCTCGTCGTGTCGTCCGCGAACGTGCTGCTCCTGGACGAGCCCACCAACAACCTCGACCCGGCCAGCCGCGAGGAGATCCTCGGCGCCCTGCGCACCTACAAGGGCGCGGTCGTCCTGGTCACCCACGACGAGGGCGCGGTGGAGGCGCTGCAGCCGGAGCGGATCATCCTGCTCCCGGACGGCGTCGAGGATCTGTGGGGTTCCGACTACGCGGACCTGGTCGCCCTCGCCTGAGGATGATCACTTGCGCATGGATCATTCGACCCACGCGTGATCCACCATCTGCGTGAGATCTCCTCGTACCCCGGTGCGTCGCGCACCGATCTTCCGGCCGGGCCCCCCTTCCTCGGGGGCCCGGCCGTCGCACGTCCGTGACCTGCGGGTTTGTGGGCGCGCTCGTGCGGACGTACGGGAAAAGAGTGATCGGAATGCATCCCTCCGTTTGTGGGGACCCGCTCCTGTCGTCAAAACCGTCTCTCATCGACCTTGCCGAATGGGTGGCCAACCCGCCCCGGAGGGGTGATCATGAGAGGACCAGAGCGCACTTCCCATGAGGAGGCACGGGTGGCCGAGACTCTGAAGAAGGGCAGCCGGGTGACCGGCGCCGCGCGCGACAAGCTCGCGGCAGACCTGAAGAAGAAGTACGACTCCGGTGCGAGCATCCGGGCGCTGGCCGAGGAGACCGGCCGCTCGTATGGCTTCGTACACCGGATGCTCAGCGAGTCGGGTGTCACGCTCCGTGGGCGTGGCGGAGCGACCCGAGGCAAGAAGTCCACCTCCGCCTGAGGCCCTCGAGCCTGGGGCGGTCATCGGTTCTCCGATGGTGACCACCCGGACGGTCGGGTGACCGACCGGGTGGTTACTGTGCAGTCACTTGGGATGCCGTCGTACGGCGTCCCCGACGACCGCACCCCTTCGGAGGCGCCCCATGGCTTCGCTCGGACTCGACCTCGAACCGGTACTCGACAGGAACGGCGTACGCCTGACCGTTGACGACGCGATCGCCACGGTCACGCTGACCAACCCCGCCAAGCGCAACGTCCAGAGCCCCGCTCTGTGGCGCACGCTGATCGAGGTCGGCCGGCTGCTGCCGGGTTCGGTGCGGGTGGTCGTGCTGCGCGGAGAGGGCAAGTCCTTCTCGGCGGGGCTCGACCGGCAGATGTTCACGCCCGGGGGAATTCCCGGCGAGCCCTCGTTCATCGGCCTCGCCCGGAGCGACGACGCCGAACTGGACGCCACGATCGCCGCGTACCAGGAGGCGTTCACCTGGTGGCGGCGCACCGACCTCGTGTCCGTCGCCGCCGTGCAGGGGCATGCCATCGGCGCCGGTTTCCAGCTCGCGCTCGCCTGTGACCTGCGCGTCGTCGCCGACGACGTGCAGTTCGCCATGCGCGAGACCAGCCTCGGCCTGGTGCCGGACCTCACGGGTACGTACCCGCTCGTCGCGCTGGTCGGCTACGCCCGCGCGCTGGAGATCTGCGCGACCGGGCGCTTCGTCCACGCGCAGGAGGCCGTGAACACCGGCCTGGCCAACGCCGCGGTCCCCGTCGCGCAGCTCGACGACGCGGTGCGCGACCTCGTGGACGCGCTGCTCGCGGCCCCGAGGGACGCCGTCGTCGAGACGAAGGCGCTGCTGCAGGGGGCGGCCGATCGTACGTACGACGCGCAGCGCGCGGCGGAACGGGCCGCGCAGGCCCGTCGGCTCCGTGACCTGGCGGACCTCGGCGACTGACCCGGACCTGCGGCCCGGGCCGCCTCATGGCTCGGGCCGTGCGGGTTCGTCGGCGACCGCGGGTGGGTCGTGGCCTGTCGCGCAGTTTCCCGCGCCCCTTGAGGGACGCCCGTCAGGGGCGGGAAACTGCGCGAGCAACCACCCACGTACCCGCTGCCGCCGACGGACCCTTCCCCCGGGCTCTCCCGCGCCCTCCCTCAGAACCCCCGCAGCGCCCCGCCGTCCACCGGCAGCATCAGCCCCGTCAGATAGGACGCCGCCGGCGACAGCGCGAACGCCGCCACCCGCCCGAACTCCTCCGGCCTCCCGTACCGCCGCAGCGGAATCCGCGACTCCTGCTCCCGGCGCGTGGCCGCCGGGTCCGCGGAGGCCGCGTCCAGCTCCCGTACCCGGTCCGTGTCGATCCGGACCGGCAGCAGCCCCACCACCCGGATACCCCGCGGCCCCAGTTCGTCCGCCAGCGACTTGGCGAGCCCCGCCAGCCCCGGCCGCAGCCCGTTGGAGATCGTCAGCCCGGGAACCGGCTCGTACACCGAGCCCGACAGTACGAACCCGATGACCCCGCCCTCCGTCAGCTCCGCCGCGGCCGTACGCGCCATCCGTACCGCGCCCATGAACACGGACTCGAACGCGCCGCTCCACTGCGCGTCCGTGGTGTCGGCCACGAATCCCGGCGGCGGCCCGCCCACGCTGACCAGCACCCCGTGGAAGCCGCCGAAGTGCTCGCGCGCGGCCGCGATCAACCGGGCCGGTGCCTCCGGGTCGCCGTTGTCCGCGGCCACTCCCACCGCGTTCGGCCCCAGCTCCGCGGCGGCCGCGGCCGCGGTCTTCTCGTCCCGCCCGGTGAGCACCACCTTGGCTCCGTCGGCGACCAGTTCCCGCGCCGTGGCGTTGCCCAGCCCCCGGGTCGCCCCGGTGGCCACGTACACACGGTCCTCAAGTCCAAGATCCATGGCCTTATCCTGCCTCGCCGCCCGCCCCGCGCACACCCGCCCCCGGGGGTCCTGCCGCCGGGGGGAACGCGGGACTGGAACCCTTGCCGCCGTACAGACACAGCGCGGTGTTCACCAGACCCAGATGGCTGAACGCCTGCGGGAAGTTGCCGAGCTGGCGGCCGTCCACGGGGTCGTACTCCTCGGCGAGCAGCCCGACGTCGTTGGTGAGGGCGACGATCCGTTCGAACAGTTCCCGGGCCTCCCGCACGCGGCCCGTCAGATGCAGCGCCTCCGCGAGCCAGAACGAGCACACCAGGAACGTGCCCTCGTCGCCGGGCAGCCCGTCGACGTTCGGCCCCGCCGTGCTGTAACGGCGTACGAAGCCCTGGTGGCCGAGTTCCGCGCGGACCGCGTCGACCGTGCCGACCACCCGGGGGTCCTCCGGCGGCAGGAAGCCGACCCGGGGGATGAGCAGCAGCGAGGCGTCCAGCTCCTTCGAGCCGTAGAACTGGGTGAACGTGTTCCGCTCCGGGTCGTACCCCCGCGTGCACACCTCCCGGTGCACCTCGTCCCGCATCGCCCGCCAGCCGTCGAGGTCGCCGCCGAGCTTGGGGTTGCCCTCCAGCGCGCGCACCGCGCGGTCGGCGGCCACCCATGCCATCACCTTGGAGTACACGAAATGCCTTCGGCCGCCGCGCACCTCCCACAGGCCCTCGTCGGGCTGTTTCCAGGCGGTGCGCAGGAAGTCCATCAGCGCCCGCTGCACCTGCCACATGTGCGGCTTGGCGGGCAGCCCGGCGGCGAGCCCGAGCGAGAGCGAGTCGATGACCTCGCCGTACACGTCCAACTGGAGCTGGGTCACCGCGTCGTTGCCGATCCGTACGGGGGAGGAGCCGGCGTAGCCGGACAGCCAGGGCAGCTCCACCTCGCGCAGCCGCCGCTCGCCCGAGAGGCCGTACATGATCTGGAGGTCGGCGGGGTCGCCGGCGACCGCGCGCAGCAGCCAGTCGCGCCACGCCTCGGCCTCGTCCAGATAGCCGGCGCCGAGGAGCGCGTTCAGGGTGAGCGTGGAGTCGCGCAGCCAGGCGTAGCGGTAGTCCCAGTTACGGACCCCGCCGAGTTGCTCGGGCAGCGAGGTGGTCGGCGCGGCGACGATGCCGCCGGTCGGCCGGTAGGTGAGCGCCTTGAGGGTGATCAGGGAGCGCACGACGGCGTCCCGGTGCGGTCCGTCGTAGCGGCACCTGGCCGCCCATGCCTGCCAGTCGGACAGGCTGGTGCGCAGGGAGGCGTACGGGTCGACGAGTCGGGGGCGCGGCTGGTGCGAGGGGTGCCAGGTGAGGACGAAGGCGACTTCCTCGCCCTCGTGCACGGTGAACTCCGAGTGCGTGCAGAAGTCCTCGCCCCAGGTGCGCACCGGGGGCTCGCTGCGCAGCCAGACCGCGTCGGGTCCGGCGACCGCCACGCGGTGGCCGTCGGTGCGGCGCATCCAGGGGACGATCGAGCCGTAGTCGAAGCGCAGCCGGAGTGCGCCGCGCATGGTGACGCTGCCGGACAGGCCCTCGACGATGCGGACGACGTCGGGGGCGCGGTCGCGCTGCGGCATCAGGTCGGTGACGCGGACCGATCCCTCGGGGGTGTCCCACTCGGTGTCCAGGACGAGGGAGTCGGGGCGGTAGGCCCGCCGGGCGCAGACATCGGCCCCCTTGGGTGCCAGCCGCCAGTGCCCGTTGTGCTTGTCGCCCAGCAGGGCGGCGAAACAGGCCCCGGAGTCGAACCGGGGCAGGCAGAGCCAGTCGATGGAACCGGACCTGCTGACCAGCGCGGCGGTCTGTTCGTCACCGATGAGGGCGTAGTCCTCGATGCGCGACTTCATGCGCCTCGGGGTTCCCGGAACGGGACCCGCGCAATCACCCACGCCGGGGGCGGGCGGGAGCGACGGGAGCGGCCGGGGCGGACATCACGCCGGCGCGGGCCCCGGCGTGCGCCTCCCGCCGGGGCCGGGCCGCACCGTTGCGGGT
>Ga0308173_10001620_pt1 | contig 11411 bp, 7 predicted proteins | sample PhyPR1_FD_203716 | JGI IMG/M metagenome (GOLD analysis project Ga0308173, IMG submission 203716) | Soil microbial communities from UC Gill Tract Community Farm, Albany, California, United States - DLSLS.P.R1 | ecosystem: Environmental > Terrestrial > Soil > Agricultural land | place: USA... | reverse complement strand
GCGGGACCTTACCGAGTCGGTGAACGAGATGGCCGGGAACCTGACCCGGCAGGTGCGCGCCATCGCCCGCGTGGCCACCGCGGTGACCCGGGGCGACCTCAACCTGAAGATCGACGTGGACGCCTCCGGCGAGATCCAGGAACTTCAGGACTACATCAACAAGATGATCGCCAATCTGCGCGACACCACGATCGCCAACAAGGAGCAGGACTGGCTCAAGGGCAACCTGGCGCGGATCTCCGCCCTCATGCAGGGCCGCCGCGATCTGGAGGACGTCGCCTCGCTCATCATGAGTGAACTGCCGCCCCTGGTGGCCGCGCAGCACGGTGCGTTCTTCCTGGGCATGCCGCTGGTCGACGGCCGGGATGCCCGGGACGCGCGCGACATCAGGGACGCCAAGGAGCTCGAGGCCGGCACCGGCGATGCCTACGAGCTGCGGATGCTCGGCTCGTACGGGTACTCGATGGGCTCCATGCCGACGTCGTTCCGGCCCGGTGAGGCGCTCATCGGGACCGCCGCCCTGGAGAAGCGCACGATTCTCGTGGAGAACGCGCCCAGCGGCTACCTGAAGATCTCCTCCGGGCTCGGCGACGCCCCGCCCGCGCAGGTCATCGTGTTGCCGGTGCTGTTCGAGGGGACCGTACTGGGGGTGATCGAGCTGGCGTCCTTCACCAGGTTCACCGAGATCCAGCGCGACTTCCTCAACCAGATCGCCGAGATGATCGCGACCAGCGTCAACACCATCTCCGTCAACACCAAGACGGAGGTGCTGCTGAAGCAGTCGCAGGAGCTGACCGAGCAACTGCGCGAGCGGTCGGAGGAGTTGGAGCAGCGGCAGAAGGCGCTGCAGGCGTCCAACGCCGAACTGGAGGAGAAGGCCGAGCTGCTCGCCCAGCAGAACCGCGACATCGAGGTGAAGAACACCGAGATCGAGGAGGCCCGGCAAGTCCTCGAGGAGCGCGCCGAGCAGCTCGCGGTCTCCATGCGCTACAAGAGCGAGTTCCTGGCGAACATGTCGCACGAGCTGCGCACGCCGCTCAACTCGCTGCTCATCCTGGCCAAGCTGCTTGCCGACAACGCAGAGGGCAACCTCTCGCCGAAGCAGGTGGAGTTCGCCGAGACCATCCACGGCGCCGGTTCGGACCTGCTGCAGCTGATCAACGACATCCTGGACCTGTCGAAGGTCGAGGCGGGCAAGATGGACGTCTCCCCGACGCGCATCGCGCTCGTCCAGCTCGTCGACTACGTGGAGGCCACCTTCCGGCCGCTGACCGCGGAGAAGGGCCTGGACTTCTCCGTACGGGTGTCGCCCGAGCTGCCCGCCACGCTGCACACCGACGAGCAGCGGCTGCTGCAGGTGCTGCGCAACCTGCTGTCGAACGCGGTGAAGTTCACCGACTCCGGGGCGGTCGAGCTGGTGATCCGCCCGGCCGGTCAGGACGTGCCCCAGGCGATCCGGGAGCAGTTGCTGGAGGCCGGTTCGCTGGCCGATCCGGAGGCCGACATGATCGCGTTCTCCGTCACCGACACCGGCATCGGGATCGCGGCCAGCAAGATGCGCGTCATCTTCGAGGCGTTCAAGCAGGCCGACGGCACGACCAGCCGCAAGTACGGCGGCACGGGGCTCGGGCTGTCCATCTCCCGGGAGATCGCCCGGCTGCTCGGCGGCGAGATCCACGCACAGAGCGAACCGGGGCGCGGCTCGACGTTCACGCTGTACCTGCCGCTGCACCCGAGCGAACTGCCGCCCCAGGGATACGCGCAGCTCGCCCCCACCATGGAACCCGGCGAGCTGCTCGCCTCCGAGGCGGAGCTGGCGGGGAACGCGGGCGCCGCCGGGGCGCCGGTCGAGCCGAGGCGGCGTCAGGAGCCGCACAACGGGACCGCGGCACTGTTCCGGCGCCGTCGTGCGGCGGCGCGGGAGGCATCGTCCGCGGAGCGGGGGCAGGCCCTGGAACGGGGCGCCCAGGGGGCCGGCAACGCGAGCGACGAGGCGGACCGGGCGTCGCGGCCGAGTTCGGCCGTGCGGTTCGACGGGGAGAAGGTGCTGATCGTCGACGACGACATCCGCAACGTCTTCGCGCTCACCAGCGTCCTGGAACAGCACGGGCTGTCGGTGCTGTACGCCGAGAACGGGCGGGAGGGCATCGAGGTCCTGGAGCAGCACGACGACGTCGCGGTCGTCCTGATGGACATCATGATGCCCGAGATGGACGGCTACGCGACGACCACGGCGATCCGCCGGATGCCGCAGTTCGCCGGGCTGCCGATCGTCGCGCTCACCGCGAAGGCGATGAAGGGTGACCGGGAGAAGGCCATCGAGTCGGGCGCCTCGGACTACGTCACCAAGCCCGTCGACCCCGATCACCTGCTGTCGGTGATGCACCAGTGGATGCGGGAGCAGTGACGGCGGGAGTGACGGCAGGGGTGGCGCACGGGGCGGCGGTGGCGACGGGCGGAGTCCGTCGGCCGTGAACTGAGGGCCGCGGTGCGGCGGGCGGGGAGGCGTGGACACGAGATGTTCACCGTTCACCGCTGCCGCGGGGTGGTGGTGCGCGTGTAGAACTGCGGGCACCGGGGAACCTTCTGGTCTTCCGCCGCGTTTCCGCTACGTGCACGGTGACATCGCGGTGACAGGGTGTGGTGACGGGCGGGGTGCGGCTACCATGACCGGCACAAGGACGGACGGCGCAAGGGAGCCGTCCTCCGGGGCGGCGTCCGGTGCCGGCCCGAATCCTTATGACAGGGGAGGCCCCACGCCGGGGCGAGGAGGGCGGGCCATGGTGCAGAAGGCCAAGATCCTCCTGGTCGATGACCGGCCGGAGAATCTGCTGGCGCTGGAGGCCATCCTCTCCGCGCTCGATCAGACGCTGGTGCGGGCATCGTCCGGGGAGGAAGCGCTCAAAGCGCTGCTGACGGACGACTTCGCGGTCATTCTGCTGGACGTCCAGATGCCGGGCATGGACGGTTTCGAGACCGCCGCGCACATCAAGCGGCGGGAGCGGACCCGGGACATCCCGATCATCTTCCTCACCGCGATCAACCACGGACCGCACCACACCTTCCGCGGGTACGCGGCCGGCGCGGTGGACTACATCTCCAAGCCGTTCGACCCGTGGGTGCTGCGCGCGAAGGTGTCGGTCTTCGTCGAGCTCTACATGAAGAACTGCCAGCTCAAGGAGCAGGCCGCGCTGCTGCGCCTCCAGTTGGAGGGGAACAGCGGCAGCAACGGCAGCGGCGGCGGAACCGGCAAGGACATGGTCGGCGACAGCAGGGAGGCGGCCGGCATCCTCGCCGAGCTCTCCGCGCGGCTCGCGGCGGTCGAGGAGCAGGCCGAGGCGCTGTCCAAGCAGCTCGACGACGAGTCCGCCGACGCGGCGGCGGTGGCCACCGCCGCTCATCTGGAACGCAAGCTGACGGGGCTGCGCCGCGCCCTGGACGCGCTGGAACCCGGCGCCTCCGGCGGGCCGACGACGGTGTCGTAGTGTCCGGCGGGCGCGGACCGGCGCAGCGGCGCCGGTGCCGCCGTCGAGCCGTCGTCGGACCGCGGTGGGACGTCCTCTCGTGCTTGACCCCGCGTCAGCAGGGCTCCCTGGTGCGGACGACACGAACGGGTGAAGCGGTGGGCACACGTGTCCGTCGCCGTCTCCGACGGTAATCTCCCACCCATGGCCCCACGTCCCGCAGCCAAGAAGTCACCCGCGAAGAAGGTGGCCGCTCCCGCGAAGGCTCCGGCGAAGAAGGCCGTCGCGAAAAAAGCCGTCGCGAGGAAGGCGCCCGCCAAGAAGGTCCCGGCGAAGAAGCCCGCGCCCGCGGCGGCCCCCAGCCCCACCGCAGGTGTGTACCGGCTCGTGCGCGCCCTCTGGCTGGGCCTCGCGCATGCTGTCGGCGCTCTCTTCCGCGGCATAGGGCGGGGCGCGAAGGGGCTCGACCCGGCGCACCGCAAGGACGGCGTCGCGCTGCTCCTCCTCTCGCTCGCGCTGATCGTGGCCGCGGGCACCTGGGCCAACCTGCGCGGCCCCGTCGGCGATCTGGTCGAGATCCTGGTGACCGGCGCCTTCGGGCGGCTCGATCTGCTCGTGCCGATACTGCTCGGCGCGATCGCGGTGCGCCTGATCCTGCATCCCGAGAAGCCGGAGGCCAACGGCCGTATCGTCATCGGCCTGTCCGCGCTCGCCATCGGAGTGCTCGGCCAGGTGCACCTCGCCTGCGGATCGCCCGCCCGCAGCGACGGCATGCAGGCGATAAGGGACGCCGGCGGCCTCATCGGCTGGGGAGCGGCGACCCCGCTGACGTACATGCTGGGCGAGGTCCTGGCCGTGCCGCTGCTCGTGCTGCTCACCTTCTTCGGGCTCCTCGTCGTGACGGCGACCCCGGTGACCGCGATCCCGCAGCGGCTGCGGCTGCTCGGGATCAAGCTCGGCATCCTCGCCGACCCGGAGGACGACCTCGTCGACCCGATGGAGGGGGCCGAGGGGGCGTACGCGGAGGGCCGGTACGACGATCAGTGGCGCGACGAGGCGCCCGCGCGCCCCCGCAGGCGCCGGTCCGCCCCCGGCCCGCAGGACACCGCCGGCGCCGAGGAGGAGGCGCTCGCCAAGCGGCGCGGCCGCCCGCGGCGTTCCGCCGTGCCGCAGCCCGACATGCATCGGCCGATGGACGCGGTGGACGTCGCCGCGGCGGCCGCGGCCGCCCTCGACGGCGCCGTCCTGCACGGCATGCCGCCCTCTCCGATCGTCGCCGACCTCACCCAGGGCGTCGGCGGCCCGAGGGAACCGTACGAGGAGACCACTCCCGTACCGGCGGCGCGCAGCAAGGGGCCTGCCGAGGCGAAGCCCCGGCAGGCCAAGCTCCCGGCCGGGGCGGTCCCGCAGCCGCAGCACGACTCCGCGGTCCCCGACTCCGCGGTCCCCGACCTCACCAAGCGGTCCCCGCAGGAGCCGCGCGAGTTGCCGCCCCGCGCCGAACAGCTCCAGCTCTCCGGCGACATCACCTACGCGCTGCCCGTCCTGGACCTGCTGGAGCGCGGCGGGCCGGGGAAGTCGCGCAGCGCGGCCAACGACGCCATAGTGGCCGCGCTGACCAACGTCTTCACCGAGTTCAAGGTCGACGCCCGCGTCACCGGCTTCACCCGCGGCCCGACGGTCACCCGGTACGAGGTGGCGCTCGGACCCGCCGTCAAGGTGGAGCGGATCACCGCGCTCGCCAAGAACATCGCGTACGCGGTCGCCAGCCCGGACGTGCGGATCATCAGCCCCATCCCCGGCAAGTCCGCGGTCGGCATCGAAATCCCCAACACCGACCGGGAGATGGTCAACCTCGGCGACGTGCTGCGGCTCGCGGAGTCGGCGGAGGACGACGATCCGATGCTGGTCGCCTTCGGCAAGGACGTCGAGGTCGGCTACGTCATGCACTCGCTGGCGAAGATGCCGCACATGCTGGTCGCCGGCGCCACCGGCTCCGGCAAGTCCTCGTGCATCAACTGCCTGATCACCTCGGTGATGATGCGGGCGACGCCCGAGGACGTGCGGATGATCCTCGTCGACCCCAAGCGCGTCGAACTCACCGCCTACGAGGGCATCCCGCACCTGATCACCCCGATCATCACCAACCCCAAGCGGGCCGCCGAGGCGCTGCAGTGGGTGGTGCGCGAGATGGACCTGCGCTACGACGACCTCGCCGCCTACGGCTACCGGCACATCGACGACTTCAACCGGGCGGTGCGCGAGGGGAAGATCAAGCCGCCCGAGGGCAGCGGGCGCGAACTGCACCCGTACCCCTATCTGCTGGTGATCGTCGACGAGCTCGCCGACCTGATGATGGTCGCGCCCCGGGACGTCGAGGACTCCATCGTGCGGATCACGCAGCTCGCCCGCGCGGCCGGCATCCACCTGGTGCTCGCCACCCAGCGGCCCTCCGTCGACGTCGTCACCGGTCTGATCAAGGCGAACGTGCCCTCGCGGCTCGCGTTCGCGACCTCCTCCCTCGCCGACTCCCGCGTCATCCTCGACCAGCCCGGCGCCGAGAAACTGATCGGCAAGGGCGACGGGCTGTTCCTGCCGATGGGCGCCAACAAGCCCACCCGTATGCAGGGCGCGTTCGTCACCGAGGACGAGGTCGCGGCCGTCGTGCAGCACTGCAAGGACCAGATGGCGCCCGTCTTCCGGGACGACGTCACCGTGGGCAGCAAGCAGAAGAAGGAGATCGACGAGGACATCGGCGACGACCTCGACCTGCTCTGCCAGGCGGCCGAGCTGGTCGTCTCCACGCAGTTCGGGTCCACGTCCATGCTCCAGCGCAAGCTGCGCGTCGGCTTCGCCAAGGCCGGACGGCTGATGGACCTCATGGAGTCGCGCAACATCGTCGGTCCGAGCGAGGGCTCCAAGGCGCGTGACGTCCTGGTGAAGGCGGACGAACTGGACGGCGTGCTCGCGGTGATCCGCGGGGAGAGCGGGGAGTAGCAAGGGACGACGCGGAGGAGTGGGACGGGGGAGTGGGACGGGGCGACGCTGGGAGTGGGACGGGCGGAGCGGGTGGTCGAGGGGCGCCGCGGACGGGTCACGGCAACGGGAACGTGACCCACCCGTAAGTGATCCGTGAGCAACCCTTTTCCGTGCGCGTACGTCAAGTTGAGGGGGGTAGGAAAGACCTCCCGGCGTCAGGATGACCGGCCATTCTGATGGCGTACAAAGTGCTACCGCCCGGTTGCCCCACCCTTTCGTACCCCCCCTAGACTGAGCTTCCAGCACAGGTGGCTACACCCTCGAAAGGCGCCCCCGTGTCCATCGGCAACTCCCCTGACGACCACACCTCCAAGGACGCACGCCCGGTCGAAGACGCTCGCCCCGGCGAGGACGGTTCCGGCGACGACCCCGAGGCCACCCGTGCCGCCGACCGCCCCTCGATCGGCACCGCCCTGCGCAGGGCACGCATCGACGCCGGTCTGACCGTCGACGAGATAAGCAACGCCACCCGCGTCCGCGCCACCATCGTGCACGCGATCGAACGGGACGACTTCGCGCCCTGCGGCGGCGACGTCTACGCCCGCGGGCACCTGCGTACCCTGGCGCGCGCCGTCCACCTCGATCCCGGACCGCTGCTCGAACAGTTCGCCGCCGAGCACGGCGGACGCCCCGCCCCGACCCCGGCCGCCCCTCTCTTCGAGGCCGAGCGGATCCGGCCGGAGCGGCGCGGGCCCAACTGGACCGCCGCCATGGTCGCCGCGATCGTCGCGGTGATCGGCTTCGTCGGATTCACGCTGTTCAGCGGCGGTGACGACGACGGCGGCACCCAGGCCAAGGTCGCCGAGGGCTCCACCGCCACCGCGAGCAGGCCCGCCACGTCCGCCACGCCCAAGTCCGGCAAGCCCGCCGACCACAAGCCCGACCCCACGGACAGCGCCATCGCGGCGGCCCCGCGGGACAAGGTGACCGTCCAGGTGAGCGCCACCGACGGCCGCAGCTGGATCTCGGCCAAGGACCACAACGGCCGCACCCTGTTCGACGGCACCCTGGAGAAGGGCGACTCCCACACCTTCCAGGACAAGGAGCGGGTCGACCTCGTCCTCGGCGACGCCGGCGCGGTACGGCTGCACGTCAACGGCAAGGAGATCAAGGACGACTTCCGGGCCGGTCAGGTCCAGCGGCTGACGTACACCAAGGGCGACCCCGAGGCCGGATGACCGGGTCCGGACCCCGGGCCGCGGCCCGTCGCGCGGTCCGGGAAGGTGCTCCGGGAGGCGGGTTTGAGGAGGGCCAACCCCGTCGACGTGGGATGTCGGCGGGACGAAGTAGTCTTGAGCCCATGCCTGAACGCCGTACCGTCGCACTCGTCACACTCGGCTGCGCCCGTAACGAGGTGGACTCGGAGGAGCTCGCAGGCCGTTTGGAGGCGGACGGCTGGCAGCTCGTAGAGGACGCCGAGGACGCGGACGTCGCCGTCGTCAACACCTGCGGATTCGTCGACGCCGCCAAGAAGGACTCCGTCGACGCCCTCCTGGAGGCCAACGACCTCAAGGACCACGGCAGAACCAAGGCCGTCGTGGCGGTGGGGTGCATGGCCGAGCGGTACGGCAAGGAACTCGCCGAAGCCCTGCCCGAGGCCGACGGCGTCCTCGGCTTCGACGACTACGCGGACATCTCCGACCGCCTGCGGACCATCCTCTCCGGCGGCATCCACGCCGCGCACACCCCCCGCGACCGGCGCAAGCTGCTGCCGATCAGCCCCGCCGAGCGCCAGGAGGCCGGCGCCGCCGTCGCCCTCCCCGGGCACGGCCCCGTCGACCTCCCCGAAGGCCTCGCCCCGGCCTCCGGTCCGCGCTCTCCGCTGCGCCGCCGGCTGGGCGGTGCGCCGGTCGCCTCCGTGAAGCTCGCCTCCGGCTGTGACCGCCGCTGCTCCTTCTGCGCCATCCCCTCCTTCCGTGGCTCCTTCATCTCCCGCCGCCCCAGCGACGTGCTGAACGAGACACGCTGGCTGGCCGAGCAGGGCGTCAAGGAGGTCATGCTCGTCTCCGAGAACAACACCTCCTACGGCAAGGACCTCGGCGACATCCGGCTCCTGGAGTCCCTGCTGCCCGAGCTCGCCGAGGTCGACGGCATCGAGCGGGTGCGCGTCAGCTACCTCCAGCCCGCCGAGATGCGCCCCGGCCTGATCGACGTGCTGACCGCCACCCCCAAGGTCGCGCCCTACTTCGACCTCTCCTTCCAGCACTCGGCGCCCGGCGTGCTGCGCGCGATGCGGCGCTTCGGGGACACCGACCGTTTCCTGGAACTGCTCGACACCATCAGGAGCAAGGCCCCCGAGGCCGGCGTGCGCTCCAACTTCATCGTGGGCTTCCCCGGCGAGTCCGAGGGCGACCTCGCCGAACTGGAGAGATTCCTGAACGGCGCGCGGCTGGATGCCATCGGCGTCTTCGGGTACTCCGACGAGGACGGCACGGAAGCGGCGACATACGAGAACAAGCTCGACGCGGACACCGTGGCCGAGCGGCTGGACCGGGTCTCCCGGCTCGCGGAGGAACTGACCGCGCAGCGTGCCGACGAGCGTGTCGGCTCGACGGTGCACGTGCTGGTGGAGTCCGTCGACGAGGAGGGCGTGTACGGCCGCGCCGCGCACCAGGCGCCCGAGACGGACGGCCAGGTGCGGCTGACGAGCGGCGAGGGTGTGGGCGTCGGCCGTATGGTCGAGGCGAAGGTGGTCGGGGCCGAGGGCGTCGATCTGGTGGCCGAGCCGCTCCCGGGCTCCCCGGGATGTACAGAGGAGGCGGGCAGATGACCGGAATCCCGGCATCCGCGGCGGGCGGCCCTTCCGGCGCCCGCGGGACGGCTCCCGCGGCGCAGACCCCCGGAGCCACTGCGGCGGATGTCGCGCGCGGGAGCGCGCGGGACTCCGGTGCCGGCGAGGGGGCCACGGCCGGGCAGAACGGGACCGCATCGCGTGAGGGCGCGCGGGCGGTACGGGGCGGGAAGATCGGTGCCGCGGCGGTCGACCAGGCCAGCGTCTGGAACGTGGCCAACCTGCTCACCATGGTCCGCCTGCTCCTCGTGCCGGGCTTCGTCGCGCTGATGCTCGGCAACGGCGGCCACGACCCGGCCTGGCGCTCGTTCGCCTGGGCGGCGTTCGCCGTCGCCATGATCACCGACCTCTTCGACGGTCACCTCGCCCGCACCTACGACCTGGTCACCGACTTCGGCAAGATCGCCGACCCCATCGCGGACAAGGCGATCATGGGGGCGGCGCTGATCTGCCTGTCCGCCCTCGACGACCTGCCCTGGTGGGTGACGGTCGTCATCCTCGGCCGCGAACTCGGCATCACGCTGCTGCGGTTCCTCGTCATCCGCTACGGCGTCATCCCGGCGAGCCGCGGCGGCAAACTCAAGACGCTCACCCAGGGCGTGGCCGTCGGCATGTACGTGCTGGCGCTCACCGGATGGCTCGCCTCCCTGCGGTTCTGGGTGATGGCCGCGGCGGTCGTCCTGACGGTGGCGACCGGGCTCGACTATGTGAGACAGGCCATTGTGCTGCGGCGCCGGGGAATCGCCGAGCGCCGGGGCGCGTTGGAAGAAGCGGACAGGTGACGTCCGGGGCCGCCGAAGTGCTGCGACTACTCACCGTGAGGGGCGAGACCCTCGCCGTCGCGGAGTCGCTGACCGGTGGTCTGGTGGCCGCGGACATCGCGTCCGTGCCGGGGGCCTCCAAGGCCTTCCGGGGCTCTGTCACCGCGTACGCCACCGATGTGAAGCGGGACGTCCTCGGTGTGGAGGGCACTCTGCTGGCCGAACGCGGCGCGGTGGATCCGCAGGTCGCGGCCCAGATGGCGGCCGGCGTACGCAGACTGCTCGGCGCCGACTGGGGAATCGCGACGACCGGTGTGGCCGGCCCCGAACCCCAGGGCGGACAGCCGGTCGGCACAGTCTTCGTGGCCGTCGACGGCCCCTTCGAGACTGTTTTCGGAGAACCTGGTGGCGAGAAAGTGGTGTCGCTGCGGTTGAACGGTGACCGCACGGAAATTCGTATGGAGAGTGTACGGAGCGTACTCGCACTCCTCCTGGAGGAGTTGGCGGGCGAACGGACCGGTAACGAGCGGGCACAGGATACGGAACGGAACGGGGGGACTTGATGTTTGCAGCCCTGAGTGAACACGACAGCGCTCCCCGCACGGCCGCGGCGCGAGGCGGTACGGTGGGGCGTGAAGGATGCGGTTACGCGGTCCGAGGAGGGAGCCACCGATGATTCTGCTCCGTCGCCTACTGGGTGACGTGCTGCGTCGGCAGCGCCAGCGCCAGGGCCGTACTCTGCGCGAAGTCTCCTCCTCCGCCCGAGTCTCGCTCGGTTATCTCTCCGAGGTGGAGCGGGGGCAGAAGGAGGCTTCCTCCGAACTGCTCTCCGCGATCTGCGACGCGTTGGACGTACGGATGTCCGAGTTGATGCGCGAGGTGAGTGACGAACTCGCGCTCGCGGAGCTGGCGGCGTCGGCCGCGGTCACCGAACCGGTGCCCGCCCCGGTGCGTCGTCCCATGCTCAATTCCGTGTCCGTCGCCGGCGTCCCGCCGGAACGGGTCACGATCAAGGCACCCAGCGAAGCGGTGGATGTGGTCGCCGCCTGACGCGCGGTTCCGCGCGGTATGACGAGCCCCGGCGGGGAGCTCCGGATTCGTTCCGGAGCTCCCCACCGGGGCTCGTCGCTGCTTCTGACCGAGGGGCGATCGGCCCGGTGCGCAAGGTGCGTTTGCCGGTGCGCGGCGGGGCGGTCATGGTGGAGGGGTGATCCGGAGCGACCCGGCCGGTGCGGGAGGTGCCGCGCACGCACCGTGGATGTGCGGTGACGGCACGACCGGTCGTGGCGGTGCGCCCGTGTGCCGTCGGTGCGCCCTCCCGGCGCGGCGTGGAGGGCGGCTAGCGTCTGGCAACAG
>Ga0308173_10001619_pt1 | contig 11413 bp, 10 predicted proteins | sample PhyPR1_FD_203716 | JGI IMG/M metagenome (GOLD analysis project Ga0308173, IMG submission 203716) | Soil microbial communities from UC Gill Tract Community Farm, Albany, California, United States - DLSLS.P.R1 | ecosystem: Environmental > Terrestrial > Soil > Agricultural land | place: USA... | reverse complement strand
TGAACATCGGCGGGGACACGGTCCGCACGCTGCGCCACGGCATGGCCGGCGCGCCGGGCCTGGAGATCTGGGGCCCCTACGAGAGCTACGACCGGGTCCGCGAGACCATCCTCGAGGCCGGCCGGGAGTTCGGCCTGGAGCCGGTGGGCTCGCGCGCCTACTCGACCAACACCCTCGAGTCCGGGTGGATCCCCTCGCCCCTGCCGGCGATCTACACCGGCGAGGAGCTGCGTCCCTACCGGGAGTGGCTGGGTGCGGACAGCTACGAGGCGACCAATGCCATCGCCGGCAGCTTCGTGTCCGACGACATCGAGGACTACTACACCAACCCGTGGGACCTCGGGTACGGCTCGTTCGTCAAGTTCGACCACGACTTCCTCGGCCGTGACGCCCTCGAGGCCGTGGACAAGGACGCGCAGCGCCGCAAGGTCACGCTCGAGTGGAACTCCGACGACCTCGCCGAGCTCCTCGGCGCTCCGGTGAGGGACGCCCGGTACCAGTTCTTCGACCTCCCCAACGCCAACTACGGGTCGTCGAACTTCGACAAGGTCATCGACGCCGACGGCCACCTGCTGGGCCTGTCGATGTTCACCGGCATCTCGGCGAACGAGAAGAAGGGGCTGTCCCTGGCCACCATCAGCCCCGACGTCCCGCACGGCGCCGAGGTCCGCGTGATCTGGGGCGAGCCCGACGGCGGCAGCAAGAAGACCACCGTCGAGCCGCACGAGCAGTTCGAGGTCCGCGCCACCGTCAGCCCCGTCCCCTACGCCAAGATGGCGCGGGAGACGTACCACGCCGGCTGGCGGAGCCAGGCCAACGCCTGAGGCAGCGCCCATGGGGGCCGGGTGGCGGGGACCTTCCCCGCCCCCCGGCCCCTGCTACGTCACATGTCGCGCAGCGGGCGCGACCGTCCGCGCCGCAGGTGCCGTCATCGGAGTGATCCGGCGCACGGTCGGCGTCCCTACCGTGATCTCGACGGTTCTGCCACCGACGAAAGGATCCCGTCTCCGATGTCGTCCGAAAGCCTCGCCGCTGCCCTGGACCGTGCCGGGAGCCCGGTCGAGCTCCTGCGGAACCTCGCCTTCCCGCCGAGCACCTTCCCGGTCAAGCCGGAGTTCACCAACTGGCGGTCCGAGCAGCGGTCGTGGGTGGAGACCTGCGCGCTGCTCGACCAGTCCCACCACATGACGGACCTCTTCATCGAGGGCCCGGACGCGCTGCGGCTGCTCAGCGACGTCGGCGTCAACACCTTCGCGAACTTCGGCGTCGGCAAGGCCAAGCAGTTCGTCGCCGTGAACCCCGACGGCTACCTGATCGGCGACGCGATCCTGTTCCACCTGGAGGAGGATCTGTTCGACCTGGTCGGGCACCCGATGGTGATCGACTGGGTGACCTTCAACCTGGAGCGCGGCGATTACCAGGCCACGGTCGAGCGCGACGACAACTCGGCGGTGCGGACGTCGGGGCCGCCCAAGCTGTACCGGTACGAGCTCCAGGGGCCCACCGCCGCCGCTCTCATCGAGCAGGTGAGTGCTGCCCCGCTCCCGGACGTGAAGTTCTTCAACATGGCCGAGTTCACCATCGCCGGTCGCCGCGTCCACGGGCTGCGGCACGGCATGGCCGGCCAGCCCGGCTTCGAACTGTTCGGCCCCTGGAAGGACGCGGACGCCGTCCTCTCCGCCCTGCTGGATGCCGGGCAGGACCACGGCCTCGTGCGGGTGGGCGCGAAGGCCTACTCGACGGCCAACCTGGAGTCCGGGTGGGTACCCGCGCCGATGACCGCGCTGTTCTCCGATGACCCGCTCATGCAGGAGTACCGGGAGTGGCTGCCCGTCGAGAAGGTCGGGTCCATCGGCGGGAGCCTGGACTCGGCCGACATCCGGGACTACTACCTCACCCCTTACGACATCGGGTACGGCAAGACGGTCAAGTTCGACCACGAGTTCATCGGCCGCGAGGCGCTCGAGCGGATGGCGGAGACGCCGTCGCGCACCAAGGTGACCCTGGTGTGGAACGCGGACGACGTGACGGCGGCGATCGGCACGCTGTACGAGCCCGGCCCCGGCGCCAAGTACATCGACATGCCGAAGGCGCGCTACGCGACCCACCACGAGGACAAGGTGCTCCAGGACGGCCGACAGGTCGGCGTATCGCTCGACTGCGGTTACCTCGCCAACGAACGGGTCATGGTCTCGCTCGCTGCGCTCGAGAACGAGTACGCCGAGCCCGGCACCGAGGTGACCGTGCTCTGGGGCGAGCAGCCGGTCTCGGCCAAACCGGCCGTCGAGGAGCACAAGCAGGTGGAGATCCGGGCCACCGTCGCGCCCGTCCCCTTCGTGGACTTCGCCCGCACGAACTACCGGGCCCGGTGAGCTGACCGTCCCCCCGCTCGGGTCCTGCTCCGGACGAGGGACGGTGGTCGCCGGCACAGGACCGGCGTGGTTGGCTGGACGCCGGAACGATGGCATGGGCCATCCGGACCGGGCCGGCGCACGGGTCGCCGGTCGGGGCGGCCGAACGGATCAGGAGGGCGGGGCGGTGGACCTCGATCGGAGGGGTGCCACGGGCGCCTCCCCCGCGGCGGGCACCCTGCCGGCCGAGCTCGTCGAGCACGCGCCGGAGGCATTGGCGGTCATCGACGCCGACGCCCGTTTCGTCGAGGCGAACCCTGCCGCCGTCGTGCTGTGCGGGTTGCGGCCCGGTGAGGTGACCGGCACGCGATCCCCGTTCCCTGCACCCGGCAGCGACCCGGCGGCTGCCCGGACCGGCGAATCGACCGTGGAGTGGCAGCCGGCACCGGGCGAGCGGCGTGAGTTCGCCTACCTGCTCAACCAGGTGCCCGGCCGGCCGCTGTGGGTGGTCTCCTTCCGGGACGTGACCGTGAGCCGACAGCACCAGCGGAGGCTGGCCGCCATCGCCAAGGCCGCCTCCAGCGTGGCCTCCAAGCGCTCCCTGGTGGGCACGCTCGAGACGCTCGCCCGCGAGGTCCTCCGGACGGATTCGCTCGCCGGCGTCCAGGTGCTCACGACGACCCCGGGGGGCGACCGGCTGCACGTGATGGGGGCGGCGGGGTTCGGCCGCGCTCCCGACTTCTTCGACAAGCTGATGGAGTGCCGCGCCCTCGGCGCCCGGCTGGTCATGCTCGAGGCGCTCGAGACCCGGCAGCCCCTCGTCGTCGCCGACCGGTACGACGTCATCCAGAAAGACCCCGCGTGGGCGCCGCTGCACGAGCTGATGCGCCATCCGCGGTGGGACTGGTTCGCCAGCGTGCCGCTCCTCGCTCGCGGAGAACCGGTCGGGATCCTGAACGCCTTCTTCGCCCCGGGTCAGACCGTCGGCGACACCGAGCTGGAATTCCTGCTCGCCATGGCCGAGCAGGCCGCGATGGCGGTCGACCATGCCGCCCTGCTCGATCGCGAACGGGACGTCGCCCGCCGGGAGGAGCGTCAGAAGCTGGCCCGGGACCTGCACGACTCGGTCGTGCAGCAGGTCTTCTCGATGATGATGCAGGCGCGGTCGCTGGGCGTGCTCGTCGAACGCGGGCTGGCGCCGCCGCCGGAGAAGGTGGCTCAGGTCGCCGACGACCTGAGCAGCAGCGCCGAGGACGTCCTGGCCGATCTGCGCGGGATGGTGGTCGAGCTCCGACCGGCGACCGGCACCGAGCGTGGTCTGATCTCGGCGCTGCACTCACTCGTGGACACGACCCGGGCGCGGACGGAGCTCACCGTGGAGCTGGACGTGGACGATCCCGCCCAGGAGCTGTCCCAGCTCGACGCCGACCTGCTCGAGGACGTCTACCGCATCGTCGCGGAGGCGCTGCACAACGCCGTCAAACACGCGTCCGCCACCACGGTCGCCATCCGCATGTCGGTCGTCTCCCACGGCAGTCGCCGACGCCTCGTCGCCGAGGTCACGGATGACGGGCAGGGGCTCGTCGGCGGCACGGACAAGGCGAGCGGCCCAGCCTCCGGCGGCCTCGGCATGACCGTCATGCAGGAGCGCGCGGACCGGTGGGGCGGCACCGTCCGTGTCCGCGACCTACCCTCCGGCGGCGCCAGGGTGCAGCTCACCCTGCCGCTGCTGACCTCACTGCCGACGACGCCGTCGGAGAACCGGACGGCCCAGCCATGACCGATCTCCAGCCCGTCCGTGTCCTGGTGGTGGACGACCACGCGGTCGTCCGCCGGGGTGTGGTCGCCTATCTCGAGGCGCTCGAGGACCTCGAGGTGGCCGGCGAGGCCGGGGACGGTCAGGAGACCCTGGACTTCCTGGCGCGAGCTGCAGCGCTGCACGAGCTGCCCGACGTCGTCCTGATGGACCTGCAGATGCCGGTCATGGACGGCGTGACGGCGACCGGCGAGGTGATCCGCCGTTTTCCGAACGTGAAGGTGGTGATCCTGACCAGCTTCGGCGAGACCGAGCGGGTCCATGCCGCCCTCGAACAGGGGGCATCGGGATACCTGCTGAAGGACGCCGGGCCGACCGAGGTCGATGCGGCGCTCCGTGCAGCGGTGCGCGACGAGGTCTTCCTGGACGCCGCCGTCACCCGGAAGCTCACCCAGGAGATGCGGGCCCCGCGTGCCGGGCTGGGGGTCCTGACCGCCCGGGAGAAGGAGGTGCTGGTCCTGGTCGCCGAGGGGCAGTCGAACAAGGACATCGCCCGACGCCTGGACATCAGCGAGCGCACCGCCCGGACGCACGTGAGCCACCTGCTCACGAAGATGGGGCTCACGTCCCGGACGCAGGCGGCCCTGCTGGCGGTCAAGGAGGGACTGGTCCAGCCCCGCTGACGGCGGCCTGCATCATTTGTCGCATCCGCGGTGCGACGGCTATGACCTGTCGGTCGGGTCAACCGCGCGATCCCTCTCGGCGCCGACGTTCGTAGCGTCAGTCGCATCGTTTCCTGGGCCGGCCGGCCGCCTCCCGGAGGGAGGACCGCATGACCGTCGATCACGACACGGACACCGCTCCCGTCCAGGTCGTCTGCGAGACCGCGGGGAGGGTGCTGCTCGTCCCGCCGGGCACGTCGATCCTCCAAGCGGTCCGTGACGCGGGCCTCGAGGTGATGCCACCCTGCGCCGACGGTCTCTGCGGCGGGTGCGAGACGCGCATCCTCGACGGCGAACCCGACCACCGCGACGGTCTGCTGACCGCCGAGGAGCATGCCCTCGGCGACACGATGCTGATCTGCGTCTCGCGAGCCAGGACGCCGCGGCTGGTGCTCGATCTGTGACCGGCGGATGGCCGGGTATGCAGGACGGATGTCGCAGGTGATCCGCGCCGCATCGGTAGCCGTGGCGATGACATCGGACCGATTCCCGCCGTCGTCGCCGTCCCTACCGTCACCACCAGACACTGAGACCCGCACGAACACCGAGCCTTCGGAGGATGCACAGCCATGAGCACCTTCGTCCTCGTGCACGGTGCCTGGCACGGAGGGTGGTGCTGGGACCGCGTGGCCGCGCCGCTGCGCGCCGCCGGCCACGACGTCCACGCGCCGACGCTGACCGGCCTGTCGGAGCGTGCGCACCTGCTGTCGCCGCTGGTCGGCCTGGAGACACACGTCGAGGACGTCGTAGCGCTGATCGACGTCCTGGGTCTCACCGACGTCGTCCTGGTGGGACACAGCTACGCCGGGCAGATCGTGACCGCCGTGGCGGACCGGCGGCCGCAGGCAATCGCCCAGCGGGTCTACCTGGACGCATTCGTCGGATCCGACGGGGAGGCGGCCCGCGACCTGCTGCCCGAGACCGTGGAGCACCACTGGGCGGAGTCGGCGGCGGAGCAGGGCTTCGGGTGGCTGGTGCCGGTGCGGAAACTGTCGGTGCTCGGCGTGACCGAGCAGTCCGACGTCGACTGGCTGCTCCCGAAGCTGACGCCCCACCCCTGGAAGACCTACACCGACCCGTTGCGGCTGACCGGTGCGGTGGACGACGTCCCGGCGGCGTTCGTCGAGTGCGTCAGCTGGATGCGCGTGTTCGCCCGCCAGGCCGACCGCGCCCGCGACCGCGGCTGGCAGGTGCACGAGCTCGAGACGGGCCACGAGGCGATGGTGACCGCGCCGAAGGAGCTCGCCGGTGTGCTCCTGAAGCTGGCCGAGGGTGTGGAGGCCTGAGATGGAGTTCCTGGTCAGGTCGGAGAACCGACTGCCGGCAGACACCCCGGCGGAGCGGCGGGAGGAACTGCGCGCCGGTGAGCGCGCTCGGGCCATGGAGCTGCGGGCCGAGGGTGTGCTGAAGCGGCTGTGGCGGGTGCCCGGCCGCAACGCGACGGTGGGTCTCTACGAGGCCGCGGACCCGGCTGCGTTGCACGACGCCCTGATGTCCCTGCCCATGGCCCCCTGGCTCGACGTCCACGTCGAGGCACTGGCCACTCACCCCCAGGAACGGACGACGTGACCACCGCGGGCGAGCCGCACGGCCGGCTGGACCTGCCCGGAACGCCGATCTTCGACGGGCAGAGCAGCCGGCGCGGGCTGCGGATGAACAAGATGTTCATGAGCTTCCGCGACGAGGGGAACCGCACGCGGTTCCTGGCCGACGAGGCGGCCTACTGCCAGGAGTACGGGCTGACTCCGGAGCAGCAGCAGGCGGTCGTCGACCGCGACTGGGCGGCGATGATCGACCTGGGCGGCAGCATCTTCTACGTCTACAAGCTGGCCATGATCGACGGCCGCTCGATGCAGTACCTCGGCGGCGTGTTCACGGGTATGGGCGAGGACGACTTCGTGGCGGCGATGCGAGCGGGAGGACGGCGCGATGGCTGAGGTGATCTGGGGGCTGGCGACGTCGCACGTCCCGTCGATCGGCGCGGCGATGGACCGGCAGAAGACCGAGGACCCGAACTGGAAGGACCTCTTCGACGGGTACGCGCCCGCCCGGGCCTGGCTGGCCGAGCACCGCCCCGACGTCGCGATCGTCGTCTACAACGACCACGCCAACGGCATCGACCTGGACTTCGTGCCCACGTTCGGACTGGGCACCGCCGAGCGCTACCGCGTGGCCGACGAGGGCTTCGGTCCCCGCCAGGTGCCCGACGTGGTCGGCGACCCCGACCTCTCGCTGCACCTGGTCGAGAGCCTGATCGACGAGGGCTTCGACCTGACGGTCTTCCAGGAGCTCGACGTCGACCACGGGCTGACGGTGCCGCTGTCGGTGTGGACGCCGGACCCGGGCGACGCCTGGCCCTGCCCGGTCGTCCCCGTCCTGGTCAACGTCATCCAGTACCCCCAGCCCACGGCAGCCCGGTGCTACGCCCTCGGCCAGGCCCTCGGCCGGGCGATCCGGAGCTATCGGGACGACGTGACCGTGGGCATCCTCGGTACCGGCGGCATGTCCCACCAGCTGGCGGGCGCGCGCGCAGGCTTCATCAACCCGGAGTTCGACCGGATGTGGATGGAGGCCATCGAGACCGACCCCGCGAAGCTGGCGACGCTCAGCCGCGAGGAGCTGATCCGTCAGGCCGGCTCGGAGGGCATCGAGCTGATCATGTGGCTCGTCATGCGGGGCGCGATGAACGACCAGATCTCGAAGATCCACTCCCACTACTTCGTGCCGGCCTCCAATACCGCAGCCGGCCTCGCGCTGTTCGACAACCGAGCCCTGTTCGACAACCGGGTCCACCAGCCGGCCTGAGCATCGCCGACGGCCCGCCGCACCGAGAGAAGGCACCCACGTGAACCGCGCCCTGACCGCCCGCGACTCGTCGACCCGCGCCTCCCTCAGGAGCGCCTTCGAGAACCTCGGCTACGAGGTGATCCCGTTCAAGAAGACCGAGGAACAGGTCCTCCAGAACGTGCCCAAGGACGTGCGGCTGACCGTCACCGCCTCGCCGGCGAAGGGACAGGACGCGACGGTGGACCTCTCGGTCAAGCTCGCCGGGCACGGCTACTCGGTGGCGCCCCACCTGTCGGCGCAGCAGGTCCGCGACCGCGCCCATCTGGCCGACCTCGTCGCCCGCTGCCGGGAGGCGGAGATCAAGGACGTGTTCGTCGTCGGTGGCGACCCGACCGACACCCCCACCGAGTTCAAGCACGCACACGACCTCCTCGTCGCCCTGCACGAGCTCGACCACGGCTTCACCGACATCGGCATCGGCGGCCATCCCGAGGGGCACCCGTCCGTGTCCGAGGACGTGCTGTTCCAGGCCCTGAAGGACAAGGCTGACCTGGCGACGCACATCAAGACGCAGATCGTCTTCGACCCGAAGGTCATCCTGAACTGGTCCCGTGAGCTCAAGCGCCGCGGGATCGACCTGCCCGTCCAGGTGGGCGTGCCGGGCGCGGTCCACCGCCAGAAGCTGCTCCGGGTCTCCGGCAGTCTGGGCATCGGCGCGTCCGCCGGCTTCCTCAAGAAGCAGCAGAACCTCTTCTGGCGGTTCTTCGTGCCCGGCGGCTACAACCCGGCCAAGATCATCAAGGGACTCGCGCCGCACATCGGCAAGCCGGACAACACCCTCGACGGCTTCCACATCTTCACCTTCAACGACCTCCACTCCACCGAGGCGTGGCGGAAGAAGACCCTCGAGGGCCTCTCGTGAGTGGCGGCGTGACCGCCCGCGTGATCGACGGCACCGCCGTCGCGCGCCGGGTGCGCGAGGACGTGGCGCGGGGCGTGGAGAAGCTGCTCGCCGCCGGGGGCACTCCCCCCGGGCTGGCGACGGTCCTCATCGGCGACGACCCGGCGTCGGAGGTCTACGTCCGCAACAAGCGCCGGCTCAGCGTCGAGGCCGGGATGCTCGACCAGCACCGGCACCTGCCCGGCGACGTCGACCAGGAGACGGCCGCGGCCCTCCTCGACGAGTTGGCCGCCGACCCGGCGGTCTCCGGGATCCTCCTCCAGCTGCCGACGCCGAAGCACCTGGACTCCGACGAGCTCGTCGCCCGCATCCCGGCCGAGAAGGACGTCGACGGGCTGACCACGCTGAACGCCGGTCTCCTCATGCAGGGACGGCCGGGGCTTCGGCCCTGCACGCCGGCCGGCGTCATGACGCTGCTCGACGAGTACGACGTGCCGCTCCAGGGGGTGGAGGCCGTGGTGGTCGGCCGGTCGCCCCTGGTCGGCAAGCCGATGGCCCAGCTGCTCCTCGGCCGGCACGCGACGGTGACGACCTGCCACTCCCGCACCCGCGACCTCGCCGAGGTGTGCCGGCGGGCCGACGTCCTCGTCGTCGCCGCGGGGATCCCCGGGCTCGTCGGTGGCGACGCGGTCAAGCCGGGTGCCACCGTCATCGACGTCGGGATCCACCGCGGGGAGAACGGACTGCGGGGGGACGTCGACTACGCGGCCGCCGCCGAGGTGGCCGGGCTGATCACCCCGGTACCCGGCGGGGTCGGGCCGATGACGATTGCGATGCTGCTCGCCAACACCCTGACAGCCGCCAAGGTCCAGCAGGGTTTCGGCGACTGATGGGCGACTGATGCACCGGCCGTGGGCACGGTTCGACGACCTGCGCACGGGGACGGCGCTGCGCTGCCCCCCGGCGACGCGGGTTCTGACCGCGGTCCGGCCCGACGAGGTCGCCGACGTGCTGCAGGAGGTCCATGACGCGACCGAGCGCGGCAGCTGGGCGTTCGGCTACGTGGCCTACGAGGCGGCCGCCGGCCTGGACGCCCAGCTCCCGGGCGGCTGCGGCGCCCCGGGCGAGACGCCGCTGGTCTGGTTCGGGCTCTGCGACGAACCGGCCCGGGTCGCCCCCGTGCCCCTTCCCGGCGGCCCCGCCCCGGACGCGCCCCCGTGGCGGCCGGACTGGACCGACGAGGAGCACGCCCGGGGCGTCGAGACGGTCCGGGAACACATCGCCGCCGGTGACACCTACCAGTGCAATCTGACCGACCGGCTGCGCACGACGGTTCCAGGCGATCCCCTGGCCTTGTACGCACGGCTCGCCCTCGCTCAGCGCGGCGCCTACAACGCCTACCTGGACCTGGGGCGGCACGTCGTCGCCAGCGCCAGCCCCGAGCTGTTCTTCGAGTGGGCCGGGGACGAGGTGCGGACCCGCCCGATGAAGGGGACGGCGCCGCGCGGGCGCACGACGGCGGAGGACGCGCGGCAGACGCATGTGCTGCTCACCAGCGCCAAGGAGCAGGCCGAGAACCTGATGATCGTCGACCTGCTCCGCAACGACCTCGGCCGCATCGCGGACGTGGGCAGCGTGCACGTGGACGAACTCTTCTCCCTGGAGCGCTACCCGACCGTCTGGCAGATGACCTCCCAGGTCAGCGCGCGGATCCAGCCCGGCATCGGGCTCCTGGACCTGTTCCGGGCGCTGTTCCCGTGCGGATCCGTCACCGGCGCCCCCAAGCGCCGCACCATGCAGCTCATCGACGCCCTCGAGCCGACGCCGCGGGGCATCTACTGCGGCGCCGTGGGGCTGGTGGCTCCCCCGACCGCTCCGTTCCGCGCACGCTTCAACGTCGCCATCCGGACCGTCGTGCTGGACCGCCCCTCCGGGCGGGCCGTCTACGGCGCGGGAGGCGGGATCACCTGGGACTCCGACGCCGGCCGGGAGCGGGCCGAACTGCACGCCAAGGCCGCCGTCCTGGCGCACGACGTCACCGAGCACCGGCTCCTGGAGACCCTGGCCTTCGATCCGGCGGCGGGTCTGCGCAACCGCGACCGCCACCTGGCCCGGATGGCGGATTCGGCGGAGTGGTTGGGCTTCCGGTTCGAGCGCGCGGAGGTGCTGGCAGCGCTGCGGGAAGCGCTGGCCGGTCGGACCGATCCCGCGCGCGTCCGCGTGCTGCTGTCCCGGGCGGGTTCCGTCGCCGTGGAGCTGCAGCCGCTGCCCGTGGTCGACGACCGTCCGGTGCGGCTCGCGATCGACGACGAACCGGTGGACTCCGGCAGTCCGTGGCTGCAGCACAAGACGACCCGGAGGGACGTCTACACGACCGCCGCGCTCCGGCACCCGGAGGCCGACGACGTGGTGCTGCTCAACGAGCGCGGCGAGGTCACCGAGACCACGATCGGAAATCTCGCGGTACGGCTGGACGGCCGGTGGTGGACGCCGCCGACGACGTCCGGCTGCCTTCCCGGGGTGGAACGCGGCCGCCTCCTGGAGTTGGGCGTCCTGCAGGAGCGCGTCCTGAACGCGGCGGAGCTGCTCGCCGCCGAGGACCTCGCCGTCCTCAGCTCCCTGCGGGGATGGCGTTCCGCCAGGCTGGCCGTGGAACAGCCCGCCGTCTCCCCCCTCCAGCCCTCTCACTGACGCCCCTCCCCCGGACCGGAGCCATGAACGAGAACCCCGACCTGCCGCGCCAGTCGCTCGGCGACTTCCTCGGCGAGCTCGCCGCGCGGCTGCCCGCTCCCGGCGCCGGCGCGGTCGCCGCCCTCGAGGGGGCGCTGGCCGCCTCGCTCATGGCGATGGTGGGCCGCTTCACCACGGACGACGAGCACGCGCAAGTCATCCGGGA
>Ga0308173_10001618_pt1 | contig 11420 bp, 8 predicted proteins | sample PhyPR1_FD_203716 | JGI IMG/M metagenome (GOLD analysis project Ga0308173, IMG submission 203716) | Soil microbial communities from UC Gill Tract Community Farm, Albany, California, United States - DLSLS.P.R1 | ecosystem: Environmental > Terrestrial > Soil > Agricultural land | place: USA... | reverse complement strand
CGTCGTAGAGCGTTGTCCCAGCTCATTTGACAGTGCTGTCGCGAGGTTAAGAACGCCCAAGCAGGATTGATTACGGTCCGTGAGAGGATGTAGCGGCGAATGCAACCGACCGGGTCATCCGAAAAGACACGTACGGCTCCAGTGCGTAGGTTCAGCTTGCGCAACTGGAAGGTGTCGCGACGGCTGATCGCGCTGGTGCTGATCCCGACGGTCTTCGCCTCCGTGCTCGGCGCGCTGCGCATCATCACTTCCGCCAACAGCGCCGACGCTTATACGAAGGTCGAGCGACTCGGGCGGCTGGACTCCGCGGTGACCGACCTGACGCAGGACCTGGCCACCGAGCGGGACCAGACGATCAGCCTGATCGCCAACGGCCGTCCGTCCAACACGCGCTCGCAGATGCAAGGCCAGTACGCCAAGGTCGACACCGACGTCGGTCAGGTGCGCTCGCTGGCCTCCGGCATCGACAACTCCTACGGCGGGGCGCAGGCCGAAGAAGTGCGGATCGTCCTCAACCGGCTGGACGGCATCTCCGCACTGCGGTCCGCCGCCGCCGACTCCCAGATGCCCGCCTCGACGGTCATCGAGAAGTACGCCGACTCCATCGACGAGCTGCTCAGCCTGCTCGACGGCTCGACCTCCGGCGTCGCCGACGACGCGCTCGCCCGTGACGCACGTGCGCTGGGCGCCGTCTCGCGGGCCAAGGAGCAGGCGTCCCTGCTGCGCGCCTTCCTCTCCGCGGGCCTGCTCACCGGGACGATGAGCCTCTCCGACCGGGCCAGCGCGATCGGTGCGCAGGCGCGGGAACAGAGCGAGGACGTCTCGTTCCGCACCAGCGCCACGGCCGAGCAGCAGCGGACCTTCGACGACACCGTCATCGGCTCCGAGATCGACCAGGCCGGTCTGATCCAGCAGCAGGTCCTGAGCGAGGTGTCCAACGGCGACGGCAAGCTCAGCATGGCCACCCCGCAGAACGCCACGGCGTGGTTCCAGAACCAGAGCGGCAAGATCGACCGGCTGCGCAGCGTGCAGCAGACCCTGTCCAGGCAGATCCTCTCCCGCAGCCAGGACCAGCAGGACACCGCACAGACCGACGCCTACGCCGGCGCCGCCATCGCCGCCATCCTGCTGCTCCTCGTGCTGGGCATCACCGTGGTCATGGCCCGTTCGCTGGTGCTCCCGCTGCGCAAGCTGCGCCACGGCGCGCTGGAGGTCGCGGACAGCGGCCTGCCCGGCCTGGTGGCGCGGCTCCGCGATCCGCAGGCCGCGGTCGGCGGCATCGAGGTCGCCCCGATCGACATCGACACCACAGACGAGATCGGTGAAGTCGCGCGGGCCTTCGACGAGGTCCACCGGGAAGCGGTCCGGCTGGCGGCCAACGAGGCCGTCCTGCGAGGCAACGTCAACGCGATGTTCGTCAACCTGTCGCGCCGTAGCCAGTCGCTGATCGAACGTCAGCTCCGGCTCATCGACGAACTGGAGCAGGGCGAGCAGGACGACGACCGGCTGGCCAGCCTCTTCCGGCTGGACCACCTGGCCACCCGCATGCGCCGCAACTGTGAGAACCTGCTGGTCCTCGGCGGCCAGGACCAGGTGCGCCGGTGGAACCAGCCGGTTCCGCTGCTGGACGTCGTCCGCGCCTCGCTCTCGGAGGTCGAGCAGTACGAGCGGGTCGAGGTCCGGGTGCAGAGCGAGGTGTCGATCGTCGGCTCCGCCGTCAACGACCTCGTGCACCTGGTGGCCGAGCTGGTGGAGAACGCCATCATCTTCTCGCCCGAGCACACCGCCATCACGGTGTCCGGGCACCTGGTCAGCGGTGGCGGGGCGATGCTGCAGATCACCGACCAGGGCGTCGGCATGACACCGGACGAGCTGGCCGAGGCCAACAACAGGCTGGCGACCCAGCCGGTCGTCGACGTCTCGGTCGCCCGCCGCATGGGCCTCTTCGTGGTCGGCCGGCTGGCCGCCCGGCACGGCATCCGGGTCGAACTGCGCAGCACGGTGTCCGGTGGCGTGACGGCCTTCGCTCTGCTGCCCTCGCGGCTCATCGCGCTGGCCGAACTGGCCGGCCAGGGCCGCGGTGGCGCCTACCCGAACGAGGTCGGGACCGGGTACGACGACGGCTTCGCCACCGGGATCCAGCCGGTCAACCGTCCCCCGGTGCCCGGTTCGCTGACCCGCCCGGTGTGGCGGACCGGGGAGACCGCCCCGCAGCCCGCGATTAACAACAACGTGCCTGGCCGGGGGCCCAACCACCAGATCCCGCCGCGCCCGGCGCAGCCCGCGCTGCCGCCCGGTGGCCCGATCGACCCGTACGCCAACGACCCGTACACCAGCGGGCCGTACGGAGCCGCGCCCGGCCCCGCGCCACGCGATCCGTTCGCCGACCGGGTCAACGGCCGCGACCCGTACGCGCCGGCCCCGCTGTCGGCCCCGCCGCCGGCCGCCGCGCCGCCGAGCCCGCCGCAGCAGCGGCCGCCGGCCGAGCCCCCGTACCGCGGTGCTCCGCAGCAGCCCCGCCAGGAGCAGCAGCCCGGTCCCTGGGGCACGGCGGAGGGCCGCCCGGGCCGCCGTTCCGAGCGGTCGCCGATCTTCGAGGCGATGACCTCCGAGTGGTTCCAGAGGAGGCCCGTGGACGAGAAGGAACCCTTCCAGGACGCATGGCAGTCCCCGGCCGACGCAGGTTGGGAGGCCGCGGCCGCCACGACCGCGAACCCCGTGGACGGCGGAAAGACCACGTCCGGGCTGCCCAAGCGGATCCCGGGCAAGAACCGAGTTCCGGGCCGAGTGCCGTCCGGCAATCAGAACCAGGCACCACCATCTCCTCGGACTCCGCAGCAGCAGGCCCCCCCGCAGGGCATGCCGCAGCGGGGCCGGCCCCCGGGCGGGGCCGCACCGCAGCCCCCGTCGCAGATTCCGCCGGGGCAGCCGGTCGCGGGCGAGTCCCGAAGGCTTACTCCGGAAGCGGCCAGGGCACGCTTCGGCGGGCTTCAGCGCGGCGTGCAGCGAGGCCGCACCGAAGCCCACTCCGGGCAGTGGCCGGGCCTCGCCAACGGTGATCCCCAACTGGGAAACGCTCCCGGCCGGGGAGAGGATGATTTCGAGACAGGAGAGACCACGTGACCGAGCGGGGTACGCAGGACCTCAACTGGCTGGTGACCAACTTCGTGGAACGTGTTCCCGAAGTCGCCCATGCCGTGGTGGTTTCCTCCGACGGGTTGCCGATGGCCTACTCGCACGGATTTCCGGCCGAGCGTGCCGACCAGTTGTCCGCCATTGCCGCCGGATTGACCAGCCTCACCCAGGGCGCCGCGCATATCTTCGACGCCGGCAGTGTTCACCAGACCGTGGTGGAGATGGACCGTGGGCTGCTGCTGGTGATGGCCATTTCCGGCGGGTCGGTGTTCGCCGCGCTGGCCGCTCCGGATTGCGATCTTGGCCTGGTGGCCTACGAGATGACATTGCTGGTCGAGCGAGTGGGCCGGGTGCTCACTCCGGCCCTGCGCGCAGCCGGGCCACTTGGATGAGCCTCGGATGAGACGTCATGGATGACGGCGAACCGCCGCGCCGGGATTCTGGTTCCGGTCAGGCCCTTCCCGCCTCGGGCGATCCCAGTTTTCTGGTACGCCCGTACACCGTGACCGGGGGCCGCACGAGGCCCCGGTCGGATGTGGCGATCGAGACGGTCGTCTCGACGGTGCCTTATCCGCCGCGGGACGTGACGACTCTCACCCCGGAATATCAGGCGATCATCCGGTTGTGCCGGGAGTGGCGCTCGGTGGCCGAGATCTCGGCCCTGTTGCGCCTTCCGCTCGGCGTGACCCGGGTGCTGATCGCAGACATGGCGTACGAAGGCCTGCTGCGCCTGCACCAGTCCAACACGGCCGAAGGTCCCACCGACATTCGGCTGCTCGAAAGGGTTCTCAGTGGACTACGCAAGCTCTGATCCCGCCATCGGAGGCGGGCCGGTGCTCACTTCGGTGAAGATCGTGGTGGGAGGAGGATTCGGCGTCGGCAAGACGACCTTCGTCGGCTCGGTCTCGGAGATCATGCCGCTGACCACGGAGGCGGTGATGACCGCGGCCAGCGTCGGCGTCGACGACCTGTCGGCGGTCCCGGACAAGACCACCACGACGGTCGCGATGGACTTCGGCCGGGTCACGCTGGACAGCGACCTGGTGCTCTACCTGTTCGGCACGCCCGGACAGACCCGGTTCTGGTTCATGTGGGACGACCTGGTGCGCGGCGCGATCGGCGCGGTCGTGATCGTCGACACCCGCCGGGTGGAGGACTCCTTTGCGGCCCTGGACTACTTCGAAGAGGCGCAGATCCCCTTCGTGGTGGCGGTCAACGGCTTCCACGGCGAGTTCGCCTACTCGGTCGGCGAGGTCAGGGAGGCGCTGACCATCCGCCCGGAGATCCCGATCGTGCTGTGTGACGCGCGTAACAGGGAATCGACCAAGGCCACCCTGATCACCCTGGTAGAGCACGCGATGCGCGCCCGGATGGGGGCCTCGGCCCGCTGACGCCCTACGGTGGCGTAAGGATAAGTGCAGTGTGCATACTTAATCCGTATTGACGGATTTCTTAGGCTGCACTGGGGGTTGTGGTGAACATCCGTTCCTACGTCGCTGTAGGGGACAGCTTCACCGAGGGCATGAACGACCTCGACCCGAGCGGGAGCGGGGACAAATACCGCGGCTGGGCCGACCGGGTCGCCGAGCACATCGCGCTGGCCTCGCCCGGCCTCGGCTACGCCAACCTGGCGGTACGTGGGAAGCTGCTCCGGCAGATCGTGACCGACCAGGTACCGCGTGCGGTCGCGCTGAAACCGGACCTGATCACCATCTGCGGTGGCGGCAACGACATGATCCGGCCGGGCGCTGACCCGGACGCGCTGGCCATCATCTTCGACGAGGCGGTGCGCAGCATGCGGGCCTGCGGGGCCGAGGTCGTGCTGTTCACCGGCTTCGACCCGCGTCCGCTCGGCCGCAGCAACCGGTTCCGCGGCCAGGCCGCCACGTTCAACATGCATCTTCGGGCGATCGCGGACCGGCGTGGCGCGAAGGTGGTGGACCTGTGGCCGCGCAGTGTGCTGCACGATCCGCGGTGCTGGAGCGAGGATCGCCTGCATCTGACCAGTGAAGGCCATCGGCGGATGGCGTTGCGCGTCTGCGACGTGCTCGGGGTGCCGGTGGAGGGCGACTGGCGCGAGCCGTTCCCGCCGTTCGAGCGGCCCGACTGGCTCACCTCGCGGCGCGACGATCTGCACTGGGCGCGCGCGTACTTCCTGCCCTGGGTACACCGCAGGCTGACGGGTAAGTCATCAGGTGACGGCCGAGACCCCAAGCGCCCAGATCTGCTGCCGCTGTAGCGTGAGCTCCGAAGGTTGAATCTGCCGGAGGCATAGCACATCAGGGTTTACAGCGAGCAGGTTGTGCGGAATTGCACGAAGCGTTCTAGGGTCGTGCCGGAGAATTGACAGAGCACCACGACCCCCCGTCCGAAGGGCCTGACCCGTGAGCTCCCCGCGGTTGCCGGAACATCTCGAAGTACTGCTGACCGAAGAACCCGTGCTGGACGTTTACGCGTACGGTCCGTGGCGGGTTCCGGACGGCCTTTACGAGACGCTCAAGGAGCGGGCTGTCACCTTCAATGACGACGAGCGGGTCAAGCGGCTGACGCGTAACCTCAACGCCTTCTACGCCGACGAGACGTCGGTGCTGGGTGCGGAGCTGTGGTCGTTGATCACGTTTCTGCTGGGTGCGTCGGCGATCCGGGCGGGGTCGCGGGGCGACATCGAGTACGAGCTGATGATGGACTTCCTGGCCAAGCCGGAGCCGCCGGTGCGGGATCCGCTGACCTGGCTGACGCAGAGCGGGCGTTACCGGCCGCCGGGCAACTGGCTGCCCGAGGCGGGCGGGGACGAGCGTGAGGGCCGGCTGCTGATGCTGGAGCTAACCCGTGAGGGGCTGGAGGTCTTCGCCGGCATCGAGCCGCTGGACGCGCGGCGGCGGGCGCTGATCGCGCTGCATGACGAGGTGGCCGCGGACTCCGAGCGGTGGGAGCGGGTGCTGACCGCTCCGCACGGGGAGCTGGAGGGGATCTGGGCGGAGACCGCCGATGCCGAGATTCTGGCGGCATTGCCGGAGTTGCACGGGCCGATCGGTTATCTGCACTGGGCGGTCGACGGGTTCGTGGCGGCGCATGACCGGCTGATGTCGGAGCTGGAGGACGGCGACGCGGTGGAGCGGGCGCTGGCCCGGCTGGTGCTGTCGGCCGATGTTCAGGTGGCGCCCGCGGAGCTGGCGGTGGCGTTGGGGCCGGGCCGGTATGAGGTCGTGCAGGACCGGATGCGGGCGATGCGCGAGACCTGGAGCGTGGAGTCCTGGCAGACCGAGGTGCGCAGCTGGCTGGCGCGTGGCCTGGTGGCCGGGGAGGCCGACGCGTGCCGGGCGTGGCTGGACATGGCGGTACGCATCACCGGTGCGGTGCAGGGCCTGCCGGAGACCGCCTCCACTCCCAAAGCACGCGTGCCGGTGCGCGGGTTCCAGGTGGATCTTCGTCGGTTGTTCGAGCGGCGTACCGTCGTCAACCCGCTGACCGCACGGTTCGCCGCCCAGTCCGCCTCGTCGGAGGCCTCGGTGGAGGCCGAGGACGAGGAGGCCGCGGAGGCCGCCGATCCGGTGGACGCCATCATCGGGCAGCCCGAGCTGTCCGAGGCGCTGCGCGCGGCGCTGGCCGACAAGGACCATCCGGTACGGCTGCTGATCTCCGGCCCTGAGGGCACCGGAAAAGGCACGGCGGCGGCGCTGCTGGAGCAGGTGCTGACCGAACGGGGCGCGGTGCGCGGCGCCTACTGGGTCTCCGACCAGGTGTTCCCCAGCTACCACGTGAGCGATTCGGTGCTGTGGCTGCAGGCCAGGGTCCGTGAGTGCGTCGAGGGCGGCCAGTTGCTGGTCATCGACGATCTGGACCGGCTGTACGGCTACGAGCGCTGCGGTCCGGCCGTGGTGGAGGAGATCCGCCGGCTGATGGCCCGCCATCCCAAGCTGCACGTCGTCGCGCTGTGCCGACCCGGCGGCGATGACCGCCTCTTCGAGGCCAACCCGGCGCTGGTCGGGCTGTTCCGTACCGCGCACACGGTGCCGTTCGCCGAGGAGCACTACGCCGACATCTTCGCCGCGGCCGTCGCCGACCGGGGCGGTGTGGTGTCCAAGGACGTCGCGCGCACCGCGGGCGCGCTGCTGCGCCGTACCGCACCCCTGCTCAACCTGCGGCACGCCCGGCTCGCCGACTTCCTGGCCGGGCGGGCGCTGGCGGCGGCCGACGAACGCGGCGGCCGCGAGGTCACCCCGGACGACCTGCCGCCCCGGCTCACCTCCGGCCGGCCCCACGACGCCGCCGAGCCGCTGGCCGAACTGGCGGCCTGCGTGGGCATCGAGGGGATCAAGCGCGAGGTCAACCTGCTGGTCGCCGAGGTCAAAGCGGCCGGTCTGCGCCGCGAGGCCGGGATGGCGGTGGCCAGGCGTCCCCGGCACCTGGTGTTCACCGGCAACCGGGGCACCGGCAAGACCAAGATCGCTGGAATTCTGGGCCGGATCTACGCGCAGCTGGGTGAGCTGAGCTCGGGCCATCTGGTCGAGGTGGACCGCAACGACCTGGTGGGGGAGTACACCAGCGAGAGCGGGCCCAAGGTCCGCCGGGCGATCGACCGGGCGGCCGGCGGCGTGCTGGTGATCAGCGACGCGCACATGCTCAACTCCTCCGACTCCGCCCGGGACCGGGAAGCGGTGGACGTGCTGCTGGCCAGCATCCAGCAGCATCCCGAGGACCTCGTGGTGATCCTCTGCGGCCCGGACGGCGACATCAACGGGCTGCTGAAGAGCGAGCCCGAGCTCGCCACGTACTTCCCCAAGGTCGTGCGGTTCCCGGACCTGTCCGAGGACGACCTGGTCAACATCTTCGCGGTCAAGGCCGAGGCGGACGGCTTCACGCTGGCCGACGGAGTCCTGGACAAGGTCCGCACCCTCGTGCACTCGGCCAACCGGGGCACCGGCTTCACCAACGCCCGGCTGATGATCAATCTCCTCGACCGGGCGGTGGCTCAGCTCTCCCGGCGCATCCTCGAGGACGACGTGCTGACCGAGGACGAGAAGCTGGACGAGATCTACCTCGTCGACGTGCCCGACACCCTCACCGCGGGCGGCCAGATCGAGCTGCCCGACGACCCGATCGCCGAGATCGATCGGCTCATCGGCCTTGAGGCGATCAAGCAGGAGGTCAAGCTCCTGGTCACCGAGGTCAAGGCCGAGCAGCTTCGGCGCGACGCCGGGCTGCCGATCGGCTCACCGACCCGGCACCTGATGTTCACCGGCAACCCGGGCACCGCCAAGACGACGATCGCCCGGCTGATCGCCGCCGTCTACGCCCAGCTCGGGCTGCTGTCGTCCGGGCACCTGGTCGAGGTGGGCCGGGCCGACCTGGTCGCCGAGTACATCGGGCAGACCGCCCCGAAAGTGAGAGCCGCGGTGGACCGGGCGCTGGGCGGGGTGCTGTTCATCGACGAGGCGTACGCGCTGACCCCGGCCGACTCGGCGCGCGACTTCGGCCAGGAGGCGATCGCCGAGCTGCTGAAGCTGATGGAGGAGCACCGCGCCGACTTGGTGGTCATCGTCGCCGGCTACGAGGCCGAGATGACCAGGTTCCGCGAGTCCAACCCCGGGCTGGCCTCGCGCTTCCCGCATGTGCTGCACTTCCCGGACTACTCCGACGACGAGCTGGTGGCCATCTTCGAGATGATGGCGGCCGAAGCAGGGTTCGTCCTGGCGCCCGGGGTGCTCGACTCCGTCCGGGCGATCCTGCGCCGCGAGCCGCGCGGTGCCTCCTTCGGCAATGCGCGGCTGATGCGCAACGTCCTGGGCCGGGCCATCGCCCTGCAGGCCCAGCGGATCACCGCCGAGGAAGGCATCGACGAGGAGGCCGTCCGGCTGCTGCTGCCCGAGGACGTACCTGGCGGGGACGGCGCTCCCGAGGCGGACGACACCGGCCTCGGCCAGTACCTCTGACCTCTATCCCCCGGCGGGGGACGTCACTGCTTGAGGTAGTCGAGGTAGATCGGGCGAAGGGCGTCGGCGAGCTCGCCGTCTCCGGCATGGGTGAAGTCGTGGAGCAGCCCGGCGATGTGCAGCAGGTCGGCCTTCTCCGCCTCGGTGTTGCCGACCGCAGCCTCGGCCGCCGGGATCTCGCTGAGCAGCCGCCACATGAACTTGAGGTCCTTGTGGTCCTGGGCCTTCTTGATCGCCCGGTCGTGCAGCTCCTTGCTGGACAGCGAATCAAGGTCGTTTTCCGTCACGGGCGAAGCGTACAACCCTTCGGAGCCCGAGCATCACTCATGCCGGTAGGCCGAGGCCTGCAAGCCGTAGAGCTCGGCGTACAGCCCGCCGAGCTCGATCAGCTCCTGGTGGCAGCCCTGCTCGATCAGCTTGCCGTGGTCCAGGACGTAGATCCGGTCCGCGTGCCGTACACTCGCCAGCCGATGCGTGATGAGCAGGACCGTACGGCCGTCCGAATGCGCTCTGATCCGCTCGAACAGGCCGTGCTCGGCCCGGGCGTCCAGTGCGGCGGTCGGCTCGTCGCAGATGAGCAGCGGCGCGTCCCGGTAGAAACCACGGGCCACCGCGAGCCGCTGCCACTGCCCGCCGGACAGCTCCGCGCCGCCGTCGAACCTGCGGTCGAGCAGAGTGTCATACCCGTGGGTGAGTTCGGCGATGACCTCGTCGGCCCCGGAGGCGATGGCCGCCTCCTCGACCTTCTGCTCCGTTCTGCCTCCCGGATCGATCCGGCCCATCGCGATGTTCTGCCGTGCGGTCATCGGCCAGTGGGTGTGGTCCTGCGCGATGACGGCGATCCGCCGGCGTAGCTTCTCCGGCTCCAGCTTCCAGAGGGTCGTGTCGTCCCAGCGGACCTCGCCGTCGTCCGGGTCGTACAGCCCGGCGAGGATCTTCGACAGCGTGGTCTTGCCGGAGCCGTTCTCGCCGACCAGCGCCACCACCTCGCCGCGCCTCAGCTCCATCGTCACGCCCTTGAGCGATGGGGTGTCGGCTCCGGGGTAGGTGAAGGTGATGTTGTCCGCGACGATCCGCTCGAAGCCCGCGGGGACCGCCACCGTCTCCTCGCGCTGCGGCAGCCGGGACCGGGCCTGGGCGCAGAAATGCAGGTAGTCCCCGAAGTACAGGCCCTCCTCGTAGCAGTGGTTGATCGCATAGACGAGGGTCTGCAGCGAGGACTGCCCGCTTCTGATGGCCAGTACGGCGGTGCCGGCCACCGCGAGCGGCACCTGCCCGCTCCAGAGCAGCAAACCCAGCGCCAGGTAGACCCCGGCGGTGGCGATCCCCTTCAGAGCGTCGCCGATGACCCGGGCGACGGTCTGCCGCCGCGCCATGTCCAGCTCGGTGTCCCGTACGTGCTGGGCGAGGCGTGCGTACTGTCCGACCAGGAAGTCGCGCACGGTGAACGACCGGATCTCGGCGGCGTGCCTGCGCTCGGTCATGAGGTCGGACAGGATCCACTTGCGGCGGGCCGTCGCGACCAGCGTGAGCATGGTCAGATAGCGCAGCCGGGCCGCCCGTACCGCCGCCCATCCCTCCGGCAGCGCGGCCGCGAGCAGCAGCGGCAGCAGCAGCGGATGCAGTACGCCCAGGGTGCCGGCCGCGGCGATCAGGCCGACCAGTCCGGTGAGCACGTCCACCGTGTAGGTGACGACGTTGGGCGCGGCGGCCATGCCCCGGCTGGTCGCGCGCTGCATGTCGTCCAGAAAGTCGGAGTCGTCCAGCGCGGCCAGTTCCACCTCGGTGGTCAGCTCGTACACCCGCATCTCGACTTCACGCTCGACCTGCGGCTCCAGCCGGGACTGCGCCCAGCCGGCCGCCTCCTGCAGACCGGCCCGCAACCCGACGGCACCGGCCACCACCAGCAGCGAGGGTAGGGCGGCCCGCACCCGGTCCGGGGTCGGACCATGGGCGAACAGCGCGAGCAGCACCTGGTTGGTGGCCAGCAGCCCGAAGGCGGTGAAGATCCCGGCGACGATGTTCAGCCCCACCGTCACGCCGGTGTCGACCCGCGAGGCGCCCCAGGCCAGCCGGAGCGCCTGCATGCTCAGCGCGGGCAGCCGCCGGGCCACGGTGATCATGCCGGTCTCGGCGAGTTCGGCGCTGCGGCGGGTCCAGCGGTGCTCGATCAGTGCCGGGCCGAGATCCTCCAGCGGTTGTGCCGGGGTGTGGAACAACGCTCGCAGGGCACTCCGGACTCGGGCACGGCGCATGACACCCCCACTCGCCCCGCGCCGAACCCCTTGCCTCGGCGGGGCGTCGTACCAAGTGTGCATCGTGAGGCGGACAAACTTTGCGGCAAATGTCACA
>Ga0308173_10001617_pt1 | contig 11431 bp, 11 predicted proteins | sample PhyPR1_FD_203716 | JGI IMG/M metagenome (GOLD analysis project Ga0308173, IMG submission 203716) | Soil microbial communities from UC Gill Tract Community Farm, Albany, California, United States - DLSLS.P.R1 | ecosystem: Environmental > Terrestrial > Soil > Agricultural land | place: USA... | reverse complement strand
CCCGATGGAACACGGTTGCCCGGCGGTCACCCGGCCCGACGGGTCACCGGCGCCGGCGCTGCGCTGCGACCCGGACGGGCCGCTGGTCGCCGAGGTCGTGAAGACGACGACGGACCCCTACCTGGGCCGGGTCTCCCTGGTGCGCGTCTTCTCCGGAACCCTGCGGCCCGACATCCCGATCCACGTGTCGGGGCACGGCATGACCGAGCGCGGCCATCCCGACCACGACGTCGACGAGCGGCTGGGGGTGCTCTCCTCGCCGCTGGGCTCGGCGCTGCGCCCGGTGGCAGCCTGCCCGGCGGGCGACATCTGCGCGGTGGCCCGGCTGACCAGTGCGGAGACCGGCGACACGCTGTCCTCGCCGGAGGACCCGCGCCTCGTGCCGCCGTGGAGCCTGCCCACCCCACAGCTGCCGGTCGCGGTCGAGGCGGCCTCCCACGCCGACGAGGACCGGCTGGCCGGCGCACTGGCCCGGCTCGTCGCGGAGGACCCGACCGTGCGGCTGGAGCGGCGCCCCGACACCGGGCAGCTGCTGCTCTGGTGCGTGGGCGAGGCGCACGCCGAGGTGCTGCTCGAGCGGTTGCGGGTGCGGCACGGCGTCGCGGTGAACAGCGTGCCCGTGCGCGTGCCGATGGTCGAGACGCTGGCGGCACCCGCCCGGGTCACCGGACGGCACGTCAAGCAGTCCGGCGGCCACGGGCAGTACGCCGTCGTCGTGGTCGAGGCCGAACCGGGGCCGCCGGGCTCCGGTGTCGTCTTCGAGCAGCGGATCGTGGGCGGCACCGTGCCCAGCCAGTTCCACGGGAGCGTGGAGAAGGGGATCCGGACCCAGGCCGAACGCGGCGTCGCCGGTGACCGGCCGATCGTCGACATCCGCGTCACCCTCGTCGACGGGAAGGCGCACTCGGTCGACTCCTCCGACGCCGCGTTCCAGGCGGCCGGTGCGCTCGCCCTGCGGGAGGTCGCCGCCACCGCCCACACGCGCGTGCTGGAACCGTGGTGCGAGGTGCAGGTCGTCGTCCCCGGTGAGTACGTGGGGGCGGTGATGAGCGATCTCTCCGGTCGCCGCGCCCGGGTCACCGGCAGCGAGGCCGACCCCGAGCGCGACCGCACCACCGTCCGTGCCGAGGTGCCGGAGGTCGAGTTGCTCAGCTATCCCGGCGTGCTGCGGTCGGTGACCCACGGCACCGGCAGCTTCGAGCGCCAGCCGCTGGGCTACGAGCCGGCCCCCGCGTCGGTGGCGGTGCCTGCCTGAGAGCGCACTGACCCCACCGTCCGGTGCGCCGCCTCCCGGCCCGGCCACGCGGGACACTAGCCTCGGACCCGGTGTGCAGTGGGCTGTCGGGCGGGGTGGAGGCGCAGTGACGTCGTCGAAGGGGCCGTCGGCCGCTGCCCCGGTCCCATCGGCCGGGCGCGCGGCCCCGGCGGTGGTGGACCGGGAGGAGCTGCCCGACCGCGTCTGGACGCTGCCGAACGCGCTCTCGGTGCTGCGGCTGCTGGGCGTGCCGGTGTTCCTGTGGCTGCTGCTCGGGCCGCACGCCGACGGCTGGGCCTTCGCCGTCCTGGCCGTCTCGGGGCTGACCGACTGGGCCGACGGCAAGCTCGCCCGGGCGCTCGACCAGAGCAGCCGCCTGGGCGCGCTGCTCGACCCGGCCGCCGACCGGCTCTACATCGTCTCCACGCTGATCGCCCTGGCGATCCGCGACGTCGTCCCGGTCTGGCTCGTCATGGTCCTGCTCGGGCGTGAGCTCGTACTCGGCGTGATGCTGCTGGTGCTGCGCCGGTACCGCTACCCGCCGCTGCAGGTGCACTACCTGGGCAAGGCCGCCACCCTGCTGTTGCTGTACGCGTTCCCCTGCCTGCTGCTGGCGCAGGGGAGCGGCACGCTCGCGCACGTGGCCCAGCCGTTCGCCTGGGCCCTCACGATCTGGGGCACCGCCCTCTACGTCCTCGCCGGGGTCTTCTACGTCGTCCAGGTGGCCGGCATCGTGCGTACCGAGCGTTCCCGGCCGACGGCAGGGACGACGCCGTGACCCGACCGCGCGGTGGCGGCCCCCGCTCGATGGGCGCCTCCCTCCTCGACGCGGTGCTCGCCGAGACGCTCGATCCCGCCTACGCCCAGGCCGCCGAGGCGCGCGCCGCGCGCGCCTCGTCCCCTGACGGCGCCCGTCGCCCGAGCCGCTGGCGGGGGCGTGCCCTGGTGGCGCTGACGCTGGCGCTCGCCGGGCTGCTGGTGGCGGTGACCTACGGCCAGGCGGCGGCGTCGGCGCAGGGGCGGCAGCAGGTCCGCTCCGCCCTCATCGGCGACATCGACCGCGAGTCGGGCGTCAGCGACCAGCTCTCCCGCCAGCTGGGCGGGCTGCGCACCACGGTCGACGGCACCCGGGATCGACTGCTGGCGGCCACGACGGTCGGCCGGCGGGCCCTCGACCAGCTGGCGGCTGCCGAGCGGGGCGCGGCCGCGGTGCCGGTCACGGGGCCCGGCCTGCTCGTCACGCTGGCCAACGCCGACGAGAAGGCCAGCGCCGACCCGGTCGGCGGGACGGTCGCGAACGACCCGCGCGGCCGGGTGCGGGACGGTGACCTCCAGCTGGTCGTGAACGCGCTCTGGTCGGCCGGTGCGGAGGCCGTCAGCATCAACGGCCAGCGGCTCGGGCCCACGACGACCATCCGCTTCGCCGGTGAGGCCGTGCTCGTCGACTTCCGCCCGGTGACCAACCCCTACAAGGTGAGCGCGATCGGCAACCCCGCCACGCTGTCCCGCCGATTCCTCGCCAGCCCCGAGGTCGGGTCGCTGGCGGTCATCTCCAAGTCGTTCGGTCTCCGCTTCGAGTTCGCCCAGGAGGACGAACTGACCCTTCCCGCCGCGAGCACTCCCGAGCTCCGCTCCGCCGAACCCGTGTCCCCGGCCAAGGGCACGCCGGTTCCCCGATCCACGCCAGGAGGCTGACCGTGATCCCCATCCTGGGCCTGGCGGTCGGTGTCCTCCTCGGTCTCTACCTCGACCCCACCGTCCCGCTGGCGCTGCAGCCCTACCTGCCCATCGCGGTCGTCGCCGCCCTCGATGCCGTGTTCGGCGGATTCCGCGCGCGGCTCGACCGGATCTTCGACGCCAAGGTGTTCGTCATCTCCTTCGTGTCGAACGTCGTCGTCGCCGCGCTGATCGTGTTCCTCGGTGACCAGCTGGGCGTCGGCGCGCAGCTGTCCACCGCCGTCGTCGTCGTGCTGGGGATCCGGATCTTCGGCAACGCCGCCGCGATCCGCCGGCACGTCTTCCGGGCATGACCGGCGACCACGACCCGGACCGGCCCGTCCCGGAGCCGGCGGAGGAGCTGCCGCCTTCGGAGCCGGTGGAGGCACCCGAGCCCGGAGAGCCGGCCGAGCCGGAGGAGCCGGCCGAGCCGGGAGAGCCGGCCGAGCCGGGGGAGCCGGCCGAATCCGACGAGGTGGTCGAACCCGAGGACGCCGTCGAACCCGAGGACGGCGCTCCTGCCGAGACCGGGGACGCCGTGCTCGATACAGCGGCTGCATCGACCGGCCCGACGCCCCGGCGGCGCCGGTCGCGGGACCCGCTGGCCTCCGCGCTGATCGCCGTCCTCACCCTGCTGCTTGGCTTCGCGTTCGCGGTGCAGGTGCGCAGCGCGGACCAGGGGCAGGGGCTGGCCGGGGCGCGCGAGGAGGACCTGGTCCGGATCCTCGACGAGGTCAACGCCCGCGAGGAGCGCCTGCGCGAGCAGATCACCGAGCAGCGCACCGCCCTCGAGCAGCTCACGAACACCGACAGCACGTCCGCCACCGCATTGGACGAGGCGCGCCGCCGGGCGCAGGCCATCGGCATCCTCAACGGCACCCTGGCCGCGCACGGCCCGGGCCTGCGCATGACCGTCCGCGACGCCGACGGCGGGGTGCGTGTCGAGGACGTGCTCGACGCGATCGAGGAGCTGCGCGGCGCCGGGGCCGAGACGATGCAGATCGACGGCGTCCGGGTCGGGGTCTCGACGGCCGTCACCGGCACGCCCGGGCATCTGCTGGTCGACGGCCGTCCGATCACCCCGCCCTACGAGTTCCTGGTCATCGGCTCGCCCCAGAACATGGAGACGGCCATGAACATCCCCGGTGGCGTGGTGCAGCGGATCACCGGCCTCGGTGGCTCGGTGCACATCACCCAGCTCCAGGACGTCGTGGTGGACGCGTTGCGGCCCCTCGACACGCCTCAATACGCTTCGCCGCAGACCGGCAGATGACCGCCGGGTCCCGGATCGACCACCCCCTCGACCATCGCCACTGCCGTCAGGAGACGATCGCCGCATGAGCACGCCGAACGACCGCCGCTACACCGACCAGCACGAGTGGGCGCTCGTGCAGGGCGCCGAGGGTGCGGGGGCCGCCGCGGACGCGGGGACCGTCGTGCGGGTCGGCATCACCGACCACGCGCAGGACGCCCTCGGCGACATCGTCTTCGTCCAGCTGCCCGACGTCGGTGACGAGGTCGGCCCCGGCAACCCGATCGGTGAGGTGGAGTCGACCAAATCCGTGTCCGACGTCTACGCGCCGATCGCGGGCGTGGTGTCCGCCGTGAACACCGCACTGGCCGACGCGCCGGAGACGATCAACTCCGACCCCTACGGTGACGGCTGGCTCGTGGAGATCACCGTCGCCGGTGCCGGGGGCGACCCGACGGCCGCTCTGCTCGACGCGGCCGCCTACCAGGAGTTGGTCGACGCGTCGTGACCGGGCTGCCGGCAGGCTCGGCCGGCACGCGATCACTATGATCTCGCTGGGGCACGGGTTCGCGGCGATCCAGTCGCGCAACCACCGGACCCCACCCTGCACATCCGGTTGACCCTCGGGCCGACCGGCTGGTTGCATGACCCACGGCCCGCCGCGTCCCTGCGGCGGCCGACCCGCGGCGGGCCGACCGGTCCGTCGTCCGCCGGCCGTCCGCGGCCCGTTCAGTGGCCCGCGGCGGGGCCCGTCGTACCGGAGGAGACAGACGTGCACTGCACTCGATGTGGCCACGAGAACCCCGAGGGCAGTCGCTTCTGCGCGCAGTGCGGCTCGGCGCTCTCCCAGGAACGAATCGGCGAGTCGACCAGCGTGATCCCCAAGGTCGGCGGCGAGGACACCAGCGACACGCCGGAGATCGCGGAGTCGGCGGCCGACGCGCACGCCGGGGCGGTCGAGTCGCTCCCCGCGGGCTCGGCGCTGCTGGTCGTCAAGCGCGGCCCCAACGCCGGCAGCCGGTTCCTGCTCGACCAGGACGTCACGACGGCCGGCCGGCACCCCGACAGCGACATCTTCCTCGACGACGTGACGGTCAGCCGTCGCCACGTCGAGTTCCACCGCGAGGGCGGCGGGTTCTCCGTGCACGACGTCGGCAGCCTCAACGGCACCTACGTCAACCGCGAGCCGGTCGACGTCGCCACCCTCGCCGGCGGCGACGAGGTGCAGATCGGCAAGTTCCGTCTCGTCTACCTCACCGGCCCGCGCACCGGCGAGCCGGCCGCTCGCTAGTGGTCCCGCCCGCCAACTGCCGCACGTCGGAGCGCCGGACCTGCGGGCGCCGGAGACCCCCGGGCGAGAAGGAGGCATGACGGCCGTGCCCGAGCGCGAGAGCGCGCTCGGGGACGCCGCAGGCCAGCACGTACCCCGCCTGACCATCGGCGAGGTGCTGGCTGTTCTTCGCGACGACTTCCCCGACGTGACGATCAGCAAGATCCGCTACCTCGAGTCCGAGGATCTGGTGCACCCCCAGCGCACGCCGTCGGGGTACCGCAAGTTCTCCCGGGCCGACGTGACCCGCCTGCGCTACGTCCTCACCGCGCAGCGGGACCACTACCTGCCGCTGCGGGTGATCAAGGACCATCTCGACGCCCTCGATCGCGGCGAGCCCGTCCCCGGCGGCGGTGCCGAGCAGGTCGCCGTTCCGCCTGCGGCCGTGGACGCCGACGGCGAGGCGCTGCCCCCGCCGCTGACGGCCGACCAGTTCGCCCGGGCCGCGGGGCTGGAGCCCGACCAGCTGGCCGACTGCGTCCAGTTCGGTCTGCTGGCCACCGACGGCGACGGGCGGCACCCGGCGTCGGACCTGCCGATCGCCCGGGCGGCCGCGGGGCTGGCCCGGCACGGCATCGAGCCGCGCCACCTGCGGGTCTACCGGAGCGGGGCCGAGCGGGAGGCGAGCCTGATCGAGCAGCTGGTCGCACCGGTGCTGCGCGCCCGCTCGGAGGAGGCGCGGACCCGGGCCACGGAGAAGCTGCGCGACCTCGCCGGGCTCTCCGCGCAACTGCACACCGCCCTCCTGGAGGCGCGGCTGCGGGATCTCCTGCGCCCCTGAGTCGGGCGTACCGTGGATGGGTCGCAGTCCGAGCCCGACCGACGTCCCGACCCCACCCCCCGTCCTCGTCGGCAGCCTTCGCCGGCCGCCTGACCACACCGCCCATCCCATATCGGGCCCGCAGCTGAGGAGCCGCACCGTGCAGGAGCTTCGAGTCGTCGGGGTCCGGGTCGAGCTGCCCGGGAACCAGCCGATCCTGCTGCTCAAGGAGACGCAGGGGGAGCGGTATCTGCCCATTTGGATCGGGGCCGTCGAGGCCGCCGCGATCGCGTTCGAGCAGCAGGGGGTCCGGCCGGCCCGGCCGATGACCCACGACCTGCTCCGCGAGGTCGTCCGCGCCCTGGGCGCCACCCTCGAGGCCGTGAACATCACCGAGATGCGCGACGGCATCTACATCGCCGAACTCGTGTTCGGCGAGAACCGCGTGGTCAGCGCCCGGCCCTCCGACGCCGTCGCCCTGGCCGTGCGCACCGGCGCGCCGATCTTCGGTGCCGACGACCTGCTCGACGAGGTGGGCATCGAGATCCCCGACGAGCAGGAGGACGAGGTCGAGAAGTTCCGCGAGTTCCTCGACCAGATCTCACCGGAGGACTTCGGCGCCGGCTCCGGCTCCGGCGGGGCGGGCTGAGCCGGCGGTCCGCGGGCCGCCGGTCAGGGCATCCAGTCGGTATCGGCAGGGCGAGGCCGGATCCACACTCGAAATGATGAGCGTGGCGACACGCCGCTCCGCTCAGTTGACCCACCCCCTGGCCCGGCTTACGGTCTGCGAACAACAACGGTGTGACACTTGAGGTCAGTGGGTGGGATTCCCGTTCAGGTGCGAAGCCGTCTACCCGCGGCGGTGACGTCGTGGGACAGAGGAGGACGCTGGACGTGAGCGACCAGAGCAACGGCTCCCAGGGTCAGCTCTTCAGCGACGCCGCAGTCGGGGCCCCCGCGTACGACGAGGTCGACACCGACCTCGTCGGCTACCGGGGTCCGACGGCGTGTGCCGCTGCAGGGATCACCTACCGGCAGCTCGACTACTGGGCTCGTACCGGCCTCGTCGCACCCTCGGTCCGCAGCGCCACGGGGTCGGGCACCCAGCGGCTGTACTCCTTCCGCGACATCCTCGTGCTCAAGGTCGTCAAGCGGCTCCTGGACACCGGCGTCTCCCTGCAGAACATCCGCAAGGCCGTCGACCACCTGCGCAACCGCGGGATCAAGGACCTCGCGAACGTCACGCTCTTCTCCGACGGCGCCACCGTCTACGAGTGCACCTCGGCCGAGGAGGTCGTCGACCTGCTCGCCGGCGGTCAGGGCGTGTTCGGCATCGCCGTCTCCGGTGCGCTGCGGGAGCTCTCCGGTGAGCTCGCCGAGCTGCCGGCCGAGCGGATCGACGGCGGCCCGGTCCACGTCGCCGACGACGAGCTGTCGATGCGCCGCCGGGCCCGCGCCGCGGGCTGATCTGTCGAAGCCGAGCGCTGTAGCGGGCACGGCAGTTCGCGCCGAGTGGGCCCGGAGGGGTCCGCGCAGGCGCGAGGAAACGGCTCATGGTCGTGGGGAACGGCACCTGACCGCGGCGTCGTCCGGAGGACGACAGTGTTGTAGCGTCGCAGCAATGGTCGACCGTGCGCAGACCGCGGACAATCAGCCGGGGGAGACCCTCCCGCCGCTGTCCGGGCCGCTCCCTTCCCTGACGTCCCTCGACCCGGCCGGGTCGTTCGCCGCACGGCACATCGGGCCGCGCGCCGACGACGTCGCCGAGATGCTGGCGGCCGTCGGTCACCCCACCCTCGAGTCGCTGGTCGACTCGTGCGTGCCCGAGGGTGTCCGCGACCGGACGCCGCTGGCGCTCCCGCCGGCCGAGGACGAGGCCGCGGTCCTGGCGCAGCTGCGCGAGCGGGCCGACGCCAACGACGTCTATACCTCGATGATCGGGTTGGGCTACTACGGCACGATCACGCCCGCCGTCATCCAGCGCAGCGTGCTGGAGAACCCGGCCTGGTACACCGCCTACACGCCCTACCAGCCCGAGATCAGCCAGGGCCGGCTCGAGGCGCTGATCAACTTCCAGACCATGGTCGCCGACCTCACCGGGCTCCCGGTCGCCGGCGCGTCGATGCTCGACGAGGCGACCGCCGCCGCCGAGGCGATGACGCTGGTCCGTCGCGCGGGTCGCGCCAAGGCCGACGCCGTCTTCGTCGTGGACGCCGACACGCTGCCGCAGACCCTCGGGGTGCTGCAGACCCGCGCCGAGCCGCTCGGCATCGCGCTGCACGTCGCCGACCTCGCACAGGGCTGGCCCACCGACCTGCCCGACGCCGGCGCCTTCGGGGTGCTGCTGTCCTACCCCGGCGCAAGCGGTGCGGTCCGTGACCACCGGGCCCTGGCCGCCGCGGCGCACGAGGCCGGCGCCTCGGTCGTCGTCGCCGCAGACCTGCTGGCTCTGACGCTGCTCGAGGCGCCGGGGGAGTGGGGCGCCGACGTCGCCTGCGGCACCTCCCAGCGCTTCGGCGTGCCCATGGGCTACGGCGGCCCGCACGCCGGCTACCTGTCCGTCCGGGAGGGGCTGGCCCGCCAGCTGCCGGGGCGCCTGGTGGGGGTGTCGGTGGACGCCGACGGCGACGTCGCCTACCGGCTCGCCCTGCAGACCCGCGAGCAGCACATCCGCCGCGAGAAGGCGACCAGCAACATCTGCACCGCGCAGGTGCTGCTCGCCGTCATGGCCGGCGCCTACGCGGTCTACCACGGCGCCGAGGGGCTCGCGGCGATCGCGGCCCGGGTGCACCGCAGCGCCGCCGTGCTGGCCGGCTGGCTGTGTGCCGGCGGGCTGCGCATCGAGCACGAGCACTTCTTCGACACGCTCACGGTGGCCGTCCCCGGCCGCGCGGCCGAGGTGGTGGCTGCCGCCGCGGAGCGCCGGATCAACCTGCGGCTGGTCGACGCCGACACCGTCTCGGTCGCCTGCGACGAGACGACGACGGTGGCGACCCTCCAGGCGGTCGCCGCGGCCTTCGGTGTCGAGCCGGGCGGGGCCGACGACGACGGTGCCGACGCGCTCCCGGCCGGGCTCCGCCGCCGCACGCCGTACCTGACCCACCCGGTCTTCTCCGCGCACCGCTCGGAGACCGCGATGCTGCGCTACCTGCGGGCCCTGTCGGACAAGGACCTCGCCCTGGACCGGACGATGATCCCGCTCGGCTCCTGCACGATGAAGCTCAACGCAGCCACCGAGATGGCCGCGATCACGTGGCCGGAGTTCGCGAACCTGCACCCGTTCGCCCCGGTCGAGCAGGCCCGCGGGTACGCGCGGCTGATCGACGAGCTGTGCGCGGACCTGGCCGAGGTCACCGGGTACGCGGCGGTCAGCGTGCAGCCCAATGCCGGCTCGCAGGGGGAGTTCGCCGGGCTGCTGGCCATCCGGGGCTACCACCGGTCGCGCGGCGAGGCCGAGCGCGACGTCTGCCTGATCCCGAGCTCCGCGCACGGCACCAACGCCGCCAGCGCCGTCATGGCCGGCATGCGGGTGGTCGTGGTGGCCTGTGACGAGGCGGGCAACGTCGACGTCGCCGACCTGCACGCCAAGGTCGACCAGCATGCCGCCCGGCTGGCCGCGATCATGCTCACCTATCCCTCGACGCACGGCGTGTTCGAGACCGAGGTGCAGGAGATCTGCGCCGCGGTGCACGACGCCGGGGGGCAGGTGTACGTCGACGGGGCCAACCTCAACGCGCTCGTCGGGCTGGCCAAGCCGGGCCGCTTCGGCTCCGACGTCAGCCACCTCAACCTGCACAAGACCTTCTGCATCCCGCACGGCGGCGGTGGCCCCGGGGTCGGCCCGATCGGCGTCCGGGAGCACCTGGTGCCGTTCCTGCCCAACCACCCGCTGGTGCCCGCCGGCCCGGAGACCGGGCCGGGGCCCGTGTCGGCCGCGCCGTGGGGCTCGGCGGGCATCCTGCCCATCTCGTGGGCGTACGTGCGGCTGATGGGGCCCGACGGCCTGCTGGCCGCGACCGAGCACGCGATCCTCGGCGCCAACTACCTGGCGGCCCGGCTGCGCGAGCACTTCCCGGTCCTGTACACCGGCCCCGACGGGCTGGTGGCCCACGAGTGCATCCTCGACATCCGGCCGCTCACCAAGGCCACGGGGATCACCAACGACGACATCGCCAAGCGGCTGATCGACTTCGGTTTCCACGCGCCGACGATGAGCTTCCCGGTGGCCGGCACGCTGATGGTCGAGCCGACCGAGAGCGAGGACAAGGCCGAGCTCGACCGGTTCGTCGAGGCGATGGTGACCATCCGCGAGGAGATCGACAAGGTCGCCTCCGGCGAGTTCGACCCCGTCGACAACCCGCTGCGCAACGCGCCGCACACCCTCGCCATGCTGGCGGGGGAGTGGGACCGGCCCTACCCGCGCACGACGGCGGTGTACCCGGTGCCCGGGCTGGTCGGGCGCGGCTACCTGAGCCCGGTCCGCCGGATCGACCAGGCCTACGGCGACCGCCACCTGGTCTGCTCGTGCCCGCCGCCCGAGGCGTTCGCCGATCACGACTTCACGGAGCACGAGGCGGCCGGCGATGGCGCGGTGCCGGCCCGGACCGCCGGGTCGGCGGACGAACTGGGGACGACGCCCGACGTTGTGGGCGCAGGAGTGGTCGGACGCGGGGCCGGTATCGCGTGAGCGCGCCCCGCCTGCGGGTCGCGGTCTACGTGACCCGGGAGGCGGAGCGGGGCCGCGAGCTCCTGGTCTTCGACGATCGCGACCACCCGGACGAGTTGCTCGCGGAGCTGCTCTAGGGGTGTTTCACCCGCTTCTGGGGTCCTGCAGGACCCCAGAAGCACGCGCAACGCCCCTAGAGCATCGCGCCGGCACCCGGTCGGCCGAGGGCGAGTTCCGGCTACCTGCCGGCTCCCGGCCCAGGAGTGTCGGTGGTCGATGGCAGGGTGGTGCCATGACCGACGAGGGGCAGAAGGCCGATCTGCAGAGGTATCTCCAGGCGGCGCGGGACGCGCTGCTCTGGAAGCTCGAGGGACTGTCGGAGTACGACGCGCGCCGCCCCATGACCCCGACCGGCACGAACCTGCTGGGTCTGCTGAAGCACCTGGCCTACG
>Ga0308173_10001616_pt1 | contig 11431 bp, 13 predicted proteins | sample PhyPR1_FD_203716 | JGI IMG/M metagenome (GOLD analysis project Ga0308173, IMG submission 203716) | Soil microbial communities from UC Gill Tract Community Farm, Albany, California, United States - DLSLS.P.R1 | ecosystem: Environmental > Terrestrial > Soil > Agricultural land | place: USA... | reverse complement strand
CCCGAAGATGCCGATCTGCAGCACGCCCTGGCTGGCGGCGAAGTAGCCGCCGTAGGTGCCGGTGGCGTAGGCGCCGGCGAACAGCGCGGCCAGCCGTCCCGGCCCGATCCGCTGCTCGCTGTCGTCGTCGGCCGTCCGGCGCCCGCGGAGGGCCCTCTGGATCAGCGGCTGGGTGGCGACGAGCACCACCGCGAGGCCGATGAGCACCGGGACGATCGCCGCGAAGCTCGACGCCGGCAGGTGCAGCAGCAGGTACGCGCCGCTGAGGGCGCCGAGCACCGAGGCGGGCAGCAGCCGGATCAGCAGCCGGCGCTGACCGGCCAGCTCACGGCGATATCCGATCGCCCCGGTCAGGTTTCCGGCCACCAGCCCGAGGGAGTTGGAGACGGTCGCGGTCACCGGCGGCAGCCCGACGGCGAGCAGCACGGGAAAGGTGACAAGGGTCCCGGAACCGACGACGGCGTTGATGCCACCGGCGCCGAACCCGGCGACCGCGACCGCGGCCATCTGCCACCCCGTCATGCGTCCACCGCACCGCAGCCTCGCACGACGGGGCGACCAGCCGCCGGGCGGCCGCGAGGCTCAGCGCGCCGCGGGTCCGTACGTCAGGTGCAGCACGCCGTTCTCGAACGCCTCGCTCGCCGCCAGGGTGAGCGGCGTCCGGGGAGCGCCGTCCGGGAACAGCCGCGCCCCGGTGCCCAGCACGATGGGGTAGACGAGCAGGTGCAGCTCGTCGACCAGGCCGTCGGCCATCAGCGCACGCACCAGCGTGCCGCTGCCGCTGATGTAGACGTCGCCGTCCTGCCGCTTGAGCTCTGCGATCGCCTGGGCGTCGTACCCGCCGAGGATCGTGGAGTTCTGCCACGCGTCGGCCGACCCGAGGCTGGAGGAGACGACGTACTTCGGGGTGTCGTTGAAGAACGGGACTCCGGGGTCGTCCTCGGGCGACCGCGTGGACCACGCGGGCGCGAACATCTCGAAAGTACGGCGGCCGAGCAGGATCGCCGTGCTGCTCGTGGTGAGCGAGGCGATCGCCTGGCCCATGCCCTCGGTGAAGCCGAACTCCGCCGTCCAGCGGGGGTCCTCGAACACCCCGTCCAGGCTCACGAATTCGTGCACCTTGATCATGCCCACGCGGTTCTCCTCGCTCGACGTCGTCGCGTCCATGTGATCGTTCCGGGGGCCATCGGTCAAGGTCACGATTACGTGCAACAACCGTTCCGATGTGTCGGCGTGTCGGACGCGCGCGCCCTACCCTCATGACGAGGGCGCCTCCCCGCGCTCCCGCCGTCGGAGGAACCGATGACCGAGCGCCAGCAGCAGCCCACCTGGTCCCGCGAGCCCATGGCGCCGTCCGACGACCTTCCTCCGCAACCGGTCGACGTCCCGCCCGATCCCACGGTGCCCGGCATACCGCTGCAGCGCGTCGTTCTCGACGACGAGCCGACCCTGCTGGGGTTTCCCGCGGAGGTCGGCGAGACCGCCGGCACTCCGGACGACGTGGCCCCGGTGCGCCTGGTGTCGGTCCGCCGCGCCGATGCGGTCGCCGGCCTCCTGCTCGTCCTTGCCGGGGGCGCCGCGGTGGCGAGCCTGTGGCTCCCCTGGCGAAAGGGCGATCCCGCTCGTGGTCTCGCCCTGGTCCGGCAGGGCCTCGAGGTCGCTGGCTCCGGCATCCGGGGTCTCGGTCCGGACGGCCTGTGGCAGCCGCTGGCGATCGTGGTGGGCGGGATCGTGCTGCTCCTGCTGGGGCTGCTCATGTTCGGGCCGGCCCGAACGCACCGGGTCTCGGGCGTGCTCGCGCTGCTGGTGGCGTGCGGGGCAGCGGCCGCCGTCCTGTTCCGCGTCGCGCAGGCCGGCTGGCTCGTCGACCGGTGGGACCGCGGGCTGTGGTGCGCCTTCGCCGTGGCCGCGCTGGGGCTGCTGGGGGCACTGAAGGCGATGCTGACCCCTCCGCGCATCACCACCCGGTGGAGACGGCAGTGACAGACTCGGCCGATGCCGCGTCGACTGCTGCTGATCCGCCACGCCCAGGCCGCCGCCGCGTCGCCGGACCGTGACCGGCCGCTGACCGATCTCGGCCGCACTGCCGCCGCGGCGATCGGCGCCTGGCTGCGGGACTCCGGGCGCGTGCCCGACCGGGTGCTCGTGTCGCCCGCGCTGCGCGCCCAGCAGACATGGGCGGCCGCGGCGGAGTCACTGGGCGCCGAGCCCGCACCGACGGTCGACCAGCGCATCTACGACAACACCGTCGCGTCCGTGCTCGAGCTGATCGGGGAGGTCCCCGACGACGTCGGCATCCTGGCGGTCGTCGGGCACAACCCGTCCATCGGGGAGCTGGCCCTCATCCTCGACGACGGTGCGGGGGACGAGCCCGCGCGCCGGGCCCTGCACGGCGGGTTCCCGGCCGGCGCGGTCGCGATGTTCGGACTCGCCTCGTCGTTCGCCGACCTCGGCCCCGGCGCGGCCACCCTGGAGGACTTCACCGTCCCGGGCGCCTGATCAGGGGCGGGTGGTGATCCGCTCGAGGAGCTCGGTGGGCAGCGGGCGGTCCGCGTAGACCAGACGGACGGCGTCCGGATCGGGGTTGCCGGCGTCCGGACCGCGCCACAGGAACTGCAGGCCGGAGCGCTCCGCGCGACCGCGGGACTGCCGGTTGTGCTCGAGCAGGTAGGCGACCACCGGCCGGTCGGGATCGACGGCGCGTGCCGCCTCCATCGCCGCCGTCACGAGCTCGGCCGCGAGCCCCAGGCCCCAGGCGGCGGGCGTCAGCCGGTAGTAGAGGTTCCACCATGAGTCCCCGTCGCGGACGGCGCAGCCGCCCGTGCCGACGACCGACCCGGCCGCCAGTCCGGCCTCCGGCAGGTCCGCGCGCAGCCGCGCCGTCCAGTACCCGAGCCCGTCCCGGGCCCAGTGGCGCACAGAGTGCTGGATGCCCGCCATGGTCTGGTCCGGCGAGGTGTGCCGGCCCGAGGGCAGGTGTCGCCAGCTGCCGGGGTCGGACAGCAGGGCGAAGTGCTCGTCCAGATCCCGGCCACCGCCAGGGGCCCGCCGCGAGCTTGCGAGTGGTGGGGAGGCGGTGGTCCTTCTACTTGCGGCCGGCGTCGACGATCCGGATCACCGCGGTGCCTTCCTCGTCGGAGGCATCCAGGTCGACCTCGGCGTCGAAGCCCCAGTCGTGGTCGCCGGCGGGGTCGTCGAGGATCTGCCGCACCCGCCAGAGGCCGGGCTCGGATTTGTCGACGATCAGCAGCGCCGGGCCGCGGGCATCCGCGCCGGTCTGCACCTCGTCGTGCTCGGCGAAGTACGCGCGGACGACCTCCTCCCAGCGCTCCGACGTCCACCCGGAGTCGGCGTCGAGCAGGCCGAGGTCGTACCAGCGGCGGCGGGCGAACAGCTCCACGCGCCGGAACAGCGCGTTGCGCACCATCGCGGTGAACGCGCGCTCGTTGCCGGTGAGCGGCCGCGGCCGGGCGGGGACGGCGACCTCGGCCACCGGGCCCTCGTCGGGGTTGGTCAGCTGCTCCCACTCGTCCAGCAGCGACGAGTCGACCTGCCGCACCAGCTCGCCCAGCCACTCGACGAGGTCGGTGACCTCCTCGGTGCGCGCGGCGGCCGGCACCCCCGAGCGCAGCGCCTTGAACGCGTCGGAGAGGTAGCGCAGCACCGCACCCTCCGACCGCGTCAGCCCGTAGGTGTTCACGAACTCGCGGAAGGTGAACGCGCGCTCCCACATCTCGCGGACGACCGACTTCGGCGACAGCAGCCCGTCGGCCGCCCACGGGTTGGTCTGCCGGTAGACCTCGAAGGCGTGCCCGAGCAGCTCCTCGAGGGGCTTTGGGTAGGTGACCTCCTCCAGCAGCTCCATCCGCTCGTCGTACTCGATGCCCTCGGCCTTCATCTGGGCGACGGCCTCGCCCTTGGCCTTGTTCAGCTGGGCGGCGAGGATCTGCCGCGGGTCGTCGAGGGTGGCCTCGATGACGCTCACGACGTCGAGCGGATAGGTGTCGGACTCGGGGTCGAGCACCTCGATCGCCGCCAGCGCGAACGTCGACAGCGGCTGGTTGAGCGCGAAGTCCGGCGGCAGGTCGATCTTGAGGTCGTACCGGCGTCCGTCCGGCTCGGGCTCGGGCAGCCGCTCCAGGACGCCGGCCTGCAGCAGCGACCGGGCGATGCCGATCGCGTCGCGGATGAGCCGCAGCTGACGCTTGCGCGGCTCGTGGTTCTCGGTCAGCAGCCGCCGCATCGCCACGAAAGGGTCGCCGGGGCGGTCGACGACGTCCAGGATCATCGCCGTCGTCACCCGCATGTGACTGGTCAGCTTCTCCGGCTCGGACTCGATCAGCCGGTTCATCGTCGATTCGCTCCAGGGCACCATGCCCTCGGGCGCCTTCTTGCGCACGAGCTTGCGGCGCTTCTTCGGGTCGTCGGAGACCTTGGCGAACTGCTTGAGGTTCTCCACCTCGTGCTCGGGCGCCTGGACGACGACTGTTCCCGCGGTGTCGTAGCCGGCGCGCCCGGCCCGGCCGGCGATCTGGTGGAACTCGCGGACCTGCAGCAGACGGGTGCGGGTGCCGTCGTACTTGCTCAGGGCCGAGAAGACGACGGTCCGGATCGGCACGTTGATGCCGACGCCGAGCGTGTCCGTGCCGCAGATGACCTTGAGCAGGCCGGCCTGCGCCAGCTGCTCGACCAGCCGCCGGTACTTGGGCAGCATCCCGGCGTGGTGCACGCCGATGCCGTGCCGGACCAGGCGGCTCAGCGTCGTGCCGAAGGCGGAGGAGAACCGGAAACCGCCGATCATGTCGGCGATCGCGGCCTTCTCCTCCTTGGTGCACACGTTGACGCTCATCAGCGCCTGCGCCCGTTCCAGCGCCGACGCCTGGGTGAAGTGCACGACGTAGACCGGCGCCTGCTTCGTGTCGAGCAGGTCCTGGATCGTCTCGTGCATGGGCGTGGTGGCGTAGGAGTGGTGCAGCGGCACGGGGCGCTCGGCGTTGGCGACCAAGGCCGTCGTTCGCCCGGTCCGGCGGGTGAGGTCCTCGCGCAGGAAGGTGACGTCGCCGAGCGTGGCGCTCATGAGCAGGAACTGCGCCTTCGGCAGCTCGAGCAGCGGCACCTGCCAGGCCCAGCCGCGGTCGGGGTCGCCGTAGAAGTGGAACTCGTCCATGACCACCAGGCCGATGTCCGCCTCGGCACCTTCGCGGAGGGCGATGTTCGCCAGCACCTCGGCGGTGCACGCGATGATCGGGGCGTCGTGGTTGACCGCCGCGTCGCCGGTGAGCATGCCGACGTTGGCCGCGCCGAAGACGCCGCACAGGGCGAAGAACTTCTCGCTGACCAGCGCCTTGATCGGCGCGGTGTAGTAGCTGCGCCGTCCGGCGGCCAGGGCCGCGTACTGCGCGCCGGTGGCGACCAGCGACTTGCCCGACCCGGTCGGCGTCGCCAGGACGACGTTCGCGCCGCTGACCAGCTCGATCAGCGCCTCCTCCTGCGCCGGGTACAGCACCGTGCCGTTCGCCTCCGCCCAGGCGGCGAAGTCGGCGAACAGCTGGTCGGGGTCGTCGCCCTTCGCGCGCAGGGCGGCGAGGTCGGCGGCGTCGTCGAGCAGGGGAGGGGCGGTGGCGGTCATCGTGAGGGACAGCGTGCCTGACCCCTCGGACCTTCCCGTGCAGCGACCTGCTCAGCGCACCGCAGGCAGGTCGTAGCGGACGCCCGTCAGCCGCTCCGAGTCCGCCCAGACCCGGCCCTGCAGCTCCCGGTCGTAGACCAGCCGAGCGGCGCGGGTCGGCGCCGGCATGCCGGTCAGCCCGAACCGGCCGCCCGGTCCGTAGAACTCCCCGCCGCACACCGACGGGTCGGTGGCGGCCCGGACCACGGACAGCGCCGCGATCTCCGGCTCCTGGAACAGGTGCCGCCGCCAGCCGACGTCGTCCGCGGCCAGGCGCCTGCTCATGCGCGCGCTGTGGCGGACGATGTCGGTCCGTGCGCCGCCGGGGTGGGCGGCGACCGCGCAGGTGTGGGATCCGGCCGCCGCGAGCCGGTGGTGCAGCTCCTGGGCGAAGAGCAGATTGGCCGCCTTCGACCGCGCGTACGCCAGGAACGCCAGCCGGCCGCGGCCCCGCTCGAGCGAGCCTTCGCGCAGGCGCGACACCCGGTGGCCGAGGCTGGCGACTACGACCACCCGCGATCCGGGTGCTGCCAGCAGCCGGTCGAGCAGCAGCCCGGTGAGCGCGAAGTGGCCGAGGTGGTTGATGCCCATGTGCAGCTCGAAGCCGTCCTGGGTGCGCCCAACGGGGGCCAGCATGACTCCGGCGTTGCAGACGAGCAGGTCCAGCGGCGCGTCGATCTCCGCGGCGGCCTTGCGCACGGAGGCGAGGGAGCCGAGGTCCAGGTGGAGCAGGCGGACGGCGCCGCCCGGTCCGTCGTCGGCCAGGGTGTCGGCGGCGGCCTGGCCGCGTCCGGGATGACGACAGCCGAGGACGACGTCCGCCCCGTGCCGGCGCAGGATCCGCGCCGTCGCGAAACCGATGCCGCTGTTGGCACCGGTGATCAGCGCCGTCCGCCCCGTGAGGTCGCCGACGTCCTCCTCGGTCCACATGCGCGTCCCCTGCCGCTCGGAGTTCCGGATCGTGGCGGCCCCCGCAGATCCGGCGCAACCACCCGGTTCCTGCCGGCGGGGCACGGGGTAGGGCCGCAGCGCCGTCGAACCCAGGCGCCGCAGCCAGCACCGCAGGAGGTCCCCGTGTCCGAGCCCCGTCCCGAGAGCCAGCCCGCCCAGCAGCAGACCCCGCCCGGAACGCTCGGGGAGATGGAGCCGAAGCCCGACCACGGCGAGGAGAGCTATCGGGGTTCCGGGCGGCTGACCGGCAAGGCCGCCGTCATCACCGGCGGCGACAGCGGCATCGGCCGGGCCGTCGCGATCGCCTTCGCCCGCGAGGGTGCCGACGTCCTGATCTCCTACCTGAACGAGCACGACGACGCCAGGGACACCGCCCGCTACGTGGAGGAGGCGGGCCGGAAGTGCGTGCTGGTGCCCGGCGACATCTCCGACCGGGCGCACTGCAAGACGATCATCCCGAGGGCGGTCGAGGAGTTCGGCCGGGTCGACGTCCTGGTCAACAACGCCGCGTTCCAGATGAGCCACGACTCGCTCGACGAGGTGTCCGACGAGGAGTGGGACCACACCGTGGCCACGAACCTCACCGCGATGTTCATCCTGTGCAAGGACGCCATCCCGCACATGCGGCCCGGCGCCTCGATCATCAACTCCTCGTCGGTCAACTCCGACAACCCCAGCCCGAACCTGGCCCCGTACGCGATGACGAAGGCCGGCATCGCGAACTTCACGGCCTCGCTCGCGCAGCTGCTGGCCGAGAAGGGCATCCGGGCGAACAGTGTCGCGCCGGGCCCGATCTGGACCCCGCTGATCCCGGCGACCATGCCGCCCGAGAAGGTCGAGGGCTTCGGCGAGCAGGTGCCCATGGGCCGGGCGGGGCAGCCGGCCGAGCTCGCCCCGGTCTACGTGATGCTGGCCAGTGACGAGGCCTCGTACGTCTCGGGAGCCCGCGTCGCCGTCACCGGCGGCAAGCCGATTCTTTGAGCCGGCCCTCGCCGTGGTCGATCTGTTCGCGGGGATCTCGGTGAGCGACTACGAGCGTGCCGTCGCGTGGTACGAGCGGCTGCTCGGCGCGGCGCCGAGTTTCCTGCCGAACGACGTCGAGGCGGTGTGGGAGGTCGCCGAGCACCGCTACGTGTACGTCGAGGTGCGCCCGGAGCACGCGGGTCACTCGCTGCAGACCGTCTTCGTCGACGACCTCGACGACCGCGTTGCCGCGATCTCCGCGCGGGGGATCGAGCCCGCCGAGCGGGAGACCTACGACAACGGGGTGCGGAAGGTGACCTACCGCGACCCCGACGGGAACGAGTTCGGTTTCGGCGGCGGCCCCAGCCCGTGACGGCGTCATGGGACGGCGCGGACGATCGCGGCGATGTCGTCGGGACGGACCCGGCAGCAGCCGCCGATCAGGCGGGCGCCGTCCTCGACCCAGGTGGGAACGTCGGCGATCGAGATGCCGGGCGAACCCGTCCAGTGCCGGGCGGCGGCGTCCCAGCCCTCGCCGCTGTTGGGGTAGGCGGCGAGCGGCTTGCCAGAGGCCGCCGCCGCGGCCAGGGACGGCCGGACGGCGTCGGGCGCGGTGCAGTTCACGCCGACGGCGATCACCGCGCCGACGCCCGCAGCCAGCGCGTACACCCCGGCCGCGCGTTCGCCCCGCCGGGTGCGGACGACGCCCTCGCGGTCGATCACCGTGGTCAGCGAGAGCCAGATCGGTACGCCGAGCGCGTCGGCCTCGGCGATGAGCGCCTCCGCCTCGGCTGCCGCGGGCACGGTCTCGCAGGCGAGCACGTCGGCACCGGCCTCGGCCAGCACCTCCATGCGCGGCCGGTGGAACGCCCGTAGCTCGGCCTGGCTCAGGTCGTCGACGTAGGCCCCGGTGTACTCCGAGCCGTCGGCGAGCATCGCGCCGTACGGCCCGACCGACCCGGCGACCCAGCCGTCGCCCTGACCCTCGCGGGCGAGCGCCACCGACGACGCGATCAGCCGGCGGGCCGCTCCGGCGTCCACCCCGGCGGTGGCGAATCCCCGGGTCGTCGCCTGGTAGCTCGCCGTCGTCGCCACCTGCGCGCCGGCCGCGGCGAAGGCGGCGTGCGCGGCCACGATCGCGGCCGGATCGTCGCGCAGCAGGCGCGCCGACCACAGGGCGGAGCCGACGTCGTGGCCGCGGTGCTCGAGTTCGGTGGACAGTCCCCCGTCGAGGATCACAGTGCCGGCGGCCAGCGCATCGGCCAGGGAACGCATGCCCCGCATCATTCCGCGGTACTGGGCTGAGCATGGTCTTCATCTGGAGGAGTGGCGGAGGACGTCGCCGTCGTGGTTACGGCCCTGGTGGCCCGGGATTCGGCGGCTTCGGCTCGGGTTACGGGCCCGGCTACGGCTATGGCCCTGGGTACCGCCGCGGGTACGGCGGCGGAGGCGGCTCGTGCCTGCGCGACCTGCTGCTGCTGGACGCCGGCTGCTGCCTGGCCGAGATGATCGGCTGCGGACCCAACCTGCTTCTCGTGGCGCCGTCGACGTTCCGGCACGTGCACGCCGACGGCGACACGTCCCACGGCCGGCTGGCCGACCGGATGATCGCCGCGATCCGCGTCTACCAGCGGGAGATCAGCCCCAAGCGCCCGCCGGTCTGCCGGTTCGAGCCCTCCTGCTCGGCCTACGCCGTCGAGGCGCTGGAGCGGCACGGCGCCCGGCGCGGTGCCTGGCTCACGGTGCGGCGGCTCTTCCGCTGCCGGCCGGGCGCCACCGGTGGCTCGGACCCCGTTCCCGCGATCTGAGCCACCGGCGCCGGTCAGGCGGCGACGGACAGCAGCCGCGCGTACCGGTCGAGGTAGAGCCGCCAGCCCTGGTCGTGCCCGACGCCGCCGCTGACCGCCTCCCAGCCGGGACCGTGCCGGTCGAGGTGGCGGTGCTCGAGCTCGACCCGGGTGCGGTGCGGGCCCTCGGCGGTGAAGGTCACCTCGACCTCGCTGGTGCTGTCCGGCTCGGTCTCGACCTGCCAGGTGGGGCCGATGTCCCAGCTGAACACGACGCGCTGCGGCGGCTCGTAGACCAGGACGCGCGCCCAGTGGCACTCGCTGCCGTCCTCGCCGCGGTCGTAGATGGAGCCGCCGACGCGCGGCTCGAAGACCGTCTCGGCGATGGGTGAGGCGAGCAGGTTGTGCTCCGGCGGCTTGAAGTCGCCGAACCGCTGGGTGAAGACGGCGAACGCCGTGTCGATCGGCGCCTCCACCACGATCTGCCGGCGCACCACCGTGTCGGCTGCCTGCGTCATGACCTCTCCTCTGGTTGTTCCGTCACCGGTTCTGCGGTCCGGTCGTGGATGACCTCGCCGTAGCTGGCGAGGGCGCGGTTCCAATAGGTGTCGAGCTGATCCCGCAGGGCCGCCACGGCCATGGGGTCGAGCCGGTAGATGCGGCGCGTGCCGACCGGCCGTTCGGTGACCAGCCCGGCGTCCTTGAGGACCTTGAGGGCCTGGGACACCGCAGGCCGGCTCACCGGCAGCCGGGCGGCGAGCTCGCCCACGGCGAGCGGTCCCTCGGACAGGGCCGCGACGATGGCCTGCCGGGTGGGGTCGCCGAGCGCGGCCCACCGGTCCTCGGCTCGGTAAGCGTCCACGAACGGTAAGCGTTCTCTTACCAAGCGGCCGACGTCAATAGCGGAGATGTGAAATGCGGTGCGCTTGCCGGCCGGCGTCGCCTAGCGTGCCGGGGTGACCACGGGCCTGGACACGACCGGCATCGCGACATGGCAGGACCACACCTGGCGGGACCGGGCCCTGCAGTGGGCGGGCGAGCGGCTGGCCGAGCTCGGGCTCACCGTCACCGGCGAGCCCGAGCAGCCGCACGTCCGCGCCTGGTCGACCGCCTTCCGGTTGCCGGTGGACGGGGCAGCCGTCTGGCTGAAGTCGGTGGGCCCGGGCTCGGCCCAGGAGCCCGCCCTCGTCGGCGCACTGGGGGAGTGGGCGTCCGAGCACGTCCTGGTCCCGCTGGCGGTCGACCGCGAGCGGCGGCTGATGCTGCTGCCCGACGGCGGGCCGACGCTGCGCGCAGCGGGCGGTGCGACGTCGGTCGCGGCGTGGGAGGCGATGCTCCGCGACTTCGCCCTGCTCCAGGTCGAGCTGGTGGCGCGGGCGGACGAGATGGTCGGCCTCTGCGTGCCCGATCTCCGTCCCGATCGGCTGCCCGACCTCGCCGAAGAGCTCCTCGCGGACGATTCCTGGCTGATGATCGACGAGCCCGACGGGCTGACCGCCGAGCAGCGGGCGCGGCTGCTGGGCGGCCTCGGCGAGTACCGGGAGCTGTGTGCCCGGCTCGCGGACGGCGGCGTCCCCGCGTCGCTGCAGCACGACGACCTGCACGACGCCAACGTGTTCGTGGGGGACGGGCGTCACCGGTTCTTCGACTGGGGCGACGCCAGCGTCGCGCACCCCTTCCTCAGCCTGCTCGTCCCGCTGCGGGTGGCGGCCCGGGCGCTGGACGTGCCCTCCGGCGACGCCGTCCTGTACCGGCTGCGCGATGCCTATCTCGAGGTCTGGTCCGGCTACGGCACTCCCACCGACCTGCGGGAGCAGTCGGACGTCGCCCTCCGGGTCGCCCCGCTGCCGCGAGCGATGACGTGGCAGCGGATCCTCCGAGGCGTCCACCCCGACGAGCGGACCGAGTGGCTGGACGCCGTCCCGGGCTGGACCGCCGAGTACCTCGAACCGGGGAGTCTCACCGGACGTGCCGCCGGACCGGCCGCTCCTCCCGGACACTGACCGCATGGCCGCGATCGACGACGCCGCCGGTGACCTCCCGGTCACCGGGTCCGTCGTCG
>Ga0308173_10001615_pt1 | contig 11431 bp, 13 predicted proteins | sample PhyPR1_FD_203716 | JGI IMG/M metagenome (GOLD analysis project Ga0308173, IMG submission 203716) | Soil microbial communities from UC Gill Tract Community Farm, Albany, California, United States - DLSLS.P.R1 | ecosystem: Environmental > Terrestrial > Soil > Agricultural land | place: USA... | reverse complement strand
CGTTCTTCGGCAGAGTGATCTTGAGCACGCCGTTGTGGCAGGTGGCCTCGACCTTGTCGGCGTCCACCTCCGTCTCGAACGGGATGGTGCGCGAGAACCGGCCGAAGCTGCGCTCGGTGTAGCGGCGACCGCCCTCGTCCTCCTGATTGCGCTCGGAGCGTTTCTCGCCGGAGAGGGTGAGCGCGTTGTCCTTGAGGTTCAGGTCGACGTCCTTGGGATCGGTGCCGGGAAGCTCGGCGGTCACGGTGTAGGCCTGGTCGGTCTCATGGACCTCCAGGCTGGGCCAGACGGAGAGCTCGGCGGCGGGCGTGCCGGCGGCGGCGAAGCTGCGCGCCTCGGCGGGGGTGAAGAAGTCGTCGAACAGGCGGTCCATCTCGCGCCGGAAGGAGGTGAACGGGTCGCGTCCGCCGTAGGGGCTCAGGCCCGTTCCGCGGCTGCCGTATCCGCTGCTGCGCGGCGTGAGGTCTCGGTTGGCCATTGGGGAGGTCCTCCTTGTGAGCTGGTCCCCCCGACCCGCGCGAGACTACTCCATCGGCGGCGCGTCCGATCCCGCCTCGCCGATTTTTGATCGGGCGGGCGGACGGCCCAGGAACCAAGAAGGACTCGCAGCGGCACGAAAGGCGCAGCTGCGGTTTCGTGGCCTTTGGTGATTTTCGCGGTCTCGGATCACGGCGGCTCCGCCGCCTGCGCCGGATCGGGTTTGCTCACGCCGCGGCAAGCTTCCACAATGGGGGGATGAACAAGCAGGTCAGCATCACGCCCGACGGCGTCGAGGATCCCCACGAGGCGGAGAGCCGGCGCAGGCTGGTCTATCCGATCGAGCTGGGGCCGAAGGTCGGCGAGGGCGTCGACGTCGCGCCCGGGGTGAAGTGGATCCGCATGCCGCTCGGCGGCTCGCTGGCGTTCATCAACGTCTGGGCGATCGCCGAGGACGGCGGCTGGGCGATCGTCGACACCGGGCTGAACAGCGAGGCCAGCATGCAGGCCTGGCGCAGGGCGTTCGCAGGCGTGCTGGAGGGCAAGCCGGTCACGCGAGTGTTCATCACCCACATGCACCCCGACCACATCGGCATGGCGGGCTGGCTCACGCGCAAGTTCAACGTGCGCCTGTGGATCAGCCGGCTGGAGTTCCTGATGTGCCGTTCGCTGGCGGCCGACACCGGGCGCGAAGCGCCGCCGGACGCGCTGGCGTTCTATCGCGCGGCCGGCTGGGACCAGGAGGCGCTCGACACCTACCGCTCGCGGTTCGGCGGCTTCGGCCGGGCGCTGCACGCGCTCCCCGACAGCTTCCAGCGGATGCGCGACGGCGAGGCCATCGAGATCGGCGGCCGCACCTGGCGGGTGGTGGTGGGCTCCGGCCACACCCCGGAGCACGTCTGCCTGTGGTGTCCCGAACTGAAGCTCATGATCTCGGGCGACCAGGTGCTGCCGAAGATCACCTCCAACGTCTCGGTGTTCCCGACCGAGCCTGCGGCCGATCCGCTGGACGACTGGCTGACCTCGCTGGCGCGGATCAAGACCATCGTGCCCGACGACGTGCTCGTGCTGCCGGCCCACAACGAGCCGTTCCATGGGCTGCACGCCCGGATCGACGCGCTGATCGGCGGCCACGAGCGCAGGCTCGCCCACCTGAAGGTCGAGATCGCCGAGCCGAAGCGGGCGGTCGACGTCTTCCACGTGCTGTTCCGCCGCAAGATCGACGGCAACAACATCGGCATGGCCACCGGCGAGAGCCTGGCGCATCTCAACTGCCTGATGGCCCGCGGGCAGGCCGTGCGCCGGCGCGACGAGCGCGGCGTGGACTGGTACCAGGCGGAGTAGGAAGGCCTATAACCTCGTCATCCCGGCCGAACGCCCGCGCAGGCGGGCGGTAGAGCCGGGACCCAGGAGGGGCCGCGCACCTGCCCTGGGTCCCGGATCGGCCTTGCAGGCCGTCCGGGATGACGGAATTGAGAGCGCGATCGGAGCCACGATATGAGCCTGCAAGGCAAGACGCTGTTCATCACCGGGGCGAGCCGCGGGATCGGGCTGGCGATTGCGCTCAGGGCCGCCCGCGACGGGGCGAACGTGGCGATCGCTGCCAAGACCGCCGAGCCGCATCCGAAGCTGCCGGGGACCATCTACACCGCCGCCGAGGCCATCGAGACGGCCGGCGGCAAGGCCCTGCCGCTGGTGGTCGACGTGCGCGACGAGGCCTCGGTGATGGAAGGCGTCGCGCTCGCGGCCGAGCGGTTCGGCGGCATCGACATCTGCGTGAACAACGCCTCGGCGATACAGCTCACCGGCACGCTGCAGACCGAGATGAAGCGCTACGACCTGATGAACGGGGTCAATGCGCGCGGGACCTTCCTGACCTCCAAGGCCTGCATCCCGCACCTGAAGCGAGCGGCCAATCCGCACGTGCTGATGATCTCGCCGCCGCTCGACATGAACCCGCGCTGGTTCGCCGGCCACGCGGCCTACACCATGGCTAAGTTCGGCATGAGCATGTGCGTGCTCGGCATGGCCGCCGAGTTCGAGGCCGACGGCGTCGCCTTCAACGCCCTGTGGCCGCGCACGGGCATCGCCACCGCGGCGATCCAGTTCGCGCTCGCAGGCGATCAGGGCATGCGCCAGTGCCGCAAGCCGGAGATCATGGCGGACGCGGCCTACGCGATCTTCAACAAGCCGGCGAAGGCGTTCAGCGGCAATTTCCTGATCGACGACAGCATCCTCTACGCCGAGGGCGTTCGGGATTTCGACCAGTACCGCGTCGATCCGAGCCAGCCCTTGATGCCGGACTTCTTCGTCCCCGAGACCGACAAGCCGCCGCCGGGCGTGACGCTGGGCGCCGGGACGCCTGCGCCGGCGCAATGACGCCCGGACCGCCGAGCGTGGTGGTGTTCGACCTCGGCGGCGTGCTGCTGCCGTTCGACCGGGAGCGGCGGGTGCGCGCGGTGGCCGAGCGGTTCGCGATCGCGCCCGAGGCGGTGCGCGCGCTGGAGGCGGAGATGGCCGGCCCGCTGGACCGCGGCGAGATCGACGAACGCGGCCTGCTGGCGGGACTCTGCGCGCTGGCCGGCGAGGCGGTGGCGATGGACGAGGCGCTCGACCTCTGGCTCAGCGTCTTCGAGGCGCCCAACGCCGAGCTCTGGGCGCTCGCGGCGCGGCTGAAGCGGCGCGTGCGGGTGGCGGGGTTCTCCGACAATCCCGCCTTCGTGCGCCGAGCGGTAGTGGACGAGGGGCTGTTCGACCCGCTGTTCCTGTCGTGCGAACTGGGCGCGATGAAGCCCGCGGCCGAGGCGTTCGAGGCGGTGCGGCGGGAGCTGGCGGTCGAGGCCGGCGAGATCCTGTTCGTCGACGACAGCCCGGCCAATGTGGCGGGCGCCAAGGTCGCGGGCTGGGACGCGCTGCTGTTCCGCTCCAACGCCGAGCTGGCGGCGGCGCTCGCCGAGCGGGGGCTGGCATGATCACGCAGGTCGAGGTCAGGCCCTACGGCCGCGCGGACCTGGAGGGCGTCATCGGCCTCTGCGAGGCCGAGGGCTGGCCGTCCTTCCCGGCCGATCCGGCGCGGGCCCACCGGGCGCTGACCGCGCCGGGCGTGACCTCGGTGGTGGCCGTGGCGGGCGGCGCGGTGGTGGGCTTCGCCCAGCTGCTCAGCGACGGGGAGATCCAGGCGCACCTGTCGCTGATCGCCACCGCGGCGGCCCACCGCGGCCAGGGGATCGCCCGGCGGATGCTGACGCTGGCGCTCAACCGGGCGGGGGGCGAGCGGATCGACCTGGTCACCGACAGCGCCGAAGACTTCTACGCAGGCTTGGCGCATCGCCGCCTGGCCGGCTTCCGCATCTATCCGCCGTTCGCCAAATGAGCGCGGGCATCGCCGTGAGGCGCGCATGAACCAGGCAAGCGACTTCCGACAGCAGCGGCGCGCAGGCATGGCGGCCATCGCCGTGGCCGCGGCGGTGGCGGCGGCGCTCTGGTTCGCCATCGACCGACTTACGCCGCCAATCGCCGGCATGGAGATGCTGGCCGCACGGATGGTCTTCGCCCTGAAGTGCTGGGCGGCGGCGGTGCTGTTCTGCCTGGTCGGCGGGGTGGAGGCGGTGGCGCACGAGCGGCTGACCTCGCCGGCGTTCGATCCGCTGGCCGGCTACGAGACCAAGCGGCTGCGGGTCAACCAGCGCTATCTGCAGAACACGCTCGAGCAGACGGTGGTGTTCGCCGCGGCGCTGTTCGGGCTTGCGGCCTACGCCGCGAACGGCTCGGGCATGCGCGCGGTGGTCGCCACGACCGTGGTCTGGATCCTGGCCCGCTTCGCCTTCTGGATCGGTTACCACCGGAGCGCGGCGATGCGCGGCCTGGGCGCCCCCAGCATGGCGCTCTCGATGCTCGTGCTGATCTACGTGGTCGCCCGGTTCGGCGGCGAGCTGGCGGGATGGGCCGGCGCGGCCGCCGTCGTGGCGGCCTTCCTGGCGCTGGAAGGCGTGCTGTTCTGGGCGACGAGCCGCAAGCAAGAGGGCGGTACATAGAGAACCTCCCCCGTCAGCCAGACGGGGGAGGGGGACCACGGAGTGGTGGAGGGGGCGGCGGCGCGCTCGGCGGATGGGGCCTCCCCCTCCACCGCGTTCCGCGGTCCCCCTCCCCCGCGATGACGCGGGTGAGGTCAAGCCGGCTGGCGCTGCTGCTGGCCCTGGTTGTTCTGCGAGCCGGCCATCGGGGCGCGGTTCAGGTCGAAGAACTTGGGCGCCATCTTCGGCAGCGCCTCCTTGATGATCGAGTCCACCGTCCACGCCTGGCCCTCGGGCTTCGAGCAGGTCTCGATCGGCCGCGGCTGCGAGTAGAGGATGATGTTCTCGCCCGAGACGCCGAAGATCTGGCCCGAGACGCTGGCCGCGGCCGGCGAGACCAGCGCCACCGAGAACCGGGCCGGCTGGTCGGGACGGACCTTCTCGGCCATCACCTTGCGGCGTGCGGCGGCCGCCTCGTCCTTGATCGGCACCGACTGGGTCATCCGCGTCCAGGCGACGGGTGCGATGCAGTTGGAGCGGACGTTGTTGCGCGCGCCCTCCATGGCGATGATCCGCGACAGGCCCGCGATGCCCATCTTGGCCGCGCCGTAGTTGGTCTGGCCGATGTTGCCGAACAGCCCGGAGGTCGAGGTGAACAGCATGTAGGCGCCGTCCTGCTGCTCGCGAAAATGCTCGATGGTCGCGCGGCAGACGTTGAATGAGCCCTTCAGGTGCACCGCGATCACCGCATCCCACTCGGCTTCCGACATCTTGTGGAACATCACGTCGCGCAGGATGCCGGCCGGGTTGATCACCGCGTGCAGCCCGCCGAAGGCCTTCTTGGCCTGATCGAGCATGCCGTAGCAGGCGTCGAGGCTGGTCACGCTGTCGGAGTTGGAGACGGCCTCGCCGCCGGCCGCGCGGATCTCCTGGGCCACCGCTTCGGCGGGACCGGCGGAGCCCTCGTCCTCGCCCTTCAGCCCGCCGCCCAGGTCGTTGACCAGCACCTTCGCGCCTTCCCTGGCCGCGATCAGCGCGCAGTCGCGCCCGATGCCGTTGCCGCCGCCTGTAACCAGGACCACCTTGCCATCCAATACGCCCATGCGCGCCTCCTTGGGACCTATCTCGCTAACCAATGGCGACAGTTATTCGAGGCGGTCGGCCTTGCGCAAGGCGGGAAACAGCCGGGCCCAGGCGCCGGTGACGACCAGCGCGCCGATCCCGCCGAACAGCGCCGCGCCGATCGGGCCGAGGAACCGCGCGGCCACGCCGCTCTCGAACTCGCCGAGCTCGTTGGAGGCGCCGACGAACACCGAGGAGACCGCCGCCATGCGGCCGCGCATCGCATCCGGCGTCACCAGCTGGGTGAGCGTCTGACGGATGTAGACCGAGAGCATGTCGGCCCCGCCGAGCACGGCCAGCGCCGCCACCGACAGCCACAGCGACGTCGAGAGCGCGAAGACGCAGATCATCAGGCCGAAGACAGCGACGCCAAAGAACATCACCAGCCCGGCCTTGTGGCGGATCGGATGGGTGGCCAGCCGCAACCCGACGAGCGTCGCGCCCACGGCGGGGGCGCCGCGCAGGATGCCGAAGCCCTGGGCGCCCACGTGCAGGACGTCGCGCGCGAACACCGGCAACAGGGCGGTGGCGCCGCCCAGCAGCACGGCGAACAGGTCGAGCGAGATCGCCCCCAGCACGATCTTCTGGTCCCAGACGTAGCGCAGCCCTTCTTTCATCAGGCTCCAGCGCGAGCCCGGCTGCACCTCGGGCTGGGTGGGCTTGCGGATCGCCGCGACCGCGAGCGCGGAAACGACGTAGAGGGCGAAGGTCGCGAAGTAGGCGTGGGCGGGCGAGAACGCGACCAGCAGCCCGCCGGCCGCGGGGCCGGCGATCGCCGCGGTCTGCCAGGCGAGCGAGTTCCAGGCGATGGCGCGCGGCAGGAGCGCGCGGGAGACCAGCATCGGCCCGAGCGCGGTGTTGGCCGGGGCGAAGAACGCGCGCGCCGCCCCGAAGGCCGCGGCCACGACCAGCAGCAGGGGGACCGTCATCCAGCCCCGCCAGGTGGCGATGGCCAGCACCAGCACGCTCGCCATCTCGCCGGCGAAGCAGCAGAGCAGCACCGTCTTGCGGTCGTGGCGGTCGGCGGTCTCGCCGGCCGGCAGCGTCAGCAGGAACACCGGCATGAAGGCCGCGAGCCCGATCATGCCCACCAGGAAGGCGCTCTCCTCCACCGAGCGGGTCTGGCGGGCCAGCGCGTACATCTGCCAGCCCATGGCGACGCTCTGGATCTGGGCCGCGAAGCCGCCGGTCCAGCGCGAGGTCCAGAACGCCAGGTAGTCGCGCTCCTTCAGAAGCGCACGGGCGGAGGGGACGAGGTCCGGAGCGGCGTCGACCATGGGCGGCCGACCCTGCCTTGCGTCGCCCTGCGCTGCAATGAGCGTTGACGCCGGGCGTCGCACCCCTTACCTGCGCGGGCTCCCGTTGGCGGCGACAGGGCCCCGACCATGCGACTGCGACGAATCCGACGCGCGGGCCAGACCCGCCGCTGAACCGCAAGCCGGCCGGCGCATCGAGCCCGGCCGGTCCACGCCGATCCGTCAAAGCGCAAGAGTCCATGAGCCTGTATCCCGATCCCGCGGCCGATCAGCCGCAGCTCGCCAACGAGCGGGCGGCCGACGCCCGGCTCGCCGACGCCGTCATCGACCGGGCCTTCGGGCCGGGCCGCTTCGTGAAGGTCTCCGAGCGCGTGCGCGAGTTCGCCCAGTTCGCCCCGGAGCTGTCGTTCTGCGCCTGGCGCGGCGGGCGGCTGGTGGGCGTCGTGCGCCAGTGGCGGGTGCGCGCGGGCGAGACGCCGATCGTCTTCCTGGGCCCGATCGCGGTCGACGAGGCCGAGCGGATGTCAGGCGTGGGCGGTCTGCTGATCGAGCAGGCTTGCGCGGCGGCGAAGGCGGCCGGCGAGGCGGCGGTCGTGCTGGTCGGCGACGAGCCCTATTTCGGCCGCTTCGGCTTCTCGGCGGCCTGCGCCCGGGCGGTGGAGCTGCCCGGCCCGGTGGACCGCGACCGCGTGCTGGGCGTCGCCTTCAGGCCGGAGGGCGAGCGGTTGAAGGGGCTGGTGCGGCCGCTCGAGGGCGCTCGCCTACGGCCAAGATGAACGGCGGCTGACCGGGCGATTCGCGCGGAGTTCAGCTGCGCCGTCGCAGGGTTCGGGCGAAGCCAGGGAGATCGCCATGAAACCCGCCTCAGCCGCCCCCTCCTATGTCGCGCGCCTGTACTTCATCGCCAGCATGAGCTTCGCCTGCGCCTCGGCGGTGCTGCTGGCGCTCGCCAACCTGCAGCCGGCCGGCGCGTTCTGACGGGCCCTCCCGCGGCTCAGAGGGTGAAGATCCAGCCCTGCGGCAGGCTCGAGAGCTGCACGTTCCTGAGGATCAGCTCGTCGCCGCCGCCCATGTCGACGACGGTGTCGGCGCCCATCTGGCTCGCCGTGTAGCCGGTTCCGGGATCGAGCTGCACGCGGTCGCCTTGCATGGCGTTGAAGTCGAGCACCACGTCGAGCCCGGCGCCGGAGAAGCTGTGGAAGACATCGGCCCCGGCCCCGCCGCTCATGGTGTCCGAGCCGCGGTCGCCCGAGATCCAGTCGTTGCCGATCCCGCCGGTGATGGAATCGTCGCCCTGGCCGCCGCGCATCAGCTCGCCCCCGGAGCCCGCGTGCAGGGTGTCGTTCCCGAGGTTGCCGTAGAGGATGTTCTGGCCCGCGTGGGCGGTGATCAGGTCGTTCCCCTGCCCGCCGACCAGCCAGTCGCCGCCGCCCGAGCCGCCGTCGATGACGTCGTCGCCCTTGTTGCCGTTGATGTCGTCGAACCCGGAGCCGCCCTGGATGGAGTCGTTTCCGTCGCCGCCCCGCAGATAGTTGGAGCCGGAGAGCGCGGCCACCGTGTCGTCGCCCGCGCCGGCGGTGACGGTCTCGTTGGAGCCCTCCAGATCCCCGCTGGTCAGCAGGTTCGCCCCGTTCGCCTCGCCGGCCTGCAGCCGGAAGCCGCCGCTCGTCACGCCCACGCCCGAGACCTGGATGGTGAACTCGCCGCTGGCCGTCGCGGTGAAATGCAGGTGCGGATCCAGCCCCAGGCCGCTGTCGTCGTCCTGCGCCACGACCGCACCCGAAGCGTCGAGCACGCGCAGCAGCGGATCGGCGAGCGAGCCCGCGCCGTTGCTCAGGCCCAGGACGTCGATCACGTAGCTCCGTCCACCGACCAGCGAGGCGGTGAAGGAATCCGTACCGCCCAGCGCCACCGTGGTCATCGCCTGCGGCCCGATCGCCGGGGCGAGGTTGTCCACGACCGGGTCGCCGCGCAGGGCGTCGAGGATCTCGCCGGCGATCTGCGCGTGCGCCTGGGCCGAGGGGTGCACCTCGTCGAAGAACAGGAAGCCGCTGCCCACCGGGTCGAGATGGCCCGCCTGCACGTCCATCCGCGCCTGGGTCACGTTGGTGAAGCCGTGCGCCGCCGGGTTGGCGATGACGTCGTGGGTGTAGCCCTGGAAGTCGTAGTCCAGCACCGTCGCGCCGGCGGGCACGGCCAGGTTCGCGAGGTCGGCCTGCAGCCGGGCGTCGGCGGTCTGGACATACTGCGAGGCCAGCGCCCGGCGCGCCGCCTCGTCGAGCGAGCCCGCGTACTCCGGGGTCAGGCCGACGTCGGGGATGTCGGCCACGAGGACGTGCCGCGCGCCGCGGGCGAGCAGGTGCGAGACCTCCTGGGTGATCTCGCCGGCGATGGCGCTCAGCTGGGCGTCCGCCGCCGCCCCGGTCACCATCGTCCCGCCGGTCGGCACGAGCGCGCGGATGTCGTTCGCGCCGATGACGATCAGGTAGAGCGCGTTGGGATCGGCGGTGAAGTTGTCGTAGATGCCGACCTGGTCGTGCAGGTCGGGCGGCAGGCTGTCGGGCTGGATGGCCATCGCCCCGCCGTAGGCGAAGCTCAGGTTGACGCCGTTCGGCTTGCTGAGGAACGGCAGCGTGAGGCCCAGCAGCGGATCCTGGATCCCGAAGGCGAAGGTCGGCTGCGTCGGCTCGTGCAGCAGCTTGTTGGCGACCAGGTCGGCGCCGTTGTAGCCGTCGGTGAAGCGGCCCTCGAAGTAGCCCTTGTCGGCGGTCGGCGCGCCATCCGGCACGCCCACGAACGGCAGGCCGCCGATGAGGTCGGCGGCGCGCAGGTCGTTGCCCGGATCGACCAGGCTGTCGCCGAATACATAGACGCCGGTGTAGGCCGGCAAGGCGGCGCTGGAAGCGAACGCGGACGGCAAGCTGGCACCCCGGCACTCGAACTGACCCGCCAAGAAGGCCTTATCGGGGGCCCGGCGGGAAGCGCCGTCTCTGGTGGAGCTTGTTGAACATTTCTTGAGGGGCCGCCCGACCCTCCCTACGTTCGTCACATGGTCGAGACGGCGGGCAAGTCGAAGCTGGAGGGTGTGGCGGCGGCGGTGAAGCAGGCGCCCGGGCGCGGGCTGCCGCCGGTGCACCTGTGGAATCCGGCGCATTCCGGCGAGATCGACATCCTCATCAAGCGCGACGGCAGCTGGTGGCACGAAGGCGCCCGGATCGGCCGCGAGCGGCTGGTCCGGCTGTTCTCCACCGTGCTGCGCAAGGATGCGGACGGCATCTGGCTGGTGACGCCGGTCGAGAAGATGAAGATCGCCGTCGAGGACGCGCCCTTCGTGGCGGTGCGCGTGGACCGCATGATGGACGAGGACGGCCGGCCGGTGCTCAAGTTCCTGACCAACGTCGGCGACGAGGTGGAGGCGGGGCCGGAAAACCCCATCCGCGTGGCGAACCAGGCAGGCGGCGAGCCCAGGCCCTATGTGCATGTGCGGCGCGGACTGGAGGCGCTGATCGGCCGGCCGGTGTTCTACGAGCTCGTGGAGATGGCGCAGGACCGCGGCGGGCGGCTGGGCGTGGCGTCCCACGGCGCCTGGTTCGACCTCGGCGCGACGGAGGGCTCGTGAACGCGCACACGCCCTCGGAGGAGCTGCGCGCCTGGATCGCCCGCCACCTCGATCCGCTGGAGGACGCCGAGGCGGCCGACGGGCTCGCCCCGCGGTCGGACTTCGACCTCAATCCCGAGCAATGGCCGACATCGGACGCGCCGCTGACCCGGGCCGCCGTCCTGATGGGGCTGGTCGAACGGGCGGAGGGCGTCTCGGTGCTGCTGACGCGCCGGGCCGACACGCTCAGGAACCACACCGGCCAGGTCGCGCTGCCGGGCGGCCGGCGCGATCCCGGCGAGACCGCCTCGCAGACCGCGCTGCGCGAGGCGCAGGAGGAGATTGGCCTGGAGCCCGGCCTCGTCACCCTGGTCGGCCAGTCGACGCCCTATCGGACCGGCACCGGCTACCTGATCACGCCGGTGGTCGGGTTTGTCCGGCCCACGCTGTCGCTGAGGCCCAATCCGGACGAGGTGGCGGAGATCTTCGAAACCCCGTTCGGCTTCCTGATGGACCCGGCGAACTACGAGCAGCACGAGCGCACCCTGCCGAGCGGCGAAGTGCGCCGGTTCTACGCCATGACCCACGAGAACCAGTACATCTGGGGTGCGACGGCCGGCATGCTGCGCGCCCTCTACGACCGGCTCTATGGAGCCGCCCTTGCTTAGGGTGCTGATCGAGCGCGGCGGGCTGTTCGCGATTCCGTTCGCGATCTGGATCGTCTGGGCGGTCTGGGCGCGGCGGGCGGGCCGTCCGATGGGCGCGACGCCCTGGCCCTGGCTGTTCGCGGCGGGCGCGCTTCTGTTCGGCCTCTCCTTGATGGCCGGCGCCATCTTCCATAGGGACAACCGCGGCGAGACCTACGTGCCCGCCCAGACCCTGGCCTCCGGCCAGGTGATCCCCGGGCGGTTCGAGAAGCGGGCGCCGCCGGCGAGGATGGCCGAACGACCATGACCGAGACCCTG
>Ga0308173_10001614_pt1 | contig 11433 bp, 8 predicted proteins | sample PhyPR1_FD_203716 | JGI IMG/M metagenome (GOLD analysis project Ga0308173, IMG submission 203716) | Soil microbial communities from UC Gill Tract Community Farm, Albany, California, United States - DLSLS.P.R1 | ecosystem: Environmental > Terrestrial > Soil > Agricultural land | place: USA... | reverse complement strand
AATGTGCTGACGAAGATGACGTCGCGAGCGAGGTTCACCTCGCGGCGGTAGCGGACGGCATACGTGAAGATGTTCTGCGCGGTCGGCAGCGCCGCCGTCACGACGACGGCGAAGAGGGCCTGCCCCCGCAGCCCGAGCGCCAGGCCGATGCCCAGCGCGATGGCCGGCATCAGGATCGTCTTGAGGGCCACGATCGTCCAGACGTGCTGCGCCGAGCGGCCGGTTGCCGGGCGCGGGCCGCGGCGCAGCGAGATGCCGAACGCGACGAGCATCGAGGGCACGGCCATCGCGCCGAGCAGGTCGATCGGGGCTGCGACGAAGCGCGGCAGGTGGATGCCGAACACCGCGATGAGCAGGCCCGTGACGGCGCCGAGCGTGATCGGGTTGCGGAACATCCGACCCAGGCTGCGTCCCAGCGTCGGCCGCTCGCCTCGTGCGTCGCTGTCGAAGAGCGCCATGTAGACCGGCGTGATGAGCAGCAGCTGCATGAGCAGCGTCGGGGCCACCCACGCGACGTCCCCGAGGACGTAGAGCGCGATCGGGATCCCGAGGTTGCCCGCGTTGACGTAGGCCGCCGAGAGGCTCCCGATGAGCTGCGAGCCGAGCGGCCCTGTCGCCCAACGCAGCCGGGCGACCAGCACGTAGATGGCCACGACGAGGACGAAGGTGGTCAGCGACGTCACGAGGTTGGCCGAGAGCACCGCGTCGAGCGGGGTGCGCTGCATGACGGTGAGCAGCAGAGCCGGTGAGGCGACGTAGAAGGCCAGCCGGGAGAGGTTCACCTGGGCGGAGTCGTCGAGCACCCGGCGGTCGGCGAGCAGCCATCCGACGGCGACGATGACCGCGATCGTCGCGAACCCCTCCAGCACCCCGACCATGGGCCTGATCCTTGCAGCGGCACGGTGCGCGGCGGGGCTGGGGTCCGCATCCTGGCAGCGGCGGCCGGGCAGGATGACGGCATGGAGATCGAGACGCTCAGCGAGCTGGACGACCACCTGGCCTCAGGCGCGAGCCTGCGTGGGGTGCGGCTGCAGGACCTCGACCTGACCGGCTACGGGGAGCAGCTGGCGGCTGACGGCGACCTCACCGGTCTCGTGGTCCTCGGCGGGACGGTGCCCGTGCCGGTCGCGCAGCTGCTGCTGGCGCGTGGCGCCATCGTCTTCCCCGGCATCGCCGACGCTCCGGTGGACCCGTGGCGGGGGCTCTACTTCGCCACCGACCTCTACGACGGTCTGGAGAACGGCTACGCGCACACGTGCGACGCCAGGGCGTACGCGTGGTTCGTCGACGCGCGCCTGCGCACCGACGCGTACTGCACCCTCGTCCGCGCCATCCACGACGACTCCGTCACCGACGAGCTGGACGAGTTCGTCTTCGGCCGGTCGGTGGTCGGGATCATGGGCGGGCATGCGCTGCAGCGGGACTCGGCGGCATACGCACGAGCCGCGGGCCTCGGTCACCGGCTCGCCGAGGAGGGGCACCTCGTCGCGACGGGCGGCGGACCCGGCGCCATGGAGGCCGCGAACCTCGGGGCGCTGTGCCGCAGCCGTGAGGAGCTGGAGGAGGCGCTGGGCCACCTCGCCGCGGTGCCGGACTTCCGGGCCGACGTCACCGCCTGGGCCAGGACGGCCCTGGCAGCCCGTCGAGCCGTCGTCGGGGACGAGCCACAGGCGCCGTCGGAGACGTTGGGGCCGAGCGCACGCTCCCTCGGCATCCCCACCTGGTTCTACGGGCACGAGCCGCCCAACGTCTTCTGCGACGTCATCGCGAAGTACTTCTCCAACGCGATCCGCGAGGAGGGCCTGCTGGCGCGGGCCAACGCCGGCATCGTCGTGCTCGACGGCGCCGCCGGCACGGTGCAGGAGATCTTCCAGGCCGTGACGCCGCTCTTCTACGCCGTGGAGGAGGCGCCGCTGCCGCCGCTCGTGCTCGTCGGACAGGAGCACTGGACCGAGCGCGTGCCCGTGTGGCCGGCCCTCACGGCGATCGCCGCGGGTCGCCCCATGGCCCAGGCGATCCACCTCGTCGACTCCATCGCCGAGGTCCTGCCCCTGCTGCCCGCTCCGTCGAGCTGAGCGTCCCGTCCGGCCGCACGCGCGCCATGGCGCAGTTCGAGCGCCCGACAGGGCCGGATCGCCACCAGAAACCGCGCCATGGCGCAGTTCCAGCGCCCGACAGAGCCGGATCGCCACCAGAAACCGCGCCATGGCGCAGTTCAAGCGCCCGACAGAGCCGGATCGCCACCAGAAACCGCGCCATGGCGCAGTTCCGGCGCGCCAGGGCGCGTGGAGGTCAGGTGGTCGGGGCGCTGCGCAGGATCGGGGTCAGTGTCTCGAGGACCGCGGGGTCCTCGATCGTCGCGGGCACCGCCGGCGTGTGCCCGTCGGCCAGCTCGCGCATCGTCTTGCGCAGGATCTTGCCCGAGCGCGTCTTGGGCAGCGCCCCGACGATGTCGACCTGGTGCAGGGCGGCGACCGGCCCCACCTCCGATCGCACCCGGGCGACGAGCTCGCGCTTGATGCGGTCGCCGTCGCCGTCGGCGTCGATGCCCGACTTGAGCACGACCAGCGCGCGCGGCACCTGACCCTTGAGGTCGTCGTGCACGCCGATGACGGCGCACTCGGCGACCGCCTCGTGGCCGGCGAGCGCCGCCTCCAGCGACCCCGTGGACAGGCGGTGACCGGCGACGTTGAGCACGTCGTCGGTGCGGCCCATCACGTACAGGTAGCCGTCCTCGTCGAGGTAGCCGCCGTCACCGGTGAGGTAGTAGCCGGGATAGGCCGAGAGGTAGGAGCTGACGTAGCGGTCGTCGTCGCGCCAGAGCGTCGGCAGCGTGCCGGGCGGCATCGGCAGCTTGAGGCAGATCGCGCCCTCGATCCCCGGCTCGACCGGCTCACCGCTGCCGTCGAGCACCTGCACGTCGTAGCCCGGAACGGCGACCGTCGGTGACCCCGGCTTGATCGGGAGGAGCTCGATCCCCTTGGGGTTGCTGGCGATCGGCCACCCGGTCTCGGTCTGCCACCAGTTGTCGATGACAGGCTTGCCGAGAGCCGCGGACGCCCACTCGTAGGTGTCGGGGTCGAGCCGCTCCCCCGCGAGGAAGAGCGCGCGGAAGTGCGAGAGGTCGTGCTCGGCCACCTTGGACGCCTTCGAGTCCTCCTTCTTGATGGCGCGGAACGCCGTCGGCGCGGTGAAGAGGCACACCGCCTGGTACTCCTCGATGACCCGCCAGAACGCGCCGGCATCCGGCGTGCCGACCGGCTTGCCCTCGTAGAGGACCGTCGTCGCCCCGGTCAGCAGCGGGGCGTAGACGATGTAGGAGTGGCCGACGACCCAGCCGACGTCGCTGGCGGTGAACATCGTCTCCCCCGGCGCCACGTCGTAGAGGTTGGCCATCGACCAGCGCAGGGCAACGGCGTAGCCACCGCTGTCGCGGTAGATCCCCTTGGGCTTCCCGGTCGTGCCCGAGGTGTAGAGGATGTAGAGCGGGTCGGTCGCCGCGACCGTGACGCAGTCCGCCGCGGGCGCATCGGCGTACACCTCGTCCCAGGTCATCTCCTCCCAGTCGGTGTCGCGCTCACCCACCGCGGCCGGCGACTGCTCGCGCTGCAGGACGATGACCGACTCCGGCTTGTGGCTGCTGCGCCGCAGGGCCTCGTCGAGCATCGGCTTGTACTCGACGATGCGGGACGGCTCGACGCCGCAGCTCGCGGAGACGACGACCTTGGGCTCGGCGTCCTCGATGCGCGCGGCGAGCTCCTGGGGGGCGAAGCCGCCGAAGACGACGGAGTGCACGGCGCCGAGGCGCGCGCACGCGAGCATCGCGACGACCGCCTCCGGCACCATCGGCATGTAGATGACGACGCGGTCGCCCTTCTCGACACCGAGCCCCTCGAGGGCACCGGCGAAGCGTGACACCCGGTCGAGCAGCTCGGCATACGTGAGCGTCGACTTCGTCCCCGTCACGGGGGAGTCGTAGTGGATCGCCGCTTGACCGCCCCGGCCGGCGAGGACGTGGCGGTCGAGGGCGTTGTGGCAGACGTTGAGCTCGGCATCGGGGTACCACCGGTAGAACGGCGGCCGCGAGTCGTCGAGGATGCGGCGGGGCGGCGTCACCCAGTCGATGCCGGCCGCCGCGTCCCGCCAGAAGGCCTCCGGGTCCCGCAGGCTCGCGTCGTAGATGCCCTGGTATGCCGTCGCAGCGCCGTCGCTCATGGGCTCACTGTGCCGCCGCGGCGTCGGGCGCGCCAGCGTCCGTGCGCCGAGGTGACGCATCTGACAGGCGAGCGGTCGTGATGGCGACGCACATGGCAGCGGCCGCGAGACACAGCGCGCCGGCCACGTACCAGGCGAGGGTGTAGGCGCCGAGGTGGTCGCGCACGAGACCGGCGCCGAGCGCCGCGGCGGCCGCCCCGAGCTGGTGCGACGCGAAGACCCAGCCGAAGACGATCGGTGCCCGCTCGCCGTAGGCGCTGCGGCACAGCGCGATCGTGGGCGGCACCGTCGCGACCCAGTCGAGCCCGTAGAAGAGGACGAAGGCGAGCATGTTGACGTGCATCGAGTCGCTGAACAGGGACGGAAGCAGGAACAGCGATCCACCGCGGAGGGTGTAGTACGCCGCGAGCAGGACCCGGGGGTCGACCCGGTCGGTGAGCCAGCCGGAGAAGATCGTGCCGGCGACGTCGAAGACACCGACGAGCGCGAGCAGGCTGGCAGCCGTCGTCGTCGGCATGCCGTGGTCGTGCGCAGCCGGGATGAAGTGGGTGCCGACGAGGCCGTTGGTGGAGGCTCCGCAGACGGCGAAGCTGCCCGCGAGCAGCCAGAACACCCGGGTGCGAGCGGCGTGACGAAGGGTGTCGACGGCAAGGCGTGCCGGGTGGCCCGTGGGTCGTGGCGGACGTGCGACGGCCGTGCCTGCGGGCGCACCGAACGCGGTCAGGCCGAGCACGCTCGGGTGGTCGTGCAGCTTCCAGAGCACGAGCGGGACGACGGTGATCGCCGCGGCGGCCGTGGCGACGGCTGCGCTGCGCCACCCGTGGTGGGCGGCGAGCCAGGCCAGCACGGGCAGGAAGACCAGCTGGCCGGTGGCTCCGGCGGCGGTGAGGATGCCCGTCACGAGCCCGCGCCGTGCGACGAACCAGCGTCCCGTGACGGTGGCGACCAGCCCCATCGACATGGCCCCGGTACCGAGGCCCACGACGATGCCCCAGCACAGGACGAGCTGCCACGACTGCGTCATCCAGATCGGCAGCAGCGACCCGACGCTGACGAGGACGAGCGCCACGGCGATGACGCGCTGGATGCCGAGGCGCTCCATCAGGGCTGCCGAGAAGGGCGCCGCGAGCCCGAAGAGGACGAGGTTGACCGAGACGGCACCCCCGATGACGCCCATGGGCCAGCCGAACTCGTCGTGCAGCGGCGTCATGAGGACGCCCGGGGTCGACCGGAAGCCGGCAGCCCCGATGATCGTCAGGAAGGTGACGACCGCAACCCACCACGCGGGGTGGATGCGGTGCCGTCGGCTGGAGGGCAGCGGCCCGCCGGGGACGGTCTCGTCGGCGGCGGAGTGTCGGTCCGTGAGGCTCACGGACCCATCTTGCGGCATACGCGTACCGGCGAACGAGTGGCCAGACGGACATCATGTGCAAGGATCTGGCCATGCGACACGAGGCCTGCCGCCCCCATCTCGTCGTGGTCCTGGCCCTCGACACGGCGATCGCCTTCGAGATCGGTCTGGCCCACCGGTTCCTGCGCGCGAGTGCGCTCGACCCGGGCTGGCCCGGGCCGGCCACGGGCGCGCCCGCTCCGTACGACGTCCACCTGGTGACGCTCGACGACGGGCCCGTCACGACCTCGGCGGGGTATGCCGTCCTGCCGACCCACCCGAACACCGAGCTCGCACTCGCGGACACGATCGTCGTGCCGGGCATCAACGGTGACATCGTCGCCACCGGCAGCCTGCCCGACGAGCTGCGCGCCCTCGCCGCGACGGCGCGTCCGGACGCGCGCTGGCTGTCGATCTGCACCGGGGCATTCGTCCTGGCGGCCCTCGGCAAGCTCGACGGACGGGAGGCGACGACCCACTGGTGTCACGCCGATGCCTTCCGGCGGCACTTCCCACGAGTGCAGCTGAACGCCGACGTGCTCTACGTCGACCACGGTGACGTGCTCACGTCGGCCGGCAATGCCGCCGGCATCGACCTGCTCCTCCATGTGCTGCGCTCGGACCTCGGCACCGAGGCCGCCAACCGGGTCGCTCGCGGCGCCGTCGTGGCCCCGTGGCGCGCCGGCGGCCAGGCCCAGTTCATCGACCGCCCGGTGCCCGACGAGACGGACGCCGGCACCGGTCCGACCAGGGCCTGGGTGCTGGAGCGCCTCGACGAGCCGATCGCCTTGACCGACATGGCGCGTCACGCCGGGACCAGCGTGCGTACCTTCACCCGCCGCTTCCGTGAGGAGACGGGCGAGACGGCCGGCTCGTGGCTCGCTCGCGCCCGCGTCGACCGCGCCCGGCACCTCCTCGAGACGACCGACCTGCCCGTCGACCGGGTGGCTGCCGCGGCGGGCTTCGGCACCAGCGCGTCACTGCGCCAGCACCTGTCCGTGGCGGTGGGACTCCCCCCGCTGGCGTACCGTCGCACCTTCCGGCCCGAGCTGCCCTGAGGCGAGCGGCCGTCCGTCAGGTCGCGATCGGCAGGTGCGGGTGCGTCGGTGAGCGTCCTTGGAACGACAGGATGGCCGGGTTCTGCACCACACCGCCCCGGATCTCGATGGCGCGCCGGATCGTCGGCGACCGGTCCCAGGCGGCAGGACCGCCCATGACGGTGGGCAGGAACGGCAGGAGGGCCTCGCTGATCTCCCAGGTCGCGGCGTCCCAGAGGTAGGAGGGACTGTGGTCGACGGCGTAGTAGAGCACGTGGTCGCCCACCATGAACGCCGGCTCGGCGAAGCTGGTGGGGCGGGCCCAGCTGAAGCCCATCCCCTCGTCGCAGGACACGTCGATGATGATGCTTCCCGGGGCCATCCGCTTGAGGTCGTCCTCGGTCATGAAGAGCAGGGGCGCGTCGGTGTCCTGGAGCACGCAGTTGACCACGACGTCGTGGCCGGTGAGGAACTCCCCCAGCACCACCGGCCCGTGCTGCGTGTCGACGTGGCTCACCCGGCCCGGGCTGCCGTCGGTGTCGAAGTGGACGATGTCGGCCGTGTGGATGGGCGCTGCGACCGCTGCGCGCTGCCGGTGGGTCAGCACGTCGACCTCGCCGATGCACAGGGCGTTCAGGGCCGTCACCGCGCCGCGGGCCGTCGCGCCGAACCCGATGACCACGGCACGCCGGTGCGGGCCGTAGGCGCCGGTGATGCCGGCGACCTGCATCGCGTGCAGCACCGAGCAGTAGCCGGCCAGCTCGTTGTTCCTGTGGAAGACGTGCAGGTTGAAGGAGCCGTCCCGGTTCCAGTGGTTCATCGCCTCGAAGGCGATCAGGGTGAGCTGCCGGTCGATGGCGACCTGCGTCAGCTGCGTGTCCTGCACGCAGTGCGGCCAGCCCCAGAGGACCTGCCCCACCCGGAGGCCGACGATGTCGGCGAGCAGCGGCTTGGGCGCGAGGACGACGTCGCAGTCCTGGACCAGCTCCGCCCGGCTGCGGAAGCCGCCCACGTAGCGCTCGAGCTCGTCGTCGGCCACGCCGAAGCGCTCGCCGTAGCCGTGCTCGACGAAGATGCCCTCCCGCAGGGCGGCCGGGATGCGGTCGAAGTGCCGAGGGTGCAGCGGCAGCCGGTGCTCGTTCTCCTTCAGCGACCGTCCGAGGACGCCGACGCTGAGCTCGAACGACTCCGCCGGTCCGCCGGGACCGATGGGACCGAGCTGCTCGACCTGGGCCTGGACCATGGGTGCACCTCCTGGCGACCACTCCCGCGCCCGGCCCGGTGCCCCTCACCAGCGCCCGCGGCGGGGCACTGCCTCTGCTCGCCAGCCTAGCGGCGTCAGGCGGTGGCGGCAGCGAGTTGGCCGCAGGCCCCGTCGATGTCCTGGCCACGGGTGTCGCGGACGGTCGTCGGGATGCCGTGCGCGCGCAGCCGCTCCACGAAGTTCTGCTCCACGCCGGGGCGTGACGCCGTCCACTTCGAGCCCGGCGTCGGGTTGAGCGGGATCGGGTTGACGTGCACCCACCCCTTGCCGCGGCGGGCGAGCTTCTCGCCGAGCAGGTCCGCGCGCCAGCCCTGGTCGTTGATGTCGCGGATCAGGGCGTACTCGATGGAGACGCGTCGGCCGGTGGCCTCGTAGTAGCGGTACGCCGCGTCGAGCGCCTCGTCGACGGACCATCGGGTGTTGATCGGCACGAGCTCGTTGCGCAGCTCGTCGTCGGGGGCGTGCAGCGACAGCGCCAGCGTCACGGGGATGCCCTCGGCCGTCAGCTTGTCGATGCCGGGCACCAGGCCGACCGTCGACATGGTGATGCCGCGCGCCGACATGCCCAGGCCGTCGGGGGCGGCATCGGTGAGGCGACGGATGGCGCCGATGGAGGACTTGTAGTTGGCGAGCGCCTCGCCCATCCCCATGAAGACGACGTTGCTGACCCGCAGCGGCGCCTCCCGGTCCTCGTCTCCCCCGCCAGCGAGCTCGCCGCGGCGCAGCGCCCGGGCCGCCCACACGACCTGCTCGACGATCTCGGCCGCCGAGAGGTTGCGGGTCAGGCCCGCCTGGCCGGTCGCGCAGAACGGGCAGTTCATGCCGCAGCCGGCCTGGCTGGAGATGCAGATCGTCACGCGGTTCGGGTAGCGCATGAGCACCGACTCGACGATGGCACCGTCGTGCAGGCGCCACGCATACTTCATCGTCTGGCCGTCGTCGGCCACCCGCTCGACGACGGGCGTGAGCAGCGTCGGGAGCAGGTCGGCGACGAGGTCGGAGCGGACCGCCTTGGGCAGGTCGGTCATCTGCTCCGGGTCGTCCTCGAGCCGCTCGAAGTAGTGCGTCGAGAGCTGCTTGGCCCGGAAGCCCTTGTGGCCCAGCGACTCCACCGCCTCCTTGCGCTCGACCGGTGTGAAGTCGGCGAGGTGGCGCGGCGGCTTGCCACGCCGGGGGGCCGTGAAGGTCAGCTGGCCCGGCTGGGGGCGGGTGGTCGTCGGCTCGGGCAGCGCGACGGGCGCCGGCTCGGGTACCGACTCGGGTGCGGGGGCGGGGGTGTCAGTCATCTCCCCTCCAGTGTCTCAGGCGGAGTCAAAACGGGGCTGTCAGCGACGGGCACGCTGCTCGGCCACCGCGTTGCCCCCGTCGACGACGAGGACCTGGCCCGTGACGTAGGACGCCTCCCTGCTGGCGAGAAAGGCGACGCTCGCCGCGACCTCGTCCGCCGTGCCGGAGCGGCCGACCGGCGTCGAACGCCCCTCCTGCGCCTCGTCCGGGGTCTGGGAGCCCGTCGCGACCCAGCCGGGAGCGACGGCGTTGACCGTGGTCCCGTGCGGCCCCTCGTCGACGGCGAGCGCCCGGGTCAGGCCGAGCAGGCCGGCCTTGGCGGTGGCGTAGGCGACCTCGCCCCGCATGGCCATCACCGCGCCCGTCACGCTGCTGACGAGCACGAGCCGGCCGGCTCCCGAGGCGCGCAGGTGCGGCAGCGCCACCCGGCTGACGAGGTATGCCGTGTCGAGGTTGCGTGCCAGCGAGCGGTGCCAGCGGTCGGGGTCGGTGGCCTCGAGGTCGCCGCCGAGCGTGTCGGGGTCGGCCGCGCTGGTCATGCCCGCGTTGTTGACGACGACGTCGAGCCGGCCGTGCCGCACCAGGCAGGCGTCGACCAGCGCCCGGGCCACCGACTCGTCGGTGAGGTCGCCGACGTGGCAGCCGGCCGTGATGCCCTCGTCCCGGAGCTCGGCGGCTCGCTCCTCGACCCGGTCGGTCGTCGCGCCGAGCACGACCGTCGCGCCCAACCGCCCCAGCAGCCGCGCCGTGGCGAAGCCGATGCCCTGGCGGCTGCCCGCGCCGGTGACGAGAGCCACGCGGCCGGCCTGCCCGAACGGAGGCGTCGTCACCGCGCGGGCCCTCAGGCCGGCTTGGCGGCGAGCAGCGTCAGCACCGCCCAGACGATCGGCGCCACGACGACGAGCGAGTCCAGGCGGTCCATGACGCCGCCGTGCCCGGGGAGCACGTTGGACATGTCCTTGATGCCGAGGTCGCGCTTGATGAGGGACTCCATCAGGTCGCCCACGGTGGCGGCGACGGCGACGCCAACACCGAGGGCCAGGCCGATCACCCAGGAGCGGTCGAGCAGCAGGTGGACGGTGAGCGACCCGGCCACGACGCACAGCACCACGGAGCCGCCGAAGCCCTCCCAGGACTTCTTGGGACTGATGGAGGGGGCCATCGGGTGCTTCCCGAGGAGGACGCCCGCGGCATACCCCCCGACGTCGCTGCACACGGTGGTGATGAGGAAGACGAACATCCGCCCTACCCCGTCCGGGGGCGCCAGCAGCAGCACCGCGAAGCCGACCAGGAAGGTGGGGTAGGTCGAGATGAAGATCCCGCCGAGCGCGTCGCGGCCGGCGCCCTCGGGGCGACCCGTGCCGCGCCACAGCACGACGGCGAGGCCGGTCAGGGCCCAGGCGACGACGAGGCCGGCGGGCCCGTGGACGTAGGCCGCCCAGAGCATCCCGGCCATCCCGACGAGCGGCGGCACGAGCGGGGCCTCGACGGCGGCGTGCCGCAGGGCGGCGCGCAGCTCCCAGATGCCGATGCCGACCGCGACCGCGACCACGGGGAGGAACGACTCCTTGCGGATGAGCAGGCTCGCCACGATGACGACGCCGAGGCCCACCCCGACGGCGATGGCCGCCGGGAGGTTGCGCCCGGCACGGCTCTGCTTCTTCTCGAGGACGACCTCGGGCGGCAGACCCGCCAGCTCGTCGAGCCGGGGGTCGTAGGGCACCGGGTCGAGCGGCCCGGGCGCGCCGGCGGAGTCGTCGTCGCGCTCGCTCGGCAGCTCAGCGCCGCCGTCACCGCGTCCGGCGGAGGGGGCCGGCGCGCGCGTCGGATCCACGGGTTCCGACGGCTGGTCGGTCGTCATTGTGGGATCGAGCACCGAGGTCACACCTCGAGCAGCTCGGTCTCCTTGGCCTTGACGAGGGCGTCGACGAGGTCGGTGTGCTTCTTGGTCAGGCCGTCGAGCTCCTTCTCCGCGCGCGTGCCGTCATCCTCACCCACCTCGCCGTCCTTGACGAGCTTGTCGAGGTCGGTCTTGGCCTTGCGACGGATGTTGCGCACCGAGACGCGGGCCTCCTCGGCCTTGTGGTTGGCCAGCTTGATGTACTCGCGGCGACGCTCCTCGGTCAGCTCGGGCATGACGCACCGGATCTGGTTGCCGTCGCTGCTCGGGTTGACGCCGAGGTCGGAGTCGCGGATCGCACGCTCGATGGCGTGCATCGCCGACTTGTCGAAGGGGATGA
>Ga0308173_10001611_pt1 | contig 11436 bp, 6 predicted proteins | sample PhyPR1_FD_203716 | JGI IMG/M metagenome (GOLD analysis project Ga0308173, IMG submission 203716) | Soil microbial communities from UC Gill Tract Community Farm, Albany, California, United States - DLSLS.P.R1 | ecosystem: Environmental > Terrestrial > Soil > Agricultural land | place: USA... | reverse complement strand
AATGGCGCGGTCAAGGGCAAGACCGGCTCGCTGACGGCGCTGCCGATCATCGAGACCCAGGCCGGCGACGTCTCGGCATTCGTGCCGACCAACGTGATTTCGATCACCGATGGCCAGATCTTCCTCGAGACCGACCTGTTCAACGCCGGCGTGCGCCCGGCCGTGAACGCCGGCATCTCGGTGTCGCGCGTCGGTGGCGCTGCGCAGACCAAGATCATCAAGAAGCTGGCCGGCGGCGTGAAACTGGCGCTGGCACAGTATCGCGAGCTCGCGGCGTTTGCGCAGTTCGCATCGGATCTCGATGCGGCCACGCGCGCGCAGCTCGAGCGCGGCATCCGCGTGACTGAACTGATGAAGCAGAAGCAGTACGCGCCGCTGTCGATTGCGCAGCTCGCGTTGTCACTGTACGCCGCCGAGAAGGGTTTTCTCGACGACCTGCCGGTCGCGCAGATCCTGCCGTTCGAGAAGGGCCTGCACGCCCACTTCGCGACGAACTACCCCGAGTGGGTCAAGGCCACGAACGAAAAGGCCGACTGGAACGATGCGATCGAGGCCACGCTGAAGAAGGGCATCGAGGAATTCAAGAAGACGGGAAGCTGGTAACACGTGAGACGGAAGATGTGAAACGTGAGACGTAAAAGCCTCACGCTCACCTAGCTTCCCCGTCTCACTTCTCACGTCTCACGTCTCACGGGAAAATCAATGGCAGGCGCAAGAGAAATCCGCACCAAGATCAAGAGCGTCGCGAACACGCGCAAGGTAACGCGCGCGCTCGAGATGGTCTCGGCGTCGAAGATCCGCAAGGCGCAGGACCTGATGCGTGCGTCGCGCCCTTACACCAAGGCGATGCGTCAGGTGATGGGCCACGTCGCCAAGGCGAACTCGGAATTCAAGCACCCGATCCTGGCCGGCGAGCGCGCGCAGATCAAACGCGTGGGCTACATCATCGTCTCGACCGACCGCGGCTTGTGCGGCGGCCTGAATTCGAACCTGTTCCGCCAGGTGCTCGCGGAGATGCGCGGCTGGCACGAAAAGAACGTCGAGATCGACATCATCGCGATCGGCAGCAAGGCCAAGACGTTTTTCCGCCGGCTTAAGGTCAACATGACCGGCAGTGTGACGCATCTCGGCGAGCGGCCGAAGGTCGAGCAGGTAGTCGGCGTGGTCAAGCTGATGGTCGATGCCTATGTTGCCGGCAATGTCGACCGCGTGACGCTGGTGTACAACCAGTTCGTCAATACGATGACGCAGCGCGGGACGCTGGAGACTTTGCTGCCATTGCCGCCATCGAAGACGCTGACGACTGCGCACGATTGGGATTATCTGTACGAGCCCGACGCCGAGACCGTGCTGACGCACGTGATCGTGCGTTATCTCGAGTCGCTGGTTTATCAGTCGCTGCTCGAGAACCTCGCCAGCGAACACGCCGCGCGCATGGTCGCGATGAAGTCGGCCAGCGACAACGCAACCAAGGCGATCGATAGCCTGACGCTGGTCTACAACAAGGCGCGTCAAGCGGCGATCACGCAGGAAATTTCGGAAATCGTCGGCGGTGCGGCGGCGGTTTGAGTTTTTTTTCCTTCTCCCTCCGGGAGAAGGTGGCGCGAAGCGCCGGATGAGGGTTCGGCCTGGATCAACGTTTGAAGATCCCGGACCCTCACCCAAGCTCTCCCCCGGTGGGAGATGGGCTAAATACGACGAATTTGAGTTTTCGAGGACACACAAATGAACCAAGGCAAAGTAGTCCAAATCATCGGCGCCGTCGTCGACGTCGAATTCCCGCGCGACCAGGTACCGAAGGTGTACGACGCGTTGAACGTCGAAGGCGCCGCGGCGCCGATCACGCTTGAAGTGCAGCAGCAGCTCGGCGACGGCGTCGTGCGCACGATCGCGCTGGGTTCCACCGATGGCTTGCGCCGCAACCTCGTCGCCAATAACACCGGCGCCGGAATCAAGGTGCCGGTCGGCACGAAGACGCTCGGGCGCATCATGGACGTACTCGGCAATCCGATCGACGAAGCCGGCCCGATCGGCGAGCAGGAGCGTTGGGAAATCCATCGCGCCGCGCCGAGCTATGACGAACAGGCCGCGGCCAGCGACCTGCTCGAAACCGGCATCAAGGTCATCGACCTGATGTGTCCGTTCGCCAAGGGCGGCAAGATCGGCCTGTTCGGCGGCGCCGGCGTCGGCAAGACCGTCAACATGCTCGAACTGATCAACAACATCGCAACCGAACACTCCGGCCTGTCGGTGTTCGCCGGCGTCGGCGAGCGCACGCGCGAAGGCAACGACTTCTATCACGAGATGATCGAGTCCGGCGTCATCAAGCTCGACAACATCAGCGAGTCCAAGGTCGCGATGGTGTACGGCCAGATGAACGAGCCACCCGGCAACCGACTGCGCGTCGCGCTGACCGGCCTGACGATGGCCGAATATTTCCGCGACGAGAAGGATGCGTCGGGCAAGGGCCGCGACGTGCTGTTCTTCGTCGACAACATCTACCGTTACACGCTCGCCGGCACTGAAGTCTCCGCGCTACTCGGGCGCATGCCCTCCGCCGTGGGCTACCAGCCGACGCTGGCCGAGGAAATGGGCACGCTGCAGGAGCGCATCACCTCGACCAAGACCGGATCCATCACCTCGGTGCAGGCGATTTACGTGCCGGCCGACGACCTGACCGACCCGTCGCCGGCAACCACGTTCTCGCATCTGGACGCGACCGTCGTGCTGTCGCGCAATATCGCTTCGCTCGGCATTTACCCGGCGATCGATCCGCTCGACTCGACCAGCCGCCAGCTCGATCCGAACGTCATCGGCAGCGAGCACTACGATACGGCGCGCAACGTGCAGGCCACGCTGCAAAAGTACAAGGAACTGAAGGACATCATCGCGATCCTGGGCATGGACGAGTTGTCCGAGGAAGACAAGGCGACCGTGTCGCGCGCGCGCAAGATCGAGCGCTTCTTTTCACAGCCCTTCCATGTCGCCGAAGTGTTCACCGGCTCGCCCGGCAAATATGTGACGCTGAAAGACACGATCCGCGGCTTCCGCATGATCCTGGAAGGTGAGTGCGATGCGCTGCCGGAACAGGCCTTCTACATGGTCGGCACGATCGAAGAAGCGTTCGAGAAGGCCAAGAAGATTGCCGGCGAGCAGAAAGCGGCGTGAGTGCCGTGAGACGTGAGACGTCAGACGTGAGACGCCAGGAGCGGCTCGTCTGACTTCGTCTCACGTCTCACGTCTCACGTCTCACGTACACGACAAGCGCGAGAATTCTCATGACCACCACCATTCGTTGCGACATCGTCTCCGCCGAAGCCGAAATCTTCCACGGCACCGCGACGCTTGTGATTGCGTCCGGCGAAATGGGCGAACTCGGTATCGCGCCGCGCCATGCGCCGCTGATCACGCGGCTCAAGCCCGGCTACGTCCGCGTGATTGCCGAAGGCGGCGAGGAACAGTTCTTCTATGTCTCCGGCGGCATCCTCGAAGTGCAACCGCAAGTGGTCACCGTGCTGGCCGATACCGCGGTGCGGGCGAAGGATCTCGACGAAGTCGCCGCATTGCGCGCCAAGGAAGAAGCCCAACGTAAGCTCGGCGACCGCACCGACACGATCGAGATCGCGCAGGCCCAGGCCGAACTCGCCCAGGCGCTGGCGCAGATTCAAGCTATCGAGCGCCTGCGCAAGGCGCTGAAGCACTGAAGCGGCCGCGACCTGGCAACCGAAACGCCGGCCCCGTGCCGGCGTTTTGCTTTTTGGCCGAGCGCTATCAGTTCGCGGCGACTCGCGCCGACTTTGCCGAGTACACGCGCTTGCCGCCAACCCAGGTCTCGAGCACGACCGTCGACCAGAGCTTCTGCGGCGCAATCGCGAAGATGTCGCGATCGATCAGGATGAAATCGGCCCACTTGCCCGCCTCCAGGGTGCCGAGCGTTTTCTCCTGATGCGCGGCGTAGGCGGCGTCGAGCGTGAACGCGCGAAACGCCTCCAGCAGCGTCATCTTCTGATCCGCCCGCCAGCCGCCCGGTGGGCGATTGGCGTGATCCTGGCGCGTCACCGCGGCATGGATTCCAAAAAAAGGATTCGGCGATTCGACCGGAAAGTCCGACCCGCCGGCCACAATGGTGCCTTGGTCGAGGAACGTGCGCCACGCATAAGCGCCCTTCAGGCGTTCGGCGCCGATACGGTCTTCGGCCATGTTCATATCCGATGTCGCGTGCGTCGGCTGCATCGAGGCGATCAGCTTCAGCGAAACGAATCGGGGGATGTCTTCGACCGCGACGACTTGCGCGTGCTCGACCCGGTTGCGCAATTGCTCGCCCCTGCCAACCTGCTGGTACGCCGCCGCGAACGCATCGAGCACCTCGCGGTTGCCGCCATCGCCGATCGCGTGGATGCAAACCTGATAACCCTTGGCGAGCGCCTTGACTATCATCGCCGCCAGCTCGGAAGGCGCATGAAACAGCAGCCCGCTGTTCTTCGGATCATCGGCATACGGCGCGAGCAATGCGGCGCCGCGGCTGCCGAGCGCACCATCCGCATAGAGTTTCACGGCACTTAGCGTCAGAAAATCATCGCCATAGCCGACCAGCGGCCCGTCGCGACTGAGCGTGTCGAAATCCGTGCCGGTGTCGCCGATCATCGCGTAAATGCGCGCCGTCAGCTTGTGCCCATCGGCATACTTTTTATACAACGCAAACGTCGACGCATCGATGCCGGCGTCATCGACCCCGGTCAGGCCGACGCGCGCCATCGTCGTGAGCGCGGCATCGAGCGCCGCGGCCGACTCGGCGGCGTTCGGGGTCGGGACGATCTTGTCGATCAGGTCCATCGCGCCATCGACCAGCACGCCGGTCGGAACGCCGTCCGCGTCGCGCTCGATGCGCCCTCCGGGCGGATCCTTCGTCGCCTTTTCGATGCCCGCCGCACGCAGCGCGGCGCCGTTGGCCCAGCCGGCATGGCCGTCGACACGCTCGAGCCACGCCGGCCGATTTCCGGTCGCGGCATCGAGCTCGCGCGCGGTCGGAAACCGGCCGAGTTTCCAGTTCGCCTGATTCCAGCCGCGTCCGCGAATCCAGGTTGCCTGCGCATGTTGCGCCGAGTAAGCCTTGACCGCCGCGAGCGCGTCGGCGAGCGATCGGGTCGCGGTCAGGTCCAACTGCGTGTTGAGGAACCCGAGCCCCATCACATGTCCGTGCGCATCGATCAGGCCCGGGAGCAGCGTCCGCCCGCCACCATCGACCGTTTTCGCGTGCGCGTCGCGAGAGGCCAGTTCACCGGCGGAACCGGTCGCGACGATCTTGCCGTCGCTGGCCAGCAACTCCTGGAAACGCTGCAACTTGCCGGTGCTGTCGAGCGTATAGCCATTGACGTTGCGCACGAGCAGGCTTGCAGCGCTCGCTGTAGGCGGCGCGAGGATGGCATATGAAATCGCGAGTACCGCAACTGCTGCCGAGCCGAATCGCTTTGCGTGCATGCGCCTGTCCCTTCGATTGACGGCGGATTGTCACATATCGCGGCGAATGACCGTGACCACGATGCCGCTTCAGTGGGGCCGGACGGCGAGCCGTACCTCCATCTTGCCGCGCCGCAAATCGGCCCGAAAAACGCTCGAACGCGACCCGCGCAGTGCGCTATCGTTAGCGCATGACCCAAATCCCGTTGCACGTCATCATCCTCGCCGCCGGCGAAGGCAAGCGCATGAAATCGGCGCAGGCCAAGGTGCTGCTGCCGATTGCCGGGCGGCCGCTGCTGGCGCATGTGCTGGATTGCGCGCGCCAACTGCAGCCGCAGGCCATCCACGTCGTCTATGGACATCGCGGCGAACAGGTGCGCAGCGCGTTCGCAAGCCAGGCCGACCTTGATTGGATCCACCAGGCCGAACAGCACGGCACCGGCCATGCCGTGCGCCTGGCAATGGCCAACGTCCCGGATCAGGCGCGCGTGCTGGTCCTGCTCGGCGACGTGCCGCTGATCCGCGCGGAAACCGTACAGCCCTTGGTGGCGACCACTGCGCCGCTCGCCGTGCTCGCCGCGGACCTGTCCGATCCGCATGGCTACGGCCGCGTGCTGCGCGACGGTAACGGTCGCGTGCGCGCCATCGTCGAGGAAAAAGATTGCGACGCCAGCCAACGCCTGATCGCCACGGTCAACACCGGCATCATCGCGGCCGATGCGGCGCGCCTGCGCGGCTGGCTGTCAGCGCTGCGCAACGACAATGCCCAACGCGAATACCTGATCACCGATGCGTTCGCGAACGCGGCAGCTGAAGGGATTCCGGCCGAGACTGTCGCTTGCAGCGACGAGCACGAAGCGTTTGGCGCAAACGACGCGTGGCAGCTTGCGCAGCTCGAGCGGCACTATCAGCTGCGCGCGGCGAAGGCGCTGTGCATGCAGGGCGTGCGCCTGGCGGATCCGGCGCGCTTCGATGTGCGTGGAACGCTTCAGGCCGGCAGCGATGTCGAAATCGACGTCGATGTCGTCTTCGAAGGCAGCGTGCGGATCGGTGACAACGTGCGTATCGGTCCGTTCTGCCGAATCAGCAATTCGCGACTTGCGTCCGGCAGCGAGCTGCGCGCGCATTGCGATCTGGATGGCGTCGTCACCAACGGGCCGTGCATCATCGGACCGTTCGCGCGCCTGCGGCCCGGCACTGAGCTCGCGGCCGGCGCGCACGTGGGCAATTTCGTCGAGGCCAAGAACGTTTCGATTGGCGCGAATTCGAAGGCCAATCACCTGACCTACCTCGGCGATGCCAGCATCGGCGCGAACGTCAATGTCGGCGCGGGCACGATCACCTGCAACTACGACGGCGTGAACAAACATCGCACGATCATCGAGGACGGCGTGTTCGTCGGCTCGAACACCGCGCTCGTGGCGCCAGTGACCGTGGGCAAGGACGCCACGATCGGCGCCGGCTCGACCATCAGCAGCGATGCGCCGGCCGGCGAACTGACGGTCTCGCGCGCCCGGCAAGTCACGATCCAGGGCTGGTCACGCCCCAAGAAAATCTGACGGCGGGTGCGCACGCACACACCGGCGCCTGACCGCGCTGAAGCCGATCGGTGTTACTGGTTCGAAGAGCCCGTGCAAGGGCTCGCCTCAGCGCAGTGACCGCGGCGATCGGACTCAGCGAACAGGCGGAAGCAGTCCGAGGTCTTCCTTGGCCAGCGCTCGCGGGAGTTCGGCGCGCATCGTTTTAATTTGTGCACGCTGGGCCGAGAAGTGCTCGACTATGCGCGGATCGTCGCCGATGCCGAGCAGGCGCGCTTCGCCTTCACGCAAGGGTAGGTCCGCGACCGACGCGTTCGCAGGCCCGGTGAACCCTGCGATCATCGCCTCGCGCTCGTTGCGCAATTCGGCCGCTAGCGATTGCCACGGCGTGCGTTGCTCCCAGCCGGCGCCTTCGACGCGTGTCACGATGGCGCCGAGTTGTTCACGGCGAGCAGCGTCCGCTGGCGCCGACGTGTAGACGCAGCGCCGCAACGCAACCAGTTTGCGCAGGCGGACTTTCGGCGAAGCGACCGACCCCACCCATGCGTCGAACCCTTCTGCGCTCAAGTCGGCTGGCAGTACTCCGGCACCGGTGAGCGCAGCGCGCAGGTCGGCGGTACGGCCGGTCTCGGCGGCGGCGAGGCAGCCGAGGACCACCGCGCCGCGCCAGAAATCATGGTGCTCCTCGCCGAGCCGCGGGACGATCCGCAACGCCCTCGCGGCCACCCCCGCCTTGTCGCCGCGTGAATAGTTCACGGCCATGCTGGCGCTTTCGGCGAGAAGATTTCCCGGCACCTGGTGCGATGATTCCGCGATCCATGCGTCCGCCGCCGCCGTTTCCCCGATCTCTTCGAGAATTTCGGCAACATCGGCAGACGATTCCGGATCGCTCGGGTCGCGCCGATAACCTTTGATTCCCCAGATCGTCGCGGCAACCAGATCCCCGCGCGCACGTTCGTTTTCGCTGAGCTCCCAGTAGTTGGACGAGTTTTTCGGATCGCGCTCCAGGGCGTGCAGCGCGGCCGCCTTGCCGTCGTCGAGACGATTGTCCCAGCGCAACTTCGTCGCCCGATAGCGGATCAGATTGGCATCGAGCGGATCGAGCGCCAACGCAAGATCCATCTCAGGAATGGCCGCCGCGTTATTTTCCTGCTGGTTGTACACGTCGGCCAGTATGGTGTGGAAGCGCGCGACGCCGGGCGCCGTTGCAACGGCACGCCGCAGCAACTGCAGGGCTACTTCGTCTTCGCCGCGCTGCTGGGCAATCTCACCGCGGAACATCAGCAGCCAGGCGTTGGCGGGCTCGATCGCCTCGATCCGATCGAGCATCGGCGCCGAGCGGGTCTGGAAATCCGCTTGTGTGATCTGGCCGGTGCGGAACATATTCAGCCAGGTATTGACCAGGCCCACGATGGCATCGACGAAATTCGGGTCGAGCGCCAGCGCTTCTTTCATCAGCGATTCGGCCTGCCCATTGGTCGCATAGGTGTTGATCGCGACCTGTTGGAGCGCGCGCGTGTACGCGTCGTAGGCGACCAGGTTTTTGGTGCCGCCCTTGGTCAGGATGTCCCGCGTCTTCGGCAGCAATTCACCCACCAACGCGGCGGTGACCGCGCCGGCAATCTCGTCCTGGATCGCGAACAGGTCGGCGGCCTTGCGGTCATAGTTTCGCGACCACAGGTGCGCGCCATCGACCGCACGGATCAGCTGCGCGGTGATGCGCAAGGTATCCCCAGCCTGTTGCACACTGCCCTCGACCAGGCTGGCGACGCCGAGCTGCGCGCCGATCCGGCGCACATCGGCGTTGGTACCCTTGAAGCTGAACGACGAGGTGCGCGCGGCAACCTTGAGTTCGGGCACCTGCGCCAGCCGATTGAGCAGCGTCTCGGTCATGCCATCGGAGAAATACTCGTTGGCCTTGTCCGCCGACATGTTGACGAACGGCAGCACGGCGGTCGATGCAGCGCCGAGTGCGATCGTTGATTCAGTTTCGGCGTGCGTGCCGGCGCCGACGCGCCACAGGATCGCGCCGCCGATCGCCAGCAGCAACGCAAGCAGCGACAGCTCGGTGCCGGATATACGTTGGGCCCCGCGCTCGCCGTGATACCACGCAAGGACCAGTGCGACGAAGAAGCCGAGTGCTAGCGCAACGATCAGAACGCGAATGACTTGCTCGGGCCAGCCGAAGCGCTGGCCGACGATGTCGGCTGCCTGCAGCACCGCGAATGCAGCGGCCAGGTACGCAAGCGCCCACTGCACGATCTTGCGTTGCCGGAGCCGCTCGAAAAATGCGTCCATGGGTTTGCTGTTCTCGCAGGTGACGCCGACGATAGCAAAGAAGCCAGGCGCCGCGCAGCTGGCGCTCGGAAATTGTTGGAGCGCCTGTTATGCGCGGACGACCTGACGTGGACTCGTCAGGGTTCGAGCTTGCTGACCGGGTGCGCCGAAGATCAAGAGACTGAACCACGAAGAACACGAAGAACACGAAGGAAACAAAAATCATCGAACCGGTTGTTTGCTGACGTGACGCGCGAACAACATGCGCGAGAACGGGATCACGATCCGTGTCCGCTGCGCTTTGCTTCGTCCTTCGTTTCCCTCGTCACCTTGTTCCTGGCATTCTTCGCACTCTTCGCACTCTTCGTGTTCTTCGTGTTCTTCGTGGTTCAATCTTCTGCTTGTATCGTCTGATCAGCGCGTCGCGCGCGGCAGAATCCCGAGCGCGGCCTCGATCTTGGCCGGATCGTATACTTTTCCACCCTTTACCACGGCATCGATCCGGTTGATATCGGCAATGGTGCGGGTCGGATCGCCGTCAATCAGGATCATGTCGGCGAACTTGCCGGCCGCGATCACGCCGCGATTGCCGTCCACGCCCATGACCTGCGCCGGCGTCAACGTGGCCAGGCGCAACACCTCGGCCGGCGCGATGCCGGCACGCGCGTACAGATCGAGTTCGTGGTGAAGCACGTAGCCGGCGAGTGCGTCGGTGCCAGGAATGATGGTGACTCCGGCCGCGTGCAGCGCCTTGAGCAGCGTCAGCATCGACGGGAATGCGGCGGCGTAAGCTTCCTTCTTGTCGGCCGGCACTTCGAGCGCACCGCTGAGCATCCCGCGCCGCACCTGGGGCGGGAAGCGCGGCACGACTTTTTCCAGACCCAATGCCGGCGCCGACGGGTCGCCCGAGAACAGGCCTTCAAACACGTTCATTGTCGGATCGAGCACGGTGTGATGCGCCTTCAGGAAGGCGATAAATTCCTTCACCTGTGCCCTCTCCGGCGTAAACTCGCCCGCGTGCTCGGCGACCTTGATGAAGCGGTCGCGATTGCGCGTTTCCTTCACCGTGTCGAACAGGAAATTGAGCACGATGAAGTTCAGGTGCTGGATTTCATCCGCGCCGCCATCGACGAACTGGCGCGCCGACATGAACGCCGGCACGTGCCCGCTGACGCGCAGGCCGCGCGCGTGGGCATGCTCGGCGATGAGCGGCATCAGTTCCGGCTTGATCGAGGAATAGATCTTGATCTGGGCGTAGCCGTGGTCGGCGTACCAGTCGACATCCTTGATCGCCTCGGCCGGCGTATCCACGCGCATTTTGGTGGGGCCGGCGAGTTCACCGGTGCCGTCGATGATGCCGGCCTTGATCACGCGCGGACCAAGCTCAGTGCCGTTGTCGAAACGCTCGACACGCTTTAAAAAGCCGTCGGTATCGTTGGCCATGTCGCGCGCACTGGTCACGCCATTGGCGAGATCCAAGGCGCCGTCGTTGTCACCGAAGTGCTGGTGGTTGTCCCACAACCCTGGCATCAAGAACCGACCGTGCGCGTCGATCACTTCCGCGCCATCGGGCGTCTTCAGGTCGGCGTCGGGGGCCACGCGCGCAATGTGCTCGCCTTCGATCAGCACGCTCGTGCCGGCCGTGACTGACAGGTCGCGTGGATCGAACAGCCGCGCGTTGCGGATCACAAGCGCGCCCGTCGGCGCATGCGTCAGCTCGCGCGCCATGCGCGCCGACCAGGCCGCATCGGTCGCATCCTGCGCCTCCTGCAGTTGCGCGATCGCTGCGTGGTATGCGGCCGGCAGGACCGTGAACCAGCTCGATACCTGCGCGCCGGTATCGCCATTGGGACCAAGCCAGATCGCCGCCGGAGAGAATCCGAGCCCGGTAATACGATATTGCGAGAGCGTCACCTTCGCTGCGGCGGAGCCGACCTCGACCTCGCCCGCCGCTTCGATGCGCGCCTCGCCTGAAGGCAGCAGAGCGAGTTTGTGCTGCGGCGCCTTGAGCAAGGCGCGCGCGAGCACGCCGAACAATTCCGGCGGCGCGCTCAGCGGAATGTAGAACGCTTCACCGGCGAGCGCCTGCTCGCCGTGTTCCGAGCGATTGCTCCAGCTGGCCTTGCCATCGGAGACAGCGAACTTCTCCGACACTTCGGCCTTC
>Ga0308173_10001610_pt1 | contig 11439 bp, 8 predicted proteins | sample PhyPR1_FD_203716 | JGI IMG/M metagenome (GOLD analysis project Ga0308173, IMG submission 203716) | Soil microbial communities from UC Gill Tract Community Farm, Albany, California, United States - DLSLS.P.R1 | ecosystem: Environmental > Terrestrial > Soil > Agricultural land | place: USA... | reverse complement strand
TTCGATGCCGTCGGTCAGAAACAACACGACGTCGGCATCAGGAGGCAAGGGGACAGAGAAATGAATCAGATCGCTCGAAGCGGAAACGGTAGGGACAACGGGTAGCGCTGCACCGACGCAGCAAGACGCACACGTCAGACAGGCATGAACATGGTGACCGCCGTTGTGGTGATGACCGCCGTGGTCATCGCTGTCAGCTACGGATTCATGGAAATGATCTGAAGGCGATGCTTCGTTATCGGCTACGTGTGAAGGCACGCAAAACATCGAGACGGCCGCAAACGACTGAACCGGAAGGCTCAGTACAAGCAGCACGACGAGAATGAGTTTGCGCCAGTAAGACATGGGGGCAAAGTCTAGCACGGGGTTACGACCGCTGTAAGCGCTGTAATCGTTCAGCGCCTTTATCATGCTCACGGCGCCGATGATGTAGTCCCTGTTGACCTTCCCAGTGTGGCAGGGTTCATCATGAACTCATTCAGGTCAAGGAGCGTGAGAATGGAATTCACCGTAGCCGATATGTCGTGCGGCGGATGTGCCAGCGCCATCAGCAGGGCAATTACAAAGCTGGATGCGACTGCCAGAGTGCAAGTTGACGTCGCAGCGAAGTTGGTGAAGGTCGAATCGCTATTGGAACAGGGACAGGTTGCCTCTGCAATCGAGGGCGCAGGCTTTCACCCTATCCCGAACGCGCCGTAAGCAAGCGAGGATGCCTATGTCGCGTTCGCGGTTCGGATGGGGCCTTTTCTCTCTGCCACGCAATACGGGCGTAGGTAGCGCGACTGTTCAATCGACCTCTCGGTGCACGCAGCCTGTCGCATCCACGGCAATGCGTGTCGTTGCCGAACACAGCCGATAGCGAACGCATGATCAGTATTTGATGTCTCTCGCGGTTTGACGTCCGTGCTGCTTCGATTGGCGCTTGTCCTGTCTGCACTCAGCGTTGCTCTGCTGGTTGGCGGCGCGGCAGTTATGCTTGGTATGCCGCGCGCCTTGGCGCGTGTCCTGACGCACATCGCGGCCGGCTCGCCGCTCCTGGGCCTGCTGTGTCGCCGACGACGGAGTCGGCCAGGAGCATACGAAAAGAGCTGCGGCCAGTGACAACAGCCGGCGGTCAAATGCGCGCATGAATCGTCTCCCGAGTCGTAACGATGATGCAAGAAGCCCGACGAGTCGGGACACATCGAAAGCCGATTGCGGACGCGGTCATGACGGTCGAATCGACACTCGCGTACTCGCGCGGTGCTGCGCCTCCTTGCTGATCCGCGGCTCCCTCAACGACCGCTCCGCTGAATTGCCTGCATTCGCCGCGCCTGTGCGTCCTGAAGCAGACGGTACGAAGCATAGTATTTGAAGATGTTTCGTACATACGTGGTCGTCTCGATGCCGACCTTCTCCGCGACAACGATCTCCACGTTATTGAACCAGACGTCAGGATTCAAACCACGCTCGGCAGTGATTTTTCGCATCTTCGCGATGGTGCCGGGTCCGGCGTTATAGCTGGCGAAAGCAAACAGCGGCCTGTCGACGTCGGAAAAATGGGCGTCCTGGAAGTATCGGGTCATCAGATGATCAAGATACTTTGCGCCAGCATGAATATTCGACTGCGCTATCTTGATGTCACCGACGTTCAACTCTTTTCCAGTGGCCGGCATGAGTTGCATGATGCCGACCGCTCCGACGCGGCTCTTCGCGTTCTGGTTGAGTTGCGACTCCTGGAATCCTTGAGCCGCCAGCATCAAGGGATCGAAACCGTATTGCTGACCATATTGCTCGAAGAAAGCCACGGTTTGCTTGAATCGGTTCAGTTCGGCGCTTTCCGCGTTGTTATGAATCTGCTTGATGCCTTGCATGTACTGCTTCATGCGGACTTCCGCCACACTTTGCTTCTTTATGAAATTGTCGTAGAAGTTGCTGATAACCGCCTGCAGTTGCGGACTTTGTTTGCGAATCGCCCAGCCGATGTATCCGCCTTCACGCACTGCGATGTTTTCGTGCACCTTCACCTGCGGCAACAGCTGCGCCCACATGCGAGCCTTCCAGTCGTCAACGACCAGAATCTGAAGCAGGCCGACATTCAGCATTTCCATCGCGTCCTCGTCCTCGAGAGCTTCCGGAAGCAGAACGACTTGCATGAGCGGCTTGCCTGTCTGACGAAACCGGTTGTTCAGTGCGCTCAGGCTCTCGTAGTAGCTGCTTTGGCGGCGGACGTGCACCGTTTTCCCGCTAAGGTCCTCCACCGTTGAGAGCGCGGGCGACTTCGGCCCTGTCAAGACCACTTCACGCGTCGGTTTGAGCCCGCGCGCCGTGACGAAGTCGACTTGCTTGAGGCGATCGTCTGTCACCGTCAGATTACCGGCCGCGATGTCGCCGATGCCGTCCGTGAGGCCGGTAAGCAACCTGTCGCGAGTGGTGGGAATCATTACTACAGTGATCGGGCGTTTGCCGAGGCGATCGGCGTACGTCTTGTTGATATAGCGATCGAAGTCACGGACGAAATCGGCAGTCAGGCCGCGTTCGCGTCCGCGGTCATTGAAATACAGCGTGCGGCTGAAGGGGACTAGTACGCGAATCACGCGCCGGGCCATCATCGCGTCGAAATCGCCGCGCCATGACCTGTTGGTCAGATCTATCCGACGCGTCGCGCTGGCAGGAAGCGGGGCGGAAGCGGCCGCGGTAGCCGAAGCGGCATTCGATGGCGCGGAGGGCGGCTTGGGCGCGGCGCATACTGCCATCGCTGCAAGGACCGACAGTCCGAAGGAGCATGACAATAAGCACGTATGAACGAAACGCATGTTGGCATACCGTTGTTGTTAGCCTTGTCGCCTGGGGGCGGGCAGGCTCATTCAAGTTTTGGCGCCATCCGTAACTTGGGGACACTCAAGCGAGTCGCGCGCTCGATTGGACTCCCTTACAGCATAGCTGCGGATACAAGCGATTCAAGACGCGGGGGCGCTTTGCGGATGGGCGTTGGCTGCAGCGGTGCGGCAAACGAGCTTTACGTGGAAGCGGCAACCCACCAAAGATCCGCAGCGACATTTTCGAGCGGCTCGACAGTCTCACGAGCGGATCATCGACACGAGACGGCGCGCCCACGTTCGCAGCCCGCCGCGCACGTTGAATCGGCCTCTCCAGCATGGCTTCAATGAGCAAGCACAGCGACCCAGCCAGCCTTCAGAAACCCTCATTCATGCCGTAATCCGTAATGTTGCGGGGAACGTTCCGCCCGCTGGCCCTTTTCCCCTCTGCAAACGCCCCGCCCGATGCGACGTTTCGATATCAGTTTCCCGTCGCTTCCGTTAGGGCTCTTCGGCCGCCTGGTCGCCCGCAAGCCGATGCTCGCAGGCGCGACCGGCACGGCAATCAGCGCGTGCGTGCTCATCCTGACATTCACGGTCCTTGCGATGGGGCGACAACAGGAACTGGACCGCGCTGCGGCCAGTTCGATGAACGTCGCCGTCACCTTGAGCCGCGAGATTGCGCGAAACGTCGAGCTGTACGACCTTTCGCTCGAAGCAGTCGCCGAAGGGGCAGCTGACAGCCGCGTCCAGTCGCTTCCGAAAGACCTGCGGCACAGGGTTCTCTTCGATCGTTCAACGACGGCTCGATACGTCAGCGGAGTGTTCGTAATCGACCGCGAGGGAAATTTCAAAGAAGCCCGAGACGAAACTGCCGTGCACGCCAACGTCGCGGATCGCGATTACTTCGTCGCGCAGATCGCTCGCGGCCAGGAAGGCGTGTTCATATCGCGGCCGTACCAGTCAAGAGCGCGCGGTGGCGCATCTTCTATCGCGCTCAGTCGCCGTATCACGCTGTCCGATGGCTCTTTCGGCGGTATCGCGTTGCTCGCCGTCAACACCGACTACTTTCAGTCCATGATGCAAGCCCTCGCGGTCGGTCCGCACGGCGCATCGTTGATCCTGCAAAAAGACGGTACTGTCGTTGCCCGGAACCCCCGGCTCAAAGCCGGTGAACCAAGCAGCGTCGCGCATTCGCCCACGTTCAAGCAAATGCTGGCGACCGAACAGGGCTTCTACATCGCGCGCTCGCCTGTCGATGGCCTGACTCGCCTATATTCATTCGCACAAGTGCCCGACACGAATCTCATCGCGGTCGTCGCGCCTTCGTATGACGACGTTCTATCGGGCTGGCGTCACCGGTCCACCATCATCGGGGCGTTAGCACTCGTCTTGAGCACCGCGTTCACTTACGTCGTGTGGGCGCTCGCTTTCGGACTGCGTTACCGGATAGCGCTGCAAGCGCATGTGACTCACGTCGCTCACACCGACGCGCTGACACAACTGTCGAACCGAGGTTCGCTCGAAACGTCGCTGCGACGCGTGTGGCACGAATGCAGCGCCTCCAACGTGCCCATGTCCCTGCTGTTCGTCGACGCAGACCGGTTCAAGGCCTACAACGACAAATTCGGCCACGCAGCCGGCGATGCGGCGCTACGACTGATCGCCGACTGCCTGAAGGCGCAAACGAGGTCGGGCATCGACGTCGTCGCGCGTTACGGCGGAGAAGAGTTCGTCATCGTGCTTCCCGGTGCGGGGCTTTCTGACGCGGTCCGAGTCGGCGAGAGCATACGTGCTTGCATCCAGAGCAGTTCGCAGGGAAAAGAGCAAAGCGGCGCGCATCCCGTGACGGTGAGCGTCGGATGCAGCGTGATCATGCCAAGTAACGGCGCAACGACGGCGACAGCCTTGCTCGCGGCGGATCGAGCCGTCTATGCAGCGAAACGGCGCGGTCGCAATCAGGTGAGCGCAGCGACAGCGGCCATGTACGAGCCGACGCCTCGTCAGGAGTCACTGGCCGGAACGGAAACTCACTGAGCGCAAGTAACGATGGCGATATCCGGCCTAGATATCGTCTCTGGAGTCGCACGTTGCCAGCAGACTGAGCAACGCATCGATGTCGACTGGCTTGACGAAATGATGATCGAAGCCAGCTGCCTGGGCTTTTAGGCGGTCCTCCGCCTGTCCATAGCCTGTGATTGCAACGAGCACGGGAGACTTGTGTCCCTTGACGCGCAAGTGCTTCGCGAGCTCATACCCGTTCATCCCGGGCAAGCCGATGTCCAGCAGCGCGACGTCAGCACCAAACGCCACGTATTGTTCCAGGGCTTCGTTGGGCCCATAACAGGCGCGCGTCACATGGCCCTCTGACTGGCAAACCAGTGACAAGGAATCGGCCGCATCGCGGTTGTCATCTACGATCAGGATGCGGAGGCCGTTTCGCGCCGGACGCAAGGGCATCTTCCCGACGATAGTGGGAACGACATCGTCCGGTGAATTCAAGCGCGGAAACGACATCGTGACCGTTGTCCCGGATCCGGGCCCCTGGCTTTCGATACGAATCGAGCCTTCATGCATTTCGACCAGCTTGCGCACCAAAGACAGTCCAATGCCCAGTCCTCCTTTGGAACGATCAAGCGTGCGTTCGCCTTGCGAGAACAAATCGAAAATTCGCGGCAGTAAGTCGGCGGCAATGCCAGCGCCGGTATCTTCAACGACGATATGAACTTGCGCGGCGTCCGCCGACACGCGCACACGAATCTCGCCGCCAGCAGGCGTGTATTTGCATGCGTTGTGCAGGACGTTGATCACGATTTGCGCCATGCGCGTGGTGTCACCGCATACCCAGACGGTCTCCCTCGGAACATCGATGGTCATCGTCTGCTTATTCTCGTCGACCTGTTGAGCGACCGACTCCGCAGCGCCGTAGACGACCCCGCCTATCAGAAGCGGCTCGCGCTGAAGAACTATGCGGCCCTGCGTGATGCGCGACACTTCCAGCAGGTCGTCCACGAGCCGCGTCATGTGTGAAATCTGGCGTTCCATCGAAGCGATGAGCGGCTCAGGGTCGCCCGCCGATGCCCCGCGACGAAGCAGGCTCACCACGGTTCTCAGCGGTGCGAGCGGATTCCTGAGTTCATGCGCGAGCATCGCGAGAAACTCGTCTTTTCGCTTGTCAGCATCACGCAACGCGATTTCCATACGCTTGCGCTCGCTGACATCCGAGAGACTGGCGACGATGACGTCGGCGCGGCCGTCTTGTCCGCGCTGCATCACTGCACTGCCGTGCATCCAATGTTCTTCTCCGGACAGATGAATTCGCACTTCGAAATGAATCGCGTTTTTGCGGCTCGCCCGCAGTTGTCGAATACCGACCTCGAGCATGCCGCGGTCATCGGTATGAACGCGGGCCATCGCTTCGTCATACGTGAGCGTGGTCGCTGTGGTCGAACCCGGATTCAAAGGCGCGCTCGTACTGGCGCCTTCAATGGAGAAGAGGTACTTCTCGAGATCCAGCGTGACAATGATGATGCTCGCCGCTTCCATCGCCACCGCGAGCCGGAGATTGCGCGCCTCACTGATCGCCTGGGCGTGCCGTTGTTCTGTCACGTCGATGGTCGTACCAAACCATTCGTACAGTCCGCCGCGTTCGTCGCACAGGGGTACGGCTCTCGCGAGCATTATCCTGTACGCGCCGTCGGCTCTTCGCATGCGGAAGCTGGCGTCACGAACGCCTAGCTCACGCAGCGCCTCGCCCCATTTGGCACTCAGCTCGGCCTTGTCATCCGGATGCACGAGTTCCATCCATGCATGTCCAACCAGCCGCTCCGGCGGCAAACCGGTGAAAGCTTCCCAGTCTCCGTCGATGGGTTGCATCTCGCCATCGCGATTGGCCGACCACACGAGCGCCCCCGACGAGCGCGCCAATTCGCGGTAACGGCGCTCGCTTAGCGTAAGGCTCGCCGCCGCAGCACGAATCTCCGACACATCGGAGGTGATGCCGAACACGCGCTGTGCTCCGGTCTGGGCTTGCCGTGTAACGTGTGCCCGCATTCGCAGCCAGCGGACTGTCCCGCTGCACGGCGAGACAGGGAACTCAAGCTCAAAGGGGCCGCCTTTAGCGAGGGCGTCATCGATTGAGACGAGAAACCGCTGCCGGTCCTCCGGGGGCACCTTGTCCCAAAGCAAGCGAAGCGGCACCTTTACAGGGTCACCTTCGATGCCATACAGCCGGGCGAGAACGGGTGTTATCCAGGCGACTCCGGCTTCGAGGTCCCATTCCCATGCCCCGAGGTCCGCCGCCTCGAAAGCAGACAGAAGACGCGCCTCGTTCTCGGCTTGAACTTCGGCGGCATGCTTGCATTCGTCGACATCGACACCGATCACCGTGAACGCCGACGCGCGGTTCTCGACGCACTGCAGGCACAGCCGATGCCACATAGGTTCGCCGTCCAGTCGAAGCAGTCTCGCGTAGACGGCGTGCTCGGGGCAGGCCGGGCCGAGCGACGCGATGGCGTCGTCGAGTGCGGGAACATCGGCCGGGCAAACGAGTTGTCGCAGAAGCACGGCGTCGGTGTGAGCAGCGGGGCCGAAGAAACGCCGCGCGCCTTCGTTCTGGTGCGTCACAGCGCCGTCCTGGTCAACCGTCAGCAGCAGTACGGACAAAGAATCGACAGTGATGGCTTTACGCTGAACGTCCATATCCGATGGGCACCCGCTGTAGATAGCGTTATTTGAATGAAGCAAGGCTTCCTCAGCATAGCGCAATCCCAAGCAGGTTCGCGGGTCGGGTGGAGTCGTCGTCGGGTGAATGATCCGCAGAAACTATTCCGCTTGGAGCGAATACTTAAGAGCCGAAATGGATCACCAAGTGGTAGCTTAATCTCGAGCTTATCGAAAAGGCTTGAGCATAAAAAAAGCCGGCATCGTGCGATGCCGGCTTCGTTCAAAAAACCGAAGGCGTCAGGCAAGCGGAATACGCGCATCGTCGAGCGGGCGCAGCTTGCCCGGATGCACCGCGCGGCACAGCGCCTCGACGAAGAAGAAGTCGCCGAACATGGTCGCCCCGTCCACGCCGATATTGTGCGGCTTCGAATAGCACGAGTTGTGAAGCAGGCCATGCTGGCCTTCCTTCGTGAACTCATCGCGACACAGCGCTTCGAGCATCGCGGCGCCATGACGCTGCCACTTCGCGGCGGCTTGCGCATCGGGATGCAGACGCGCCATTTCGAAGAGCGCCGATGCGACCACCGCAGCCGCAGCCGTGTCCTTGATCTCGGCGTCGCGGCCTGTGGCGTCGAAGTCCCAAGGCGGCACCTGCCGGCCATCGAGGCGACGCATGTAGTAGTCGGCAAGCCGTTCCGCCAGATTCAGATACACGCGCTTGCCGGTCTCGCGCGCAGAGTTGACGTATCCGTAGATCGCCCACGCCTGGCCACGGCTCCACGCGGACTCGTCGAAAGCGCCCTGAAACGTGTAGCCGCGTTTGCGTGCGCCGCTTTCAACATCGTATTCGACGGCGTGATACGTCGAGTCGTCGGCGCGGACGAAGGCACGCGCGGTCATCTCGGCGTGGGCGTCGGCGGCTTGCCGGTAGCTGCCATCATCGGCATGATTCGCGGCCCAGTACAGCAGCGAGAGATTCGCCATCGTATCGATCGCGGATGCGCTGCGGCCACGTGGATCGGAGAGCGGTCCCCATGACGCGAGATACGCGCCGTCACGTGTTGTCACGAGCCTCGCGCGCAGCTTGTCGGCCGCTTCCAGCGCGATGCTCGCGAACCATTCGTCGCCCGTGATGTGATGGCCCGGTATCGCGCTGCTGTCGAAGATGAAGCCGATGTCGTGCGTGTTCGGATCCTGTGCGCGCTGCGCGACCAGCAGCATGCGGGCACGCGCCCATTCGAGGAATCGTGCCTCGCCGGTATGAACGTACGAGGTCAGCAAAAGCCCGACCCAGAAGCCGCAAAACCAGTTGCCGTGGCTCCAGGCGTCGCCGTCGTAGCCTGCCGAAAGCGAGGCAGGAAGGCGCACCCATTCGCCATCATGACCCGTCACTTGCGGAAACTCCACGCCGAAGGTTAGTTCGTCGTTGGCCACCTTCCGTGCGGTCTTATCGAGCGTTTCGCTAAAAAGCCTGATCTGTTCTGCGTGCAGCGCCAGCGGATTCGTTGCGTTCGACACGTTGTCTCCTTGAGTTCGTCATGCGCAAGTCGATTCTAAGAACCGCTCATGCGACGGCGTTAGGATGAAACGCGTGAACTGTTGGACATTTCCGCGCTGAAGCGCCAGCGCCAAATCAGATATGCAGTTTCTCGAGGCTGCGCCGATAGTCGATCGGCGAGCGACCCGTGTGTTTGCGAAAGCAGCGGCTGAAATAGGCCGGATCGTCGAAGGACAGCATCGCCGCGATCTCCGCGACATTTACTTCGGAGTGCAACAGTAATCGCTTCGCCTCGAGCATCACGCGCTCGCGGATGAGTTTGGGCGCAGTGCTGCCAAGCGCCTGACGCGTTGCCTCGTTGAGCGCGCGCTCGGTGACGTTGAGAAGGCGAGCGTAATCGGCCGCTTCGTTGACGGAGCGGAAATGCTTTTCGAGCAGGCTCTTGAAGCGGCGTGAGAGCAGAACGCTGCGCGACGCAGCGGCGTCGCGCATGGCGGCGGCATCGCACATGCGCGCAACCTTGATGAGGAACACATGCAGCCAGGCCCAGATTGCATCGGTGTAGCCGACCTCTTCATTCCGGTACTCTTCGCGGATGCCGTCCATCACGCGCATCAGTTCGCGGACCTGAGCATCGCTCAGATGGAGGCAGGCGTCGAGCTGCTCGAAATTGTAGGCGGGAACTTCGGTTTCGGTATGACGGTTCTGCACTCGAAACGCGAAGAACTCGGATGAAAAGCTGATTGAATAGCCGAGGGTGTCGGCGGACAGGTCGAGATCGTGGATCTGTCCCGGCGTCATGAAATACAGCGTATGCGGGCGCACGTCATAGCGCACCGAATCGATAACGTGCGAGCCGCTTCCTTCGATTACCCACATCACGTGATAGAAGTCGTGGCGATGCGGATAAACCAGCGTCGATTTCAGCGCCTCGATGGGTGCGAGATGGAAGTCCCGTGTCTTGACGTGCGCGCCGTATTCGTAGTCGTCGATCTTGATGACCGGGACGTGGCAGCAACATGCGGTATCCAACTGTCTCCTCCTCGTCGGTGGCGCTCTGTCGTGGCGCCTGCCAGCGGTCCGGCGATTCTCGGACCCATGTAGGAGTGTAGCCGTGCATGGGCCCTCGACGTTACTGGCATTTACACCGTGAAAGCGTGGCGCGGGAACTCATGCGGCGAGATTGCGCGCCATCATCGCTTCATCGAAACGCAGTTCCTTCAGTGCGGAAAGCCCGCTCAGCACGACGCGCCCAAGCTGATTTCGAACGGTCGTATCCATTACGAGGATGTGCTTGGCCGGCTTCTTTTCGACGACGCAAACGTTGATCGTGACCGTATCGCCGATATAGACCGGCCCCAGGAAGCGCAATTCCTGTCCGACATACGCGAAGCCCGGCCCCGTGAGTTGCGTATGCGCCGCCGACACGAGCGCCGCCGTCAGCAGCCCATGCACGACGCGCCGGCCGAAAGGCGAGCATTCGGCGAATGCGTCTTCCATGTGCAGCGGGTTCAGGTCGCCCGAGAGATGCGCGAACGCGTTGACTTCAGCTTCGGAAATCGTGTGCACGATCACCTGCGTGCGGCCGATATCGACATCGTCGAAGCGCAGGAGCGCGGGCCAGTTGTTCGTTTGTGCGCTCACGCTTCTCTCCTCGATGTCAATGCGACGCCGCCTTCGACATAGGCGTCGATCTCTTGCGGCGTATAACCCAGTTCCGCGAGCACTTCGCGGGTATGTTGTCCCTGTTTCGGCGGATGGCGGCGCAAACCCGGCGCTTCGCCGTCATAGCGCACCGGATGCGCGAGCACGCGCACGGGGCCGGCTTCGTCATGGTCGAACGACATGATCATCTGGTTGTGCGCCACTTGCGGATCATGCTCGACCTGCTCATAGTCGTTGACCGGCGCGAACCAGATGTCGTGTTCCTCGAAGGTGCGCATCCACTCTTCCGTTGTGCGCGTCTTGAGCGTGTCGTAGACAAGACGATTGATTTCGTCGCGACGCTGCACGTTGTCCTTCGGATCGGTGAACTCCGCAAGCGCCGGACACGACAACGCCCCCGCGAGCTTTTGCGTCGGCGTGAGCGACATCGCAATGTAGCCATCGCGCGTCTTGTACACCCCGTAGGGCGCCGGATGAAAGCGGCTGCCAGTCGGCGGATGCGTGCGCGCCCACAGCGGCCCCTTGTTCATGTAGTAGGTGAACGGCTCGATCTGAAGATCGAGCGCAGCATTCAGCAGATTGCTTTCAATGCGCGCGCCTACGCCCGTGCGCTCGCGCGCCTGCAACGCAGCGACGACGCCGAACGCGGCGAGCGCGGCGGCGTGCTGATCGACGATTGCGGAGCCCACCGGCGTCGGCGGCGATTCGGCATCGCCGGAAAGCAGCGTCATGCCGCTCATCGCCTGCAACAGCAAGTCCTGGCCGGGGCGCTTCAAATATGGTCCAGACGATCCGTAACCGGTGCATGAGCAG
>Ga0308173_10001609_pt1 | contig 11441 bp, 11 predicted proteins | sample PhyPR1_FD_203716 | JGI IMG/M metagenome (GOLD analysis project Ga0308173, IMG submission 203716) | Soil microbial communities from UC Gill Tract Community Farm, Albany, California, United States - DLSLS.P.R1 | ecosystem: Environmental > Terrestrial > Soil > Agricultural land | place: USA... | reverse complement strand
CGCCATCGCGCCGAAACTGCATCGGGATCGCCAGGGGATTCGCGCTCGCCCGCAAGTGATCGCCCAAGACGCCATTAAGAACGCCCAGGACGAGTTCGCGTTGCGGCGAGGACAATGGCTCCTTGCCAAACAAGGCCGCGAAGCGCGCCAATACGGCTTCGACACTCGTGCCCACGAGCCGCGTAACGCCGCGGATGGATTTGTAAACGAAGCCGGTGATTCCGCGCGCCGGCTGCTGCGTGCCTTCGCCGAGAACCCCCGGCGTGCCCAGGATGTTCTGGTGGAGCGTCTCGACCACATGGGCCAATCCGAGGGTGGCATCGACCGCCAGGCGGCTGACGCCGCGCAAGTCGGCAGCGGTCACGTGCACTTTATTGGCCATGGACTTCATTCACGCTTTGACCGCCGTTGCGCCATTTCCTGGTGCGCTGCCGGGCTCCGGATGCATACGATGCGAGCACGCGACAGCGCTCGTTCGAACTGTACGGTGATCGGGTCGTGCATGCTGCACCTTAACGCAACGTTTTGGAGCAACCAGTCTATTTGCCAGCTCGAACGGGCTTCGCGAGTTGCCCGATTTCCTCCGCCGTAAGGCTTCGGCACTCGCCTTTTCGCAACTCGCCGAGAGCTACCTTGCCGATGGCGACTCGAACCAGCCGCAATACTTCGATGTCGGCGGCCGCCAGAAGACGGCGGATCTGCCGGTTACGGCCTTCATCGAGCACGATCTCCAGCCAGGCATTCTTTTCTCCACGACGCAACTCATGCACCGCTTTGACGGCCAGCGTTTCACCTCCGATATCGACGCCATCGCGCAGGCGTTGCAGCAAGTTCGCATCCGGGAGCGCATCGATCTGGACGTGATAAGTCTTGTCGACATGCGCCCCGGGGTCGGTCAGGCGCGCGGCCCAGGCACTGTCGTTGGTGAATAACAGCAGGCCTTCACTTGCCTTGTCCAGACGGCCCACCGGCGCGAGCCATTGGGCATCGTCGCGTTTCAGCAGGCTGTAGACCGTTTCGCGCCCGCGTTCGTCGCTGGCCGTGGTCACGTAGCCACGCGGCTTGTTCAGCGCGCAATAAATCTTTTCCGCGGCGGCCACGCGCACGCCGTCGATCGTGATTGCGTCTGCGTGCGGGTCGGTGGGCGCTTCCGGGTCACATTGCAGGCGCGCATTCACGCGTACGCGTCCAGCACGCACGAGTACCTCGGCTTGGCTGCGCGAACAAACACCCAGCTTCGACAGAACGCGTGCCAGTCCATGCCGTGGCAGGGCTTCCGCTCCGGGCTGCGACTCGGGGCGCGTTTCACGATGACGCGTCCGCTTCGATGGGTTACGCTGTACTGCCATGCTCCCACCTTGCCGCAGCAGGCGGGCGCCGTCAAAAGTCTGCCGGGGAATGACATGTCGGAACATCGCACCAGCCTGCATTGGGCACGCAATGGTGGCCCGTTCGCGCGCGGCAACTACGTTTCTGCGCACACGATCCGCTACTCGGGCGGACAAACCCTTAATGCAGCGCCATCGCCGGAGTTCGGCGGCGACACGGCGCACGCGGATCCTGAGCAGATGCTGCTGTCCGCACTGTCTTCATGTCACATGCTCACGTTTCTTGCGGTTGCGGCCAATCGCGGCTACATCGTCGACAGCTATGAAGACGATGCCGTCGCCACACTGGGCAAGAATGCCGACGGCAAGATGGCAGTGATCCAGGCGACGCTGTCGCCACGCGTGACATTCTCGGGCGACAAGCAGCCCAGCGCCGAGGAATATTCCAAGCTGCACGAGCGCGCCCACGCCGGCTGCTTCATCGCCAATTCGGTCAGGACGACGGTGGACGTCCGGCTCTGACCGCACACGCCTTGTGGATTCTGCATGAAGGCCGGCGCTGCGCGCCTTCACCGTGATGTCACCCAAATCCGAAGACACTGCGGCCGTGATCTGCAAGGTAAATCCCAGGGGTGAGCACGCATGACGCTGGAACTTCCAAGCGAGGCCGGAGCGCGGCCGCGGCAGTCGGCCGTCGCGCTCGCGCGCTGGTTCTATGCCGCTGCCGGCGAGGCCTCGGCCGCGAGCGATGACGAGCGCATCGACTGGCTGCGCGTGCTGCCCTTCATTGCAATGCACGTGGCGTGTGTTGGCATCGCGTGGGTCGGGTTCTCTTGGGTGGCGCTATGGGTGGCGCTGGCGCTTTATGGGCTGCGCATGTTTGCGCTGACCGGGTTTTATCACCGTTACTTTTCACACAAGGCATTCAAGACGTCGCGCGCGGTGCAATTCCTGTTCGCCGTCATTGGCGCGGCCTGCGTGCAGCGCGGACCCTTGTGGTGGGCGGCGCATCATCGCGACCATCACCGCCATGCCGACACCGAGCAAGACATCCATTCGCCGGCACACCGCGGTTTCCTGTGGAGTCACATGGGCTGGTTCCTGACTCCGCGCGGCTTCCGTACGCACTGGAGTGTCATCCCGGATCTGCGCGGCTATGCGGAGTTGCGCTGGCTCGATCGCTTCGACATCCTGGTGCCGGTGCTGCTTGCGCTTGGTCTGTACTTCCTCGGTGGCTGGCTCGGTGAGGTTTATCCGGCAAGCGGGACTTCGGGCGCGCAGATGCTGGTCTGGGGATTCTTCGTGTCGACCGTCGTGCTGTTCCACGCGACCGTGACGATCAACTCGCTGGCCCATCGCTTCGGCACGCGTCGCTTCGAAACGCGCGATCACAGCCGCAACAACTGGCTGCTCGCGATCCTCACGTTCGGCGAAGGCTGGCACAACAACCACCATCATTTTCCCGGCGCGGCGCGCCAGGGATTCCGCTGGTGGGAAATCGACCTGACGTATTACCTCCTGCGGCTGCTTGCAGCCCTGGGTGTGGTCTGGGACCTCAAGCCGGTTCCGGTCGGGCTCAATCGACCATCGGCAGCACCGGCAGGCCGCCGGTCGTGAAGATCGCAGTGATCGGATCGGGCATCGCCGGCATGGCATCGGCCTGGTTGCTCAGCCGCCAGCACGAGGTGACCCTGTACGAGGCCAACGATTATCTGGGCGGCCATACGCACACGCATGACATCGAGCTGCGCGGCCGCAGCTATGCGGTCGATACCGGATTCATCGTGTTCAACCCGCACAATTATCCGCTGCTGTCCGGGTTGTTCACCGAACTCGGCGTCGAATCGCAAGCGACGACAATGAGCTTCGCCGTGCGCAACGAGCGCAGCGGCCTGGAATACAACGCAACCAGCATAGGCGGCCTGTTCTGCCAGCGCCGCAACCTCGTTTCCCCGCGTTTCCTGCGCATGCTCGGCGAAATTGCGCGCTTCTACCGCGAAGCGCCCGCCTTGCTTCAGAGCACCGGCGACGGGCCCACCCTGGCCGAATATATCGATCGGGAACGCTACTCGGACGCATTCCGGGACGATCACCTGGTACCGATGGCGTCGGCCTTGTGGTCGTCCCCCGCCGACCAGGTGCTGCAGTTCCCGGTGCGCTACCTGACCCAGTTCATGTTCAACCATCGCATGCTGCAAGCCAGCGGCCGCCCGGAGTGGCGCGTAGTGCGCGGGGGATCGCGCAATTACGTGCGCGCGTTGCGTTCGCGCTGGCGCGTGCGCGAGCGCATCGGTTGCGCAGTAACCGCGGTGCGGCGCAGCGTTGATGGCGTGCAGGTCACGAGCGACGCAGGAAGCGAACGCTTCGATCATGCGGTATTCGCCTGCCACAGCGACCACGCGCTTTCGCTGCTGAGCGACGCAACCGGCAGCGAGCGCGATATTCTCGGCGCGCTCACCTACCAACCGAACGAGATCGTGCTGCATACCGATGCGAGCGTGCTGCCGCAACGGCGCAGGGCCTGGGCTGCGTGGAACGCACTGGTGCCGAAGGCGCCGAGCGAGCAGTGCACGGTCAGCTACTGCATGAACCTGCTGCAGTCGCTCGATGCGCCCGATCCGATCATCGTTTCACTGAACAGCACGGCGCGCATCGCGGCCGACAAGATCCTGCGCCGATTGCGCTATTCGCACCCGGTGTACACGCACGCTGCGGTTCGCGCGCAAGCGCGCAAGCACGAGATCCAGGGGCAGCAGCGCACCTGGTTTGCCGGCGCTTACTGGGGTTGGGGATTTCATGAAGACGGCATGCGCAGCGCCGTCGATGTGGCGAGCGCCCTTGGCATGCGTACGGCGTGAAGACCATGGCCGAACTGCGCGTTGCCGACTCGCCTGTGAGTTCATGTTCGGCACGGCCCCGAGCCGACGGGCATGCCCCGGCCGCTGCGAACCCATCGGCGCTTCAGAGCGCGATCTACGAAGGCTGGGTACGGCATCGTCGGCACTCGCCGCACGCCCACGCGTTTCGTTATCGCATCGCCATGCTCTACCTGGACCTGGACGAACTGGACCACTGCTTCGATGGGCGCTGGCTGTGGTCGATCGGCCGGCGAAACATGGCGGAGTTCCGCCGCAGTGACTACCTGGGCGACCCATGCGTGCCGTTGGCCGAGGCCGTGCGCGATTGCGTGCGGCTGGAAACCGGCGTGATACCGCGCGGTCCGATCCGGTTGTTGGCGCACCTGCGCTACTTCGGTCACTGCTTCAACCCGGTCAGCTTCTACTACTGCTACGCCGCCGACGGGACAACGCTGGAGACGATCGTCGCCGAGATCACCAACACGCCGTGGAAGGAACGCCACCGCTACGTGTTGCCGGTGACCGGATCGCAACGGCAGCATCGGGCATACGCCTGGTCTTTTTCCAAAGCGTTCCACGTCTCCCCATTCCTGCCGCTGGCACGCGACTATGACTGGCACTTCACTGCACCGGGAGAGGACCTGCACGTTCACATGAATGTGCTGGCCGGCGCCACGCGCGAAGTCGACGCGACGCTCGTGCTGCAGCGTCGCGCGTTCGACCCGGCCAATCTTGCGCGCGTGCTGCTGAGGTTTCCTGCGATGACGCTGCGCATCGTGCTCGCGATTCACTGGCAGGCGCTGCGGCTCTGGCTGCGGCGCAATCCGGTTTACGACCACCCCAAATCACACGAGTCTTGACGATGTCTGCGCCGTTCGAAGCTGTTTCCGTACTGCCTGCTGCCGAATCCGGATTTACCCTGCTCGATCGTTCGTTGCGAACGCGCCTGTTGAACCAGATGCGCGCGCTGCGCGAGTGCCGTTTGACCATCATCGATGCCCTGGGTACCACGACGCTCGGCACGGCCAATACCGATGGCACGGACACATTGGCCGCTACCCTGGTCGTGCACAGCTCGGGTTTCTACCGCGCCGTAGCCACCAACGGAAGCGTCGGCGCCGGCGAGTCCTATATCGACGGCGAGTGGGAATGCGACGATCTCGTTGCGCTGATGCGCATGCTGGTGCGCAACCGCAATCTGCTCGATGCGATGGAAACGGGACTCGCGCGACTCGGCGGATGGGCGATGCGCGCCTGGTACACCCTTCGGCGCAATACGCGTCGCGGCAGCCGCGAAAACATTTCGGCCCACTACGACCTTGGCAACGAATTCTTCCGCCTGTTCCTCGACGACAACCTCATGTATTCGTCGGCGGCATTCGCCTCGGCCGACGAGTCGCTGGAATCGGCCTCGCTGCGAAAACTCGACCGCATCTGCCGCAAGCTGGCACTGACCCCAGGTGACCGCGTCATCGAGATCGGCAGCGGCTGGGGCGGATTCGCGCTGCACGCGGCCCGGAATTTCGGTTGCCACGTAACGACCACGACGATCTCGCGCGCGCAATACGACCTTGCCCGCGAGCGCATCGCCGCCGCAGGACTGAGCGAGCGCATCGACGTGCGGCTCGAGGACTATCGCGACCTCGAGGGACGCTATGACAAGCTCGTGTCGATCGAAATGGTCGAGGCCATCGGCCACCAGTACCTCGACACCTACTTCGCCAAAGTCGGCACGCTGCTCGAGCCTGACGGCATGGCGCTGATCCAGGCCATCACGATCGAAGATCATCGCTACGCCCAGGCTTTGCGCGCGGTCGACTTCATCAAGCGTCACGTATTTCCCGGCAGCTTCATCCCGTCGATCAGCGCGATGCTTGGCTCGGCGAGCCGCAGCAGCGATCTCAAACTGTTCAATCTGGAGGATATCGGGCCGAGCTATGCGCAAACCCTTGCGGCATGGCACGAGCGGTTCGAGCGCGCCCGGCCGCGGGTGCGTGCGCTCGGCTATGACGAAACGTTCATGCGTCTTTGGGATTTTTACCTCGCGTATTGCGAGGGTGGATTTCGCGAGCGCTCCACCGGCTGCGTGCAGATGCTGCTTTCAAAGCCGGGTTCCCGCCGGCCGCAATTCCTGCCGGACTGCGGTCAGGCGTGAAGGTCTGGCTCAACATGATTTTTTACCAGGCGACCTGGCTGACCTGCGTCGTTGGCGCCGGCCGCGGATCATGGTGGCCGGGGCTGCTCGTGCTCGCTGTATTCGCGAGCTGGCAACTGATTGTCAGCCCGTGGCCGCGCGCTGACGCCTGTCTCGCCGTGATCGTCTCGGTCATTGGGTTCATGCTCGATTCCACATTTGCGCACTACGGCGCGATGCGCTTCGAAACGGTCGTGCCGTGGGCCGGATTCGCGCCGATCTGGATGGTCGCCCTGTGGACAAGCTTTGCATTGACGCTGAACCATTCCCTGGCGTTCCTGCAGCGGCGCATGCTGCTCGCTGCATTGCTGGGCGCGATCGGCGCGCCGCTGGCTTACTGGGCCGCAAGCCGCGGCTGGCATGCGCTCACGTTTCCTGACGATCCGCTGGTCGTAATTGCAACCACCGCCGTAGCCTGGGCCGTGCTTATGCCGGGCCTGGCGCGGCTGGCTCTGAAGCTGCGAGCGCTCGACGTGGCGTCGCGCTACACGATCGCATCGGTAAAGCCGTGATGCACGTCTGGCCGATTGCTTGCGTGCTTGCCGCCACTAGCGTTTCTATGCTGCTGGGCTGGCTGGTGCAGCTGCGCACGCGCAATGCAGGAATCGTCGACGCGATCTGGGCCGCCTGCATGGCCGGGGCTGCGTTGTTCTATGCAACAGTGGGCGATGGCAGCCTGATCGCACGCCTGGGCGTTGCGATGCTCGGTGGCCTCTGGGGCTTTCGCTTGTGCCTGCACATCCTCGCGCGCGTGCTCACTGAAAACGAAGATGGCCGTTACCGCTACCTGCGGGAGCACTGGCACGACCATCAAGGCAAGTTCTTTGCCTTCTTCCAGGGGCAGGCGCTGCTGACGGCGCTGTTCTCATTGCCTTTTTATGCCGTGGCGCAGAACCAGAAGGCAGGGCTGACCGTATGGTGCATCCTCGGCATCGCAATCTGGCTGGTCAGCATCGGCGGTGAATCGATTGCCGATCTGCAGCTGTCGCATTTCCGGCACGATCCGGCCCATCGCGGCAAGACCTGCCGCGATGGGTTGTGGCGCTTCTCGCGACATCCGAACTATTTTTTTGAGTGGCTCCACTGGTTCAGCTACGTTTTTCTTGCGATCGGCACGCCGCTTCCCGTCTGGCTCCTGAGCTTGCTCGGACCGGTTTTGATGCTCGTGTCGCTGTGCTGGATCACCGGCATCCCGTTCGTCGAAGCGCAGGCGCTGCGCTCGCGCGGTGATGACTATCGCGATTACCAGCGCACGACCAGCGCGTTCCTGCCATGGTTTCCTGCCGAGCGCTGAAAAGTGATGAGCGGCGGGCCGCGAGCGAGTGGGGATTTTTACTTTTTCCAAGGGTGGTTTCTAAAAATGAGCCGGCAACTGATCCGATCAATCGATGCACATGACATCTGCGTCGACTCGCGCAATGAAGGCCAGTGCGGCGCGTCCCTCCGTCCCTCGCCCCTTGCCCCTCGCCCTTCTATCCCACTGCGCTTGGCAGAGGCCGCGCTGCTCCCGGACTCACTGATCCGGCTCGGCATCCGCCGCCTGTGCGCACAGCGTCTGCGCGACGAGCGTGCCGACGATGCCGAGTCGGCTTGGCATCGGTTCCAGACCTGCGTTGCAGAATTGCGCGCCAGCCCGCTCGCGATCCATACGGATGCGGCCAATGCGCAGCATTATGAATTGCCGCCGCGGTTCTTCCAGCTATGCCTCGGGCAGCGCCTCAAATATTCGAGCTGTTTATTCGCCGGCGGCGGCGAGACGCTCGACCAGGCCGAGGATGCAATGCTGTCGCTGTACCTGGAACGGGCCGAACTCGGCAACGGCCAGGACATTCTCGAACTTGGCTGTGGCTGGGGATCGATGACCTTGTGGATGGCGCAGCATTTTCCACAAAGCCGCATCACCGCGGTGTCGAACTCTCGCCCGCAGCGCGAATTCATCGAAGCGCGCTGCCGCGAACTCGGCTACGAAAATGTGCGCGTGCTCACCTGCGACGTCAACCGCCTGGAACTGGCGCCGGCGCAGTTCGATCGCGTGGTATCGATTGAAATGTTCGAGCACATGCGCAACTACGAACGCCTGCTCGAGAGCATCGCGTCGTGGTTGCGGCCTCGCGGAAAGCTGTTCGTCCACATTTTCTGCCATCGCGAACTGATGTATCCGTTCGAGACCGATGGCGAAGACAACTGGATGGGGCGCTATTTCTTTACCGGCGGCTTGATGCCGGCCGCCGATACGCTGCTGTGGTTTCAGGCGGATTTGCGCATCGAACAACAGTGGCGCCTGCCCGGCACCCATTACCGGCACACGGCGAACCGCTGGCTGGCCAACCAGGACGCGCATCGCGACGAAGTGCTGGCGATCCTGCGCGAGGCTTATGGCGAGGCTGCGATGCTGTGGAACCAACGCTGGCGCATGTTCTGGATGGCGTGCGCCGAATTGTTCGGCTATCGAGGTGGCAACGAGTGGCTGGTAGCACATTATCGCTTCGCCAAAGCGCGTTGAACCGACTCCCGTAGGTCGGCTCAAGAAGCGATTTCGCCGGCAAGCCCTCGCACGCTGCGCGCGACACCCTCTCCATGCGCCGCGGAATACGGCTATGCTGCGCGGCCCAGGCCCGCATGCTTTCCGTTCGATGAAGCCGTTGCGTCCGCAACTTCGCGGTTTGATCTCGAAGCTCACGTGGTTCTACGTGCTGCTGTCGCTGCCGAGCCTGATCCTGGTTGAATCGGCGATTCTGATTTACGAATACCAGGGCTTCGTCGCGAGCATCGAAGCGGGCTCGCTGACGCGCGCCACCGAACAGGCGAGCAGGGAACTTGCGGAGGCGTGGCCAAGCGCGACCGCCGACGAGACCTCTGCGCTGGGTTCGTGGGCACAAGCGTGGATTTTGCGCCTGCAGCGGCCGCGCGGGGGATTGGTCGAAGGCGAGTCGCTGCTGCTGTTCGAACTTGCCGAGGTGCCGCTCGCTGCCGCGGTGCTCGATCGGGACGGCCGCGTGATCGCGCAGGCGCCGGCGCTGGCGGACTGGCGCCCCGAGTTGCCGTCGACCGATTCACCCGAGTTCAGGCGCGTCCGCGCCGGCGGCGGCGCGCTGCCGCTCGCGGGAGCCGACGCACCGTACAAGATCCGGCGCGTACTCGCCCCGGTTCCCGGCGACGGCGGCGAGGTGCGAGGCCTGCTGTTTGTCGAGTTACGCTTGCCCGTGCCATGGCACCGTTTCCTGCTCGACCTCAGCCTCGAGTGGCCGATCGTGCTCGGCTATCTGCTGGTGTTCGGAATTGCCTCGTCGATTTTTCTCGCGGCCTGGGTCACGCGCCGGCTCAATCGCGTAGCCCGCGCGGCAACCGCCTGGAGCCAGGGAGATTTCTCGGATCGCATCGACGACCGTTCGCGCGATGAACTGGGGCGCGTCTCGGGTTTGCTCGACGGCATGGCGCTCGAACTCAAGGCGCTGATGCAGTCGCGTGCGCAACTGGCGACTCTGGCCGAACGCCAGCGCCTGGCGCGCGACCTGCACGATACGGTCAAGCAGCAGGCGTTCGCATTGAACCTGCAACTGGCTGCGCTGCGCAGGCAACTGAACGGCAACCCGGCGGCGGAACGCGTTGCCCAGGCCGAGCGGCTGAGCCAGCAAATGCAGCAGGAACTCGCGCAGATTCTCGATGAGCTGCGCGCTTCGGATTCGGCATTGCCGTTCGTCGATCGCCTGCGTGCGCGCATGCTCGATTGGACGCAGGTCAGCGGCATTCGGCTCGACGCCAAACTGGAAGATGTCGGCGGAATCCCACCGTCCGACCAGGAGACCTTGTTGCGGGTCACCGACGAGGCCCTGGCGAATATCCTGCGTCACAGCCGTGCGACGCGGGTCGAAGTCAGCCTGCACCAAGATGGCGCCACGATCGCGCTGGACATCACCGACAACGGGCGCGGAGCCGACGACAACGCCCAGCCCGGAATGGGACTGGCGAACATGCGCGAACGCACCGAGTCGTTGCCGCAAGGCCGCTTCGTCCTGGATAGCCGTCCCGGCCACGGCACGCGAATCAGTATTCGTTTTGCCAATGGCGGTGGAGACCATGTGAAGCCGTGAGAGAATTCGTGAATCCAACGTCGAACCCGCTGCAATTCCGGCTCGCGCCACACCCAATCGGGCCTTCCCCCAATACCCGGACGCACCCATGAGCACCGCACCGATCTCTATCGTGATTGTCGACGACCACGTTCTCGTCCGTCAGGGCATCCGCGGTTTCCTCGAAACTCATGCCGATCTTTCCATTGTGGGCGAAGCGGGCGATGCAACCGGCGCAGCGGCGATTTGCGCCGAGCAGCGTCCGAAGGTCGCGTTGGTAGACCTGGTGATGCCGGGCGGCGGCGTCGCCGCAACCCGCGACATTCGCACGGTCAGCCCCGAAACGCACGTCATCGTGCTGACGTCATTCGATGATGCACAGCAGATCGTGGCCGCGGTGCAAGCCGGCGCAATCTCGTGCCTGCTCAAAGATGTCGATGCCGACTCACTGGCGGATGCAATCCGCAGGTCGGCGCGTGGCGAAGCCGTGTTGCACCCGCGCGTCGCCGGTCACCTGATGGATGCTTTGCGCCGCGGTCCCGCACCGGGCGAAGCGGCGCTCGAATCGCTGAGCCAGCGCGAGCGGGAAGTGCTCGGCCTGCTGGCCGAAGGCTTGAGTAACCTGCTGATCGCCGAGCGCCTCAGCATCGGCGAAAAAACCGTCAAGACCCACGTCAGCAACATCCTGGCAAAACTCGGCGTCGGCGATCGCACGCAGGCGGCGGTATATGCGTGGAAGAGCGGCTTGAAGAGCGGCTGATGCACCCGTTGAAGGGACCAGGGCAGCAGCTTTGAATGTTGACATCCCGGCGGAGGCCGGGATCTAGCTCTTCTGCGGTCTGATGAAAGAGCTGGATTCCAGCTTTCGCTCGAATGACGAGCAATAAAAAGCCCGGCTTGCGCCGGGCTTTTTGTCTTACTTACCGCAGTCGCTTACTGCTCGACTTTCAACTCGGTGCGGCGGTTGCGCTGACGGCCTTCCGCGGTGTCG
>Ga0308173_10001608_pt1 | contig 11445 bp, 8 predicted proteins | sample PhyPR1_FD_203716 | JGI IMG/M metagenome (GOLD analysis project Ga0308173, IMG submission 203716) | Soil microbial communities from UC Gill Tract Community Farm, Albany, California, United States - DLSLS.P.R1 | ecosystem: Environmental > Terrestrial > Soil > Agricultural land | place: USA... | reverse complement strand
CGTCCAACTCCACGGCCTCCGACGTCTCCAGTCCGACACCATCGACCGGAACGACTCCCTCGTCCTCCTGCGCATCCAGAACGATTTGAACTCCGTCAATGTCGCCATGCGCGACATGCTCGACTCCACCGAGCCCTACCCGCTCACCGCCTGGCAATCCCAATTCGCGCGCCTCCGTACAGACCTCGACGACGCCCTCGCCCGCGAAGCGCAGATCCGCTCCGCCCCCAATTCCGCCGACCAGCGCCAGTACCTCGCTACCCGCAGCACCGAATTCTGGGATGCCCTCGACCGCATCTTCGACCTCGCCCGCACCGATGAAACCGAGGCCCGCACGCGCATCCGTATCTCGCTGCAGGCTCGTCAGGCCGCGCTCAGTACCGCCGTCGCCCGCCTCCTGGTGCAGAATTACGAGACCGAAAAACAGGCCGCCGCGGAGGCCCGGCAGATCTACGCGCGCGGCGAACGCAACGTCTATCTCTTTCTCTCTGCGATCCTGGTCGTCCTCCTCGCCACTGGCCTCTATCTCGTCCAGTACAATCGCCGCATGTTCCACGAGGTCGCAGCCCTCTCCGAGCGCCGCAGCGAGCTGGCCCAGCAGTTGATCGCCATGCAGGAGAATACCTTCCGCTCCATCTCGCGCGAGTTGCACGACGAATTCGGCCAAATCCTCACCGCCATCGGCACCATGCTGCAGCGCACCTCTCGCCGCATCGATCCCGCGCTGCGTGCCGACCTCAAGGAAGTTCAGGAGATCGTGCAGTCCACTCTCGATAAGGTACGCACCCTCTCTCAGGCGCTGCATCCCGCCATGCTCGAAGAGGTGGGCTTCGAAGCCGCGCTGCGCCACCACCTCGCCGTCGTAGAAAAGCAGAGCGGCCTCAAGATCGCCTACGAGCCCGACGGCGCAGCCCCGGTGCTCGACCAGGCGGTGGCCAGCCACATGTACCGCGTGCTGCAGGAAGCGCTCAACAACGTCGCGCGCCATTCGCATTCCCCCTCCGCCACGGTCCGCCTCCGCCACACGCCGGACACTGTCGTCCTCGAAATCGAAGACCGCGGCGTGGGCTTCACCGACCCGGGCCGGGCGCGCGGCATCGGACTCGTATCCATGCGCGAGCGCGCCCAATTGATCCATGGCGCATTGGAATTTCTCAAATCCGAAGGCGGCGGCTTGCTCGTCCGCCTCACCGTCCCATTCGCTGCCCAGGAGACGCATGCCTGAAGACAAGATCACCGTCCTGCTGGTGGACGATCACCAACTCGTCCGGCGCGGTTTCCGCCGCATGCTCGAAGACGAGTCCGATATCGACGTCGTCGGCGAGGCCGGCGATGGCCAGGAGGCCGTCGACAAAGCCGCGCAACTCAAGCCGGCCGTGATCGTGATGGATTTCGCCTTGCCGAATCTGAACGGCGCGGCCGCCACCCGTCAGATCCTCAAGACCGCGCCCGAAACCGGCATTCTCATGCTGAGCATGCACGCCGAACTGAACTATGTCCGCGCCTCCCTCGAAGCGGGGGCCCGCGGCTATCTTCTCAAAAACGCCGTGGACCTGGAACTGATCGACGCCGTACGCAAAGTCGCCGCCGGCGAGCATGTCATGGACCCGCGCCTCGCGCCGTCCAAGCCCGGCGACGCTGCCCCTCCCGAACTCACCGCGCGTGAACTGGAAGTTCTGCAACTCATCGTCAACGGAAAATCCAATCGCGAGATTGCCCAGGTGCTCGGCCTGAGCGCCAACACCGTCTCGGTCCACCGCGCCAACCTCATGCAGAGTCTCGACATTCACAACACCGCTGAGCTGGTGGTCTACGCCATCCGCCACGGCCTGGCGAGCATCACGTGAGACGCCGCGACTTCCTGCTCGCCGGCGCCGTCGCTGTTTTGCCCGCCCGTGCCGCCGGACCCGGCTTCAGCATGGTGGACGTCACCGCGCGCGCCGGCATTCATTTCGAACACAACAGCGGTGCGTTCGGTTCCAAGTACCTGCCGGAGACGCTCGGCCCCGGCTGCGCCTTCCTCGACTACGACGGCGACGGCTGGCTCGACATCCTCCTGGTCAACGGTATGGATTGGCCCGGCCATGCCCGCCGCCGCAGTACCCTGCAGCTTTACCGCAACAATCGAAACGGCACGTTCACCGATGTCACCCAGCAAGCCGGACTCGCAGTCGAAATGTACGGCATGGGCGTTGCCGTCGCGGACTACAACAACGACGGCTTCCCCGATCTCCTGGTCACCGCCGTGGGTCAGAATCGCCTGTTCCAAAACACCGGCAAGGGCCATTTCGTCGACGTCACCGCGAAAGCCGGACTCGGCGGCCGCAGCGGCTTCAGCACCTCAGCGCTTTGGTTCGACTTCGACCGCGACGGCCTCCTCGACCTCTTCGTCTGCAATTACGTGAAGTGGGCGCCCGAGCACGACGTCTTCTGCAGCGTCGATGGCAAGCGCAAGTCCTACTGCACCCCGGAAGCTTACGCCGGCGCCACCAGTTGGCTGTTCCGCAATCGCGGCGACGGCACTTTCGAGGACGTCACGGCCCGCAGCGGCATCTTCGATACGTCGTCGAAATCGCTCGGCGTCGCGCTGCTCGATTATGACCGTGACGGCTGGCCCGACCTGGTTGTGGCCAACGACACCCAGCCCAATAAACTCTATCGCAATCGCCGCAACGGCTCGTTCGAGGAAGTCGCGGTGCACGCCGGAGTGGCGTTCAGTGAGGACGGCAAGGCGCGCGCCGGCATGGGGATTGACGTCGGAGATATCGACCGCAGCGGCGCTCAGTCGATCGCCATCACGAATTTCGACGGCGAAATGATCGCCCTCTACAAGCCCGGCCCCAACGGCGTGTACAAGGACATCGCCCCCGCCACCGGCATCGGCCAGGCCTCGCAGAATACGCTGGGCTTCGGCTGCATGTTCTTCGACGCCGACCTCGACGGCAACCTCGACCTCTTCGCCGCCAACGGACACATCGACGAGACGGCCCGCAATATCCGCGGCATGACCGGCTATGCGCAGGCGCCGCAGCTTTTTCTGAACAACGGACGCGGCCAGTTCCACGATGTCGCGCGTCAGGCCGGGGAGGCCTTCGCCGCCCCCAAGGTCGCGCGCGGCGCCGCTTTCGGCGATTTCGATAACGATGGCGACGTGGACCTGCTCGTCACCACCAACCACGGCCCGGCGTATCTGTATCGGAACGACGTGACCAGCGGAAATCGCTCCATCCGCCTGCGCCTCCGCGGCACAAAATCCAACCGTGACGGCATTGGCGCGGTCGCGCGGCTCACCACTCCCGACGGCACGCAGTCCCGCATGGTCCGCAGCGGCTCCAGCTATTTATCTCAATCGGAATTGGCCCTGACCTTCGGCATCGGCCGCCGCGATCGCGCCGATCGCCTCGTCATCGAGTGGCCCTCCGGCCGGGTCGACGATCACGGTCCCCTCGCCCCCGGCGCTTACGACTGCGCGGAAGGCAGCAAGCCGTCCTCCCGCTAGCTACTGCGCTCCGGCCTTCCCCGTCTCCGCCGGCGCATTCTTCACCGCGAACAGCAAATTGGAAGGCGCTTTACTGAACCCGTATCCGATCCGGAACGCCAGTGGCTTGGCGTCCGCCGCATACGCCTTCCGCAGATCCGCCTGCTCCAGCCAGCGGAAACTCCCGTAAGGCCGCGAGTATCCGCCGAACAACTGCACGTGCCAGTTCGACGCGAAATACTTGTACGGAATCCCCGAATCGTCCTGCAGGATCGCCTGGCTCGCCGCCAGCGTGCCGTTGCGAATCATCGAGAACATGTCCTTGTGGGTCATGTACGACGTCGCCTTGAAGTAGCTGGTCACGCCCTTAAGATTCGCCAGGTACGCCTGAAACTGCGGATTGTCCTTCAGATGATCGTTCGCCAGGTTCACCGAGAAGTAGAACATCTTGTGGACCGATTGGTCGACGCCGGTCGAATAGTCGATCTCCACGCCTTTATCGCTCGCCTTGCTCGAAACTTCCGCCCCGCGATCCACAATCTGCCCCTTGTCGTTGAAACGCACCAGGCGATACCCCAGGATCGTATGGCCGCTGCGCACCAGCAGGTTGATAATCGGCGAGAACAAACCGTCGGTCACCTGTCCGCGGAACTGCCGGTCCATCTCCCGCGTCACGAAAAAGCTCTTACCGAGTTCTGACGAAACCGTGTTCCGAACCTGTGCCAGTTTGCGATTCAGATCGCCCTTTTTCAGTTGCTTCAGCGTGGGAAGCGTCCCGGGAGGCTCCAGTCCCACCATCACGTACGCCGGATTTTTCGGAAAGAAAACCGTCAGGATCAGCGCGTCCGGTCCGCTGAACGGGTAGAAGACCACCGATTTCTGGATCGACTCGCTGCTCAGTTCCTTTGCCTGAAACTCGCGCATCGCCGGCATGGTGCTCTTCTCGATGGCGTCCCAGGCATGGTCGAGTTCCCGCCGGTGCAGTTTCCAGGCGTCCGTCTCTTCGAGTTCGTGGAAGGGGCTGCCTTCCGTCCCCGGAAGCCCGGCCAAAAAACGTGCGACATCGTTGGCGTCGCGCGATCTCGGTACAGGGTCGGCGTACCGGTCGGCCGTCGCCGTAGTATTTTGCGGAGCGCTCTTGACGGTGCGGCCGCAAGAGACAAGAAGCGTGGCCAGCAGCAGGCAGCTTCCAAGGGTTACAACTGTGTTGCGGATAGGGGTCTGTCCTTTACTTCACAATATCAGAATTGAGCGCACAGTACCTCGGAAACCTGCGGAGCGGTGGACGGTTGCCGCTGCCACAATGCGTTCGCCAGACGCTGCTCCAGACAGACCGAGCCGGCCACCGTGACCGCTAATGCGATCCAGCCGAGCGCGGAAAACGATAGAAATGCTGGAATTCCCCACCGCAGAGCCGCAAACCAGACCGCAGTGCTTGCAAATCCGGCTATCATCGCCTGCATCCGGCATGCGGCGTTCCAAGGTACGCCTGTCGACCATGCGGCCTGCATTCCCAACATAAACGGGAACGCCACCACCAGATCGATTAAATAATGTTCACCTAATGCCAGCGTGGAAAACGCGATGCCCAATGTGAAGGCGAATGCCGCAACTCGTCCCCACCACGGCCAAGCCCGCGAATTCCACAGCAATACCAGCATCGCCCCGAAATGGAGCGAGGGCATTGCATTACGTGGAGCGTCGAAAGAAGCCAGTGCGTGCGACAGGATCGACCATTTGTCCGGCGCATTCCACGGGAACTTCCCGGCATACGCATACAGAGGGCCGGCCGCCGGAAAAAGCCCGTAAACAAAGAATCCCACCACCATTACCGACAAATACAAATGAATAATTCTCACCGGCCGGTGTTGCGCGCGGTTGTACCATGCCAGCATGCTGGCGCCGCCCAGAGGTAAAGCGTTATAAATCAGCCAGGTACACTTTGCCAGCAGCGGATTTGACGCCAGCACTTGGCCCAGAATAAAGCTGAATGGCGCTCCCAGGCTTGCGTCGAAGGCCAGTAAATTGGCGTCCAGCGACCGGGACGTGTGGGTAATGGTCCCCAGGCTGAAGGCGACGATAACCCAGGTATAAGGCAGCGCGCCGGCCGTCGCAAAAGTTCGCAGCCGGTTCGAGCGCCGCTCACCCGTGCTGCGCGCCGTTTGAATCAGCAGCACTATCAGGCTTGCAATGCCCAGAAATCCGCCCCAACTGACCACGGCGGACCCGAAGTACGGATGAAACCCTTTGGTAAACGCGTAGATTGTCCGGAAGAAGACTGCGGCCCCCGCCGTCCAAAGCCGTTCGGAGGATTTCGGGCCGCTGCCCATATGCACGATGAACGTGCCCAGCAGCATGAATGATAGGAGGGGATTGTTGCCGAGAGCGAAACCGAGCCCGCCCCCAAGAACCACCACGGAAAGCAAAACGCCCGTGAGGAATAGCTTTTTGGCTAAATTCATCACGGGCGCTGACACCTGACTTCTGACTCCTGAACTCCTGCCGTCCTAGTAGTGCCGCGCCACGGGGCGCAGCGGAGCCGCAAACCGCGCGGGCGGCTCGGCCCGTTCCTGCGGCCGTTCCAGCACCAGTGAGCGCAAGCCCGGCATGGAAGCGGCGCGTTGGCCCTTTTCGCCGACCGGCAATTGGCCGGTGGTCAGATTCTTCAACCCGAACAGCGCCAGCTCGAAACGATCTTTTACCCCGACCTTCTGGAAGAGCCGCGACAGGTAAACCTTTACCGTGCCTTCGGAAATCATCAGCGTCGTGGCGATTTCCTTATTCTTCAGCCCTTGCGAAAGCAGGCTCACCAGTTGGCCCTCGCGCTGGGTCAACGCCACGCGGCGGGCGCACAGGAAGCTGTCGGTCAACGCCTTTTCGAACCAAAGCTCGCCGGCCTGAACCTTCAGCAGGCACTTCACCTGGAGGTCCGTCGGCAGCGTTTTGCGCAAAATCCCGCGTACGCCGAGGCCCATCGCCTGGAATGCCAGTTCGGTTGAAATTGAATTCACCCATAGGACGATTTTGGAATTGGCCATCGCGTGCTTCATTTCACTCAGCACGGCGAAGGTCACTTCCGAAGTCAGGTCCATCAAGACCAGGTCCGGGGCCCCAGGACCCAGTTGCTCCATCAGATTCGCTACCGACCCGCAGGTCGGAAGCAGTTCGAAGCCCTCAACCTGCCGCAGTACCGATTCCAGACCCTTCGCCAGGATGGGTTCATCACTATAAAGAAGAATTCGCGTCATATTCTCCACCTTTGCCTTTGCAGCTTTAGCCGCCAGCCGCTTCGAATTTCGAAGCAAACTTGAAAGTTTTTGTCTAGTAATGGCGGTACCGCTGTACCTCTGAATTCTGCAACTATTTACTTCGGTTGTCAAGAATAAATGTCTGCTTTCTTGGACAATTTCCCTGATTATTGCAGCATTATCCTTATTAACCACGCAGTGGTGTTTGCATTTATATCCAGTATTATCAACAACATAAACTAGATTACCTATCCGATGTAAGAAAGGGATAATATTTACAATATTTCCCGATAATTCACCACTACTAACCCTTAACGGTGTATTCCGGAATGTACTATTACCCATGCGCCACGGAAGTTTTGCTCGGTACAAAACTATGAAAAAAGTTATCCCTGACGAATTCGTCGAACGTTGATAACCTTCGGGAACGGAAACCTATAACCCATTTACGATATTGCTACTGCAGCCCCGCGGCGCTAAATTCGCCATTGTCAGACCCGAAGCAAATGAGAAACATAAACAGGCGAGAGAGCCCGCGCATTGAAATCAAGCTCCGGTGCCATGTCACTTCGCCGGCGTTGTGGATGCGCAGCGCTATGTACACCGAAAATATAAGCCGCAGCGGACTTCTCATCGCATGGCGGGGAGAAAACGCTCCGCTGCCTGTCCCAGCTAGCGGCCAGATCATCACAGTTGAGGTCGAACTCCCGGCAAATCATGGGTTTGGCCAGAAGTGCATCCATGTCCAGGGCAACGTCATGCGTGTCATCGACTCCGAACAGGATTGCCCGCGCGTAGCTTTACGCGTGAATTATATGGATTTCCGGTCCTTCCACGATCGCCTGCGCTCATTTGAATCTCAACAGCCTGTGGCGAATTCCTGGATGGCTTAAATAAGAATTATGGAAGCGAAGAACTCACAATTCGTCGTGAAAATGTTGCCGTCTCTGACGGACTTCGCATTCCTCATGCCCATTTTCTTCCTCTTCGGCCGCATGAACGGCCTGAAGACCCTGCTCAGCGATTGCGATACCGGCTGGCACATCCGGACCGGCGAGTGGATCCTGGCGCACCACGGTGTTCCCACCCACGACATCTTCTCCTATTCCAAGCCAGACGGCGCGTGGTACGCCTGGGAATGGCTTACCGATATCATTTGGGCCTTCCTCAATAACCACGGCGGCCTGGCGACTGTAGCCACCGTCGGAATGCTGCTGATCGCCTTCACCTTCACTCTGCTATTTCGCCTCGTGCGCCGCAACAGCAACGCACTGGTCGCGATTGTCGTCACGATGTCCGCCGCGGTGGCTTCTTCCGTCCACTGGCTGGCGCGTCCGCACCTCTTTACTCTCGTTTTTCTCGTGCTCTTCTACGGCGCACTGGAAAACGTGCGCCACGGCAAAACTCGCTTCCGCGGGATTCCTTACCTCGTCATTCTGCCGTTCGCCACCATCCTGTGGACCAACCTGCACGGCGGCTTCTTCGTCGGCATCGTCATGATCGGCACCTACGGCATGGGCGAAGCGCTGAAGCTGATCTTTGCTCCCGACCTGGGCGATCAGCGAAAGATCGTCATGCGCACCGCCGAAAAGTATATCCTGTGCGCCTTTGCCTGCCTGGCCGGCAGCCTGGTCAATCCGTATACCTGGCATCTGCACCAGCACGTCGTCGAATACCTGTCCGACCCGTATCAATCGCAGCACATCATGGAATTCCTCTCGGTCAGCTTCCATCACCCGCTGGCCATCTTCTTCGAAGGCATGTTGCTGCTCAGTGCCCTGGCCGCATTCTCGGCCGCTTCCAAAGGCAGCTTCACCGAGCCGCTGCTGCTCCTCATGTGGGGCCACGCCGCGCTGCTGTCCACCCGCAATATTCCCATCTTCATGATCATTGCCGCGCCGCAGGCCGCTGCCGTCATCGAACTGTGGTTGCAGCGCCTCCCGGAACTTCAGGTCGCAGCCTGGCTGCGCCGCGCCGGCGTGAAGTTCAATCAGGTCGCCGCCTCCATGACCGAGACCGACACCATCGGCCGGTGGCATCCCATCAGCATGGCCGGAGCCCTCGGCGTAATCGCCCTGCTGTACGCGCCGCATCCGCCGGAAAAATTCCGTCCCGAGTTCGACCCCAAGAGCTTCCCCGTAGCCGCCGTGCAGAAGATGCACCTGGATCCCTCGCAGCGGATCTTCACGTTCGACCAGTGGGGCGACTATCTGATCTACCGGCTTTATCCGCAAACGAAAGTTTTCATGGACGGCCGTAGCGACTATTACGGCAGCGCGTTCAACCAGAAATATCTCGACGTCATCACCCTGAATTACGGCTGGGAGTCTACCCTCAGCCGGTTCGGCGTCGACACAGTCTTAATGCCCCCCGGCAGTCCGCTCGCTGGAGCACTCAAGGAATCCGCCCGCTGGCGCGTCGTTTATGACGACGGCATCGCGGTGGTTTTCCGCTCCTCGGCCAAGGGCGCGGGCAAACCGAATTCCATCATCTCTGGTGATGGAACTAGCCGTGATCGCGAGATCACGAAAATCGAAGCCAGTGATCGACGGATCACAGATAACAAAAAAACTAAGACTTAGGAGCGAACCACTATGACGTTTTTGCGCAACTTTTGGAATGAAGATCAAGGCCAGGACCTTATCGAATACACGCTGCTCATGGCCTTCGTGGCCCTGGCATCCGCGGCCCTGTTCCTCGGCGCCGGCGGCAGCATCAAGGGCATCTGGACTGTCACCAACAGCCAGCTCGCCGCTGCTAACAGCCAGGCCAGCTAGTCTTCACGGTTGGGACATGCCGTTATGGTTGCCATCAACTTACGGCATGTCCCGCCCGGGACCGCGCAACTCGGCGTCCCGGCTTCGGGCCGCAACGTGAAAACAGAAGATTTTCGGAGGCGCGTTGCGGCGCATTTTTTAACCGGAGAATTCGCGGCGTTCGTGCAGAGCGCTATTTTGATGGCTCAATTTATGGCCTTTGGCCAAGGGAACTTGGATGAATAAACGATTCGTGGGCGTACTACTCTTCGCTTTCCTGGTGGCATCAGGCGCCAGCCTCCTGCTCTACCGCCTGCTCATAAACCGCCCCCAGAGTGCAAAGGCCGCGGCGCCGGTAACTACGCATGTTGTTCTGGCGACCAAGGATATCGATATGGGCGCGGTACTAAAAGAAGAGGACGTGAAGCTCGAAGACTGGGCCGGCCCCGTGCCTCCGGGCGCGATCGTCAAAATCCAGGATCTGGTTGGCCGCGGCGTAAGCACCAAGATATACGCCAAGGAACCCATTATCGAATCCCGCCTGACGCCCAAAGGGGCAGGCGGCGGGCTGGCGTCCATGATTCCTCAGGGAATGCGCGCCGTTGCTATCCCGGTGAATGAAGTTGTCGGCGTGGCCGGGTTCGTGGTCGCCGGCATGCGTGTCGACGTTTTGATTTCCGGCCAATCGCCTACCGGTGACGGCAGTCTCGGGCCTATCACCAAAACCATGCTGCAGAACCTGGAAGTGCTTTCCGCCGGCCAGGAATTCAAAAAGGACGCCGAAGGCAAGCCCGTCGCCGTTCCCGTCGTGAACCTGCTGGTCACGCCCGAACAGGCTGAGCAACTCAGTCTGGCGTCCCGCCAGACCACCATTCAACTCGATCTCCGCAATCCCCTGGATCACGAAGTAACCAAGACCGCCGGGACCGCCCTGGCGCGGTTGTTCGACGGAACCAAAGCTCTCAAGCCGGGCGACGTTGCGGCCCCAGTGAAAGCTGCGCCGCGTCCCCGGGTCGCTGCCAGGACGGAGGTGGTCCCCGTGGCGGCCCAGATGATGCCGCTTCCGAAGAAGGAAGCCCCGTTCACCATGGAGATCATCTCGGGCAACAAGAAGGACCACGTGAATTTCGAACCGAACCAAGGGGGCAAATAAGTGTCACGCCTGACTGAAATCGCGATTTTCGTTGGTATTGCCGCGTGCGGCAGCCTGTTGACCCGCCTGCCGGCACATGCCGACGAAGTCCGTCCGGCCGAAGCCACGGTCAGGCCCGATGCCACAGTGAAGCAGCCGGAGACTGTACCCGCGCACGACCAGCCCGCCGGACAGGCCGCATCCCAAGCCGCCGGCGGATTTACCGGCAAACTGATCGTCACGGTCGGCATGTCGATCACCATCGACAGCCCGCTGAATATTCAGCGCGTCTATATCGCCAACGGCGACCTGGCCGAAGCCGTGGCTATCAATCCCAAGGAAGTCCTCATTACCGGAAAAGCTCCCGGAATCACGACCCTCATGGTCTGGCAGCAGAGCGGCACCCGCCTGATGTACGAATTGACTACCCGCCCCAGTCCGGTGAAGTTGGAAGCTGTCCGCCAGCAAATCGCCCGCGATTTCCCCAACGACGACATCAACATCAGCTGGGATAACGATACCGCCTTTGTCCGCGGCACCGTAAAAGATGTGACCTCGGCCGAGCGTGTGATGGCCATGGTGACAACCTTGGGCAAGTCCGTCAACCTGCTGCGCGTCAACGTGCCCGATGTCGAACCGCAGATTCTGCTCCGCGTAAAATTCGTCGACGTCGACCGGAGCGCCTCCACCGATCTCGGTGTGAATATCGCCACCGCGGCATTCAATCAGTTCACCGGCATTTCCACCGGTCAGTACGGCAATGCCGGCATCGACCAGACCGGCAGCTTCAGCCTCTCCGATGCGCTGAACGTCTTCCTGTTCCGCAAGGAC
>Ga0308173_10001606_pt1 | contig 11446 bp, 9 predicted proteins | sample PhyPR1_FD_203716 | JGI IMG/M metagenome (GOLD analysis project Ga0308173, IMG submission 203716) | Soil microbial communities from UC Gill Tract Community Farm, Albany, California, United States - DLSLS.P.R1 | ecosystem: Environmental > Terrestrial > Soil > Agricultural land | place: USA... | reverse complement strand
AGGGTCACATTCGTGGAATCAAGGGCCACCTCCGCGCCCCCACTCGCGGAGGCCTCCGCCGTTCGTACCGCCACGGGGGTGGTACGCCCGACTTCTCGAGGTCTCATGAAGCTTCGCCGTGCTCTGGCCACCGCCGCCGCGACGGCCGCGATAGCCCCGCTGTCCCTGATGGCGGCGGGCATCGCCGTCGCCGACGGCGCTCCGGCCGCCGGCGCCGGGTCGGAGACGACCCAGTCCGCGTCGGACACCACGCCGTCCGACGACACCACTACCGGCTCGGCCCCCACCTCGGGCACCGACGCCGACGGCTCCGACGACACGACCACCACCGGCGACGACACCACGTCCTCGGCCGACACCGGCTCCACGGCCGACGGGACCGGTGACGCCGACGGGACCGACACGACCGGCAAGCAGCCGAGCGGCACGGTCTCGCCCTCCGTCACCACCCCGGGCAGCGACCCGACGGTGAAGGAGCCGACCGACGAGCCGAGCGACTGCCCGGTCGACGACAACGGTGACGACATAGGCTCCGCGCTGACCCTCGGCGTCTCCGGACTGCCCGGAAAGATCGTCGCGGGCAGCGGCTGGCACCCGTTCACGCTGACCGCCGCCAACCACAGCGACCAGTCGCTCGGCACCGTGCAGTGGTTCGTGCTCGTCGACAACGACTCGCTGAGCACGGACGAGAAGAACCAGCTGAGCAACTACACGCGCGTCCAGTACCTGGACCCGAAGACCAAGAAGTGGACGTCGCTGGCGGACGTCGTCGGCAACGGAATCTCCTTCGGTGAGACCGACCTCGGCGCGAAGAAGACCGTCGACATCAAGCTCCGTCTCGACATCACCGCCGAGGCACCGGCCGGTGCCGGCTTCACCGTGGGCCTGGGCGGCTACCTGGACGAGAAGCAGAACTGCGTCCACAGCAGCTACGGCTACTACGAGTTCACGGTGCTGAAGCCCGGCAGCAGCAACGAGGACCCGGGCCAGGCCACGCCGGTCGACAAGGGTGACAAGGACGGCAAGGGCGGCAAGCCGGCCGGCGGCAAGAAGCCGCAGGGCGGCGCCGCGGAGATCCCGGTCACCGGCAGCCTCGCCGAGACCGGCTCCAGCTCGATGCTGCCGACCATCGGACTCGTCGGCGGTGTGGCCGTCGTCGCCGGTGCCGGCGCGGTGTTCGCGGTACGTCGCCGCAGGAGCGGCAGCACGGCGGTCTGACCCACGCCCGGCCCCGCCGAAAGCCGACGGGGCCGATGGGACCGATGGGACCGATGGGCCGGACGTTGCCCATGGGGCCGACGGCGCGCGGGCGCCGGCAACGACAGAGACGAAGGACCTGAGCCAGGAGGGGGGCTCAGGTCCTTCTCTCTGTCCTACGCGGTCCGCGGCGGCACCGTCGGCATCCCCAGGAACGGCAGCCTCAGCGCGCCGAACGCCTCCGCCGGGACCGCCGGGTGCCGCGGCCGGACCGGGTCGAGGCGCGCGTACCCCGCCCCCGGAGCCGGACGAGGGTCGGCCTCGCCCTTGTTGGGCCAGTACGCCATCGCCCGCTCGGCCTGCGCCGTGATGGTGAGCGACGGGTTGACGCCGAGGTTCGCGGAGACGGCCGAACCGTCCACCACCGAGATACCGGGATGACCGTGGAGCCGGTGGTACGGGTCGATCACGCCGGTGTCGGCCGAGTCGCCGATGGGGCAGCCGCCGAGGAAGTGCGCGGTGAGCGGGGTCCCCATGAGCTCGCCGACGTTGCTGCCGGGGAAGCCGTTGATCTCCTCGGCGAGGGCGGTCGCCGCCTCGGAGGCCGCCTTGATCTGCTTGGGGTTGGGGGCACCGTGCCCCTGCCGTGCCGTCAGCAGCCCCTTGCCCGCGCCCTTCGGCTTCAGGTATGTCGTCAGGGAGTTGTCCAGGGACTGCATGACCAGCCCGATGATGGTCCGCTCCGACCAGCGCCGGTTGGACAGCGAGCGCGCCGTCAGCAGGGGGTGGCGGGCCGCGTTCGCCAGCCAGGCCAGCACGCGGGACCCGCCCTCCGCGTACGGCACCTGGAGGATGGACAGGCCGCCCATGGAGTTGGAGCCCTTGCCGTAGCGCACCGGTTCGATGTGGGTGCTGGCGTCCGGGTGGACGGAGGATGTGATGGCGACCCCGCGCGTGAAGTCGGCCCGGGGCGCGCCGTGCGCCTTGCGGTAGCGGCGGTCGTCGGTCTGGGCGCCGACCAGCGCCTCGGAGTTGGTGCGGGTCAGCTCGCCCAGCCGCCGCGAGAGGTACGGCAGTTGACCGCCGGCCTTCATGCGGTGCAGCAGGGTCTGGGTGCCGTAGGTGCCGGCGGCGAGGACGACCCGGCGGGCGGTGAAGAGGCGTCCGGCGCCCTTGCGGCGGTCGTCGGTGGGGAGGGTGGCGACGGCGTAGCCGCCGCGCGAGTCGTCCGTCACCGAGACGACCGTGGTCATGGGGTGCACGACCGCGCCCGCCTTCTCGGCGAGGTGGAGGTAGTTCTCGTTGAGGGTGTTCTTGGCGCCGTGCCGGCAGCCGGTCATGCACTCGCCGCACTCGGTGCAGGCCCGCCGGGCGGGCCCGGCCCCGCCGAAGTAGGGGTCGGGCACTTCCGTGCCGGGGGCGGCCACGGCCTCACCGGTGGCGTCCTCGCCGTCGCCGAAGAACACGCCGACGGGTGCCAGGTGGAAGGTGTCGCCGACGCCCATCCGCTCGGCCGCCGCCTTGAGATGCGTGTCGGACGGGGTCATCGTGGGGTTCAGCCGCACGCCGAGCATGCGCCGGGCCTGGTCGTAGTACGGCCGGAGCTCCTCCTCCCAGTCCGTGATGTCCCGCCACTGGGGGTCGTCGAAGAAGGCCTTGGGCGGTACGTAGAGGGTGTTGGCGTAGTTGAGCGAACCGCCGCCGACGCCCGCGCCGGCCAGCACCATGACGTTGCCGAGCAGATGGATGCGCTGGATGCCGTACATGCCGAGTCGCGGCGCCCAGATGTAGTTCTTCAGGTCCCAGGAGTTCTTCGGCAGGGTCTCCCGGGTGAAGCGGCGGCCGGCCTCCAGGACGCCGACGCGGTAGCCCTTCTCGGACAGCCGCAGGGCGGTCACGGAACCGCCGAAACCGGAGCCGACGACGAGGACGTCGTAGTCGTACGCGTGTACGTCCGCGTGCCCGCGCACGTCCGTGTCCGCGTGCCCGCGCACGTCCGCGTTCTCGACCGGTTCCTCCCGTTCTTCCGGTGTCTTCCGGGCAGAGGTCTCCTGTGACACTGTGCTCTCCTCGTCGAGAACGGCGACGGAACGGGGATGGAAACGGGGATGGAACGGGGACGGGGGCCGAAGGAGCCGGGGGCGGCGGGAACCGGTGTGCGGTCCGCCTCAGCGCATCCTCAGCACCTTCATCAGCCGCAGGCTCCGGCTCATGAACGCCGCGTACTTCTCGTCGTCCATGCCCAGCGACGGAGCCATCGGCAGCAGGCGCTGCTGGGCGACGGTCTGGGCCTCGGTGTACTTGAGGATGCCCTCGGAGCCGTGGCGGCGGCCGAGCCCGGAGTCCTTCATGCCGCCCATCGGCGACTGGACGCTGCCGTAGGCGGAGGCGTAACCCTCGTTGATGTTGACGGTGCCGGTGCGCAGCCGGACGGCGACCGCGCGGCCGCGCCGGGCGTCCTTCGTCCAGACCGACGCGTTGAGCCCGTACGACGTGGCGTTGGCGCGTTCGACCGCCTCGTCCTCGGTCCTGAAGCGGTAGACGGACACGACCGGGCCGAAGGTCTCCTCGCCGCACACGGACATGGGGGTCTCGACGCCGTCGAGGATCGTCGGCTCGTAGAAGTAAGGGCCGACATCCGGGCGCGGCACGCCCCCGGCGAGGACCCGGGCGCCCTTGGCGACGGCGTCCTCCACGTGCCGGGTGACGGTTTCGAGCTGGCGTTCGCCGACGAGCGAGCCCATGTCGGCGCCGTACGCGAGGGAGGTGCCGAGCCGCATGGCCTTCGTGCGGGCGGCGAACCTCTCCAGGAACGCGTCGGCGACGGCCTCGTGGACGTACAGCCGTTCGATGGAGATGCAGAGCTGTCCGGCGGAGGAGAAGCAGGCGCGGACGGCGCCCGCGGCGGCCTTCTCCACGTCGGCGTCCTCCAGCACCAGCATGGCGTTCTTGCCGCCGAGTTCGAGCGAGGCGCCGATCAGCCGGGCGGCGGCGCCCTGGGCGACCTCGCGGCCGGTGCGGGTGGAGCCGGTGAAGGAGACGTAGTCGGCGTACCGGACGACCTCGGGTCCGACGACCGGGCCCTCGCCGAGCACGATCTGGAAGACCCCGGCGGGCAGTCCCGCCTCGATCAGCAGGTCACGGGCCCACAGCGCGGTCAGGCAGGTCTCGGTGTCGGGCTTCATGACGACGGCGTTGCCGGCCGTGAAGGCGGGGAGCGCGTCGCCGACGGACAGCTCCAGCGGGTAGTTCCAGGGGGCGATCTGGCCGACGACGCCGCGCGGGTGGCGCAGTTCGGTGACCTTCGTCAGGGCCGGTACGGCGCCGGTGTGGCGCTTGGGCCGCAGGTACGCGCGCGCCCGGCGCCCGTAGTGGCGGGCGGCGACGGCGACGGCCAGCACCTCCTCGTGGGCGTGCAGCCGGGCCTTGCCGGTCTCGAGCTGGACGAGGTCGAGCACTTCGCCCTGGCGTTCGAGGAGCAGGTCGTGGAAGCGGAGCAGCACGGCGGCGCGCTCCCGTACCGGCACCTGGGCCCAGACGGTCTGCGCGGCGCGGGCCTCCTCGAACGCCCTGCGTACGTCCTCGGGGGCCGACTCGGGCAGGTCGGAGAGCTTCTCGCCGGTGAACGGGGTGTGGCTCACGGTGCGGCCGGAGCCGACGACGCCCTTGGTCAGCCGGGCGACCAGCTCCGGCGTCACCACGTCGGCGGCCGTGCGCACGCCGTCGGGAACGGGGGCGACGGGGTTGGTGCCGGCCGCCGCGTCCGGGTCGGACGGGGTGGACCGGGTGGCCGTGCGGGTTGCCGTGCGGGGGGTCGGCGAGGGCGCCTGGGCGTCGGTCATGAGCCGCAGGGTATGCCCGGTCGCGGCGTTTTGGTACCCGTCGGTAACGATGATTCGCCGCGCTCTCCGTGCCTTCACCGGGTGCACACATCGCGCCAGTGATCGCTGGCAGCGAATGCGCTGATCAGGGCGTTACGTGCGCGGTGAAGTCCCCTTGCCGCCCGCCCGGGACAGGGCGAGTGCCGCGAGCGCCTCCGGGGCGCCGGTCTGCCCCCGGACGCCGGGGAAGGCGTTGATGTCCACGATCAGCGGGGTCCCGTCGCCGGTGTCGAGGACGTCGACGCCGTAGACGTCCAGCGCGAAGACCTCACCGACGCGGCGGACGAGACCGGCCCACCCCGGCGGCAGCCCGCCCTCGGGGAGCGGCCGGCTGGGGCCCTGCCCCCCGGGCGAGAGTTCGGACCGGCGCAGCGCGGCGAAGATGTGGTCGCCGACGACCCACAGCTTGTGGTCGTCACCGCTGCTCGGCGCGAAGTCCTGCACCACGACCGGCTCCCCGGGCGCGGACGCCGCGAGTTCCCGCAGCCGTGCGGCGCTGTCGACCAGGGCCACCAGGTCGTGTCTGCGGCTGTGGCGGCTCTTGACCACCACGGGCCCGGCCGGGGGCGGCCCGGCGGCCAGGCCGGCGAGGGTCGGGAAGGTGCGGGTGGGCGCGAACGGCAGCCCGGCCCGCAGGGCGAGGTCCGCCATGGCCGTACGGTCCTGGCAGAGCGCGGTCGCCGCGGCCGTGTTGACGACGGGGGCGCCGTGCCGCTCCAGTGCGGCGGCGAGTTCCAGCGCGCGCGGGGTGCGGGCCTTGAGCAGGTGGACGTCGGCGAGCGGCCCGGTGGGCGCGGTGGCCGTCTCGGGGTCCAGGTGCACCACCTGGTGCCCCGGGGTGAGCAGCGCGGTGGTCGCGGCGAGCAGTGGATGCCCGGGGGTGGACGTGATCAGGCCGATGCGCACGGGGTCTCCGGGCCCTCAGATGTGTTCGCGCGCGGCGGCGGGGACCTGCGCGGAGCGGGGGCGGGGCATCGGCGGCGGCTCGGCGTGCGTGTCGGGCCACTCGGACGGGTGCGCGAAGGATCGTTCCGCCGTACCGGAGGCCCGACTGCCGGTACGGGCCAGTTCGAGCACCGCGCGGGCCACCCGCGCGGTCGCGTCCGGGACCCGGCGGAAGCTCGGGAAGTCGTTGATGTCGACGATCACGGGACCGTCGGGGCCGAGCAGGACGTCGACGCCGTACAGGTCCAGTCCGTAGACCGCCCCCGCCCGGGCGACCACCGCGGCGACCTCCGCGGGCAGCGGCACCCCGCGTTCGCGTACCGCGTGGTCCGGGTGGAGCGGCGAGCGGCGCTCGGTGGCGTACAGCTCGCCACCGACGGCGTACACCTTGAGGTCCATGCCCGAGTTGGGGACGTAGGGCTGGGCGATGAGCATGCTCTCGCCCGCCAGCACGGGGAGCAGTTCGGCCAGCCGGGCGGGCGACGGGACCAGATGCACCGCACGCCCCGAGCTGCCGTCGGCGGGCTTGACGACGAGCGGGTACTCCGACTCCGGTATCTCCGCGAGCAGTTCGGGCCGGGCCGCCGCGTAGGTCGGCGGGAGCGGCAGCCCGCGGCTGCGCCCGAGGGCCGCGGCGAGCGCCTTGTCCCGCACGCCCCGTATCGACCGGGCGTCGTTGACGGTCGTCATGCCGAGCGAGGCGGCGGCCTCCAGCAGGGTGAGCCCGGGGCCGCCGGAGACGGTCTTGAGGACCCAGGCGTCATGGGTGCCGGCCCACAGGTCCCCGGACACCCGCAGCAGGGAACTGCCGGGCAGCACCACGTCCACCTGGTGCCCCCAGGAGGTCAGTTGACGGATCACCTCGACCGGCATCCCGTCGCGGCGGTATTGCTCCTCCACCAGGAAGCAGAGCCTCATCGACCTTCCCCAAACCCCCCGGACGTCCGCCGTTCCAGCACGGCATCCTGTGACGTCATGTGACGCCACAGGATGCCACGAACCGCCCGCGGCGATTCCACCGGCGCCGGACAGGCTTCCCGTCCGCGCCGGGGCGGCCACACGGCCGCGACGATCCGTCTCCTCAACTCGCTCGATCTCCAGCGGTGCCGGCCTCGGCAGCGGGAGCGAAGGGAGGTCCTCCCCCGATCACGCAGCGTGTCGCTTCCTCCACGACAGCGCCACCCCGGCCGCATCCCCGGCGCTCCGTCCCCTCACCAGGTGGCCACTCCCGTCACGGTGACGGGCGGCCCGATCTCGCACCACAGCAGCTTCCCACCACACCCGAAAGGACCGTCGCCGAGCGGATATCCGCCCCACGCCTCGGCGTAGTGACGGACGAGGAGCAGCCCGCGCCCACCGTGCGCCTCCGGCGGAACGTGGCGCGGAAGCCCCGGGCGCCGGTCGAACGGGGGCGGGATGTACGGGTTGGAGTCCCAGACACTGACGCGCACCCGGCGCCCGTTCTCCAGCCCGCGCAGCCGGAGGAAGGCGGGACCGCCGGAGTGCCGGTAGGCGTTGGTGACCAGCTCGGACGTCAACAGCTCCGCGTTATCGATGAGTTGACCCATGCCGTGCCCGGCGAGCACGGCCCGCAGAGTGACACGCGCGATGCGCACGGCGCGGGCGTCGCGGGGCAGGTGGAGCGCGTATGCCCAACTCGGGGACACTTCGCTCCTCGGCGGCGCTACGGTGACCATGAACGACTCCTGCGGTAGGTGAACTTGGCCCACTTATCGGCCCGTCCGGGCGGTGGCAGTGCCGCGCACGCATGTAGGGCGCGGTGCGCTTCCGGCTTGGCGGGGGCGGGTGAGCGTCTTGGGTTTCACCGTAGAGCGGGCAGTAGAATGGTTTCTACCAAATCGACGCATCCATGCGACGTTCCATCCGTGTGGGTGACTCTGCGCAAGGTTGATCGAGGAACGGAAAACCATGCCGCCACGGCAGACACCTACGGCACGACAGATCCGTCTCGGCGTCGAGCTACGCAAGCTGCGAGAACGAGCGGGCCTGACCGCACGCGAGGCCGGCGAGATGATCGGCGCCAACCAGGCACGCATCAGCAACATCGAGACAGGCCGCTTCGGCCTCAGTGAGCAGCGCATTCGCACTCTCGCCCACAATTACGACTGCACCGACGAGTCCCTTGTCGATGCTCTCGTGGCCATGGCGACCCATCGGGAACGCGGCTGGTGGGAGGAATACCGGGACGTGCTCCCGCCGCGCTTCCTGGACCTCGCGGAGATGGAACATCACGCCACCGCCCTACGCGTGGCGCAGGTCATCAACATTCCCGGACTGCTCCAGACGCCGGAGCACGCCCGCACCCTCTTCCGGCAGGTGGTCCCGGCGCTACGGCCGCACGAGGTCGAGTACCGCATCTCCCACCGCATCAAGCGCCAGGCAGTTCTGTACCGCGAGCAGCCTCACCAGTACACGGCGATCATCCATGAGGCGGCCCTGCGCATGCGCTTCGGCGGCAGTGAGGTGGCTCGCGCCCAGTTGGACCATCTCATTGAGATGAGTGAGCGACCGTACGTCACCCTCCGGGTGATCCCCTTCGGCGGCACGACATTCCCGACCGTCGGACACGGGCTGGATTATGCCTACGGCCCGGTTCCCGAACTCGACACGGCACAGCTCGACGCGGCCCACGGCAGCGAACTCATCGATTCCGTCGCACAGTTGTCCAAGTACCGTCTCATCCTGGACCGTATGGAGCAGGCCACGCTGGAACCCGACGCTTCCCGTGACCTCATCCGGCGCATCACCCGAGACACCTGAAAGTGAACCCGTGACCGAACTCGACTGGCAGAAGTCCACGTACAGCGAGGAGGCATCCTCCTGCGTCTACCTCGCCGCATCCCCCACCGGCACCGTTCTCCTCCGCGAGAGCGACGAACCGGACGCCGTCCTCACCACCGGCGCGACGCAACTCGCCGCCCTGATATCCACTCTCCGCTCCCCACGCCCCGCATAATCCGGCGGCATAGTCACCCGTACGGCTGAACCGAACCGGAAGATCGCTCCCCACCGCACGCGATCTTCTACGTTCCGTCACATGGTCAGCTCACCGCACGAGGCGATGCACCGGATCTTCAGGGAGGACCCGGACGGCGAGACCGCGCAGGACTGGGCGGAGTACACCGAGATCGGCCTGGGAGACACCCCGGCCCGCGCACTCTGGAGGAACCTTGATGGCCACCTGGACCAGCCGCTTCCCCGGCAGCGGCACCCTCATCGAGGAAACCCGCATCGACACCCGTATCAAGGACCGTGTCGAAGCCATCCTCCGCATCCTCGACGTACGCGGCATCGACATCCCCGACACCCACCGCGAACGCATCGCCGCCTGCGCCGACCTGGACACCCTGGACACCTGGTTCGACCGCGCGGTCACGGCCGGCACCAGCGAGGAACTGTTCGTGGACGGTCGGTGACCTGCTCCGGCCGCACCGGCGAAGGCGCGCTCGCCCCGGCCGTGCCCACGGCCTGATCCGCTCCACGGGCACGGCCGACGCCGTCGTACCGGTACTCGTCGTCCGGGTACTGCCGCGAGGAGACGACCAGGACCTCGGCTCCTGTCCGTCGTCGGCCGCCCCGGCCACGCCGGTCAGTGACGCGAGCCCCAGCGCGGCAACCGCGCACCCGGATCAGGGCTTGTCGATGCCCAGGTTGGCCAGGGTCGTGCGGGCGACCTCGCGGCCCCTGGCCGTGAAGTCGCCCTTGCCCGGGTAGCTGATCGAGACCTCGTACATGTCTCCCGCCGAGGTCCTGTAGTAGAAGATCCGTTCCTCGCGGGGTACCGGGTCGGTGCTGTCCGTGGTGGTGTAGGTGAGCGTGTTCCCGGCCGCCGGACTGCCGTGGAAGGTCGCCTTGCCGTCAGGGGCCGTGTGCGGGTTGGCGGGCATGTCGCGGGTGTAGTCGCCGCTCGCCTTGAAGTCGTCGTTCTCCGCGTACATCTCCGCCGCGGCGGAGGACTTGATCTCGTGGCCGGTGTCCTGGGACTTGCGGGCCACGTGCAACACGAGGGTGATCGCACCGCTCGGGTCGCTGTACATCACCCAGTTCTTGTCGGACTCGTCGGCGTCCGGCCTGCTCGCACGGTACGACGCCGGGACCGGCAGCGTGGCGCCCAGGTCGGTGAGGTGGTGCTTGCTCCAGCCGTCCGGGAGGGCGCCGGCGAACGGGTCCGCGACGACCAGGTACGTGGCCACCGCCGCCGCGACGAGGGTCGCGCCCAGCGCGCCGAGACCGATCCGCAGCGCCCTGCGGCCGATGCGGACGCCTCCGCCGTCGGCGACGGACGGCACGGTCACCACCTGGGTGGGCACCTGGGGCGGCGGCGGGGCCGCCGCCTGTTCCAGCAGGGCGCGGACCCGGGGTTCGTCCGGGCGGTGCGCCGGGTCCTTCTGCAGCAGGGCGTTGATCAGTTCCGCGAGCGGCCCCCGCGCCGCGGCCGGCGGGGCGGGCGTGGCGTTGAGGACCGCCTGGAGCGTCGCCGGGGTGTTGCTGCGGCGGAACGGGGAGACGCCCTCCGTCGCCGCGTACAGCAGGACGCCCAGCGACCACAGGTCGGCGGCGGGGCCCGGGCGCCGGCCCAGCACCCGCTCCGGCGCGATGTACTCGGGCGAGCCGACGAACCCGCCGGTGTCCGTCAGCCTCGTCTCGCCCTCTGTCTGGGCGATGCCGAAGTCGGTGAGCACCACCCGGTCGTGGCGGCCGAGCAGCACGTTGTCCGGCTTCACGTCGCGGTGCAGCACGCCCGCCGCGTGCGCGGCCCGCAGCGCGCCCAGCACCTCCAGGGCGATGCGCGCCGCCTCGCGCGCGTCGAGGGTGCCCTCCTGGAGGGCGTCGCCCAGGCTGCGGCCGTGGACCAGCTCCATCACGATCCAGGGCCTGCCGTCCTCCACCGCCACGTCGTGCACGGTCACCACCGCCGGGTGGTCGAGGCGGGCGGCGGCACGGGCCTCGCGGCGCATGCGTTCGAAGGCGGTGGCGCGGTCCTGTTCGGTCAGGTGGTCGGGGACCCGCGGCTCCTTCACCGCGACCTCCCGGTCCACCGTCTCGTCCTTGGCCCGCCACACCGTGCCCATGCCGCCGTGGCCGAGCCGGGAGAGGAGGCGGTAGCGGCCGGCGACGACGCGCCCCGCGCCGGGGTCGGCCTGCGGGTGCGGGGCGGGTTGCGGGGCCGGTGCGGCCTGTGCGCCTGATGGGGGCTGCGCGCCCGATGAGGGCTGGGCGCCCGGTCCGGCGGGGGTGTCGGGTGCGGTCGTCTGTGGGGTGTCGGGACCGCCGGGCTGCGCCGGCACCGGTGCGGGGTGCCCGGCCGCCGTCGCCCGGGGCGAATCCTGGTGGGGGTGGAGAGGGGAATGGGCATGGGCCCGCGACTGCCCGGCCGGCTCGGGCTGCGGAGCCGGCTCGGG
>Ga0308173_10001605_pt1 | contig 11447 bp, 11 predicted proteins | sample PhyPR1_FD_203716 | JGI IMG/M metagenome (GOLD analysis project Ga0308173, IMG submission 203716) | Soil microbial communities from UC Gill Tract Community Farm, Albany, California, United States - DLSLS.P.R1 | ecosystem: Environmental > Terrestrial > Soil > Agricultural land | place: USA... | reverse complement strand
GTCACGAACTGGCCTGGTACGCGACGCAGGAGATCGGGCCGGCACTCGAGCTGCTCTGACCGGTCGCGTCGCGCGGCCGGGGGATCCGTCGCGCCACCTGTACGCGATCCATGGCCGGGCCGGCCACAAGCCACCCACTGCCCGGCCGGACGGGAAGCGGAATGCGGGGGAGACGGACGCCCAGGAGGTCGGCGTCGCCGGGTCCCGGGCAGAGGAGCAACCCGGTCCGGGAGCGGCGTAGCGCCGCGATCGGTCCCTGGTAGTGCCCGGACAGCTGCCCGGGGCTCGACGCCGCCAGGAGCGCCACCCCGGTGCGCTCGCCCACGGAGGGGATCGCGGCGAGCGCGGTCCACTCGGCCGGCGTGCCGACCTCGTCCACGACGATGACGCCCGCGCGCCCGTCCAGGGCAGCCACCCACTCGCGGACTCCCGACTCGTCGCGCGGGTCCAGCCAGGGACCGTGCTCGTCGTCGCCTGCGACACCTCGGGGCGCCGCCCGGAAGCCGATGCGCAGCACTCTGGCCCCGGCGGCTCTCAGGTGCTGCGCGAAGGAGTCCAGCGCCGTCGACCGGCCACTGCCGGGCGGCCCGGAGATCAGCAGGCCACCCGTGCGAAGCAGATCGACGACCATCGGCTCGCCCTCGTCGCCGCCCGGGCCGACGGGAATCGGCAGGATCCCGTTGTCGGCCGCGCGCACATCGGCGCGCGCGGAGGGCAGGAGCAGCACCGGATCGGTGGGCAGTGCCACGATCCGGATCGGCGGTGGGAACGGATCACCGGACGGCTGGGCGGCCGCCAACGCGCGGGGAAGGGCAAGCTGGCATTCGAGCGCGGTCTCGCCGACGAGGGCACGCCCGGCCGGTCGCACCTCCGGAATGGCGCGCGCCGGGATGCCCGCGACGGCGTAGTCCGCCCGGTCCGGCAGCGGCAGGACGATCCGCTGCCGAGCCACCGCGGCGAGGCGCCCGCCAGGGACGGCCCGGTCCGCGGTGACCACGCAGGTCAGGCCGACCGCGGCCCCGTCCCGCAGCAGCCGCAGGAGCCCCGCGGAGCCGCGCGCCGGATCCGCGTCGTCCAACTGGGTGCTGAGGGCCTCGATCCCGTCCACGAGCAGCAGGATCACCGGTTGGCGGCCCGGCGTCGCACTGGCGCGGCGGGCGGCAACTTCGCGACCGAGACGGTCGACGAGCCGGACGGCGCGGAATGCGTCCTCGGTCCGCACCGTGGTGCCCGCATGGGGGAGTGCCGCGGCGTCGGCGGTCAGGGATCCCCCACCCGACTCGATGACGTGGACGTGCAGCTCGTCGGGGCCGAGGCGGTGGACCGCCTCGCCCAGGACGGTCCGGAGCAGGGTGGTGCGACCGCTGCGGGGGCCACCCACGGCCAGCCAGGTACCGCCCTCCTCGACGTCGATCTCCAGCGGTTCGCGCGCCTGGATGTCCGGGCGGTCGACCAGCCCGATCGCGAGGCGGGGCCCCTCCTCCGCCACGGCAGCCGGCTCGCCGCCGAGGTGCGCCCCCAGGTCCGTGACGGGCACGTGGGCGGGCAACGGCGGGCACCAGGGACGGTGCGGGAGCGGGCGTCCGAGGGCTGTCGCGTGCCTGTCGAGCGCTCGGCACAGCCGGGCCAGGTCCGTGACGTCGCCCGTCGGGCCGGGCTCCGGAGGGACCGGCGCACCGGCCGGCCAGCGGTGCAGTCGAACGTCCGGGCCCGGACGGCGTACCGGGTCCGCCGTCCCGGCAACGCGGGCGATCTGCACCGGGACGGCAGTCCCGCTGCCGGACCGCAGGAACGCCCGGCCGGGCAGGTCGACCGGAAGGTGGGCGGCGTCGGTCGTGCCGAGCACGTCGCGGGAGTCGGCCTCGTCCGTGGTCCGCAGGCAGATCCGCACGGTGCAGTTCGCGCGGATCTCGGGGGAGACCACGCCGCTGGGGCGCTGGGTGGCCAGCACCAGGTGCACACCCAGCGAGCGGCCGCGCTGCGCGATGGCGACCAGGCCGGGAACGAACTCCGGCAGCTCCTCGGCGAGCGTGGCGAACTCGTCGACCACGATCACCAACCGGGCAAGCGGGACGTCGCCGGGCAGGGCCGTGATGTCGACGGCGTCGTGCGCCGCCAGGATCTGCTCGCGCCGGGTCAACTCCGCGCCCAGGGAGCGCAGCGCGCGGGCGGTGGTCTGGGCGTCGAGGTCGGTGACCAGACCCACCGTGTGCGGCAGCGTGGCCGCGTCGGCGAAGGCTGCGCCCCCCTTGTAGTCGACGAGCAGGAAGGAGCACCGGTCCGGGGGATGCTGGAGTGCGAGACCGGCGATGAGCGTCTGGAGCAGTTCGGACTTGCCCGATCCGGTGGTGCCCGCGATGAGAGCGTGCGGACCCTCCCGGCACAGATCCAGCTGCACCGGGCCGTCCGCCGTGCGTCCCAGGGTCGCGACGAGCCGGTCGCGTCCCGGCATCCAGGACCCGCTGAGGCGACCGGCCGGGTCGAGGGTGAGGCCGATGCCCGGCAGGTCGACCAGTCGGACCTCCACCGGGAGCTCGCCCGCCGAGGCCGGCGGGGTGAGGCGGGCCAGGTCGCGGGCCAGCTCCGTCGCCGTCTCGCGGGGCAGACGGTCGACCTGCACGTCGAGGCGATCGGGCAGGCCCTCCCGGCTGAGCACGGCCGCGTCGCCGGTCTCCCCGGCCAGCCGCAGCACGGTCTGCACCGGCACGGGGACGTCCTCGGCGGACTCGGCGGCGGTGAGGACCAGCACGCCGTTGTCCCGCGCGGCGCGCAGCGTCGACACGAGTCGGGCATCGAGCGAACGGTCGACCACCACGACGAGCCATCCGCATGCCGGGGCGGCCCCCTCAGCGGAGGCGGGCTGCCCACTGCGACTCCGCCGCCGGGCCGTGAAACGGGTGACCCACGCGTGCAGGTCGTCGGCGGCCGCGGCCCCGAGAGCCGCGGGCTCCCGCACGTGCACGGCCCGCGCCGGTAGGTGCGGAAGCCACCGCACCCACTCCCAGTCGCGGAGCCGCTCCGGGTCGGTCAGCAGGATCACGTCCACCTCACCCGGGGCGTGCAACGTGACGAGCTGGGCGAGAACCGTCGCCAGCAGACCGAGCGCCCGCTCTCGCGGACCCGCGACGGCCAGACCACCGCCGGCACGCAGGTCGACGGTGACCGGCAGGTGAGCGGCCGTCACGGGTACGCGGGTCCCGTCTTCCCGCACCCGCGTCACGCGGGTGGGTCCCGGGCCGCAGCCCACCCGGACGGTGAGCGCGTCGGCGTCTCCTCGCCCGCGGCTCCACAGCAGGTGCGTGCGTCGTCGGGCCGCGGCGACGAGCGCGGCGAGATCGGGGTGCGCGGACTCGGCGGCCCGGACGTCGGCGGCAGCGGCCTCGACGAGGGCCGTCTCCGCCGCGAGGACCTCCAGAGCGTGGGCCGCGGCGGCGCGCCGCCCGCTCCGCCGTCCCGACCAGCGTTCGGAGATCCAGGTGCCCAGGGCGACCACCGGGCTGAGCAGAGCGAAGAACAGGAACGTGGGCGTGTGCAGCAGCCACGCCATGAGCACACCGCCGACCGCGGGAAGCGCCACCGCGACCCAGGCCAGGCGGCGGCGCGGCGGTTCGGCCGGCGGACGAGGGAAGACCACCTCCCTGGCGACGGCAGGAACGGTCATCCGTGGCAGCGGGCGCAGCCGCACCCGCCCCGCCGGCGCGGCTTCCACCGCGGCCGTGGCGGCACCGGGGCCGGCCACGGTGACCGCGCTCGCTCCCAGGCGCAGGACCCCGCCCGTCGGCCAGGGGCGGGGACGCGCGTCGAGCGCGAGGTCGTCCAGCCGGCTGCCGTTCGTGGAGCCCAGGTCGGCGACCGTGATCGACCCGCGGCCCACCTGGACGACCGCGTGCCGCCGGGACACGTCGGGGTCGTCGAGGCGGACGCCCACGTCGCTGCCGCGGCCGATCACGTGCGTGCCCTGCCCGAGGGGCAGGGCGCGACCCGCGTCGGGGCCGCCGGTGACCCGGAGTTCGAGCGCGCCCGAGCCCTGCCGTCGATCCCCGGCCGCGGGCCGGTCCAGACCGAGGATCGCTCCGTGGGCGAGCTCCGGTGCGGTGAGCGAAAGGTCGTCGGGCAGCCGGGACGAGGTCGACCACAGGGCGCCGACCGGTCGGGCGAGGGCGGTGACGAGGGCGGGGAGCACGTCGTGCAGCCGATCGTGGTCGTAGGCCGTGACCTCGACGTCGACGCTCCTCCCCCCGGCGGACAGGGTCCAGACGCGGGCGGCGCGGGGTGCCGTCTGTGCGGAGGGTGGGATGTCGGTCACCGGTGCATCGTCGCTGCCAGAGAGGCACGGCCGGCCGCAGGAGTCGGTGGCCTGTGGACAACTGGCTGCCTGTGGACAACGCCGGGAGCGGGTCGGCGGAACGTCCTAGCGTTCGCCGCGACCGGGACGGACCCGGATCGGAGGAGGACCCGTGAAGGTCGACATCGCGACCCTGCAGAACATGGCCGGCCAGTGCCGGTCGGAGGCCGCCGACACCGCGGCGCGGCACGCGGCTCTGTCCAGCGGCATCAACACCTCGGTGCTGGACGGCTGGACCGACAGCCAGGCCGCGGTCCAGTTCAGCGATCTCTACGAGCACTGGCGGCTGTCCGCGCAGGGGGTGAGCGATGCGCTCACCGGCATGGGCACGCTGCTGACCAGCGTGGCCGGTTCGTACCAGCAGCACGAGGCGGACATGGCGGCGCGCATCGGCGCCATGATCTGACCCGGAGGTCGACCCGCGAGCGGCGTGGAGCACGACCGGACCGGCATCGGCCACCGCAACGAGTCGGTCGGTCACCTCGGCCCTGTGCGAGCAACCCGCGGCCCTGGGATTACCCCCTCGCGGACGTGCAACTCAGCGAGGTCGAGTTCGTCAGCACTTTGGGGAGGCCGGTCGTGGTCCGCGTCGGTGACGACTTGCTGTCACCGAGTGAGGCAGCCCCGCGCCACCAGGGAACTGGCCGCAGTGCTGACGGAGACGGCTGCAGTAGCGGGCGAGACCCTGAACAGAACTGAGCCCCGCTGTCGCGATGACGGCGGGGCTCGGTTGTCTTCACAGGCCGGTGCGGAGCCGGTGCCGAGGTCGGGGCAGGGACCCCAACACCGCCCCACAGGGGCGTACGTGCGTGGTCCCCTCGCCGGTTCAGCTCGCGCTCACCGTTCTGCCCTCGAGGCAATCAGAGACCGCATCGTGCAATCGGCGCAGCTTCTCGACGTCGAAGCGATTCCGTGCCACGCGTCGATGGTGGGGAAGCCGCGCCGGTTGTGCGGCTAGCCCGACCTATCGCGCCCCCGGTCAGGTCGCTGTGAGACCGGGGGCGCCGCAGAGAGTTGGCGGCGGGGGACTCACTCGAGGTCGGAGCAGTCTCCCGGGTAGCGCGCAGCGAAGGACACGAATGGCCCGACCCCTCCCGCCGTGGCCTCGCCCGAGACGAACTGGCCGAAGTTGGGCTGGGTGGTCTGTGCCTCCACGGAGGCTAACTGGCCCACGCAGGACGCGGTTCGGGGCGCGGCCATCGCCGGAGTGGCCGCGAGGGCGACGAAGGCAGCGCTAGCTGTGACGACAGCGAGACGACGGAACATGACATGGCCCTCCAAACCTGGCGGAAGCGAGCACTGGACCGGGTCACCGTCCTCGCCCGTGGCGACAGTCGACAGGGCCGAAGTGCCCCCGGTCGGCGCCGTACAGGATTTGATGCCCGTGACCGTCGCTTCCTCGAGGAGCCGCATCCGACCCGCAACGCGGCGTGGAGTTCGAGCACGACGGCCGGTCGTGGCCGGGGCTGCAGACCGCCCGGCGCCGTCTTGACGACGGCCGCGGGTGGCTGGCCGAGGCCATGTGGGGCGTCGATCAGCGCTGGGGCCGGGGGAAGCACCTCGCCGCGGTGCCGGCCGAACGGCTGCGAAGCACCGGCGAAGATGCTCACTGGCGGCTGCTCGCGCAGGGGGTGAGCGATGCGCTCACCGGCATGGGCACGCTGCTGACCAGCGTGGCCGGTTCGTACCAGCAGCACGAGGCGGCCATGGCGGCGCGCATCGGCGCCATGATCTGACCGGGTGACGACTCCGCGGGCCGGCGACGGTGCCGCGGGGTCGACCGGGGTCGACCGCGGTCGTGCGGCTCAACGGGCGGCCGTCCGGGCCGTCCGTAAGATCAACGCCCGTCCAGACGGGTCGCCGCCGCTCCGTCGCGGGCCGGCGGCTGCCCCGGGGGTGGCCGGCTGCTCCCGACGCGGTGACGGCCCGCCGAAGCGTCGACGTCGGGAGTCAGCACATGCAGTTCGGTCGGTACTACGAGGAGTTCGAGGTCGGGGCCGTCTACAAGCACTGGCCCGGGAAGACCGTCACCGAGTACGACGACCACCTGTTCTGCCTGATCACGATGAACCACCATCCGCTGCACATGGACGTGAACTACGCGGAGAAGACCACCGACTTCGGCAAGAACGTCGTGGTGGGCAACTACATCTACTCACTGCTGCTCGGCATGAGCGTCCCCGACGTCTCCGGCAAGGCGATCGCGAACCTGGAGATCGAGTCGCTGCGGCACGTGGCGCCGACGTTCCACGGCGACACGATCTACGGCGAGACCACCGTCCTGGACAAGACCGAGTCGAAGTCGAAGGACGACCGGGGGATCGTTCACGTCGAGACGATCGGCTACAAGCAGGACGGCACCGTCGTGTGCATCTTCCGTCGCAAGGTCATGGTGCCCAAGCGCTCGTACGGCGAGGCCCGCGGCGGTGAACAGCCGGGACGTCCCGAGCCCACCCCGCGCTGACCCCGATCCCGGCGGTCGGCCGGTCAGGAGGGGAGGGCTCCCCATCCGCGGAGGGTCTCGATCAGCTGCGGCGTGCACGGCAGGCCGTCCAGGGTGGCGGCGTCGGCGAACAGTGCCGCCACGGCGTCATCGCCCGGCACGGGTTCGGCGTCGGTGCGGATGAGCGTGCAGGACAGGTCGAGGACGTCGAACACGACGCCGTCCCCGGGGATCTGCACCCGACCGACCGGCCGCCCGGGACGGACCTCCAGGCCGGTCTCCTCGCGCACCTCGCGTACGACCGCCTGCTCCGGTGACTCCCCGGCCTCGATCCGCCCGCCGGGCAGCGACCACAGCCCGCGGTGCGGAGCGTGCCCGCGCCGGATGAGCAGCAACCGGCCGGACGCGTCGTGAATCACCGCGCCGACGCACGGCACCACCCGTGGCGGACCGGCGGGTACCGCAGCGGGGGGCATGCCCGGCACGCTACGCAGCCGGCGATCAGGCGCCCACCGCCCGCTGGCGGGCACAGCCGATCCTGCGCGGTCCGCTTGACGATTGCGTGCCGTCCCAGGACGGTGGCACCCGATGAGTCTGTCGCTGGTCTGCCCCCGCTGCGGCGAGCAACTGGTGGTCCGTCCCGGGTCGACGGCGCATGCCTGGTGCCATGTGCACGGCGCGGTCACCCCGCTGCACTACACGCTGCTCGTGGCCCATGACGCACTCGTCGCCGTCACCGCCGACGCCCGCGTCCCGGCCTGGGTGCCCGACCCCATGCCGGCCGGCTGGTCGGTCACCGGGCTTGCGTGGGGCGGTGAGCCGGGCGCCCGTGCCATCGTCATGGACTGCGCCGGCCCGGCCCCGCTCGGCGGTTCGGCGGAACTCGTCCTCGTCGCCGAGGAACCCGGCACCGGCGTGGGGTGCGGCTACGCCGGCCTGCCCGGCCTCGATCCGGGCGACGTGATCGAGGGACCGTCGTCGGTCGAGGTCAAAGCGGCCGGTCAGCGGGCTCCGCTCTGGGCCGTGCACACCTCCGACGACCGCGCCGCGTTCGTCGGCGAGGCGTACGGGGTGTGGCTGTGGCTCGTCATGTGGCCGATGAACGCCGCCTGGCTGCTCGCCGAGCAGCTCGAGCTGATCGATCTGCGGGACCGCATCTATCCCGACCTGCCGCTCGGCCCACCCAGCGAGCACCTGCTGCCCGGAAGTTGAACGGAACGGTGCGGGCTCTTTCATGATCGGCGCGTCGCCGATGAGGCGACTGGGACCTGTGTTACCCATGGGACGAAGCCGTCCGCCCCACTGGGTGGACCCTGAATCCGCAGGTTCGCACTCGTCCGGAGCCTGCCCGCTCGCACCCTGGAGGTGACGGTGAACCTCAAGAAGGTCGTCACCTGGTTGGTCGTCGCATTCGTCGTCTTCTACGTCATCCAGGCGCCGGAGCAGTCGGCCCAGCTGGTCCGCAACGCCGGCAACGCCCTGGGCGACGCCGCGTCCTCGCTGGCGAACTTCGTCAAGTCGCTCACCTAGGTCGTCGTGACCGGCTCGGAGCGCCCGCTTCCCCGCTCCGCGCGGGCGCGGAAGGACATCGAGAAGTACCTGCTCCCGAACGAGGGCTGGGAGATCATCACGCAGCGACACCCCGCCGTGCTGATCCAGCCGACGCTGATATTCCTCCCGATCCTGTTCGCCGGGGGGTGGCTGCTCGTCCTCGACCCGGACAACCGGTTCAGCAGCTCGGTGGGCCTGCTCGTGATCGTCGGCGCGCTGATCTACTACGGGCTGCGTCTGGCGGAGTGGTGGATGCGGCACTTCATCGTGACCAAGCGGCGCGTGCTGCTGACCTCCGGCGTCATCGTCCGGACCGTCACCCTCCTGCCGCTGCGCCGGATCACCGACCTCACCTGGCAGGAGACCCTCGGCGGTCAGCTGCTCGGCTACGGCACCTTCCGCTTCGAGTCGGCCGGCCAGGACCAGGCGCTGCGGCATCTCACCTACGTCCCGAACGCGCAGAAGGTCTACCGGGACATCAGCGCGTTGCTGTTCGGCCGGGACTACGGTGGACCGGCCGCCGGTGGCGACGAGTCGGGGGACGACGAGCGCGACGACATTCCCGTCGACCCGCCGCCCGGGGGGCGACGGGCCGACGACCGTCACGACACCCAGCCGATCCCCGGCTCCCCTCCGCAGCAGGCGTGAGACCCGCCACCCGGCTGGTCCGGATGGGTGCGCGCGGACGGCGTGGGGCAGGCTGAGCGGCGATGCGGATCGACCTGCACACCCATTCCTCGGTCTCCGACGGCACCGAGAGCCCCGCCGACCTGCTCGCGACCGCCCAGGCCGCGGGCCTCGACGTCGTCGCGCTGACCGACCACGACACCACCGCGGGCTGGCCGATCGCCGCGGCGGCCCGTCCTGCCGGGCTGACCGTCGTCCCCGGCATGGAGATGTCCTGCCGCTGGTTCCCGGCCGACTCGCCACCGATCAGCGTCCACCTGCTGGCCTACCTGTTCGACCCGGCCCATCCCGGGTTCGCCGCGGAGCGGGCGCGGCTGCGCGACGAGCGGCTCGAGCGGGGGGAGCGCATCGTCCGGGCCCTGGCGGAGGACGGTCACCCGGTCTCGTGGGAGCGCATCGTCGAACGGTCGGAGGGGGGCGTCGTCGGCCGGCCGCACATCGCGCGGGCCCTCGTCGAGGCCGGTGTCGTGGACTCGGTCGACCACGCGTTCACGACCCTGCTGCACCACCACAGCCCCTACTACGTCGCCAAGGTCGACACGGAGGTTCGCGAGGGCATCGCGCTGGTCCGGGCCGCGGGCGGGGTGCCGGTGTTCGCGCACGGACTGGCCACCAAGCGGGGACGCGTCGTCGGGGACGCGGCGGTCGCCGCCATGGTCGACGCCGGCCTGCTGGGGGTGGAGGTCGACCACCCCGACCACGCTCCGGACGAACGCGCCCACCTGCGCGGACTGGCCGCCGACCTGGACCTGATCGTCACCGGCTCCAGTGACTTCCACGGCGCCAACAAGGCCACGCAGATCGGGGCGTGCACGACCGAGCCGGACCAGTTCGAGGCGATCCTGGCCGCCGGGACGGGCAGCGTGCCGTTCCGGGACTGACCCCGGAAACGTCGTACGGGTCGCTAGCGTGAGGGCATGGGGACGCCGAGCCGCGAGGGCGCGCAGCTGGAGATGTCCGGCATGCCGCGCCGGCTGTTCCCGGCGACCCCCAGCAAGCTGGCCACGTTCTCCGACTGCCCGCGCCGCTACCGGTTCGCCTACGTCGACCGGCCCTCGCCGCCGAAGGGGCCGCCCTGGGCGCACAACACCGTCGGATCCGCCGTGCACGCCGCGCTGCGGTCGTGGTGGGACCTGCCGGTCGAACGCCGGACGACGGCGTCCGCCCGGCAGCTGCTGTACGCCGGGTGGTCGCAGAACGGCTTCCGGGACGCCGAGCAGTCGGAACGCTGGCGCGCCCGCGCGGCCGGCTGGCTGACCGACTACGTCGCCACCCTCGATCCCACCGACGAGCCGGTGGGCAACGAGCGCACGGTCGGCGCCACCACCGAGCGGCTCGCGTTGTCCGGGCGGGTGGACCGCATCGACCAGCGCGGCGACGAGCTCGTGATCGTCGACTACAAGACCGGCCGGGTGCCGTCCACCGACGACGAGGCGCGCGGCTCACCCGCCCTGGCGGCCTACGTGCTGGGTGTCCGGCGCACGCTGCGCCGTCCGTGCTCGCGAGTCGAGCTGCACCACCTGCCCACCGGCACCGTCGCGTCGTTCGAGCACACCGATCGGTCACTGGCCAACCACGTCCGCCGGGCCGAGGACATCGCCGAGGACATCACCGCGGCGACCGAGAGCCTGGCCGCCGGCGCCACGCCCGACGAGGCGTTCCCCGCCGTGCCCGGCCGGCAGTGCGGGTGGTGTGATTTCCGGGCGAGCTGCCCGACGGGTCAGGCGGCGACTCCCGCGCGGGAGACGTGGAGCTTCCTCGCCGAGGACGACCCCGAGGTCTGAGCCCGGGACGCAAGGCGGCCGGCCGTCAGCCGCCGGTCAATCCGCGCACGGCCAGGGACACACCCAGCGTCGTCATCACGAGGGCGATCAGGGCGTCCAACACCCGCCATGCCGCCGGCCGCGCGAAGACCGGCCGGAGCAGGCGGGCTCCGAACCCGAGGGCGGCGAACCAGAGCACGCTGCCGGTGGCCGCGCCCGCCGCGAACCACCACCGGTTCCCGCCGTGAGTCGCGGACAACGACCCGAGCAGGACGACCGTGTCCAGGTAGACGTGCGGGTTCAGCCAGGTCAGCGCCAGGCAGGTCAGCACCGTGACCGCGAGACCGGTGCGCACTCCGGACGATTCGGCGGCGAGCACATCGGCCGGACGCAGGGCGCGGCGAGCGGCCATGGCGCCGTACGTCAGGAGGAACGCCGCACCGCCGAAGCAGACGGCCGTGAGGAGGTCGGGGTGGGCGAGCAGCAGGGCGCCCGCCCCCAGCACGCCCGCGCAGATGAGCACCGCGTCGGACGCTGCGCAGACCGCGACGACGGCGCCGACGTGCTCCAGTCGCAGCCCCTGGCGGAGGACGAAGGCGTTCTGCGCGCCGATCGCCACGATCAGGGACAGGCCCAGACCCAGGCCGGCGAGCGCGGC
>Ga0308173_10001604_pt1 | contig 11448 bp, 9 predicted proteins | sample PhyPR1_FD_203716 | JGI IMG/M metagenome (GOLD analysis project Ga0308173, IMG submission 203716) | Soil microbial communities from UC Gill Tract Community Farm, Albany, California, United States - DLSLS.P.R1 | ecosystem: Environmental > Terrestrial > Soil > Agricultural land | place: USA... | reverse complement strand
GCCCGCGCGGCCAGCGCCAGCCTGTCGTCCTCGGCGATCACGACCACGCTGGTGAACTCTATTCCTTCTTCCTTGCGCAGCGCCTCGAACACCGAGGCGCCGAAATAACGCGATCCCACCAATGCGCATTTCATTCAGCCATTCCTTTATCCATGCACAAGCGGCGGGCGGCGTGGTCCCGGATAAGCGATGACGGGCCATGGGCGCGGAGCCCGACATGGCCCGGCGGTGGCGGCCTCTTCGGTCGCATAACCAGGCTGCGCCGCCTGCAGCTCGTGCGGGTCTCAGTACGATGCCTTCCTTGTCCTCTGCCGCTGGCCCGCCTTCCTGAATTGCAGGCCGGCACCGGCGCGCGGGTGCGCCGGCATCGCTTCAGCAGTGCACTTCGCCGGAGCCGTCGCAACGGGAACAGGGCTCGGTTCCAACCCCGTGGCATGACGGGCATTTCACCTCTTCCGAGCCGGCGCCGGACGACGCATCCATCGCCGCTCCGCTATCGGCTTTCTTTACCTTGCCGGCTCCCTTGCAACGGTGGCATTCGAGAACGCCGCTGCCGCCACACTTTGGACATGCTGCCATATTCGTTTCCTTTCAACGTCTTTGATAAGCAAACCCAGCAGCATTTGGACTGATGCCGCTGATCAGGATCAATGCATTCCCATCAGAGCGCGTACATGCGCGGCGGTGCCGGTGGCAAGGCCTTCAAGACTGTACCCGCCTTCCAGGATGGAAACAATGCGTCCATCGCAGGTGGCGTCGGCAATTTGCATGAGCTCGCGGGTGATCCAGTCGAAATCCTCATCACGCAGATTCAGGCCGGCAAGCGGGTCGAGATGATGCGCGTCGAAGCCGGCTGAAATAATGATGAACTCCGGATTGAAGGCGCGCAACGCCGGCAGGATCTCGGCCTCGTTCTGCGCCCGGAACATCGCGGAGTCCGCGCCGCGGGGCAGCGGCACATTGACGATGTTATGGCTGACGCCGGTCTCGGACCTGCTGCCGGTGCCGGGATAGAACGGCGACTGGTGGCTGGACGCATAGAACAAGCCGGGCTTGTCGAAGAAGGCGGCCTGGGTGCCATTGCCATGGTGCACGTCGAAGTCAACCACGGCCACCCGCGCCAGCTTGAACCTGTCGGCGGCATAGGCGGCGGCGATCGCCGCCTGGTTGAAAATGCAGAATCCCATGGCGCGGTCGGGTTCGGCATGATGGCCGCATGGACGGGTTGCGCAAAACACATTGCGCGCGGCGCCGGCCATGACCGCGTCGACGCCGGCGCAGGCGGCGCCGACGCAGCGCATCACCGCCTCCAGCGAGCCCGGCGACATGACGGTGTCGCCGGCATCAAGCACGACATGGCCCTGCCCGGGCGCGTTGTCCACGATCAGGTCGATGAAGTCCTGTTCGTGTATCAGCGCCACCTGCTCCATCGTGCCCATGGGCGCTTCCCGCCATTGCAGCGCTTCGAATTCCGGCGTTTGCAATGCGCCAAGGACCGCCCGCAGCCGCGCGGGCGATTCGGGATGGCCGGAACCCGGCTTGTGCTCGAGGCACGCGGGATGAGAAAAAACGAGTGTCGTCATATTGGAATAATGCGCGGCCTGGAGCCGGCATTGCCTCCTCTCACAGTGAATGACAATGGAAGCATGGCGGGCGCAATGGCCCGCCAGGCGCGATTCCCGCCTTGAAGGCGGCATACTGCTCAACCAGCGCCGGACGACAAAAATTTAGCGCGCATTCAACGCCATGTCCATCGGTTCCGGCTCGAACAGCAGGCGCTCGCCGCCGGTCAGCAGCAGGAAGTGCCTGCCGCTGCAGCGGGTGAACAGCGACATGCCGAGCTGCCCGGCCACCGCGTGGCCCATCTGCGTCGTGCCCGAACGCGACAGCAGGAAGGGAATGCCCATCTGCGCGCCCTTGATCACCATCTCCGAGGTCAGCCGCCCGGTGGTGTAAAAAACCTTGTCGTCGCCGCTGATATCGTTAAGCCACATCAGGCCGGATATCGCGTCGACCGCGTTATGCCGCCCCACGTCCTCGACGAAATAGATCAGCTCGCCGTCAGCCGAGAACAGGGCGCAGCCATGCACCGACCCGGCCTGCTTGTAGATCGATTGCTGGGTGCGCATGGTGTTGACGATCTGATAGAGCACCGACTGCTTCAGGCGCGCGGTCGGCGACAGCGTGATCGCATCCACCTCATCCATCAGGCCGCCAAACACCGAGCCCTGGCCGCACCCCGTGGTGACCACCTTGCGCGCGGTGCGCGCCTCGATGTCGGCAATGCCGCGCACCGTCCTTACCGCCACCGCGTCGACCGACCAGTCCACCTGCACGGACTGGATCTCGGCAATGCTTTTCACCAGGCGCTGATTGCGCAGGTAGCCCAGCGTCAAGGCCTCCGGGGCGCCGCCCAGCGTCATCAGCGTGACCAGTTCGCGCTTGTCGACGTACACCGTGAGCGGGCGCTCGGCCGGGATGGCGATGGTGCTGCGCCGGCCGCGCTCGTCCAGGACTTCAACGTCATGGGTAAGCATGGCCGCGGCTTGCGACAGGAAGGGACGAAAGTTCATGATGGCAAGCCTGCGGCTTCGCTCCTTATTCCGGCTGCAGCGCAGCCAGCTTGCGGGCGTTGAAGCTGAGCTGCGCCGCTTCCAGTATCTGCCCGCCGCCATAGCTGCTCTGGCTTGGCGGCTCGCCGCCCACCGTCACCCGGATCGCGCAGTACTTGAATTCCGGGATCTTCGCGAACGGGTCCAGCGCCGCATTCGTGAGCCGGTTGATCGCCGCCTCGTAATAGCAGAACGGCACAAACACCGCCCCGCGCGGCGAGCTCTCGTCGGCCCGCGCATACAGCGTCACCTTGCCGCGCCGCGACTCGATCGTCACCACGTCGCCCGGCTGGCCGCCCAGCGCCGCCAGGTCCAGCGGATGCACCAGCGCCACCGGGTCCGGCTCCAGCGCATCCAGCACCGCCGCCCGCCGCGTCATGCTGCCGGTATGCCAGTGCTCCAGCTGCCGCCCCGTGATCAGCACCAGCGGGTAGTCCGCGTCCGGCCGCTCCGCCGCCGGAATGATGTCGGCCGGCACGAAGCGCGCCCGCCCGGTCTCGCGCGGAAAGCTCTCCACGAACACCACCGGCTCGCCCGGGTCGCCCTCGTGCAGGCACGGATACGTCACCGCGCTGTCGCGCTCCAGCCGGTCCCAGGTGATGCCGGCAATGCTGGGCATGGTGTGCCGCATCTCGTCGAACACTTCCGACACGTGGCCATAGTGCCAGTCCAGCCCCAGGCGCTGCCCGATCTGCTGGATGATCCACAAGTCCTGCCTGGCCTGGCCCGGCGGGTTGATCGCCTGGCGTCCCATCTGCACCAGCCGGTCGGTGTTGGTGAAGGTGCCGGTCTTCTCGGCAAATGCCGACGCCGGCAGGATCACGTCGGCCAGGTAGGCGGTCTCGGTCAGGAAGATGTCCTGCACCACCAGGTGGTCCAGCGCGGCCAGCGCTTCGCGCGCATGGTTGGCGTCCGGGTCCGACATCGCCGGGTTCTCGCCCATCACGTACATGCCGCGGATCGTGCCTTCCTTGATCGCATGCATGACCTCCACTACCGTCAGCCCCGGCGTGGTGTCGAGCGTGCCGGGCGCGAGCTTCCAGGCCTGCTCGAACGCCGCCCGCACCCTGGGGTCGCTCACATGCTGGTAGTCCGGGTACATCATCGGGATCAGGCCGGCGTCGGACGCGCCCTGCACATTGTTCTGGCCGCGCAGCGGATGCAGGCCGGTGCCGGGACGGCCGATCTGGCCCGTCATCAGCGCCAGCGCGATCAGGCAGCGCGCATTGTCGGTGCCGTGCACGTGCTGCGACACGCCCATGCCCCACAGGATCATCGACGCCTTCGAGCTCGCGTACAGCCGCGCCACATAGCGCAGCGTCTCGGCGTCGATGCCGCAGATCGGCGCCATCTTTTCCGGGCTGTAGTCCGCCACGTTGGCCTTGAGTTCCTCGAAGCCGATGGTGCGGCTGTCGATGAAGGACTGGTCCACCAGGCCCTCTTCCACGATCACGTGCATCATCGCGTTGAGCATGGCCACGTCGGTGTCGGGCTTGAACTGCAGGAAGCGGTGCGCCATGCGCGCCAGTTCCGAGCGGCGCGGGTCGCACACGATGAGCCTGGTGCCGTTGCGCGCGGCATTCTTGATCCAGGTCGCCGCCACCGGGTGGTTCACGGTCGGGTTGGCGCCGATGACGATCACCACTTCGGCCTTGGTCACGTCCATGACCGGGTTCGACACCGCGCCCGAGCCGATGCCTTCGAGCAGCGCCACCACCGAGGACGCATGGCACAGCCGGGTGCAATGGTCGACATTGTTGCTGCCAAAGCCGGTGCGCACCAGCTTCTGGAACAGGTACGCTTCCTCGTTGCTGCCCTTGGCCGAGCCAAACCCGGCCAGCGCCTTCTTGCCGTGCCGGTCGCGGATCCTGGCCAGCTTGCCGCCGGCCAGCTCCAGCGCTTCTTCCCAGCTCGCTTCGCGGAACACGTCCATCACGCGCGCGGGGTCCATGGTGAAGTCGCCGCTCTTGGGCACGCCGGGACGGCGGATCAGCGGCACGGTCAGGCGCTGCGGATGGTTGGCATAGTCAAAGCCGTAGCGGCCCTTGACGCACAGCCGGCCATGGTTGGCCGGGCCGTCGCGCCCTTCGACGTACAGGATCTGGTTGTCCTTGACGTTGTAGGTCAGCTGGCAGCCCACGCCGCAATACGGGCACACCGAGTCGACCTGCTTGTCCGGCACGCTCAGCGCCGCCTCGCGCGCCGGCATCAGCGCGCCGGTCGGGCAGGCCTGCACGCATTCGCCGCAGGTCACGCAGGTGGACGCGCCCATCGGGTCGTCCATGTCGAACACGATCTTTTCCGCCTGGCCGCGCAGCGCCAGGCCGATCACGTCATTCATCTGCTCGTCGCGGCAGGCGCGCACGCAGCGGGTGCACTGGATGCAGGCGTCGAGGTTGACCGCAATGGCCGGGTGCGACAGGTCGGGCGCAATGCGCGGGCGCGGCGCAAAGCGCGGCTTGCCCACGGCCAGTTCCTCGGCCCATTCATCGACTTCGTTGTGGCGGGTGTACTCGGCCTCGGGCAGGTCCGACTGCAGCAACTCCAGCACCATGCGCTGCGCATGCTGGGCGCGCTCGCTGTCGGTGCGCACTTCCATGCCGGCGCTCGGGGTGCGGCAGCAGGCCGGCGCCAGCGCGCGCTCGCCCTTGATCTCGACCATGCAGGCGCGGCAGTTGCCGGCGCAGTCCAGGCCTTCCTTGTAGCACAGCCGCGGCAGCGTCACGCCTTCGCGGTCGGCCACTTCGATCAGGGTCTCGCTGGCGGCGGCGCTGACGGCATGGCCATTGAGGGTGAACTCGACGGTGGGCACGTCGAGCTGGGCAAGTTCATTACGGGTCACGGCATTCATGTGGGGGTCCCGGACAGTTCATGGGGAAAGTAGCGGACCACGCAGTCCACCGGGTTGGGCGCGGCCTGGCCCAGGCCGCAGATGGAGGCGTCGCGCATGACTTGCGACAGGTCCGCCAGCAGCGCCAAGTCCCAGACCGGCTGCTCGATCAGGGCCAGCGCCTTGGCGGTGCCGACCCGGCACGGCGTGCACTGGCCGCAGGATTCTTCCTTGAAAAAGCGCATCAGGTTGCGCGCGGCATCGATGATGCTGTCCCGGTCCGACAGCACCACCACCGCGGCCGAGCCGATGAAGCAGCCATGCGGCTGCAGGGTGTCGAAGTCCAGCGGGATGGCATTCATCGATGCCGGCAGGATGCCGCCCGAGGCGCCGCCGGGCAGGTAGGCGTAGAACCGGTGGCCATCGAGCATGCCGCCGCAGTATTCATCGATGAGTTCCTGGATGGTGATGCCGGCCGGCGCCAGCTTCACGCCGGGCGCCTTGACGCGCCCGGACACCGAGTACGAACGCAGCCCCTTGCGGCCGTGGCGGCCGTGCGAGGCGAACCAGTCGGCGCCCTTTTCCAGGATGTCGCGCACCCAGTACAGGGTTTCGAAGTTGTGCTCCAGCGTGGGCCGGCCGAACAGGCCGACCTGGGCCACGTAGGGCGGGCGCAGGCGCGGCATGCCGCGCTTGCCCTCGATGGATTCGATCATGGCCGATTCCTCGCCGCAGATATAGGCGCCGGCGCCGCGCCGCAGGTGGATGCGCGGCATCTGCGCCACCGGCGGGCTGGCGATGAGCTTGTCGAGTTCCTGCTGCAGCAGCGCGCGGCAGCCATGGTATTCGTCGCGCAGGTAGATGTAGATGTCGTCGATGCCGACCACCCAGGCGGCGATGAGCATGCCTTCGAGGAAGCGGTGCGGGTCGGTCTCGAGGTAGACCCGGTCCTTGAAGGTGCCGGGCTCGCCCTCATCGATATTGACCGCCATCAGGCGCGGGCCGGCCTCGTTGCGCACGATGCGCCATTTGCGCCCGGCCGGAAAGCCGGCGCCGCCCAGGCCGCGCAGGCCGGACGATTCCATGGCGGCGACGATGGCGTCGGCCTCGATGGCGCCGGCATGGCATTGCTGCAGCAGCGCGTAGCCGCCCTGGGCCAGGTAGCCGGCATGGTCGAGATAGCCTGCGGGCACATCGCGCACGGCGCCGGCTTCGACGGCTTGCCGCACGCTGTCGCAGCTGGCCTGCGGCACGGGATTCTGGCCGACCACGGCGACCGGGGCCTGTTCGCAGCGGCCGACGCAGGGCGCGGCCAGCACGCGCACGTCGGCGCCGAGGATGGCGGGCAGCCTTTCCAGCAAGCCCTGGGCGCCGGCGAGTTCGCAGGCGATGCCGTCGCAGACGCGCACGGTGAGCGCGGCCGGTCCGGCTTCGCCTTCGCGCACGATGTCGAAATGATGGTAGAAGCTGGCGACTTCATAGACTTCGGCCTGGGCCATGCGCAGTTCCTGCGCCAGCGCGGCGAGATGCCGGGTCGACAGGCAGCGGTAATGGTCCTGGATCAGGTGCAGGTGCTCGATGAGCAAGTCGCGCCGGCGCGGCGCATCGCCCAGCAGCGCCTGCACTTCGGCCAGCGCCTGCGGCTCAACCCGGCGCCCTTTCGGCGCCTGGCGCTTGCGCTCTTTCGAAGCGCCCTGCACTGCAATCGGGATGATCATGTTGTTCATTCTGTTTCCTAGCCAGCTCAAGGGTATTTATCTGTGTCGGCCGCTATCGCGGCCTTATGCCTGTGGGACGGGCGGCGATACGGGCGCGGGCGGCTTAAAGCCGCGGTCGCCGTGCCAGCGCCAGCTTTAATCGCGGCAGCCGCCAGGAAAGCCGGGACGGCCTCCATGCGACGGCCACCGGCCATGGCCCGGACCGGGCCATGAGGCCGCTGCGCCCGCGCGCTTCAGATCACGCGCTCGCCACGCAGGACCGCAATCTGCTCGGCGGAATAACCAAGCTGCGCCAGCACCTCTTCAGTGTGCTCGCCCAGCAGCGGCGATCGCGTGACTTCGGTAACGCTGTCGGACAGCTTGATCGGATTGCCGACGGTCAGGTATTTGCCGCGCTTGGGATGGTCCACCTCGACGATGGTCCCGGTCTGACGCAGCGACGGCTCCTCGGCGATTTCCTTCATCGAGAGGATGGGTCCGCATGGAATGTCGTACTTGTTCAGGATGTCCATCGCCTCGAACTTGGTCTTGGTCTTGGTCCACTCCTCGATCGTCGCGAAGATGGACATGAGGCGCGGCAGGCGCGCCCGCGGCGTCGCATAGTCCGGATCGGTGATCCACTCCTCGCGGCCGATTACCTTGCAGATCGATGCCCACACCGGCGCCTGCGTAATGAAATAAATGTAAGCGTTGGGATCGGTTTCCCAGCCCTTGCACTTCAGGATCCAGCCCGGCTGCCCGCCGCCAGACGCATTGCCGGCGCGCGGCACAGCGTCGCCGAACGACTTGCCCTCGGTGAACTGCGGATATTCCTCCATGACGCCGGTGCGCTCCAGGCGCTGCTGGTCGCGCAGCTTGACGCGGCAGAGATTGAGCACCGCGTCCTGCATCGCCGCCAGCACCTTCTGGCCGCGGCCCGTGGTGTTGCGCTGGTAGAGCGCGGTCACGATGCCCAGCGCAAGGTGCAAGCCGGTGCCGCTGTCGCCGATCTGCGCGCCGGTAACCAGCGGCGGGCCATCGTCGAAACCGGTGGTGGACGCCGCGCCGCCGGCGCATTGCGCCACGTTCTCATAAACTTTGCAATCCTCATACGGGCCCGGGCCGAATCCCTTGACCGAGGCGACGATCATGCGCGGATTCAGTTCCTGTATGCGCTCCCAGGTAAAGCCCATCCGGTCCAGCGCGCCCGGCGCAAAGTTTTCAACCAGCACGTCGCACTGCCTGATCAGCGTTTCCAGCACTTCCTTGCCGGCCGGCTTCTTGGTATCAAGCGTGATGGAACGCTTGTTATGGTTGAGCATGGTGAAATACAGGCTGTCGGCGTCGGGGATGTCGCGCAGCTGGCCGCGCGTCGCATCGCCCTCGCCGGCGCGTTCGACCTTGATGACATCCGCGCCAAACCAGGCCAGCAGCTGCGTACAAGTCGGCCCCGACTGCACATGGGTAAAATCGAGAATGCGGACGCCGTCCAGGGCTTTGCTCATAAGATGTCTCCTGATTATGTATATCTGTTCCGCCAACTCTCAGCGCTCGCGCAATCCGCTTCCACATGCTTGCGGCCCGTTATTCGCCCGCGAGCGATCACATTGGCGGCATATAATGTATGGCAGTTTGCACATCCGCACTGCTCATGCATCCTTGCGTTAAGTTGCGGCCATCATAGCGAGACGCGGCCGTTTCTCTCATTGACCGGGGTCAATTTTCACCGCATGATGCTTACCAACCCGATAACCGCAAAATGACATGTCATCTGTTGCAAGCCATCCAGAAAAAAACATCATTCGTGTCCAGCTGAAACAAAATGTCGTTTTGAAAGATCTCCGCGACAGCGAAATGGCTGCCCTTGAGCCTTATCTCACGATCGTCGATTGCCAAAAAGGGGATTTTCTGCTGCACCAGGGTATTCATGAAATGGAGCAGTATTTCATTCTCGACGGCGTTTTGAAACGCGTGGTGACCAGTCAGAATGCGAAGGAAATGATTCTGCGTTTCGCTGCTGAGCGGGATATCGAAACCAGCTATGCCGCATGGCGGCTCAAGACGCCGACGCCCTATAGCATAGTGTGCGTGACAAAGGCAAGGGTTGCCAAGTTGCCGCTTTCTCAGTGGGTCACATTTATTGAAAGTCACGAGCGCGTGAAGCAAACTTTCGAATATCAGGTGATGCACCATATGAGCGAAATCATGGCTCATACCATTACCTTGCATTTGCTTAATGCGCCAGGACGCGTTCACCGCTTTGTGCGTAAGCATCCTGATTTGTTTGAAAGGCTGCCCAAGAAAGAATTGGCGTCCTACCTTAATCTTTCCCCCGAAACCCTTAGCCGGCTGAAGAATCAGGGAAAAATATGATGCGCCGGGCTTCGCTGGCCGAAATGAATTAAAGACAGAATCAGGCGAATTAATTCCCGCAACAATTCCTCATTGAAATTCCAATTTCCGGCATTACCGGAAACCAAATCACGCTAATTCAGTAAAAAAGCGCGCACTGAAAAATTCGGAAAATCCCAAATCTGACGTGGATAGTCCCGGAACGGAGCGTCGAGCAAGGTGGATACACCTTAAGACAATAAGGCGGACGGGCGGCGGTGAATATCGGGTTGAGAAGGCCGGTAACGAGCACCGGCTTCAGGGCGCACAGCCCTTGAGCAGGCCTGGTTGGCATTTTGTTTTTGCCAGGGGCCCTGCGTGGCGGCGGATGCCCGATGCGATCGGGCACCGCGCTTGAATCAAGACTGGTTTAGCCTTGAATTATTAATGAAGCGTTCGCAAAGCTTCAGCATTGGAAATCATGATACCGTTGCCGTCTGGCATAAGCAGTGGCGTGCCATCGAGATCGCAACCATCGCGGAAAAATGCGAGCAGGATCTCTTCATCCGTCAGGCTCGCCCCCCCAAGCTCTTCGTCAATTTCCTCCATGCAAGGATCGTCGAATGTCGGAGTAGTAATGGTGCCGCTTGGAGTCATACATATTCCGGAAAAAAACTGTATTTGAGAAGGATACTAATTTGCCGCAATTTGCGCTACCGAAAGAGAACAAGTTTGCTTATTTTTCCACAAGCGTTGTATATCGATATTATATAACAGCTATTCAGGCAGCTTCTAATTCCTTTTGGTAATAATTTAGTTTCCTCACATACAATCCCATTTGATTTCATTCAGGCAAAATAGTCGAACTCCTTGACGGAATTTCCTGCAAGCCACCCTTCGTCCCAATTTATTGTTGATATTTCAATCCGACTTTCAGTTTCATAAATCTGCCGTTGATTAAAAAACAAAAACGACATTCCCGATCCGGGCTGGAAACATTACCGTTTTCCTGGCTTGCGTCCCGTCGTGAAACGGTGAACGGCATCTTGTGGCGGCTCCCGGTTCGGCTTCAAGCGCAGCTGCCCGGTAACCGATAGGGTAGTTAATTGCCTGCTTCATATTGCGCCAGGCGGCCGGCGTCCTGAAAGGCGTTCGCATCCTCTGTACCAGGAAATGAGCGCCATGCCGCACAAGCGACATCAGATTTCCAGGCGCGTAATCTTCGTGCCCTCCAGCGTCAGATTAGCCATCAGCCCGGCGTTGGTCATGACAAAGGCAACTACCGGGCCGGTCACTGAATTAATGTCAAGCCGACCGTCGGCCCCGACCCGGAGCACCGCCACGGAGGCGTCCGCGCCGACCGACCAACCCTTTGCGTTGCGGAATTGGTTCAGGCTATCCTGCGTCATGAAGAGAAAGATTATGGCCTTGGACTGGGCGCCGATTTGCAGGCCGACTGAGAGGGAGGCCAGATTGTAATAGGCCTCCACCGAGTTTCCCGTCCTCAGGACACCCTCGCCATATTGGCCGCCCACGCCCAGGCCGGCTGCGATGACTGACGGAAATACCAATATGCCCCTCGCCTTCGCCACCAGTTCGCGTGAGCCGGGAGTAAGGGTATACAGGCGGCCAAGAGCGGCCTCCGCGTCCGTGCTGATCTTGCGTCGGCGCTGTGCCGGTGCGCTTTCCGTCGTGGTGCCTGCGGTGGAAACCGTGCCGCAGCCTGCCAGGGTCAAAAGGCTGGCCGCGCCTACCGTCGTTGCAAATATGAACCTGCGTCTTTCCATGACTTCCTCCGTAAAGTACGACAAACGTCCGGGAACCGCTGCGCTTGCTTTTATATGACAGTTTTTACTGCTGGAATTTCCACTTTTTTGCAAATTTTGTAATCATTGCGGCCGCATTGACGCCCTGCCTGTTTCAGGCCGGAACGCCGGCGACAATAGCAACTCTCAAACTCCCCGGCCAAGACAGGTTT